>Ga0307376_10001239_pt1 | contig 28327 bp, 29 predicted proteins | sample TR2MG_FD_202536 | JGI IMG/M metagenome (GOLD analysis project Ga0307376, IMG submission 202536) | Soil microbial communities from Risofladan, Vaasa, Finland - TR-2 | ecosystem: Environmental > Terrestrial > Soil > Coastal area > Acid sulfate soil | place: Finland: Risofladan, Vaasa | collected...
ACCAAAAAAACCCCTTTTTTCGCCCTTTTTAGGGTCTAAAATAATTATGTTTTTTTTCTTCACGACGAGAAAAATGTTTTTTTTAACGAAAAATGAAGAAAATCGCTTGACAAGCATGCTATAATATGTATATGGAAAGAAAATAGTATTATCTTTTGGATAATTTAGGCGATATTATGGCAAACAAATGGAATAATAGTGGATATAGTTTTAAAGACAAAGTATCTGAGTTGCAAAAAAAGAAAAAGCAAATAGAAGAAAAGAATGGTGATGTTTTATCAAAAGAAAGCATAGTTCATGAATTTGAAAAAGACATTAAAGATAATATAGAAAAAGATGATATTCTTTTAAGGTCAATTGAAAGACGTGAGATATTAAATAAATACTATAATTTAAAAACTAATATGTTTGCATTCAGTGAATTAGAAATAGAAGAATTGGGACGTAGTTTAGTTGATTGGGCTGATATGGATGAAAAGAACTTTATAATTAAAAGTTTTTTTTCAAAAAGAATGATTCCAGATAGTATTGTTAAAGATTTTATATCAAAGAATACTTTCTTTGCAAGGTGTTACGAGATAGCTTGTGATAGATGTGAGTCTAAGTTAGTTGATGATAGTTTAATGGTTGGAAGTCGTGTTAAAGGTAATATGGCACAGTTTGTGTTAGGTAATAATTCTGTAGCACAAGCTAATAATGACGACGTTAATGAAAAATTGAAGCATTCAAAAGAATTAATTGAATTTAGAGAAAAGTTGGGTAATGCTAGTATTGGTGATTTAGAAAAATTCCTATTACCAAAACCTTAATAAAAACCGATCAACAAAGAGATGATGGCGTGTAAAACTTGTTTTATACATTGCATAGTAGCTGATAAAGCGAATCTCTTTGTTAATTGGTGGAGTTTGGTCGGTCTCCACTGTTTTTTTAAAAATAAGATATATAGAGGTTTATTTTTACACATGCAACATAATGATCGATTTGTAGATATTTTAAAGCAAGAGGTTAAGCTACGGCTTATTAGGAAGTATGTAGATGCCTGTGATGTTTTGAAATGGGGGAAATTATTGTTCCCTTATAAGTTTAAAGGTGAATTTTGTCAAGAATTACATCAGTATTTAATAGATACTATGAATGAAGAGACGACTGTTGTTTTGGCTCCACGTGGTTCTGGAAAAACTATTATTAGTTGTTTTTTGATACCAATATATTTGGCATTAAATCATCCTGATAAATACATACATTTTTTAAGTATACAGTCAACATACAAGAAAGCTGTAGGAATAAATACAAATATTAGAGATGAAATAGCAAATAACGAACTATTAAAAGAATATTATGGTGATTTAGTTTCTAAGCATTGGACTAAGGATCAATTTGAGCTTACAAATGGAGTTGTTTTTACATCTATTGGTTGCGAAGGTAGTCTGAGAGGGTTGAATTATAAAAGTTATAGACCAGATTATGTAATTATTGATGATTTATACGATGAGAATGATTATAGATCAAGAGAAGCTAGAGAAAGAAAAGAAATTTGGTATTTTTCATCGTTATTTCCTGCGATTTCTTCGTTTGGAGATACAGAGCCATGTATTAAATTACAAGGAACAGCAGTTGCAAGTGATGATTTATATCACAAATTGAAAGAAAATACTAGGTATATTTTCCGTAAATTTCAATCAATTATTGACTGGGAAGAAAAACAAGTTCTTTGGGCAGACATGAAAACTTTTGAAGAGTTAATGGTATTAAAAGAATCAATGCCTGCTGTGTTGTTTTATAGAGAATATCAAAATGATTTATTTAGCAACGAAGAAAGTATTATTAATTTAGATTGGATAAAATATTACGATGAAATAAATTTCAAAGAGGAAGACATTGTTTGTAAAATGTTAGGTATTGATCCTTCTGTTGGTGAAAGTAAAAAAAGTGATTATACTGGTTTTGCAATTGTATACAGGACTATTTTTAAAGATAATCCTAGTCGTAGTAATTATTACGTTTTAAGAATTGAACAACACAGAATGTCTATGCAAGACAGAATAGATTATATTGTGGATTTACATAAAGAATATAATTTTGATTTTATTTTTGTAGAAGATGTAGCAGCGTTTAGAGACTTTGCTGTTAGATTAATGAATACTGGTAATTTGCCTGTAATACCTACTTCTGAGCTAGGAAAAGGAAATATAGGTAAAAGGGTTACTCTGGAAAATAAATCTATATATTTTCAGCGTGGATGGGTTTTTTTTAATGAAACCATAATACGAAACCCTAGTGATAGAGCTTTACTTGAAGAACAAATAACAATAAACGATCCTCCACATGATGACATGAGGGATGCTTTATTTTTAACGTTAACTGATATGTTTGATAGCAATGTTAGCTTTGAAGTTGTTTGTTAATATTAAATAATTTTATAATTGAGGAACTTTTATATATGGGATTTTTAAATTACAAGCCAAGTGAGAAAAATAAATGGTCTCAGTTTGGATTAAGAAGTGTCCCTAATTCTGATTTGCCAATACTTGATATGTTATTAAATACTTCTACGCAGGAATATTTAAGTGATAGTGATGCTATATATTACTATAACAATATATCTATTGTTGGGGAAGCAATAAATAAAATAGTTGATGCTATGGCACAGGTAGACTTATCTGTATATGATGAAGAAAAGAAAATATATATAAACTATTATTCTGAATCTTTGAAAAAATATAAACCACAAGAACGAGAAAGTTTGCAAAAATTGTTAAAAATATTAAAGATGCCTTCTCCATTAGATAATAATTTAACATTTTTATCAAGTTTATGCAAGTATTTTGTTGCTACAGGAACAGTATATTATGTTGCTTATGGAAATGTAAATTATCCACCAATTGAGCTTGAGGTTGTTGATAGTAGACATATAGTTCCAAATAGTAATTTAAATGATAGATTTCCAGATTCATATAATGTTAATACAGAATCATTAAGTGGTATTGAATTTAAAAGGGTTAATGACAGTAAGGCACAAAGAATAAGATATATACGAGAAGATAATTTGGCTGAGCTTTATTGTATACATAATATGTCAACAAAGTTAAATAGTTTTGTTGGTGTTCCATTTATAAATTCTTTAAAACAAGAAATAAATCAGTTCTTTGAGGGTGGAAAACATAATTATGCTTTATTGAAAAATGGAGCAAGATTATCTGGTGCATTTATGACTGAGCGAACATTATCGCAGAAGTCAAAAGAAGATTTAAAGGCTTCACTTAAAGCACAGTTTACGGGATCTCAAAATGCTGGATCTATTGCATTATTTGATGGTGGAAATTTTAAATATCAAAACCTATCAAATAATTTAAGAGATATGGATTTTAAAGATTTAAGAAAAATGCTACAGGATGCAATCTATAATGGGTTAGATATTCCATTAGCAATGGTGGATCCAGAGGCAATGGGACAATCAAGTTCACAAGTTGCATATTATTATTTTTACAAAAATAATGTTTTACCAAAATTAACTTATGTTCTTACAAGTTTAAGCAGACTAATGATGCATAGATATGAAGGGCTTAGTTTTTTAAAGTTTTGTGTTTCCTATATACCATTTAATATTCCTGTAATTAGGAATATGGAATTAGAGAATATTCAAAAATTGGAAAGAATATATGCAGTAACAGTTAATGAGCGAAGACGAATGTTAAACATGCAAGACATAGAGAATGGAGATCAAATACTAGTCCCAGCAAATACAATGCCTTTAGATATTATTTCAGAATATTATAGTTCAAAAAAAGATAATACAAATACGATAGGAAATGATGCATCGAATATACACAATAATGGCTAGGAAATAGCTTATTAAGGAGTTTTTATGACAAAGGTTACAAAAGATATTAGGAACATAGACAAACTTAAGTCTTTAAAAGATAAAATTATTTATCAGGGATTTGATTTAAAATATACAGATAAAAACAATGAGAATGATAAATACTTTACATTTAGTGGATATGCATCTACTTATAAATTAGATTATCAAGGAGACATTGTTGTTCAAGAAACTTGGGAAAAGAATGGTTATATAGGAGAAGAATTTCCAGTTTTATGGAATCATAGAAAATTTGAAGGTGATTATCCATTAGGATTAATAAAATTAGTGCGTGTTGATGATAAAGGACTATTTGTTGAAGCTAAACTTCCAAGAGCAGATGCTCGTGTTAGAGATATTATTATTCCTCAAATAGAAATTGGAAGTATTAAAAAAATGTCTATTGGAGGTTATGCACGAGATGGAAAATACGATGAAGTTCACGATATTTTTTATATTACAGATTTTGAATTAATGGAAATATCTCTTGTTATCTTTCCTGCCAATGATGAGGCTTTAATAACATCTTTCAAAAGTAATGTTATGCAATTACAAGATTATTCATTTGCGGAAGACGATACTGAATGGGATAGCCAAGAAGCAGACAAGCGATGGAGAGAATATACTAATTCTCAAGATAAACCATCCGATGAATATAAAAAAGGATTTTTATACTACGATAAAGAAAATAAAGACAATTTTACTGCTTATAAGTTTTTAATTGTAGATGTAATAGATGACGAACCAAAAATTATTCAAAAAGCTATTATGACTTCGGTTTCATATATAAATAAAACATATAATAAGTCAGATATTCCATACAAAGAAACAGAAAAGATAAAAAAACTATTATCTAAATATCATAAGTTAATGGATATAGAGTCACCAGAATTTAAAAAGTATAATAATGTATCTGAGTATTACGAAGATAATGTTAAAATAATTACAGATATTTCTGATATTTTAAAAGATAAAGGTTTTAGTAATAAGGAATCTAATATTTTTATTTCTAAATTTAAACAAATTATTAATGAAGAAATTTCTCGAAAAGAGAAAAAGATAGTTGATAATGAGGATAAAAAAAGTCGAAACGATAATGAATTTTGGAATAAAGCAATGGAATCATTAACTAAAAATAAATAAAAGCTAAAAAGCTAATCACAAGGAGATAATAATGGGCGATAAAAATGCAACACCAGAAGAAGTTTTAGAGATATTAAAATCTGAAATGAAAACTGATTATCAATTAGAGTTAAAGAAAACTGCTGATGAAATTAAACAAGAAATGGCTGAGTTTAGAAAATCTCATTCAAATGGAAGAACAAATGAAGAGATAGATAAAGAATTTAATTTAAAAATGGATGAGATGGAAGCTAAATATGCATCTATAAATACAAAAATTGAAGAACAAGCATCTTTTAAAGAAAAATTAGAAAAAATGGAAGGGCAAATAGATAACATTGAAGCTAATAGTGCTAGAATGAAAGTTAAAGATGATGAGAAGGCAACACAATCTAGGTATAAAAAAGACGCTTTTAAATTTTTGTTAAATAATGCACAAAAGAAATTTAATGAAAACGATAAATTAGAAAGTATCAAATCTCTAAGATCTAATGTAGCTGAGCAGGGTGGTTTGGTTTTAAGAGAAAGAGAAGCAATGATGCTAACACAACTTCCTAATATTTCTGATTTTTTAAATAATGTTGGTATGATTACTGGCGAAGAAAAATTTTTTCCAGTGATAATCAGTATGGTTAATTCAAATACTGCTGGTGTAGGCGAAAAAGGAACAACTGGTAATTTCCCAGGAAATAACTTTAAATCTGAAAATTTATTGTTAAATAAAATTACATCTGCACAAAGTGCTACTTATGAAATGATTGACTTAGCTACAAAAATAGATGTTGAATCGTTTATTGAAAGTAATGCAAGAATGGATTTTGCTGCTAAATTGGCGACCATGATAACAACTGGAACTGGTGTTAAAGAGCCTATGGGTATTATGACAGATACACTTGTAAATACAGTTAATTCAATTAGAACTGATGAATTTTCAGTAACTGATATTTCTGCACTTATAGAGCAAATTCAAGCAGCGGGTCCACAATATGATGCTGGTTCAAAATTTATGTTTAATTATAACACTTTACATAAGTTAAGACTTACACAAAATGGTATAGGTGATTATTTATACTTAAATCATCTTTCTGATGCTGTTCCTAGCACATTAATGGGTTATCAATTTATTACTAATAATAATATGGATAATATTGCCACAGGCAAACATCCAATAATTTTAGGTAATTTTAGTAGATATTTCTTGTTATACAGAAAACCTGCTGTAACTTTAAGTATTGATGAAAATCAGGCTGATGGATATTACACATTCTTTTTTAGAAGCTATGCAGATTCAAGAGTAATTAATGATAAAGCGTTTTATAAATTAAAGATGGCGTAGTAATGTTTTTTTTGTGTGGATGAAATATTCCACACAAATTTTTAATAATAATAAGGAGATTTGTAATGTATAAAAATTTATCAAAATATATAGAAGAAGTAATTGGATTAAATGGTGTAGCACTTAGTGCAGATACAACTACTGCTGGGGAAACAATAGATTTGCAAGGATTTAAATCTGTTGCTGTTGTCTTAAAAGTTGATGCTTTTACACTAGGAGATGTGACTTTAATACTAGAAGATAGTGATGAAGCTACAACAGGATTTGTTGCAGTTGATCCTGATTTTCTAACAAGAGCAATCGCAGGAACAAAGATTGTTACCGCAAACACAACAGAAAGAATAAGTTATATAGGGAATAAAAGATATTTTAAAGTTTCGGTGATAACTGCAAATTCTGCTGATCTATATGTAAGTGCATTGGTTATTAAAGGTGATCCAATATCTATCCCTACACTAGAAGCATAATTGGAGTTCAATATGAAAAAATTAAAGATTGAAGGAATAACTATTGATAGACAATTTTGGAGCTGGGGGAATATAAGAAAAGGTGAGACCGTATCCTTGCTTGAAGACATTGCTAACTTAGTTATAAAAAGGGGTCATGCTAAACTAGTGAAAGAAGATCTAGTTATAGAAGAAGCTAAATTGGAAGAAGAGGATGAACTAGAAGTTAAAGCTAGGCTAAAAAAAGAAGCTAATTTAGAAGAAGAAGCTAAATTGGAAGAAGAGGATGAACTAGAAGTTAAAGCTAGGCTAAAAAAAGAAGCTAATTTAGAAGAAGAAGCTAATATAGAAAAAGATAAAAAGGAAGATGATAAAGATAAGAAAAATCAATCTCCTAAACAAATAAAAAAAGGGAGTAAAAAATAATGAATAAAATAAAACTAAGTTTATTGTTTATGTTTATTTTTTCTAGTTTTTGTTTTGCTGCAAAAAATGTAGATAATTATTTTGAAAAACCAGGCTGGGGTAACAATGATAATGTTCTTTATATTGGTGGGACATTAAAATTTGCAGTTGATTTAGATACTACTTCAGCTCCTGCTTCTGTTGGAATTATTGGTATTGATAGTTCTTATGATATGTATATTTCTACGGGAATCTTAGCTGGTGATTGGGCTAAAATTGGATTACAAACTTAATTATTTCAATATTTTTAGGGGTGGGAATTTCCCCATCCCTTTATGTGTTATATTTTTTAAAGGTTAAATTATGATAAAAAATTATAAAGTTTTAAATCGCACAAAAGAATTACCAATATCTTTAACTGAATTAAAGCAATATTTAGTATTTATTGATGTTGAGGATACTACTGAGGATGCATATCTGACTGATTTGATGAATGTTGCGATTAAATTTATAGAAGATTATACAGGTAAAGATTTAACTTTTAAAAAATATTATGCTTATACAAAAACATTTCTTACAGAAGATACTAGATTTATATTAGAAGGTATTAAGGTTAAAAAATGTCCTGTTGAAAGTATTGATAAAATTGAATATATAGACAATAGTGGTGTTTTAAATTTAATTGATGATGACAATTATTATCTAATACCGAATATGGATTATTATTCATATATAAAATTTTCAGAATATCCAAGTGTTAAAGATATATTTAATAGTATTCAATTAACATTTAATGCAGGATTTGGATGGATAATTAATACAATATCAAGATTAGAAGACGTTGTTACTGTTGAAACATTTAATGATAACTTTTTAGAATCTGGACAAAAAATCTTAGTTAGCAATATTGATAAAGCAATATTTAATGGAATTTTTGAAATTGATACTATTGTAAATGAAACTACTTTTACATACAAAGTTACAGTCCCTGATGGTGAAGGAGCTGGTTTTACAGAATCTGGAAATGGTGAGTTTATGGTTATTAATGTTATTCCAGAAGTTTTTTTATTAACAATTAAAAGATTAGTTCTTTATTTATATGAAAACAAGGGCGATTGTCCTAATTCTGATATTATGGCATATTTAGATAAATTCTTATTTAGTGAGAAGATAATGGGGTTTGGAATCTATGACATGTAACACAAGAATAAAACAAAAAAAAAAAGAATATTGTATAGGAGATTTTAAGCATACATGTAAAGTTTTAAGACAAATTAATAGACAAACTAATAATTTAAAAGCTGATAGCATACAATATTTGGATGATATAATTTTCACAACTAAATGTAGATTAGAAACTGCGAAAGGGGTTGTTTATATTGATGGAATTGCGACACTTAATGAAAGCACACATAATATTGTAATGAGATATACGGATAAGATAAAACATTCATACTTTATGGAAATTAATAACGAATATTATGAAATAAAAAATATTACAAATTTGAATGAAGAAAATAGACTTTTATATTTAAAATGCGTTAAAAAGGGATCTAAAACAATAAAAGGAAATCATAAATAATGAATTTTGCATCATCGGGACTACAACCAGAAACTTTAAAAGATTGGCATGTTATAAATTTACCGATTTTAAATAAAAGAAATGTTCCTTTACGTTTACGTGCAGGTTTGGATCAAGCTGCAAATTTTGTTAAACAGGATTTATATAAAAAGTTAAGTAATATTAAAAGAAGAACAGGAAGACGATATGTTATAGATGGAAAGGTTCATATTGCTTCTAGTGTGGCTGGAAATGAATATCCAGCAGAATTAAAAGGACATTTAAGAAATAGCATTAATATAAAAGTAGAGGGTGTAGATGAATTCCAAGTTTTTTCAAATTCCAATGAAGAATATGTAAATAAGTTAGAAAATAGTCAAAGACATTATTTAAAAAGAAATATAGAAGAAAATAGAGATATAATAAGAAAAAGAATACATGATGCGATAATAAGAGGTATGAAGGATGGTATATTTTAATGTTATCTAGTCAAGTTAGTAATCATTTAAAAGAAATATTACCTAAATATGCAGATTTATTCTCAAAAGTTGTTGAGGTTTCTAGCGTTAATTATGTTATTGAAACAGATATCACTACAGTTACTTGTGTAACAGATGAACTTCATTATTTGGAACAAGAATATCAAGAATATGGTGATGAATTATCTACAGAAGATAGATATATTTATCTTTCAAATGTCTTAGTTGGTAATAAAATATTATCAATAGAATCTGTATCAGGTATTGCTACTATAGAATTAGAAAATAGACATAGTTATGCTAATTATTTAACAGATATTTTTTATATACAAATAATAGATTCTGATGAAGAAGCAGTAAATGGAAGATTTAAGGTTTCAGAAGTTATAGATAATTATAACATAAAAGTTATTTTAGATACTAATTATACAGGAACTCCCACTGGTAATATGTTTTTTTTAGAAGAAAATAATTCAAAGGGATATGAGGGATATCATAAGGTTACTGAAATAGTAGATGATAAAACATTTAAGTTTGTATTGCCTTTTATTATTAATGGAGATGCTTTTATTGATAAATTTCGTGGAGATTATATAAAATGCCATGTAAGAATATTTGTTAGCGGATTTTCAAGTTTAAGAAATTTTATAGCTTGTGTATCTAAAAGTTTAAATGATGAATTTGTTGAAGAGGGAAAATGGAAGTGTGGTGTAATCGTAAATCCACCAATTGCATCAAAAAGTGCATATTCTAATTCTGATAGCATGATGGGAACATTGAGGGTTGATGAATATAGGCAAACAATAGTTCAAAATATGAATATTGTAATGATGTGTCCTCTGCGAGATGAAACATCTGGTATGTTAATGAATGAAAGATTACAAATATTAAGATCATATGTTTTATTATTAGCAGGAAGAGAGTTGGAAAGACCTTCTTTGTATGAGGGAAATTCTTTAATCCAACCAGTATATATTGGAGAAAATATTAATGAGGAGAATGATGCTTATTGTATTTATTCTTATAATTTTCAATCAATATATGAATTATTAAATAAAGATGTATATTTAGGTAATAGAAATTATTATCCAATTACGGAATTCACAAATAGATATAAAGATAAACTAAATGTGAATATATTAAAAGAAGATAGGAGTATAATATGAGTGGAACACAAATAGCGAGTAATCCAGTAGTTAATTTTGCTAATAACGGGGCATCAGGAGTTACTGCATCCCCTATGGTAAAAGCATTGATCGTAAATCAAAAGTCGGCATCAGGCACAGCCATTAGTGGTAAGCTTTATTCAAATATTAGTAATGATACTAATATTTATGAAGGATTATTTGGAAAGAATTCTATAATGAGTGCATGTATTAAATCATTCAAGGCTATTAATAAATATAGTCAACTTGATGTTATTTCATTGGATGACAATGTTGGTGGTGTTCAGGCAACTGGAAATGTAACATTCACTGGAACAACAGCAGGTGTTGCTGGAACAATTTATGTTACTATTGGTTCTAAAAAAAAGCATAAATATACATTAAATGTAGCATTTGGAGCTACACCAGATCAAATTGGAGATGCGTTAGCTGCTGCAATATTAGCAGATACTTATGCTCCTTTTACTAGTGTAAATACTAGTGGTGATGTTGCTATAACATTTCTACACAAAGGAACAATAGGAAATAATATTTCTGTCCATGTTGAAGGTTCTGTAACTGGAATAACATTAGCGACAACTGCTTTTGCAGGTGGTGCTACTGACCCAGTTTTAACAACTTTATTCGATAATATAGATAGCATTAAATATAAAGCAATTATATATCCTTGCACTTATGATTTGGATGTTTTGGAAACATTAGTAGAAAGTAGAGTTGATTATGACAATATAGATTTAGCTGGTGTTGGATTTATTTCAAGAACAGATTCTAAGGCTAATTTAGTAACATTGGGAGATGCATATAATTCAAGAGCTTTAATTATTCATGGAAATGAAGTAAATAACAATACATTATTTAAAGGGTCAACTATTAAAGAATTTGATGATGTTATTATTACAAATTTTGTTGCTATTGATTTATTAAGATTGACACCAAATGCAGTTATTGGAAGTGGATATATAGCTAGTGTTGAATTAAATGATAATATAGGTGGTCCTTCTTTGGCTTCATATCCATATTACAATACACCGTTATTTGATCTACCAGTTATTGAGGATGGTGATGGATTTACAAGAAGTGAAGTTAAAGAATTAAAAGATGCTGGTGTTTTTGTAATGTCTAATAATGTTGCAGGAACTACTCTTATAACAGATCAAGTAGTTACAACATACAAAACTAATGCTCTTGGTATTGTAGATGACAGTTTTAAATATTTAAATTATATAAGAACATACAACGAAGCAACAGCATATCAATTTACACGACTTAAAGCTGAATTAAATACAAGATTAACACAAGGAACATCTGTTGCTGGGTATTCAGATATAAATGAAGTAGGAATAAAGGCTATAATGAAAGATTCTTATATAGAGCTTAGCGGTGGAACATATTACTTATGTCCTAGAGGCATTAGTAGTGAAACTGGAAAAGATATAATTAAAGAATATGAAAATAATTTAAGTATTAATATATCTTACACTACAGGCATAATAAGTATTTCACAAATATTGCCAATATTGGTTCAAGCAAGAATAATTAATGTTATATCTAATTTAACATTTAACATTTAGTTTTAGATTATAGTAAATATAGGGAGTAAATAATGTCAGATAAAAAAACAAAAGTCCTGAGGAAACTAGAAGTGAATGGATTGTTGGTTTCCCCAGTTCCTAATAGTTTCAATTATACATCAAGTATAGCACCAACAACTGTTAAAAAGTATGCAGCAGGAATTGGAGTAGATGCTATTGTAGAAGAAAGAAATATCGAAGAAGGGGTTGGTGAGTTAAATTTTAAAGTATTTTCTACTATATCTAATGAAAATACTATTGTTGCAGCACAAAATAATGCCTCAGATAACACTGTCCAAGCTACTTTTGAAACAGGTGATGTGAAGATTTTTAAAGATGTTGCGATTGAAGGTAAACCATCGTTTGGGGAAGGAACAGAAAATTCTGTTGATATTAGTTGTAGATTTGGAAGCGTAAACTAAAAAATAAAAGGAAAATAAAATATGTTTGAATATAATTTAATAAAACCAGTAGAAAATTTAGGAATAGAACAAAAGTCAATATTTATAGTAGAACCAAATTCTTTAATGGAAGAAGCATTAGATGTATTACAAAGTGTATATGCAAAGGGTGTTTTTTCTGTAAGTAAGGGGTCAAGTAATAATTCTAATGAAAAATCTGATCCTGAGAAAGCGTTTAATGACTATCAAGATGAGCAAGAACGTTTAAAAAATATAAGCGATAAACAATTGGAATTTGAAAATAAAGAAAAAATTAATGGTTTAAGTTTAATATTTAGTGTCTGTGGAGAACTTAAAAAAGCAAAAGATGCCTTTAAGTCAATATTAACAAATCAGCAATGCACATTTTATGATAGAAATAAACAACAAAAAATAAACCAAGGGTTTGTATCTGACTTGGCTCCAAAAGACTTCAACAATTTAATGTATGGATATTTTAACTATTTTTTGGAACTATAGAATTATATTTCAAAGTAAAGGATGATTTATTAAATCATAAACTACATTTAATACATAATTTTGAGGGCGGAATTTCATTAGAATATTTAAATAAAATATCTTGGGTAGAATTGTTTGAGTTGTTTGATGTTTCTAGAAATGTTGTAGAAGAGATAAATAGAAAAATAAAAGATAACTAGTAAGAAATAAAAAAATAAAGCTGGCTTGAAATAATAATTAAAAAGGATTAACAATGATAGGACAAAGTAATTATACAGCTAATTATACATATAAATTGGGCGATCAGTTTAGTAAACAATTAGATAAAATTAATAATTCTATTGCTAATCATAAAAATTTATTAAATCAAACTAGTGGTGCAACAAAACAATACAAAAAAAATACTCAACAAATGGCACAAGCGTCTAACGAAATAGTCAATTTAAATGGGAGAGTTATATCTTCCATGAACCCTATGACATTAGCAATTACAAGGGCTGGCGAATCAGTTAAGAAGTTAGGACAAGCAGGAGATGAACTTTTACCAGTTTATAATGAGATTAAGCATGGTTTTATTTTCCCCACCATAGATGGTATGTCAATGTTTAGCGATAAACAAAAACAATGGACAAAAGAGACAGAACACCAAGTTCAAAGAATGGCTGTTTCTTATATACGTGCTGGAATGGTAGTTGGTAAAATTGGACAAATTTTTACTACAGCAGTTACAGCCCCAATAGTTGGTGCAGGTATTATAGGTACTAAATATTTAATGCAGGAGCAAGAGTTTTTAGCAGCATTAGAAATACATTTAAGAGATAAGCAAAAAGCTGTAGAGTGGGAAAGAAAAATAGCAATGTTTGCGGCAAAAACAACAGCAACAGCAGATGAATCTAGGTCAGCTTTCATGTATGTTTTACCACACATGAAAGATATGGGCATTGAGGGTATGATGAAACAATTTGAATATTTACAAGATATAGCTGCTGGATCAAAGGGTGGTAATGTGAAAGATTTGGCATTCTTAGTGGCAAAAGCAGCTTCCTTGGGAAAAGTAGATCAAAGAGTTTTAAGACCATTCACAACAATGGGTATACCTATTATGAAATATATTGCAGAAGCATTTAATATTGAAGATGTAACAAAAATTCCAGAAGCAATAAAGAAAGGTGAGGTTACGTATAAGGATTTACTAAAAACTTTACAATATATGGGTGAAAATATTTATAAGGGTGCAGATGAAAGAAAAGCATCAACATTAGCTGGTAGATGGTCTGTTTTTGCAGAAGGAATACAGATGATGACTGGATCAATAGTTGATACTTTATATAAAACTATTAAATTAGATAGTATTTTCAAGCGAGTATCAGATAAAGTCTATAGTATTGTTGATCAGTTAAAAGATGGAAATAGTTCAATAAGTAAATTTTCTTTAGCATTAATTGGTGCAGCTGCAGGTTTTGGACCATTAATGATGGCATCTGGAACATTGCTAGATATGTTTGGGAATTTAACATTAATGGCTATGGGTATGAGATTTGCCAAAAAAGGTAGTTTATTGTTTGGTATAAATAAATTTTTAGCAGGATTTGGTGCAATTGGAATGGTTACTAGTAAGGTAGCATTATTAGTTGCTGCATTATGGGGGCTTAATTTTGTTAGTAAAAAAGTAACTGGATTTTTTTCGTTTAGTGGTGATAAAAATGGGGTAGGTATTTTTAGTACACAACTACAAATATTAAAAGATATTTCTGGATTAATTAAAACTATTTTCACAAACATGGTTTTACCAGCTATGGATTTTATAATACCAGATGGTATTAAGGATTTTTTTGTGGAATTAGGCGGAGCGATTAATTGGAGTATTATGCAACTAGATATACTTTTAGAGAAATTTGAAAGTTTAAGAAAGATATTTTCTTGGAAGAGCGTTTTTACTATGGGGCTTAGTAATATTAATTTTAAGGGTGCTGATAAGAAAATAAAAGAAACTAATTTTACAAAAAATATGTTTAGTGGTATATTGGATATGGTAATAGGGGACTCTAATTTCTTGGGAACACAATCTTCAATTTCCCCTTTAAATTATAAAGACTATATTTATGATAAAAATTTTTTACAACAAAATAATAGTATTTCTAAAAAAGAAACTATTGTTAAGATAGTAGTAGAAGATAAAGATGGGAAAATAAAAGAAGTAAAACAAGATGGTAAATCAATAGGGTTTGAAGGTTGGAGCAATAGGGGAGATTATGGTTTTTTACAATCATAATCTAAATAATTAGGGGTTTTTATGCCAAATTTAATGCGTAATTTAATATATGATTTACAAACTGCATCATTTAATGGTGTCGAGTTTGCCTTTTCTACAATTGAAGAAAAAGGTGGGATGGAAAGGATTATACATTCATTCGTAAATAGCACAAATATTGTTACACAAGATGTTGGCTTAGTTCCTATGGAAATTAAAATGAAAATTAATTTTACATATAAAATAAATGGGATTGGATCTGAAGTTTCATATAAACAAAGAAGAGATCAACTGGTTAATGAATTATTAAAAGAAGGAACAGGACAGCTAAATCATCCTATATATGGATTATTATCAGCTGTATGTTTACCATATAACCTAAATAATAATATATCTAACATAAACAACCCTGACTTTGAAGTTACATTTATAATAATTACACCACAGGAAGATTATCTGTCTATCCCTAAATATGTATCATTTAGTAATGAGGTTCAAGCACAAACTTTTTTTGATGCTTTTTCTGAGAAATACAATATTGATAAATTTAAAAAAAATATAGATGCTGCTAAAAGCAAGGTTAATAATGTTTTAAATAAAGTAGAAGATTTTACACGTGGTGTTACAAAAATTAAAAACAACATCAATGAATTTAATAATGATATAAATAATTTTAAAAGCAAAATTGATGCTATTATTGTAACTCCTGCATTATTAGTTAATAGCTTAACAACTACATTTGATAATATAAAAGATATAGTTGAAAATCCTTTAGATGCTTTTAATGTATATAATAATTTATCTAAAACTTATACAATTAATATTATAGATATTAAGAAAGAAGTTGAAAATGGAGAAATAAATTTAAACCAAAAATATGCAATAAACAATGAAGAAGCATTGGAACGTATTAATAATGATATAGCTTTAAGTGATTTAATAGATGTTTATTGTTTTAATGCAGGACTAGAATCTTTATTGGAATATTCATTTGAAAGTATAGATGAAATTATTGATATTAAAAATAAAATAAATGAAAAATTTAATGCTTATTTTTCAAGAACAAATGATACAAGCAAACAAGAATATGGATATACTTATAATAATACATTAGATCCAAGTATTATTCAATTATTACAAGACTTGTCTATATTTTTTAATAAATATTTCGATATATTATTATTAAATTCAGTAAATATAATAGAAATAGAAGTCCAAAACATGAATCTTTATAGTCTTGTTTATTCATTATATGGTAATTTAAATTATAAAGATTTAATTTTAAAGCTAAATCAAAATAATATATCTAATCCTAGATTCATGGCTGGGACATTTAAAGTTATAAAAGAGTTAGAATAATGTTAAATTTAGTTATAAATAATGGGAAAATTTTAGAATATAAAAGTTTATCAGTAGTAAAAAGTATTGATAATATTTGTGGTGGATTTGAGGTTATTTTAGATAGTAAAAAACAAATTGGAGCATCATTATGGGAAAGCTCAGGTTGTGCAATCAATATAGACGGAATACCAATTTTAGCAGGGTTCTTTGACCAATTTATAGGGAAAACAAGTAGAAAGGATGAGGATATTGTATTAAGGGGAAGAGATAAAACTTCATTTGTTGTTGACTCTGATTTATCTGTTAAAAATACAACAGCTACTGGAAAAGATAACAAAGTTTACTTGGTTAGTTTTCTTAAAGAAATGTTAAAAAAGAATGATCTTGATTTTATTGATGTTATAAATAATACATTCCCACAAGAAAACTTAAGTATGAGCAAAGATAGTATAACTGCTGATATTGGGGATAATATTTTTAATATAATACAAAAGTATTGTTACTTCAATAAGGTTGTTTGCACTTCTGATTTTAATGGTAATATTTCACTAGAAAGAGCTGGAAGATTTAAAACACAAACATCATTATTATTATTAGATAAATTAAATAGTAGTAATAATATAATAAATTCTGATGTAAATTTTGATTTAACAAAAAGATATGGTAAATATATAGTAATGTGTGAGGGAAGTAGTGGGCTTGATAGCGTAATTGATGATGTGAGTAGTGGTGAGCTAGGATGGGAATCAATATCAGGTAAAAATACTTATACAAATGGATTTGCTATAGATAAAGAGATTAGCTTAAACAAAAAAAAAGTAATCTTATTAAACAAAGAAGCAACGCCAGAAGAATGTACAGCTATGGCAGTATGGGAAATGAATTTAGCTAAAAAACGATCGTTTAGCTATAACTGCGTATTGGCTGGATATAAAGACAATAAAGGGTATCCTTGGCGTCCAAACACATTAGTTGCTGTTAATGATACTAAATATGGAATAAGTGGTCAAATGTTGATTACAAGCGTAAGATTCATATCTAGTAGAGAAACTGGATATACTACAGAGTTAAGCCTTACATATCCAGAGTCATTTTCTCTTTTATTAAAACCAGAAAAGAAAAAAAGTGGCAAAGGTGATTCTGAGTTTTTTTTAGTTGCAGAAGATAAGGTTTTCTATAATGCTGGAGATATTCCAGTAAGAAAATATAAAGAAGAGTATTGGGAAGCAACCGTTGGAAAAAGCAATAAAGAGACTATTGCCAAAAGAAACTCAGGAAGTATAGTTTAATGCTCGAAAATATGATACAGACAATTCGTAAACAAATTACAAAACTTATCTTCATTGTTAGATATGGGAAAATAAATAATGAAAAAGAATGTTGGGGAACATATTTATATAATGAAAAAATAGTTAAATATATTACTCCTTATGGATTTTTTTGTAAACCAGAAAATAATGGGGTTGGTATAGGTTTTCATGTTAATTCAAATAATGACAAACCTGTAAGTATACCACTAAATATACAATTATTTATGGATATAAAAAGTGGCGAAGTTGCAGTTGGAATCCCAAAGTTTAATTCTAGATTACATTTCAAGGCAGATGGTAGTATCAATATAGAATCAGACAAAGTAATTAATATTGTAGGTTCAAGTGTCAATATTGGTGGGGAGGGTGGTGATCCAATAGCCAGAAAAAATGATGCGATAATTGGTCAAGTAACTGTCCCAGCAGGGGCTGGTGGAACATATCCTATAATAAATGGTAAAATAAATACAGGAAGTGCTAAAAATAATTGCACATAAAGGATTTTACATGGAAGAATTTCAAGATATTTATTTAGAAGTAACAGAAGATGGATATTATGATATTGTTATAGAAAATGGCGATATTAAACTAGATAGTAGTTTAGATAGCACGGTAATAACAAAAATTGGTACTGATAGTAGGGTGAGTGAAAAAATCATGTCTAATCCAATGAGTAGAGGTGGATGGATAGGTAATTTATATTTTGATAATACAAATAATGAGTTTACCAGCCAAACATGGGTCGCAATGTTAAAAAGAGATGTAAAATCTGAGTTAATTAAAAGTGTAAAAAATTCACTAAATTCTTTAACTATCGATGGATCAATTAAAAATGTAGATATTAATATTATAAATAAAGGGAATGGCGAATATGAATGCTATGCTTCATATTATATTAACAATATCCCAACAAATAAATCGTTTATAATATGGAGTGAAACAAGATGGCAATAATTTTCCCTAACAATAAACAAGAGATAGACAAATTAAGAGCTAATTTTAAAAATCAATTATCAACAATTAATCCATATAAAGAAGGAACATTTTTAGATGCTATAATTAAATCATTAGCTCTTAATTTTAGTTTAACTTATGAATATTTTAAAAATAATATATTTAATAATATTTTACCTTTTAATCCGAAAGGCGAATGGGCTGAATACTGGGCGGATATATGGGGATTAGATAGAATACAAGCATTAAAATCTTCTGGATATATCAACTTTACTGGTGAAAAAGATATAAATATTCCCATAGGAACAAACGTGATAGATAATGATGATAATTTATATACAACATTAGAAGATGCAACTATTGCACAACAATTCATCAACATAACATCATTAACACAAATTGGTGGCGTGGCTACAGCTGTTACTTCAAGTGATCATAATTTATCTACTGGAATGGTTGTTACAATAGCATATGTAAATGAATATGAATATATAGGTATAAAAACTATCACAGTTACTAAAAGTGATGAATTTACTTATAATGTTATATCTACTGCCACAACTCCTGCAACTATACAACCTACATATGCAAGTATACAGTTATATTTAAATGTATCAAGAATTGCGGCTGAATCTGTTGAAGTTGGAATAGATAAGAATTTAGTAGCATTTACAAAATTAACATTATTTCCTACAATTTTAGATGTTGCCGAAAATGCTTATGTTGATGGAGGTGGTTTTTCTGGTGGTAGAGATTTAGAGACTGATGATGAGCTAAACTTAAGAACAAATCAAATTTGGGGTAAGCCGATTCCTGCTTTTAGCGAAGGATATATAAATAATATTATCCAAAATGAATTTGGTGCTAGTCGTGTTTGGACACAACCAGTTACTCCGAGTGTAGGACATTTTACTACATATTTTATTTATACATATAATGATAATAAATTTTTGCCAACATCTAATGATCTAGTTAAATCAAAAGATTTACTAATATCAAAAAAGCCTGCAATATTACCAAGTGTAAATATACATGTAGCAGCTCCAACACCTATTGATGTTGATTATACTTTTACAAGTTTAACACCAAATACTCCAGAAATGCAAAAAGCCATAACTGATAATTTAAAAAAGTTTCATTATGATTATGTTAATGTAGGTGAAAATATCACACGAAAAGCGTATGAAGTGGCTATACAGAATACTTTAGATGTTAATGGTCAAAGCATTACTGAATTTACATTATCTTTACCTTCTGGTGATATAACTATAAATGATGATGAAATTGGAAAGCTAGGAACTATAACTTTTTAAAAAAAAAGGAATTTTAATGCAAGAATTAGAAACTAGAAGGATAGATAAATATACTTATTATGGAGGAATTAACACAGGAAGTTCTTCTTCACAGATTGTTTATAATGAAAAATTAAATAGAATATATATCCCTAATTCAAGTCTAAAGAGAATAGATGTTTGGAATAAAGATGGTGTTTTTTTATTTCATTTTGGTTCTTTTACAGGTTCATCTTTATATTGTGATAAAGATGATAATGGAAATATTTATATTACTGATTCATATTTTTCTTCTCCTGACTATTATCATTACATTAGAGTTTATGATGAAGATGGAAATCATATTGCAGATTGGGGTGGTATAGAAGGTAGTGGTGATTCTAAGTTTTGGGGTTTTCAAGGATTATCAGTATATGAAAATAATTTATATGTTATGTGCTACCAAACTGCTGTTTCTATAAGTGCATTACAAATAAAAGTTTATGATTTAAGTTTTGTTTTTAATAGAAAGTTTAATTTAACTTATTCAGGTGGTAGTGGTTTTGGTTTACAAAATTTAGCGATATATAATGATTATTTTTATTCGGTTGATAGATTCGCATATAAGGTTTACAAAATTGATAGCTTAGGTGTGGAAGTAAAAAATATTGGTTCTATGGGTGATGGAATTGCGGAGTTTAATTTTCCAAATACGTTAAAATTTGATAGCAAAAACAGGTTATTTGTTACTGATTTAAATAATGAACGTTTGCAAATATTTGATGAAAACTTAAATTATTTAGACCAAATAAGCGAAACAAGTTTAAATGTGAATTTTCAATTAAAAGTTCCAAGAGCATTTAATATGTTTATAGATCAAGATGATAGTTTATATGTTATGCGAGATGCTTCTGCGGTTGGCGAACCAGATCTTAATATATTTTTATATTCTTTTGAATATAATATAAATGATTATATTTCAAGTTCAGCAAGTTTATTCCCTAACGGATTTGCTTGGATACAAAAAAAAATAATAAATTCTAGTTTTTATAAATTATTAAAAGCTATTTCTTTTTCATTTTTTGATTTAGATAAAAATATTACAAATATTTTAAACGAAATAGATATTAGTAAAACTGAAATATTTTTAACAGATTGGGAGAAAAAACTTCAACTTCCTAGTGAATATATAGATATCGCAGATACAAAGGCACAAAGAAGACAAAATATTTTAGCTATATTGAGAAGTCATATTGTATATACAGAACAAGACTGGATAGATATTGCTAAAATATTAGGTTTTGATATTATTGTAAATGATTTATATGAAATTTCTTCATTTCCATGGACGTTCCCTTTTATATTTGGTGGTACAGATGAAGAAAACGCATTTACGATTGTTGTTACATTTCTGAATATTGGAGAAAGTAATTTGGGTGCTTTTCCATGGACATTCCCACATACATTTTATGAAGATACAACTAAATATGTAAGAGGTATTTTTGATATGATAAAGCCTGCTTATATAAACATTCTTTACAGATACGAATAAAGATTTAAATAAATATTGGAGGAAAAATGAAACAAATAGCGACAATGGCAGTAGGAAGTGTATTACCTGCTAATCCAGAGTTTAATGGATTCGTTAGCGAAACACAAAATGCAATAATTTCTGGCGGTATTTCGCTTGACGAATCAGACGTAACACAACTAGGAAAATCAATGGCTAACTATGTTGGTAATGCTGATTATTATGCTTGCACTGGAACTGCGAATACTTATACATTAAGTAGAATTGGACCATTCAAGAACTCTACTACTTATTTTACTGGTATGAAGATAAGATTTAGACCAAACATAAATAATACAGGGGCATCAACTGTTAATGTTGTAGGAATAGGTATTAAAAATTTAAAGAAAACAGATGGAATTACTGATTTTGTAAATGGTGAAATATCTACTTTATATGATTATGAATTTGTATATGATGGCACAAGTTTTAGTTTAAAAAGTAATGGATTCTTAGAAGGAAATTTTGTTTCTCCTGATTTGTTCAAAACTAATTTATTTGATAATGGTGGCATGCAAATTTATCAAAGAGCATCTCCACATACATTAGTAAAAGATGTATATGGATTTGGTGTTGATAGATGGGCTGGAATGGTAACTGGAACAGCTGTAAATGCTGGAACATTGAGGCAAGCTACTGCATCAACATTAAACAATAGTGGCTATTCTGCTCTATTTCAAGGTGTAACTTTAACAGGAACGGGAGTAGTATATTTTAGACAAAGAAGAGCTAGTCAAACAGCAGTAATGCTAAAAAATCAAAATGTATCTATACAATTTAATGTTTATCACGATGTTGGTTCACCTGTTAATTATACTATATATGTTCGTAAAGCGAATGCTTTAAATAATTTCACAACTACAACAAATATTGCAAATAGTGGAGCAATTTCTATTAATACTGCTACAGATACTAAGATAGAGTATAAAAATGTGGCATTAGGAGATTGTTCTAATGGACTAGAAATAGAAGTTAAGATTGAATGTGGAGCGATAACTACAAAGAATTTTGAATTTGCAAACGCAAAATTAGAAATAGGGACAAGTGCTAGTAATTTTATAAACAAAGATTATAATGAAGACTTGTTAAATTGCAAATTTTATTATAAAGAATTAGTAATTGGTAAGGGAGGAGCTCCTATTGATGGATCTGCTGGTGGATATGGATATGGAACAATACTTGAAGAATATATAGCTATAAATATGGCAAAAGCTCCTATTGTCGTTGATGGATTATCAGGTTCAGTTGGAACTGCAACAGTTTATTTAAGTGGAGGAACTCCTCCAACAACAACTCTTATCTTGCCACATGATGCTGGTGGAAATGATAAGGCAAACATAACCGTGAATACAACAATAAGTTATATAACTATTACTTATTACTTAGGTGATGCATACAGAACATCAGCAATTGTTTATGGTATGAGATTTAATGGATTAGTTAAATTAAATTCAGAATTATAATAAAAAGGAGAAAAAAATGATTTATTTATATCATTACGATAAATATACTTTACAATATATAAGGACAATTGAACTTGAACAAATGCCAGATAATTATGAATTTTGCACGTTGACATCCCCTATGTTTCCTGATCCATATTTCCCTAATGATGTTTCTTTTTTGTATAGACCAGCGACGGATGATTGGGAGAATATCCCAGTTCCACCTGCTCCAAATCCTACAGTAGAATTGGAAAGATTAAAACCTTTTAAAAAACAAGAAATTTATTATAGTATGATTGATATTATGAATGCATCTTATGGTGAACATTTTTCTTTAGCTGTGGTTTTGATTTTATATGAAGCATCACACCTATTTATGGATAATACAAGATATACTTCTTCTGATAAAGCAATAATGATATCTTTTTTAGATAGCACGGTTGATAAATATAAATTATTTTGTGCAGAAGTTGACGCTTTAACTACATTAGAAGAATTACAAAATTATACTTATGATTTTAATTCTTAAATAAATAAATTATTAAGCATTGGACGATAGCAAGCAATTTAAACGATTTAAAATAATTATAGGAGTAAATGTATGTCAAACAGAACAACAACAACCATAGTATTGAATAACGTAACCACAGAGTATATTATAAAGTTAGATAGCAGCCAAAGAAGCACTAAAGAGCTGATGATATATAATGGTTCAAATTTTGATGGTGTAGTATTGAAATTAGGAAGAAGGATGAAATCGTTAATGGAAGATGGTGTAACTCCACTAGCATTTACAGATGTGGTTGCTGCTGGAACAGAAACACCTCAAGAATGGACTGTTTCGGGGGCTGGATATTTGATTAGTGAATTATATAGAAGTGGAGAACTAAAACTTTATCTTTCAGGAGCACCGACCGCTAGCACAGATGTAATAATAGGATTATCTTATTAATATAAAAAGGATTAACAAATGATAGTAAAAATTTTAAGCGGGTATGTGAGTCAGTATAGTTCACAATGGATGATGTCTTTCAGCACAATGCTACCACCAATTATCACTCAATGGATTTTAGCTTTCGGTTTTTGGAATGATGGGGGGAAATGGGTAGATAGTCAATCTTGGAATGATTAACATAAATACAACAAGGGAGAAATAAAATGCCAAGGAATCAAACTGGTATATCTAATGGGGAATCTGGTTTAAGTGTAAGAAACAAACTGAATTCTACTAATAATTATATATCCACCTATATATATGGGGAAAATGACTATTGTTATTATAATAGGAATTTTTATACTTCATTACAAGATAATAACATAGGACATCCATTAACCGATGCTGCTTGGTGGTATTATAATGTAGATAATAAAATATCAACAACATTTGGGATAGAAACAAAAATACTAGATAGTTTTGATAAGGCAATAGGAGATGGTGTTTTTTATGAATATAAAATTAAGGATATTAGTGGTAATGTTAGAGCAGGTAATATTACATTAGCTTGGGACGTTGGGGTTGGAAGTATACAACCAAATCATGTATCTGCACAGGTAGGCGACACAAGTGCTGCTGTATTTCAGTATGAGATAGTTGGTAATGATGTTATATTAAGAGTAGTTTCATCATCTGCAAATTGGACATTTACTGCTTTAAGGAGGATTGTGTAATGAAAAAAATATTATTATTGAGTTTAATATTTTTATGTTTTATTGTTACTTTAAATGCAGGACAAGATTGGGAAGATAAAGAGTTCTTAGGAACAACTACTTTCCAAAAACAAGTAACTGTCAATTCAAATATAGTTTCAAGTGGTGTTATAACTGCAACTAGTGGACTTTCTACATCTTACGGAGTTTATGCTTCGACTGGAGAATTTACAGGTAGCAGTTTTTCGGTAGGAGTTTCAACTTTTGTAGTTATTAATGGAGATGTTGGCATAGGCACAACTGCACCAACATCCAAGCTAGAAATAAAAGACGGAATTTTAAAAATTAAAAATTCAGCTGGTGATATTAAGTGGAATCTTAACCCAGATGGAATTAGTTATTTTAACAACATTTCAAGTGATGCAAGATTTGGTATTGGAAGGAGTAACCCAGATTATAAACTACATGTGCAAGGTGCAGACATAGGGTTAACTCATGGTGTTGCAGGGACAACTGGTTTAGGTCTTAATATACTGAATACTACATCTGGAGGGCAGATTCATGTAAGAATGAGACGTTATGCTGATTATGATTGGAAACTAATTGGAAAAAGTGCAGAATTTCAAATTAATGATAATCAATCAGGAACAATTCCATTTCGGATAGAAAAAGGCACACCCGACAATACTATTTACCTTGATTCAACTGGCTATGTTGGTATTGGAACAATTGCCCCTAGCCTAAAACTAGATGTTTTGGGTGATATAAAAGCATCATATGGCATTTTTGCCTCTTCTGCAAATTTTTCAGGGAATATAGTCTCAACTGGAACACTTTACAGCGGTGCTGATTTGGATATTTCTGGTGCAGGCACAAGGCTAATTTGGTATCCAAAAAAAGCTGCATTTAGGGCTGGTAGAGTTAGTGATGACAGATGGGATGAGGTAAATATTGGGATAGACACTATCTCAATGGGTTATAATTCAAAAGCAACAGGTGAATATGCAGTTGCCCTTGGAATGTATGCATATGCAACTGGTAGAAAATCTCTTGCTTTTGAAGAAGCTACTGCAAGTGGAACTTCTTCTATTGCGATAGGTGATGAATGTGAGGCTAGCGGAAGTCGTGCAATTACTTTTGGCGGATCAGATAACACCGCAAGTGGAATCCAAAGTATGACAATTAATGGAACAAATAACGACGCGAGTGGAATTAGTGCTACAATTATTAACGCAGAAAATAGTATAGCAGAAGCTAATTATTCAACTATTTTCGGTAAATATATGTATCTGACCGATACTTCTACAAATACTTTTGTTTATGGTTTTGCATCTAGCACCCAAGCAATAACATCTCCAAATTCTTTTTTACTATTTCCATATGGTGAAACGGGGAAAGTTGGAATAGGATTAAAAGACCCTGGTGCAACATTACATCTAAATGGCACATATGCCGACACTGCTTCTGCAACACAAATATTATATTCAACAGACACAATATCAGTAGATAGTAGCTATGTAAATGTTGTCTCTACTGGCGGAGCGGTTGCGGTTGTAGGAATATCTACCACAACAGTCGTGGGCGGTCAAATAATTGAAATTTGGGGCACTAATGACACAGACACAATCCAAATAGACAGCTCCGCAACAGTCGCTTTAAATTCTGGGGTTTCGTATGTTCTTAAAAAAGGATACAACATTTCTTTTCGGTATATTGAATCGATCGGAAAATGGTGCGAAAGAAGCAACAGGAATGACAATGTTATTTAAGGAGGCAATTTAAAATGAAAAAATATTTATTAAGTTTACTTTTTATAGTTTTACTTTTCTCAAATTTATTGGCGGTTCAAGATGGAACAGGAAACGATGTTGTAGACATAACTAAATATAGTGGCACACCTGTTAATTATATTAGGAATAACGGTGGATTTTTGGAAAGTCTATTTAATGGCACTTACCGCAATATAGGAATGCAACCGCCAAATTTAGTTTATGTTTTTGATAATTCAGATCTTCCTGAAGCTATTGGAGGTGTAATAGACTTGGTTGATAATATTAGGTATATTTTTCCACGAGGTGAGCAAATTACAATTACTGATAAGTTAAAATTAGGGGAAGGAACATATATTGAGCACGCCTCAATTTCAACTAATTCATCAATTGAATTTGCAAATGGAACTTTGTCATTATTAACTCAAATTCAAGATTCTAGTTTGATTTATACAGGCACAGGTAGTTTTCTGTCAACTGCCGATACAGGTGCTCAAATTATCCGTCTATTAAGATCTAGGATAACATGCACAAACGGAGTAATATTTGATTTATCTACTACGATTCCAAGCGGAATATTCATATTTGATCAATCATCAATATTGGCTGCTGAGGATATTGGCACAATTGAAGGAATGGGGTTTGTTAGTTCTATATCAAGATTTATCAATTTTGGAGATGGTCTAAAATTAGTAAATAATTATCAAGGAATAGACATAAACACCTTACAAATGCAACAAGGTTTAAATAATTCAATTAAGCATATAGATATTTCTGGAACATGTCAGCAATTAAGCATTCGAAATTTTTTAGGAAAACCGAAATCTAATGAAAAAATATTTTATTTGAATCCTAATTTAGCTTATGAAAGTATCGTTGTTGCAAATTGCCCTATTGATTTAAGTGAAAGTGGCGTTGATAATACAAATATTTTTGATACTGGAAGTTTAGACAATACTAGCATAGGAGTTAAATTTACTGGAAATGTTAATATTCCTGATTCTAAAAAGTTTGTATCAATGTATTATGTTGGGTTATCTAGCGTTACAACTTCTAACCCTACGCCTCAAAATTTTGTTACAACGTGGCAGGAAAACAACCTAGAGAGATTTACTTCTGTGTCTACTGGGACAGTTACATATATCGGCGTTGAAAATATTAATGTTATTGTTAGTTTAGACTTGACGATTTCTGTTGCAGCTGCATCTTCTTGGAGTTTTTATCTTTATAAAAATGGTGTTCAGATTTCTAATTTTCCTTATAATTTTGATATTACAATTCAATTAGCAGGTAATAAAATTCATGTTTTCCCAAAGGCAAATGTTAATTTAAAAACTGGAGATTATTTAGAAATAAGATTAAGTGGAAACAACAGCACATTAACAACATACGATGGTCAGGGCTATATCTGGCAGTTATAGATATAAATATTGGTTATGACTGTTCTTGGTTGTGGGTTTTGAGGTGTTTATAATTTAATGTTAAATTTAGTAAAATAATAAAAGGATGGTATTTTAGTATATGGTTAATTTTCCAGACGTTGTCAATTTATTTTTATATAGAGAAGTATTTACTGCAAAAAGCACAATAGGTAAATTATATCTAAATGGAAAAGCATTTTGTTATACTTTGGAAGATGTTGTAAGAGCAGATGGAATAAAGATACAGGATGAGACAGCTATTCCAGAAGGTGTATATAAAGTAATTCTAAGCATGTCTAATAGATTTAAAAGAATAATGCCTTTATTATTAAATGTGCCTAATTTTAATGGTGTTAGAATGCATGGAGGAAATAAATCAGAAAATACCTCAGGTTGCCCTCTTCTTGCCTTTAAAAAGCTAGATAATTATACAATATATAATTCAGCTGAGAGTTTGTTAACTGAGTGTTTGCAACGACAAGATAAAAAATTAGATATATTATT
>Ga0307376_10001243_pt1 | contig 28285 bp, 23 predicted proteins | sample TR2MG_FD_202536 | JGI IMG/M metagenome (GOLD analysis project Ga0307376, IMG submission 202536) | Soil microbial communities from Risofladan, Vaasa, Finland - TR-2 | ecosystem: Environmental > Terrestrial > Soil > Coastal area > Acid sulfate soil | place: Finland: Risofladan, Vaasa | collected...
CGCAGCCTCTCGATGGATGCCATCCAGGCGGCCAATTCCGGACACCCGGGGCTTCCGCTCGGCTGCGCCGAGCTCGGCGCCTACCTCTACGGCGAGGCGCTCCGCCACGACCCGGCCGATCCCGCCTGGCTGGACCGCGATCGCTTCGTTCTCTCCGCCGGACACGGCTCCATGTTCCTCTATTCCCTGCTGCACCTCTCCGGCTACGGCCTCACGCTCGACGATATCAAGACCTTCCGCAAGGTCGGCAGCCCCTGCGCCGGCCACCCCGAGTACGGCCAGGCGGCCGGCATCGAGACCACGACCGGTCCCCTCGGCCAGGGCGTCGCCAACGCCGTCGGCATGGCGATAGCCGAGTCCATGCTCGCCGCCCGCTTCAACACCGCCCAAAGGACGATCATCGACCACCGAACCTGGGTCCTGGCCGGGGACGGCTGCCTCATGGAGGGCGTGAGCGCCGAGGCCTCCTCCCTCGCCGGCCACCTCAAGCTCGGCAAGCTCATCATGTTCTACGACTCGAACAAGATCACCATCGACGGCTCCACCGACCTGGCCTTCAGCGAGGACGTCGCCAAGCGCTACGAAGCCTACGGCTGGAAAGTGCTGCAGGGCGACATGTACGACTTCGCCGGCCTGGAACGCCTCGTCGCCGAGGCCCGCTCGGCCGCCTACGCCGACAAGCCCAAGCTCATCATCCTGAAGAGCATCATCGGCAAGGGCGCGCCCACCAAGCAGGGCACGGCCGGCGTGCACGGCTCCGCGCTCGGCGAGGAGGAGATCGCCAAGGCCAAGGCCGGCCTCGGCATCCCCGCGGGCGAGAAGTTCTGGGTCGCCCCGGAGGCCCGCGCCTATTTCGACGCCCGCAAGGCCGCCTTCTCGGCTGCGCGCTCGGCCTGGCAGAAGGAGTTCGAGGCCTGGAAAAAGGAAAATCCCGCGCTCGCCTCCGAGCTCGCCGATTATCTCGAAGGCAAGCCGCGGAAGGCCCTCGACCTGCCCGCCTTCGCCCAGGGCGAGAAGGTCGCGACGCGCAACGCCTCCGGCAAATGCCTCGCCGCGGTGGCGGCGGCCTGGACCAACCTCGTCGGCGGCTCGGCCGACCTCACCGGCCCCAACGTGACCCAGCTCCCCGAGGGCGGCGTCTACGGCCCCGCCAACCGGGCCGGCCGCATGATCCACTTCGGCATCCGCGAGCACGCGATGGCCGCCATAGCCAACGGCATTTCGCTGCACGGGGCCTTGAGGCCCTTCGTGGCCACCTTCCTCACCTTCGTCGACTATCTCAAGCCCGGCCTCAGGCTCGCCGCGCTCATGAAGCAGCCCGTCGTCTACGTCATGACGCACGACTCGATCTTCATCGGCGAGGACGGCCCCACCCATCAGCCCATCGAGCACCTCGCGAGCATCAGGGCCATACCGAACGTCCGCGTGCTCCGGCCCGCCGACGCCGCCGAGACGGCGGTCGCCTGGCGCATGGCCATGGAGCGGAAAGACGGCCCCACCGTCCTCGTGCTGAGCCGCCAGAACCTCCCCGTCTTCGAGAAGGACGACCCCGAGTGGCCCTACACCATGGGCCTCGGCGCCTACGTCGTGCGCAACACCCCCGAGGAGCCGGAGATCGTGGTCGCCGCCTCGGGCTCCGAAGTCTCGCTCGCGCTCGCCGCGGTCGAGAAGCTCGGCGGCAAAGCCGGCTGCACCAACGTCCGCGTCCTCTCCGTCCCCTCCCGCGAGCTCTTCTACGCCCAGCCCGAAACGGTCCGCCGCGCCATGCTCGGCGAGAAGGCCAGGGTCGTGGCGGTCGAGGCGGGCGTCGCCATGGGCTGGGAGCGCATCGCCCGGCCGGAGGACATCCTCTGCATCGAGCGCTTCGGCGAATCCGGGCCCGGCGAGGACGTGGCGAAGCACCTGGGCTTCACCGTCGAGGCCCTCGCCGCGATCATCTCGAAATAGGCTGGCCGCGCTCGGCCCGGCCGCCGGGGAGGGCCGAGCGCGGTGAGGACAACTCCCGCGAGGTGGTAGTATACTACCCGCGTGGCGAACGAAACGGGACCGGGGCCGAACGATCTTCGGATCGATTCGGCCTACCTCGAACACCTCAACCTCCTCGAAAAATCGGGCGCTCTCGACGACATCTCGGCTCTCCGCAAGGAAAACCGGGAGCTCGACACCCTCTTGAACGACGCGGCGGCCCTGGTCTCGCTCCCCGAAATCGATACGATGATCGATTTCGTCATTTCCCGTCTCCTCGAACGCTTCATCCCCACGCATCTCATGTTCCTCATCGAAACGCCGCGCGGGGGCGGCTTTTCCCACTACAGCTACCACAACCTCAAGAAGGACGAGCGCAAATTCCCGACGGAGTACTATCAGGTCCTCAAGAGTTTCTTCACCGCTTCGCCCTACCCCATCGCGTACGGCGAGCTCGAACGCCGCATCGGCCCCGAGGGCCTGGGCGCCGTCTTCCGCGACTTCGATCCCGAGGTGCTCTTTCCCATGCGAGGCCTGGGCGTCCTGTACGGTCTCGTGCTCCTGGGCCGCAAGATCGCCGGAGGCGAGTACACCGAGCCCGAAAAGATGTACGTGGATCGCATGACGCGCTTTCTCTCGATAGGGATCCAGAACAGCCTGCACCACGAAAGCTCCATCACCGATCTCAAGACCGGGCTCTACAACCATTACCACTTCATGCAGCGCCTGGAGCAGGAGATCACGCGCATCAGCCGCCACGGCTCGCGCGCCGGCATCCTCATGCTCGATATCGATCATTTCAAGGTCTTCAACGACACCTGGGGGCATCTCGCCGGCGACGAGATCCTCGTCGCGATAGCCGCCACCATCAAGAGGACCATCCGGGCCGAGGACATGGGAGCGCGCTTCGGCGGCGAGGAGTTCTGCGTCCTCGCCGTGGAATGCGACGAAAAAATCCTCTTCGACATGGCCGAGCGCATCAGGCAGGCCATCGAGTCCCTGACGGTTCCCTTCGGGGGCGAAGCCCTGGGCGTCACGACCAGCATAGGCTGCTATCAGATCGAGGGGCCCGGCCCCATCCGCGCGGAGACCTGCCTCGGCCGCGCCGACCGCGCCCTCTACCTGTCCAAGGCCGGCGGGCGCAATCGCAGCACCCTCTACAGGCCGGGACTCCTGGGCCGGGCCACCGCGCTGCGCCAGAGCGCCGAGCCCGGCGCTGGACGCCGGGCCGGGCCGCGGCTATAGTTTCTCCATGAGCCAAGAGCCCGGCGACGAGAAGCGCCTCCGAGTCGAGAAGACCTGGGAAGGCTTCCTCTGGTCCGGCAGGTTCCTCGTCCTCATAGCCGTGGCGGCCTCCCTCCTCGCATCCCTGATGCTTTTCGTGGTCGGAGCTCTCGACATCATCCGCGCGCTCGGGCCGTTCCGGGACTTCCTTCTGGGAGTCGAGGTCGAGACCGCCGAGCTGGATCTCGTCTCCGGCGTGATCGGGGCGGTCGACACCTTCCTGATAGCGATCGTCCTCCTCGTGTTCTGCTTCGGCCTCTACGAGCTCTTCATTTCGGAGATCGACCCGGCCAAGAAATCGGGCTCGGCCTCCTTCCTGATCGTGCCGAACCTGGACGCGCTGAAGGAAAAAATAGCCAAGGTCATCGTCATGGCGCTGATCGTCAAATTCTTCCAGGTCATACTGACGATCAAGTCGCAGACGAACTTCGAGATATTCCTCTTCGCCGCGTCGATACTGCTCCTGGCCCTGTCGGCGTTCGCCCTGCAGATCCATCCGCGCCGACCGAAGACGGTAGCGCGGGACTGATCCCGGCGCCGACCGGACCGCGCCTTTCCGCGGATCACGGCGCGCAGGCTCCGCCCTCCAAGGCTCCTCTACACCGATCTCGGGACCCCCGAAGCCGGCCCCTGCACCCCGCCGGAGACGAGCTTTGATGTACTATTTATGTTTTCACGCTGCTGTATATTCTTCATGCTATATTCGGCTTTTCACTTGCGAAACCGAGACATCCGTGGTACTCCGAATACAATCCCATTTGAACCGGCGCTTCGCCGGGAAAAGGCCACAGGATGTCAGGAGCTCTTGAATTCCTCTCTTCCTCCGTAGGCAAGAAACTGCTGATGGCCCTGACGGGCTTCTTCCTCGTCAGTTTCTTGATCTTCCATCTCACGGTTAACCTCTTCCTCTTCGAAGGGACCGGAGGCGATTTCTCCAGATTCGGCGCCTTCCTCGGAAGCTTCCCCGCCATCCGCCCGATCGAGTGGATTCTCTTCGGCGGATTCATCCTCCACTTCTGCCTTGGCGCCTACGTCTGGCTGAAGAATCGCCGAGCGAGACCCCAGGGCTACGGCGTGAAGGGCACTTCGAAAACGATCAAGCTTTCCTCGAGGCTCTCGATCTACACGGGTCTCGCCATCCTCGCCTTCCTGGCATGGCACCTCCTCCAGTTCTTCGTCGCCAGCCGCTTCTCCGGCAGCACGGTGAACATGTACGAGCTGGTGGCCCGCGAGTTCAGCCTTCTCTACGTCGTGGCGCTCTACGAACTCTTCTTCGTCATCCTCGGTTTCCATCTCAAGCACGGCTTCCAGGCTCTCTTCCAGAGCCTCGGTCTCCGCACGGCGAGGTACCGGGGCTTCATCGACGCGGTAGGCGTCGTCATCTGGCTCCTCATACCCGCCGGATTCGCCTCGATCCCCCTCGTCATGTACTTCGGAGGTGCCCGATGAAACTCGATCCCAAGGTTCCGAGCGGCCCCATCGAAAAGCGCTGGTCGCAGCGCAAATTCGACATGAAGTTGGTGAACCCCTCCAACCGCCGCAAGTACACCGTCATCGTCGTCGGCACCGGACTCGCCGGCTCCGCGGCCGCGGCCACGCTCGCCGAGCAGGGCTACAAGGTCGAGTCCTTCTCCTTCCACGAGTCGCCCCGCCGGGCCCACTCCATCGCCGCCCAGGGCGGCATCAACGCCGCCAAGAACTACGTCTACGACGGCGACTCGGTGTTCCGTCTCTTCCACGATACGGTGAAGGGAGGCGACTATCGCGCCCGCGAGTCGAACGTCTACCGCCTCGCCGAGGTCTCCGGCAACATAATCGACCAGTGCGTGGCCCAGGGCGTGCCCTTCGCCCGCGAATACGGCGGAAGCCTCGACACCCGCTCCTTCGGCGGCGCCCAGCTTTCGCGCACCTTCTACGCTCGCGGCCAGACCGGCCAGCAGCTCCTCCTCGGAGCATACTCGGCCCTCTCGCGCAATGTCCGCGCCGGCGGCGTGACCTTCCACGGCCGCAAGGAGATGGTCGACCTCGTCGTCGTAGACGGCCGCGCCCGCGGCATCGTGGTGCGCGACCTCGTGACGGGCGAGCTCAGCACGCACCTCGGCCACGCCGTCATCCTCGCGACGGGCGGCTACGGAAACGTCTTCTACCTGTCTACCAACGCCCTCGCCTCGAACGCATCCGCCATCATGAAGGCCTGGCGCAAAGGCGCCTACCTCGCCAATCCCTGCTACACGCAGATCCACCCGACCTGCATTCCGGTCGCGGGAGACTACCAGTCCAAGCTGACGCTGATGAGCGAGTCGCTCCGCAACGACGGCCGGATCTGGGTGCCGAGGAAGGGAGGCGACGCCCGCAGCCCCGACCGGATACCCGAAGAGGACCGCGACTACTATCTCGAGCGGCTCTATCCTTCCTTCGGCAACCTCGTGCCCCGTGACGTCGCGAGCCGCCGCGCCAAGGAGATGTGCGACAACGGCTTCGGCGTCGGCAAGACGGGGCGCGCCGTCTATCTCGACTTCGCCGAGGCCATCGGCCGGATGGGCCGCGAGGAGATGCAGGAGAAGTACGGGAACCTCATGGATATGTACCAGGAGATCACGGACGAAGATCCCTACAAGGTTCCCATGCGGATCTATCCCGCCATGCACTACACGATGGGAGGCCTCTGGGTCGACTATCAGCTCCAGTCCACGATTCCCGGACTCTTCGTCGCGGGCGAAGCCAACTTCTCCGACCACGGCGCGAATCGTCTCGGCGCCTCGGCCCTGATGCAGGGCCTCGCCGACGGCTATTTCGTCCTGCCCGCCACGATACCCGATTACCTCGCCGGGACGAAGTTCGAGAGCGTGAAGGCCGACGCATCCGAAGTGACCCGGGTCGCCGAGGACGCGAAGCTCGGCATCGAAAAGCTCATGAGCGTGAACGGCACGACGCCCGTCGACGCCTTCCACCGACGCCTCGGCCACGTCATGTGGGAGAAGGTCGGCATGGCCCGCGAAAAGAAGGACCTGGAGGAGGCGATCGAGGAGATCCGCCGGATCCGAAAAGACTTATGGAAGGACCTCAAGGTGACGGGGAGCGCGAACGATCTCAACGCGGAGATCGAGCGCGCGGCCCGGGTCGCGGACTTCATCGACCTCGGCGAGCTCCTCGCCTCGGACGCCCTCCACCGCGAGGAGTCCTGCGGGGGGCACTTCCGGGTCGAGCACCAGACCGCGGAAGGCGAGGCCAAGCGCGACGACGAAGCCTTCTCCTACGCGGCCGCCTGGCAGTACAAGGGCGAAGGGCAGGCTCCCGAACTCCACAAGGACGAGCTCGCCTTCGAGTACGAGATCCCCACGAGCCGCAACTACAAGTGAGAGGAACGGAACATGGACTTCAAACTCAAGATCTGGAGACAGCGGAACGCGGCCGATGCCGGCCGTTTCGAGAACTACGTGGCCAAGGGCATCTCGCCGGACGCTTCCGTGCTGGAGATGCTCGACGTCATCAACCGCGAGCTCGTGGCGGCCGGGAAGGATCCGATCGCCTTCGACCACGACTGTCGCGAGGGAATCTGCGGCTCCTGCGGCCTCGTCATCAACGGCGGCGTGCACGGCCCCTTCGAGCACAATACCACCTGCGAGCTCCGCATGCGGCGCTTCCATGACGGCGACACGATCGTCCTCGAGCCCTTCCGCTCGAGGGCCTTCCCCATCATCAAGGACCTCGTGGTCAACCGCACGGCCCTGGACCGCATCATGCAGGCCGGCGGCTATGTCACGGTCAAGACCGGCCAGGCTCCCGAGGCCAACGCCATCCCCGTGCCCAAGAAGATCGCCGACGAGGCGATGGACGCCGCCCAGTGCATCGGCTGCGGCGCCTGCGTGGCCACCTGCCCGAACGGCTCGGCCATGCTCTTCGTCGCGGCCAAGGTCTCCCAGCTCGCGCTCCTGCCCCAGGGCAAGGCCGAGCGGAAGGAGCGCGTCATCGCGATGATCAGGCAGATGGACAAGGAAGGCTTCGGCGCCTGCTCGAACACCTATGCCTGCGAGGCCAAGTGCCCGAAGGGCATAAGCGTCGAGCACATAGCCCGCCTCAACCGCGAGTACCTGCGCGCCGGCTTCGGGTCGAAATAGGAGCGGACAATGAAGATACACGAATACCAGGCCAAGGAGCTCTTCGCGAAGTACGGGGTGCCCGTCCCGAAGGGAGAGGCCGCCTTCGACGTCGAGTCCGCGGTCCAGGTCGCCGCGGGCCTCGGCTCCTGGCCGGTCGTCGTGAAGGCCCAGATCCACGCGGGCGGACGAGGCAAGGGCGGCGGCGTCAAGCTCGCGAAGAACATCGCCGAGGCCCGGGAGCACGCCAAGTCCATCCTCGGCATGACCCTCGTCACCAGGCAGACGGGGCCGAAAGGCCGCCTCGTGAGGCGCCTCCTCGTCGAGGAGGGCTGCAGGATCGCGAAGGAGCTCTACCTCGGCATCCTGCCCGACCGCGAGACCGGCATGCATCTCGTCATGGCCAGCGCGGCGGGCGGCATGGAGATCGAGGAGGTGGCCGAGACGAGTCCCGAGAGGATCGTCAGGGTCTACGTCGATCCCCTCGCCGGGCTCCTCGACTATCAGGCCCGCGAGGTCGCCGAAGGCCTGGGCATCCCGAAGGCCGCCTCGAAGCAGTTCCTCGGCATGCTCAAGAATCTCTTCAGGCTCTACCTCGACTACGACGCCTCCATGGTCGAGGTGAACCCCCTCGTCCTCACCGAGGACGACAAGGTCCTCTGCCTCGACGCCAAGGTCGACGTGGACTCGAACGCCCTCTACCGGCACCCGGACATCCTCGCCTGCCGAGACACCGACGAGGAGGACCCGCACGAGATCGAGGCTTTCAAGTACGGCCTCGCCTACATCAAGCTCGAGGGCGGCAATGTCGGCAACATGGTCAACGGCGCGGGTCTCGCGATGGCCACGATGGACGCGATCAAGGCGGCCGGGGCGGCGCCGGCCAACTTCCTCGACGTCGGAGGCGGCGCGAGCGCCGAGAAGATAGCCAACGCCTTTCGCATACTCCTGTCCGACCCGAACATCAAGGGCATCCTCATCAACATCTTCGGCGGCATACTGCGCTGCGACACCCTGGCCAACGGCGTCCTCGCCGCGGCCAGGGAGACCAAGCTCTCCGTCCCCCTCGTCGTACGCATGGAGGGAACCAACGTGGAAGAGGGCAGGCGCATCCTGCGCGAGTCCGGCCTGCCGATGATCACGGCCGATAGCCTGACCGACGCCGCGGAGAAGATCGCCGCGGCGGTGAAGTGAGCCGGGAGGAACGAGCATGAGCATCTTCACGAACGAATCCATCCGCCTCATCGTCCAGGGCATCACGGGCAAGGACGGGCTCTTCCACGCGCAGAAATGCGCCGAGTACGGCACGGATGTCGCGGGCGGCGTCACTCCCGGCAAGGGCGGGGAGAGTATCGACCGGTGGCCGATCTACAATTCGGTGCGCGAGGCGAAGGCCGCCACGAAGGCCAACGCCACGATGATTTTCGTGCCGCCCGCCGCCGCGGCCGACGCCATCATGGAGGCGGCGGACGCCGGCATCGGGCTCATAGTCTGCATCACCGAGGGCATCCCGATCATGGACCTGATGCGGGCCAAGCGCTACATCGCGGACAAGCCCGTCCGCCTCATCGGCCCCAACTGCCCGGGCATCATCACGCCCGGGGAGTTCAAGATCGGCATCATGCCAGGCTTCATCCACAAGCCGGGCGGCCCCATCGGCGTCGTCTCCCGCTCGGGAACCCTCACCTACGAATCCGTCTTCGCCCTCACGAACGCGGGCTTCGGCCAGACCACCTGCGTGGGCATCGGCGGCGATCCCGTCAAGGGCACCGACTTCATCGACGTGCTCCAGGCCTTCAACGAGGACCGCGCGACCGAGGGCATCGTCATGGTCGGCGAGATCGGCGGCGACAACGAGGAGAAGGCGGCCGCCTGGATCAAGGCGAACATGAAAAAGCCCGTCGTCGGTTTCATAGCCGGCATCACCGCCCCGCCCGGACGCCGCATGGGCCACGCCGGAGCCATCGTGAGCGGCAATTCCGGCACAGGCAAGGGCAAGCTCGATGCATTCCGTGAAAACGGCATCGTCGTCTGCGAGAATCTCGGCGACCTCGGCGCCATCGCCAAACAGACCTTCACCTGATCGCGGGGAGGGGATGACGGGAACCGGCCCGCGCGGCGGCGCCGAAGTCGTCCCTATTCCCCGATGATCTTCACGAGCACCCGCTTGCGCCGACGGCCGTCGAACTCGCCGTAGAAGATCCGCTCCCAGGGGCCGAAGTGCAGCCTGCCCTCGGTGATCGCCACCACGACCTCCCGCCCGAAGATCTGGCGCTTCAGGTGAGCGTCGGCGTTGTCCTCGCCGACGTTGTGACGGTAGGCCGAAACCGGTTCGTGGGGCGCCATCTTCTCGAGCCAGTCCAGGAAATCCGCGTGGAGGCCCGACTCGTTATCGTTGATGAACACGCTCGCGGTGATGTGCATGGCGTTGACGAGGGCCAGCCCCTCCCTGACGCCCGAGGCCGCGAGGGCCTGTTCGACGCGGTCGGTGATGTCGATGAACTCGTAGCGCTTGGCGGTCTGGAACCACAGTTCCTCGGCGTAGGATTTCACCTCTTCCCTCTCGCAGCCGGACGGCCCGATGGACTCGCCGAGGGCAGGCCTGCCGCGCTCCTGTGCGCCGTGGCCTTCGTGGCCTTCGTGGCCTTCGTGGCCTTCGTGGCCTTCGTGGCCTTCGTGGCCTTCGTGGCCGGCTTGGCGGCGGGGGTGGCCTTCCCGGCAGGCGCGCGCGCGGGCTTGCCGGGAGCGGCGGCTTTCACGGCCGACGTCCGTGCGCCCGCGGCCTGCTTCGCGGCGGGAGCCGGCTTCGCGGGCGCCGCGGATTTCCGCGGGCTCGCCGCCGCGGCCTTCGCCGGCTTCGCCGCGGGCGCGGACATGGCGGCCTTCGCCGGCTTCGCGGTTTTCGGAGCCGTAGCCATCTTCGCGGCCGCCGCGGATTTCGCGGGAGCTGCGCGCCCAGGCTTCGTCTTATCCTGGAGCCCGCCGAAGTGCTGCTTGAGATCGGCCAGACTTGCGTCGACGGCATCGATGATCCTGTCGCCCGCCTCGGTCGAGGGCACATTGATCATGTTGGCGACGACCTTCGTCCCGCCGTCGATTTCGAAGAAATTGTAGGCGGCGACGATATCCCTTCCGCCTTTGATCTGGATGGTCGTCACGACCGTTTCGTAGGGGGCGAGATAGATGACGAGGCCGGTGAGCGGACCGAGCTTGTACAGCGAACCCACGTGGGGCCGGACGAAGGAGCCCGGACCCTTGGTGGCCTCGTTGAAGGACGAGTCGAAGAACTGCGAATAGACTTCCTTGCACTTCGCGGCGATCGTGGCATTCAGCATGGCCGAGCCTCCTTTTGTCTCTTCAAGCGAAGGCCGCCCCTCGAGTCCGAGACGGCCGCTCGTCCGAACTGTACGCAGGTTTCCCGCCGCCGTCAACGCGATTCCCCGAACGGGGCCCTCCCCGCCCTTCCTAAGCCGGGCCGGGCCGGGCTGCGGCGCAGCGCGGTGCGGCGCGGCGCGATGCGGTGCGGCGCGGCCTGAGGCGGCGCCGAGGCCGTCCTTCCCCCTCCCCTCCCGGCCGGCCTATACTGCCCTCATGAAGGCAGTCCTCGTCCAGCCTCCGTTCACCCAGCTCAATGCGCCCTACCCCGCGGTCCACTATCTCGAGGCCTTCCTTCGGGGCCGCGGGCACGAGGCCCGCTCCTTCGACCACGGCATCGCCCTCTACCGCGGCATCTTCTCGCGGCAGGGCCTGGCGCGCCTCTTCTCCGAAGCGCGGCGCCGCCTCGCGGACGAGGAGCCGCATGCCGAGTCGGAGCGTGCCGCCCGCGGCGAGATCGATCGCTATCTTTCCTACGAGGCTCTCTACCTGGAATGGATCGATCCGATCGTGGACTTCCTCTCGGGCGCCGATCCTTCCTTCGCCCACCGCCTGGCCCAGGCGGTGGAGCTGCCGCGCGGCTCGAGGGCCGCGGCCTTTCTCGACTCCTCCGGAGGGCGCATCTCGAGCGAGGAATCGAGGACGCTCGCGACCCTCATCCTCGAGGACCTCGGCGATTTCGTGGCCGGGACCTTCGACCCCGAGTTCGGCACCGTTCGCTACGCCGAGCGCCTCGCCTCCAGCCGCGGCGACTTCGCGGAGATCCGCTCGGCCCTGGCCTCATCCTATCTGCTCTCGGCCTTCTACCGGCCCTTCCTCCGCGACTTCTGGCGCTCTCCCGAGGCTGCCGGCGCCGAGATGGTCCTCGTCACCATACCCTTCCCCGGCTGCCTCCTCGGCGCCCTGACCTGCGCCCAGGAAGCGCGGGCGGCGCTCGGTGCCTCGGTGCCCGTCCTCTTCGGCGGCGGCTACGTGTCCACCGAGCTCCGCGCGCTCTGCGATCCGGGCATCTTCGACTACTGCGACTACCTCTGCTTCGACTCGGGCTACGGAAGTCTCGCCTCCATTCTCGAGGCGAGAGGCTTCGAGTCCGCGGGAGGCGCTCCGGGCGGGCTCTACCGCAGCATGTTCAGGCTCGAAGGCGGCCGCATCGGCGTGTCCGGCTTTCCGAGCGAGGACGCGCTGCGCCCCGCCGCCCTTCCCGGCGCGAGAGCCGCCCTGGGCTGCGCCGACGCCGCGCGCTTCGCCGAGCTCGAGCGCGCCGCCCTCGCCTCGGTCCAGCCCGACTACGCGAGCGCGGATTTCCGCGAGTACTTCGGCGTCGTCGATTCCGAGAATCCCATGCACCGCCTCTGGTCCGACGCGCCCTGGCTCAAGTACCGGCTCGCCCACGGCTGCTACTGGCGGCGCTGCGCCTTCTGCGACACCGAGCTCGAATACGTGGCCGACTTCGTCCGCGGCGAGAGCGGCGCGCTGATGAGAGCCGCCGAGGCCGCCTCGACGCGGAGCGGCCTCGCGGGCATCCACTTCGTCGACGAGGCCATGCCGATGGCCGATCTCCTGGCCTTCGCGGCCGCGAACCGCTCGCGCGCGGCCGAGGGCAAGCGGCCCTTCCATTTCTGGGGCAACGTGCGCTTCGACTCGTCCTGGACCGAGGGGCGCTGCGAGTTCCTCGCCGCCTCCGGCCTCATGGCCGTCTCGGGCGGGATCGAGGTCGCCACCGAGCGCGGCCTCGAAATGACCGACAAGGGCTTCGACCTGGCCGGGCTCGTGCGCTGTCTCGTGACGATGAAAAGAAGCGGCCTGCTCGTGCACGCCTACCTCATCTACGGCTTCCCGGATCAGGACGAGGGCGAGATCCTGGACTCGGCCGAGTTCTGCCGGCAGCTCTTCGCCGCGGGCCTCGTCGACTCGGCCTTCTGGCACCGCTTCGTCCTCACCCGGCATTCGCGCATGTACGGCGAGTGGAAGGCGGGCGCCCGGCCCGCGCTCCGGCCCCTGGACGCCCCGCGAGCCTTCGCCGACAACGACCTGGCTTTCGAGGGCGAGGAACGCTTCGACCGCTTCGAGGAGCCGCTCGCGGCCGCTCTGGCGGCCTGGATGGGAGGCGAAGCGCTGGACAGGCCCGCCGCCGACTGGTTCGGCGCGCGTCGGGCCGCGGCCGGAAGCGGGCGCGCCGAGCGGACGCGGACGCCCCGCGCGACCACGCCGAGCGGCCTCGTGGAATCGCTCATCGCCCGGGCCGAGCGCGAGCTCGCCGAGGCGCGGCCGCGAGCCGATTCGACGCTGCGCTGGCTGGCGGGAACGCCCCTCCTGCGGCCGATCCGCGGCGAAACGGGCGCTCCCCCGATGGCGATCCTGACCTGGGCCTACCGCGGCGCGATGGAGGAGCTCATCCTGAAAGACGACGAGGCCCGGCGGCTGCGGGCGGCCATCCTCGAACTCGGAGGCTGCCCCGGCGGCGGCCCCGGAGGCTGCCCCGGCGGCCTGCGCCTCGAAGCCTTCGCCGCGGCCGCTTTCACGGAGCCGGCAGGCGAGGCCGCGGCGAGCGCGCTGGGCCGGCTCTTCGGCTCGGGGCTCGCCGCCACCTGAGGCGCGCAGCCGGCCCGGCCTCGTTCATGACGTTGCAGCGCCGAGACGCCCAGCCGCCGACCGTCCGAGTCGCGGCCCGAGCCGCGGCCTAGGAGCGGGCGCCGCCGGCCGCGCTGAACCTTCCGCGCACGGCGCTCGCGGCGGCGCCGGCCAGGGCCACGGCCGCCGCGCACAGGGCCACGGCCCGGAAGCCGTGCAGGAACACCGCCGAGTCGATCGCCGCCGCGCCCGAGGCGTCGATGCGCGCGCGGGTCACGGCCGTGAACAGGCTCACCGCGAGCGTGGTCCCGCTCACCATGCCGAGATTGCGGAAGAAGGAGTTGAGGCTTCCGGCTATGCCCAGGCGGTCGCGCGGCACGGCGCCCATCACACTCGAGTTGTTCGGCGCCTGGAAGGCCGCGCCCCCCACGCCGAGCAGGGCGATGAGCAGCCCGATGACCGTCGTGGACGAGGAGGGGCCCAGGCCGGCGATCGCCGCGAGGACGATCGCGTTGACGAGGAGGCCGGCGATGGTGAGGGGCCGATACGTTATGCGATCCGAGAGCGCGCCGAAGAGCGGCGCCAGCACGGCCGTGACCACCGGATACAGGGACATGAGCATGCCGGTCTCGAGCACGCTGAAGTGCCGGTAGCTCTGCAGGTAGAAGGGCATGAGGAAGACGTAGGCGAACATCGCGACGTAGGACATCCAGGCCGCGACTATCCCGAAGGTGAAGATGGGGTTCCTGAACAGGACCCCCTCCACGAGCGGGGCGGCGCGGGATCGCTCGACGCGGATGAAGAGCGCGAAAAGCGCGACCGCGGCGGCTATGGCGGCCAGCCCCGCCTCCGGCGGGAAGACCCCTTCCTGGATGCTGAGCATGCCGCCGAAGGATCCGATGATCGCCAGAGCCAGGAGGACGGCGCCCGCCACGTCGAAGGGACTGCCGTCGGCCCGGGCTTTCGACTCGGGCATGACGACCAGGGTCAGGATCACCCCGGCGATGCCCACCGGCACGTTCACGAAGAAGATCGCCCGCCAGCCCGCGGCGACGACGATCAGTCCTCCGAGGCTCGGACCCAGGAGGCTCCCGACCGCGACCACCGTGCCCACGAAGCCGAGAGCCTTGCCGCGCTCGTTGGGAGGGAAGATGGCCGTGACGATGCCCTGCACGAGAGCCATGCCCATCGAGGCTCCCACCGCCTGGAGCACCCGCGCCAGGACGAGCTCGAAGAGGTTGGCCGACAGGCCGCAGAGGAAGGAGCCCAGGGTGAAGATCGCGAGGCCCGCGGCGAAAAAACGTTTCCGGCCGTGCAGATCCGAGAGCCGGCCCCAGACGAGGAGGACGGCCGAGATGGTGAGGAGGTAGGAGGTCACGACCCACTGCACGGCGTCGATGCCCACCGCGAAGGCGTGGGCCACCACGGGAAGGGCCACATTGACGATGCTGCCGTCCAGGGTGGCCATGAAGGTGAGGACGCAGGCGTTTACGAGGATCAGGGTCCGGCGGCGGCGGCTTATCTCGTGCTCGGCGTTTTGGGGTATCGGGTGCATTTCCTGAAAATACTCGCGGCGGCGGGTCTCGATCAATGTCCGGGCGCGCAAAAAGCGCCGCGTACGCCTGGAGACGGGCCGAGGCCGGTCGGCGGGCCGCCGCGACTCCGCTCACCGCTTTCGGAAAATCGCGCAGAGTATCCAGGCGGCCGCCGCGCACCACAGGAGCGCGAACAAGGCGGCCGCCGCGATGCCGGACTTGCCGCCTATCCGGTCTCCCGCCCGCGCTCGCCTCCACGCTTCCCGCCTGCATCGCGCCGCGACCTCCGGGGGTATCATCCCGAGAGCGAGCGCGATGAGCGCCGGGACGATGACGAAATCGTCCAGCTGGCCGAGCACGGGAATGAAATCGGGGATGAAGTCGATGGGACTCGCGGCGTAGGCCACGGCCAGGGCTATGACGATGCGGGCGAGAGGGGGGGTGCCGGGATCCTTCAGCGCCAGGAAGGCGATCCAGGTGCGCCGTTTGAGCTTCGAGGCCCGCCTTCGCAGGCGCGCCGTCCAGGTTCGTCGTCCGGATCCAGGCGAGGGCCGGGGCCGCACTCAGCCGCCCCGCGCGATCAGCGCCGCCTGGTAGCCGGCCCCGAAGCCGTTGTCGATATTCACGACCGTCACGCCCGCCGCGCAGCTGTTGAGCATCGCGAGGAGGGCGGCGAGACCGCCGAAGCTCGCCCCGTAGCCGACGCTCGTCGGCACCGCGATGACCGGGGCGGCTACGAGCCCTCCCACGACGCTCGCGAGCGCCCCTTCCATGCCCGCCACGGTCACGACCACCCTGGCGGCCCTGATGTCGTCGATCCGCTCGAAGAGCCGGTGGATGCCGGCGACGCCTACGTCGAAGATGCGGTCGACCGAGGCGCCGCAGGCCTCGGCCGTGACCGCGGCCTCCTCGGCGACGGGGATGTCGGAGGTGCCTGCGGTCACCACCGCTACGCGGTTCACGGCGCTTGCGGCGCGGTTCGCGGCGCTTGCGGCATGGTCGCCGGCCGCGCTTCCCGCCGACCCGCCTGCGGCCGCCGCCTCTCCGTCGCCCTTCCTGCTCCTGATCGTCCGGGACACCGGATCGAAGACGAGCAGGTCTTCGAGATCGCGCAAGGCCTCGAACTGCTCGGCCACGGCGCGCGTGGCCAGCACCCGGCTCCCCCGCTTCACCAAGGCGCGCACGATACCCTCGACCTGAGCGGGCGTCTTGCCCATGCAGAAGACGACCTCCGGAAAACCCACGCGCAGCTCGCGCGCCGTATCCAGGCGGGCGTAGCCCATGTCGGCCGTCGGAAAGCCCTCGAAGGCCGCGAGCGCCGCGGCCAGATCGATCTTGCCTTTCCGGTAACCCTCCAGAATCTCCTTGAGGCGCTCGTCGGTCATCGCGTCTCCTCCCGCACGGCCTCGATCGTTTGCGCGATGCTCAGGCCCCGCTCGCCCGCGATGCGGCGGATGTCCTCATACTCGAACTTCGACTTGATCGCCTCGCCGCGCAGGTATGCGGTCTTCACGCGCACCTCACCCATGCTCGTCCGCAGCGTACGCAGGTCGCGCTCGAGGCTCGTCTTCGCGAAATACGATCTCCGCAGTCCGAAGGTGCTCGTCTCGCGGAGCATAGCCTCGACGAGGGCGTCTTCCCTGTCGAGGGGGGCGATGGCCGAGAGCGCCACGGCGGCCCGGTTCTTCTTCATCACGATGGGCGTGAGCCATGCGTCGTCGGCTCCGGCGGCGAACAGCCTCTCCAGCACGTGGCCGTGGCACTCGGGACTCATGTCGTCGATGTTGCACTCGACGAGAACGCCGCCGGGCGCGGCCTTGCCGTCGGCGGCAGCGCCGAGTCCGAGGACCGCGCCCGCCGCGGCGTCGCCCGCCGCCCCGCCCGCCGCGGCGCCGCCGGCGACATCACGCTCGCCGAGCATCACGCGCAGCACGTTCGGGATCTCCGTATCGCGATGTCCGATGCCGTAGGCCGCGCGCGTTATCCGGAACCGCTTGTCGTCGCTGTACTCGTCGACGCTGGCCGCGAGCACGGCGGCCCCGGTAGGGGTCGTCGTCTCCTTCTGCACGGCGCCGCTCTTCACCGGCGCTCCCTTGAGCAGCTCCACCACGGCCGGAGCCGGCACGGGGATCACCCCGTGCTGGCAGGTCACGAAGCCCCCGCCGAGCTCGACCGAGGAGCAGAGCACGCGGTCGGGCTTGAGGTAGTCCAGGCACACGGCCGCCCCGACGATGTCGATGATCGAATCGACGGCTCCGACTTCGTGGAAGCCCACGTCCTCGACCTCGGTCCCGTGCACCGTGGCCTCGGCCGCGGCGAGCTTCGCGAAGATCGCCAAGGCGCGCGCCTTCGCCCCCGCTCCGAGCTCGGAGCCTTGGATCATCGCCTTGATCTCCCGGTAGGCGCGGTGCTCGTGGTTCTTCCGGCCGGCGCCGGCGGCCAGGAGGCCGCCCGCAACGGGGGTAGGCAGAAGGTCGACATCAGCCCTGGTTCCGCCGATGCCGTGCTTCGAATCGCGCTTGAACCTGAGCCGCCAGCCCCCCAGCCCGAGCTTCCCGAGCTCCGATCGGAGGTGCTCCTCGGGCACGCCGAGATCGACCAGCGCGGCGATGGTCATGTCGCCGCAGATGCCGGAGAAGCAGTCGAAATAGAGTATCGTCTCGGTCTTTACCATGCTCATCTTCCTCCCTCGCCGATCGCCCTGTTGAGGCTGCCCCGCCGGTAGCCCGCCAGGTCCACGCAGGAGTAGAGGAAGCCGAAGGACTCGAAGGCCGCGGCCATCGCGTCCATGGTCGTCTCCGAAAAGAGCTTCTTTCTCTCGGAGGGCTCCACTTCTATGCGGGCGAGATCGCCGTGGCTCCGGACGCGGAACTGAATGAATCCGCGGGACCGCAGATAGTCCTCGGCCCGCTCCACGCGAGCGAGCTTGGCCGCGTCGATCCGCTCGCCGTAGGGTATGCGCGAAGCCAGGCAGGCGAAGGCGGGCTTTTCGGCCGTGGGCAGGCCGAGCCTGCGCGAAAGCTCGCGTATCTCTTCCTTCCCGAGGCCGGCCTCCCTGAGGGGACTCGCCACGCCGAGCTCGGCTATGGCCCGCGTGCCGGGCCGGTAGTCGCTCTCGTCGTCGACGTTGCTGCCGTCGAGGACGACGCCGATGCCCAGCTCGCGCGCGGCCCGGGCGATGGCCCCGAACTCCCGCTTCTTGCAGTGGTAGCAGCGGTCCTCGGGATTGGCCGCGACCTCCTCCTCGATGCCGGGCGACTCGACGAGGATGTGCCGTATGCCGACCTGTTCGGCCACCGCGCGCGCGTCGTCCAGCTCGCTTCGGGGCAAGAGGGGCGAGACGATCGTGATCGCCGCCGCGCCCTCGCCGAGCTCTTCGCGCGCGACCGCGCAGAGCAGGGAACTGTCCACCCCGCCGGAGAAGGCCACGGCGGCCTTCCCGTAGGACCGGAGAAGCTCGCCGAGCCGCGAGCGCTTTTCTTCCAATGTCATGTCGTTCCTTTCATACGATGTTCATCTCGGCGAGGAAGGGCCTGTCGGCCAACACCTCGGCGTAGGGGCCGTCGCGGACGATCCGGCCGTCCTGCGACAGCACCACGGCGCGAGCGAAGACGCCGTCGACGTATTCGAAATCGTGGGTGGCGCAGAGCAAGGTCATGCCGTTCGCGTTGAGCGAAACCATGAGGTCGCGGAGATAGCGCTTGGTCTTCGGATCGAGGCCGTTCATAGGCTCGTCGAAGCAGATCGCGTCGGGCGCGAGCGAGAGCACGGCGGCGAGCGCCACCTTGCGCTTCTCGCCGCCGCTCAGGTGGTAGGGCACGCGGGCTTCGTGGCGCTCGAGACCGAACAGTCCCACGAGCTCGGCCACGCGGCGCGCGACCTCGTCCTCCCCGAGGCCCATCTGCCGGGGGCCGAAGGCCAGCTCGTCGTACACCGATCCGCAGAAGAGCTGGACGTCCGAGTCCTGGAACAGGAGGCCGATCCGCTTGTGGAAATCCTTGGAGAACCGCGCGTCCGCGAGGCGCGAGGCGGTTATCGCCTCTCCGCGGAAAGAGTAGGCGCCCGAAAAGCCCGCTTCGAGCCCGCAGACGAGCTTCAACAGGGTGGACTTGCCCGAGCCGTTGGGGCCGATCACCGCCACGGACTCGCCCTCGGCCACCGATAGATCCACGCCCTTCAGGGCCGGCGACTCCGGATAGGAGAAGGACACCCCGCGGAGCTCGATCATCGCCAAGCCCCCAGGGCGAAGAAGGCCGCGGCCAGGGCCGCGTCGAGCGCGAGCAGGCCGGCGTCGCTCAGCCTCCAGGCGGACTGACGCGTTATGCGATACGTACCCGAGAAGCAGCGGCACTCCATGGCCTGGTACTGTGTCACGGCGGCGTCCCGGGACTTCAGGAAGAGAGTCCCGGCGATGGCCGCGAGCGAATGCATCTTCCGTTCGTTCCGGCCCACCGAGCGCAGCTTGAGGGCATAGAGCATGTTGAGCACGAGTCCTCCGAGGAGCGAGATGTACTTGAGGGTCATGTCGAGCGTCATCACGAAGATATCGGGCACGCGCAGGCGCGAGAAAGCCTCGGTCACCGAAGTCCAGGGCGTCGCCGCGGAGAAGACAGCCGCGGCGAGCACCGCGAGCAGGACCTTCTCGAGCAGGAACAGGACATTGCCCCCTCGCCCCCAGAGGAAGGCGGGCAGGAACACGGCCGCCGTGAAGGCCCCGGCCGCCGCGACCTTCCGGAGCACCCGGGCGATGACCTCGCCCCGGAACAGGCAGAGCAGACCGAGTTCCACGGCGGCCGCGGCCTCGACGAACAGCGGCCTGCGCGCAAGCGAGACGAGTAGAATAAGAATGAAGGTCGAGGCCAGCTTCAGCTCGGGCCTGATGCGGTCGTTCCGCCTCGGCTCGCCGGGCCGGTCCCTCAGCGCGGCGAGGACTCCCAGGACGGCCAGAACGGTCTTTTCGAGATACCGTCCCTTGTCGCGCCGCGGCTCGTAGCGCTCCCGGACCGCGAGCCACGGCGGAATATTCGAAGCATCCAGACTGTTAAACCTCCGCCCTCGACGGCCCGCCCTTGTCTTTCTTGAGCAGGGCGAGCAGCTTGAACGCGATGACGATCGCGGCGACGCCGATGAGGGCCGAGAGCGCATAGCCGAGGATCTCGGGCGCGCCTTTGACCGCGTAATCCTTCAAGGGCGCGGCGAAACGAAGCCCCCGGGCCATGCCTGCGGGGGTGAAACCGAGAGCCGAGCCGCCGTTCACCACGTTCCTGATCTCGTCGCTTCCCCATTCCCCCCAGGCCGTGCCGGCGGCGAGCAGGCCGAGAGGCGAGGCGAGAACGAGAACGGCCAGCAGAGCGTACAGAGGCTTGAGCTTCGCGGACGAGCCGGCGTAGACGGTTCCGGGCGAGGTTCGCTCGACGAAGGCGAATATCGCCACCGTGAAGGCAGCCTCGACGAGGCCCGCGACGGCGAGATGCGGGATGAGCATGGCCGGGATCGAAACGGCGAGCGGATAGGGGCAATAGAGCGGCACGCCGGCGGCATCCTTGGCCAGGATGGGCTGGAGCCCGAACTCGATCGCGGCGCAGAGGGCCGCGGCGTTGATGGCCACATAGGCCGCAATCGCCAAGCCGATATATTCGGACCTTTTGGAATGGACCCGGTCCTTCACGAGCTTGTAGATGAAGTAGCCCACGAAGGGAATCACGACGGCCATGTTGAAGGTGTTGGCGCCGAAGGCGAGGATGCCGCCGTCGCCGAACATCAGCGCCTGGATGAGCAGCGCCGTGCTGATCGAAAGACAGGCCGCGTAGGGACCCAGCAGCACGGCGAGCAAGGTGCCGCCCACGGCATGGGCGGTGGTGCCACCCGGCACGGGCACGTTGAGCATCATGATGAGAAAGGAAAACGCGGCTCCGATGCCGAGGAGAGGAATCTTTTCCTTGGGCAGCCGGCGCGCGACCCTCTTCGCCGACACGATCAGAGCCGGCGCGGCCGCCATCGCCATGACCGCGCAGGTTGCCGGACCGAGATAGTTGTCGGGTATGTGCACCTAACCCTCCTTGGAATCAAGGAGTTCGTCTCCCGGGTCGGCCCTTCGAGGGCAAGAGAAAGCGAGGGCATGGAAACCGGACTGCGGTCGGCGTTCAGCCGTCCGTTTCGCCGAAGGGCCGCCGGGCGGCCCTCGACTCGGTGCCGGCATTCGTGCCGGCAGGAAGGAAGTATACGGGCCGCGGGGCGCCGCAGTCAATCGGAGGCGAGAGCCTGGACCAAGGCCGCCACCGCTTCGCCGATCAGCTCACCGAAGCTGCGCTGCGCCAGGCCCACGAGAACGACATGGCTCTGCGCGAAGGGAATGAGGATCCGCTCGGCGCGCGAGGCGAGCACGGCCTCGGCCATGGCCGGGGTCAGCTCTCCCATCATGGAGTTGGGAAGCACGATGCCGAGAGGACCGATCACGAAGTCGGCCTCGGGGAGCGAGACGCGGAACGCATTCTCTCCCGAGGCGCCCCGCTCCGCGCCGGCCTCCACCATGCGCTGGACCGCCGAGGCGTTCGTCGCCAGGGCGACCAGCTCGACACCGCCCCTGATCTCCCTGCGAATCCGAGCGATTATCTGGGCGCCGATCCCGCCCCCCAAACCGTCCACCACGAACACCGTCTTGGCCATGCTTCATTAAGCCCCCTACCGCCCCGGGAATCAAGTCTCCCACGGCGAATGGGGTCGGCTTCTTGACAGCGTCCGAGGATGGCAATAGCCTGATTTTCGCGGATCGTTGCGGCGATCCGGGCGGCCGGGATCTTCGTGGAGGGCGCGTGGCATCTGAGGAAAGGAAAACGATCCTCCTCGTCGAGGGTGAGGCTCCGATCTCGATGGCTGAGTCCAAGATTCTCCTGGGCTTCGGTTACGACGTGGTCGGGACCGCCGGAGGGGAAGAGGCGGTCGGGCTGGCGACTCGCGATCGCGGTATCGATCTCGTGCTCATGGACCTCGACGTGGGCGCCGGCATCGACGGCCCCGAGGCCGCCCGGCGCATTCTCGAAAGGCGGAATATCCCCATAGTCTTCCTGTCCTCCCGCGCCGAGGAAAGCTGCGTCGACCGGGTGCGCGGGATAGTCCGCTACGGCTACGTCCTCAAGGACTCCGGCCCCTTCGTCCTGCGCTCGGCGATCGAGACGGCCTTCGCGCTCTTCGAGGCCGCGACGCGCGCCCGCGAGAACGAGGAGCGCCTCCTGAGGGCCGAGCTCGTCGCCGGCTTCGGCAGCTGGGAGTTCGACCTCTCCGACAAGAGCGTCATCGCCTCGCCGGGGGCCCGGCGGATCTACGGCCTCGGCGCGGATTCCTGGAGCATTTCCGGCGTCCAGGAGCTGCCCCTCGCGCAGTACCGCGGCCTGCTCGACCGGGCGCTGCGCGGCATCGTCGACGGCACCGGCCCCTACGACGTCGTCTTCGAGATCCGGCGGCCGGACGACGGCAGTCTCCGCACCATCCACTCCATCGCGAAATACGACGCCGAGCGCAACATCGTCACCGGCACGATACACGACATAACCGAGCGCCAAAAAGCCGTGGATACCCTGCGCTCCAGCGAGGAATCGCTCGCCATCACGCTGCAGTCCATCGGCGACGCGGTCATAGCGACCGACGTCGAAGGCCGCGTCACGCGAATGAACGCCGCCGCCGAGAGGCTCACGGGCTGGAACCTCTCGGCGGCGCTCGGCCGGCCGCTCGGCGAGGTCTTCGTCATCGTGAACGCGCTGAGCGGGGAGAAGGCCGAGAACCCCGTCGTCCGCGTCTTCCGGACCGGAGGCGTCGTCGGTCTCGCGAATCACACCGTGCTCATAAGCCGAAACGGCGAGGAATACCAGATCGCGGACAGCGCCTCGCCCATCAAGGACCGGCTCGGGAAGATCCGAGGCGTCATCCTGGTCTTCTCCGACGTGACCGAACGGTATCGGGCCGAGGAGGAGCTCCGCTCGAGCGAAGCCAAGTTCAGGTCGCTGGTCGAACACATGCAGGTGGGCATCCTGCTGTTCAACCCCCGTGGCGAAATAGTCCTCAGCAATCCCCGAGCTTGCGAAATCTTCGGCGTGGAAGAGACGCGGCTCCTGGGGCGGACCCCGGCCGATGCCGACTGGGGCGCGATCCGCGAGGACGGCTCGCCGTTTCCCTCGTCGGTCCATCCGGTAGCCCGAGCCATCGCCACCCGCATGCCGGTCTCCGATGTGGTGCTCGGCATCCATCGTCCGGCCCGCAAGGACAGAGTCTGGCTGCTCGTGGACGCCATCCCCCTGCTCGCCGGCGACGGCGGGGTGCGGCAGGTCGTCTGCACCTTCATCGACATCACCGAGCGCAGGCATGCCGAGGCCGAAGTGAAGAAGCTGCTCGCGGAAAAGGAGATCATCCTCAAGGAGGTCCACCATCGCGTCAAGAACAACATGAACACGATGAAGAGCCTGCTGTTCCTGCAATCCCAGTCCGTGAAGAACGGAGCCGTCGGGTCCGCGCTCCTCGACGCGAGCGGCCGGCTTCAAAGCATGTACGTGCTCTACGAAAAGCTGTACCGATCCTCCGCCTTCACCGAGCTCTCGCTCAAGGAGTACGTTCCGGCCCTCGTGGACGAGGTCCTGGGCATCTTCCCCAACGCCGACGACGTGAGGGTGAGCACGGACATCGAAGACATAGCCATGGACCCCAAGGTCCTTTCCACGCTGGGCATCATCGTCAACGAACTCATCACCAATGCCATGAAGTACGCCTTCGCGGGCAGAGCGGGCGGCTCGATAGACATTTCGATGTCGCGCAGCGGCGATCGAATGCGCCTGACGGTCCGGGACGACGGGATAGGCATGCCGGAGAGCGTGGAGTTCGGCAATTCGAGCGGCTTCGGCCTCATGCTGGTGAGCATGCTGACCCAGCAATTGAGCGGCAGCGTCCGCCTGGAGCGCGGCAAGGGAACCGCCGTCGTCCTGGAGTTCGCCTACGGCTCTTCGTAAGCCGAAGGGCCCGACCCGCGCGCGGCCGGAGGCGTCCCCCTCCGACCGCCCCCCCGGGCCTCGCCTTCGAACCAGCTCAGCTTCCCGCTGAGCCCGACGACCTCGCCCACGACGATGATGGCCGGCGGCTCCAGGCGGAGCTCGCCGACCCGGCCCACGATGTCGTCCAGCGTGCCGGCGACCGTCACCTGGGCGCTCATGGTTCCGCGGCTGATCACCGCGGCCGGCGTGGCCGCGTCCTTGCCGGCCGCGAGCAGCCGCCCGACGATGCTTTCCAGCCGCGAAAGGCCCATCAGGATGACCAGCGTGTCGACCGAAGCGGCCAGGCGGCCCCAGTCCACCGACTCCTCGGCCTTGTCCGGCTCTTCGTGCCCCGTGATGAAGGCCACCGACGAGCTGAAGCCCCGCTGCGTCAGAGGTATCCCGGCGTAGGCGGGCACGGCCAGGGCCGAACTGACGCCGGGAACGACTTCGAAAGCCAGGCCGCTCTCGGCCAGTTCCAAAGCCTCTTCCCCGCCCCGGCCGAACACGAAAGGATCCCCGCCCTTGAGGCGGACGACGATCTTCCCGGCCGCGCACCGCTCCTTAAAAAGCCGGTTGATCTCGCTCTGGCGATAGCGATGGTCTCCGGACCTCTTCCCGACATAGATGAGTTCCGCGTCGGGGCGGGCCTCTTCCAGCAGGGCCTCGTTCACCAGATGGTCGTAGAGGATCACATCGGCCGCCTTGAGGGCCTTGAGTCCCTTGACCGTGATCAAGCCCGCGTCGCCCGGGCCGGCACCCACCAGATAGACTTTACCTTCCACAGCCAGCGCCTTCCTCGTTCGCATTCGCGCAATCCCGGCCGGACGATGCCGCGTCAGCCCTCGGTCGGGCCCATGCGGCCATCGCGCGCGAGCGGCAGTATTTCCTCGGCGCGCTTCATCAACCCGGCGGGCAGCCTATCCCGGAGGCTTTCCAGGAACCGGAGCCTGTCCTTCGCGAAGAGGTCTATCAGGCCGAAATCGGCCAGGGCGCCGAAGATCGCCGCGCGCTCGCGCTGATCGCCCGTCTTCTCGATGACGAAGGGCCGCAGCTTCTCCATGAACTCCAAGTAGGCCGCGTACTCCTCGCCGAAGATTCCCTCGAGCTTCCTGCGGATCTCCCGGGAGAGGGAGGGGGAGGCGCCTCCGGTGGAGGCGGTCAGAAGCAGCGCCCCTCTCCGGAGCTTGGCGGGCACCGTGAAGTTCGACAGCGCGGCGTCGTCGACCACGTTCACCAGAATGTCTTCACGGAGAGCCGCGCGGCTCACCTCGGCGTTCACCGCCGTATCGTCCGTGGCGGCGATCGCCAGGAAGCACCCCTCCAGGTCCGCCGCCTCGAAGCGCCTGGACACCAGCCGCAGCGAACCGGCATCGCGCAACGCGGCCATCTCGGCGTCGACGGCCGGGCTCACCACGGTGATCTCCGCCCCGGCCTCGAGCGCGTCCTTCGCCTTCCTGCAGGCGACGCGCCCGCCTCCGACGACGAGCACCTTCCTGCCGCGCAGGTCCAGATTCACCGGATACTGATTCACCTGGCCGACCTCCGCCGCCCCGACCGCCCCGGATCGCTATTCCACGCCGCAGACCGGCTTCACGTGGATGTTCGAGCGATACTCGGTCTCCGTCCAGTAGAGCCGCTCGGCCAGCTCGGCCTCGGGATTCAGCTTGACGCCCTTCAAGATCCATTCCTTGAACTTCTCGTATCCGGCCATGTCGATCAGATGCCCGCCGTGGAGGTACCTCGGCTGGTGGTTCAGCACCTCGGCCGAGAAGGCCTGCCAGTTCCCGATCACCGCGAGCAGGACCTCTTCCGTCACCCAGTTCAGGAAGATCTTGCCGGCGCGCGGATACTGCTTGCCGGATCGGCCGCCGATCAGCACCCGGTAGAACTTCGTGGGCCTCCTGGTCCAGGCTCCGGTCGGGCACACGGTCGCGCACTCGGCGCAGCCGACGCAGCAGCAGACGTCCTTCACGATCTTCCCGTTCTCCAGCGAGAGCACCCGCGTCGCGTGGGAGGCGCAGGTCTCGACGCAGCGCTCGCAGGCGATGCAGCGGTCGTAATCGTATTCCATCTTCGCGATGCCCACGATCCCGAAGTCGTTGAAGGTCGCCTTGGCGCAGTCGTTCGGGCAGCCGGCTATGCTCATCTTGATGTGGTAATGGCTCGGGAAGACGAGCTTCTCCATCTTCCTGGCCAGGCCCAGGGTGTCGATGTTCGCCTTGATGCAGTGGCTGTTCCCGATGCAGGCCATGACGTTGCGGGCGCCGATGGTGGGATAGCCGCCCTCGCCCACGTCCATGTCCACGTCGCAGGAGGCGACTTCCACTTCCTCGATGTAGCCGCGGAGGTATTCGTTGACCGCCTCGATGTTCTCGTACTTGATCCCGGGAATCGAGAAGGTCTGCCTCATGCCCAGGTGCAGCTGCCCGTTGCCCCAGGCATCGGCGATGTGCTGGACGACGGCGAGGTACTTGGCCTGGACGACCCCGCCGGGCGCGCGCATCTGGAGCATGAACTCGCCCGGAACCTTGGATTGCCTGAAGCAATTGACCTGCAATTTCTTGATGTCGATATCGTGGTTCATACGGCGCCTCCCCGGGCTAGTCCAGCAGCTGCTCGGCCTTCGTGTAGTTGAAGACCGGTCCCTCGAGACATACATAGGTTTCATCGATCTTGCAGTGCCCGCACTTCCCCACCGCGCAGGACATCTTCCGCTCGAAGGACATCCAGATCTTTTCCTTGGACACGCCGTTCTTCAGGCACTCGAGGGCGGCGTAGCGCATCATCGCCGGCGGACCGACGATCACCACATTGTAGTCGGCGAACCCGGCGAAGGGGATCTTCTTGATGTGCTCGGTGACCAGGCCCGACTGGAAGCCGGGAATGGCTTCCTTGTCCAGCGTGTAGATGGCGTCGAATTTGGCGGCGAAGTCCTTCAGATCGTCGGCGAAGAGGATGCTGTCGCGGTCCTTGAAGCCGGCGATGAAATGCAGCGACCGAATCTCGTCGAAGTGGTCGAAGTAGTGCTTGAGCAGGCTCCGCACGGGCGAGACCCCGGTGCCGCCCGCGATGACGACCAGGTCCTTGCCGCGGAACTCGTCCAGCGGGAAGGAATTGCCGTAGGGCCCGCGCATGAACAGCCTGTCGCCGCGGCGCAGGGAGAAAAGCCGATGCGTCACCTTGCCGACTTTCCGGATGGTGAACTCCAGCCAGTCCCGGCCTATGCCGCTGACCGAAATCGGGGCCTCGCCGATCTCGGGCAGGGAGATCTGGAAAAACTGCCCGTGATCCACCTTGACGCCCGCCTCCACCTTGAACGTGTACTCCAGCTCCGTCTCATGGACGATATCGGCTATGCGATACGGATCCGGCTTGAAGATATTCGCCGTCATACGCTCACCCCCGTCGCCGCGGCCGCCTCGGCGTTCAGCCTGTCCACCTCGCCGCTCAGGCGGTTGACGGTGGCCGCGAAAGAAATAAGTTGAGGACATCTGTCGGTGCAACGACCGCATCCCACGCACATGTCGGCTCCCCCGAAGCGGGCCCGAAAATCGTAGACCTTGTGGAGAGTCCTGAACCGCATCCGCTCGCCAGGCGTCTTCCGGAAGCCGTGGCCGCCGGCCATCTCCGTGAAGCCCTTGTGCAGGCAGCTGGCCCAGACCCGCCGGCGGTCGCCCGAGCGGCCGTTTTCGCTGTACGCGACGTCGGAGGTGGTGAAGCAGCTGCAGCTGATGCAGGCCGCCGTGCAGGCGCCGCAGCTCAGGCACCTCGTGTCGTAGCTGTCCCACATGGGAAGCGTATGCACTTTCTCCAGCACGTCGCGGCTTTTTATCTCCGGCACCCGGACGCTCAGCCGATTGGCCGAGACGAACTCGGGCCTGAACTCCGCTTCCTTCTCGGAGGCGAAATACGGGGAGAAGGAAGGGTCCTTCACTTCCAGCAGGAGCTCCTCTCCCGCGAAGCGGACGGCCAGACTGTAGTCCTCCGTCCGATTGGTTCCCATCGAGACGCAGAAGCAGGTGTCCCAGCCCTTTCCGCACTCCATCAGCACGAATTTGACCTTGTCCCGCAGGCGCTCGTAGTACGGATCCACGGCCTCGCCGTTCTCGAGGAACATGGTGTCGAGCCGCATTATGCCGTGGATGTCGCAGGGACGGACGAACACGAGGACGGGTCGCTCGTCCACCACGCTCTCCCGATATTCGAACTCGGTGAAATGGAACAAGGTTTGCGTGATGGGATGAATGACTTCCTTGGGCGAGAAATGGCTTTTCTCGTCGTACACGATATCCCGCACCGAGCGGATCTTGTCGTAGCGGACGAGGTCGGTATCGGAATAGCGCCCGCGCTTTTCGAAGCGCATCGGCGCGTAGATGGTATAGCTTTCCCTCATCTTTTCCAGGAGCTCGTCCATCCTGCTCAAGCTCAGGCGATACGCCAT
>Ga0307376_10001244_pt1 | contig 28277 bp, 19 predicted proteins | sample TR2MG_FD_202536 | JGI IMG/M metagenome (GOLD analysis project Ga0307376, IMG submission 202536) | Soil microbial communities from Risofladan, Vaasa, Finland - TR-2 | ecosystem: Environmental > Terrestrial > Soil > Coastal area > Acid sulfate soil | place: Finland: Risofladan, Vaasa | collected...
GCTTTCTCATCGCCGCTCGTATCGTACTTTGCCTGCAGCGATGTCCGTGTTGCGGATCGGTTAAACGCAATTTGTGACACAGTAAAATTAGGGAAGCACTGATTAATTCGATATGGCCGTCATTGCGCAGCGAAGCAATCCAGCGTATCGATTAAGCGGGCATTTCTGGATTGCTGCGTCGCTGCGCTCCTCGCAATGAATTAATCAGCGTCTCCTAGGCTCTTTCACCGTTATTTGTTGATATTGGTCAGCCCTGATAAGGGTAGAGAAAGGCTCTCGCCCTCCCCTCCCGCCGAACCGCACGCACGGTTCGGAGTACATCAACCGCCAGGTGACTAATCTGCTGGAGAAGCTTCTGATTGAGCAGACCAAGTCGCGCTTCCGGCAGACTAACGACAACGCACTGGGGGAGAACAAGAACGCGTCAACGGTGAGGAAGCCTCTGGGCTACAGTCACATCCCGCAGCATCTGGCGGACGTGGTGAATGCATTTACCGCCGGGGGCTGTCACCGTATCTGAATTTCCACCGCCCGTGTCACTTCCCGACTGAATTTACCGACCAGAAGGGCAAAATCCGCAAGCGTTACCGCTATGTGGACATGATGACGCCTTACGACAAGCTCAAGTCAATGCCCGAGGCCGGAAGCTACCTGAAACCCGGTGTGACGTTTGAACAAATGGATAAAATTGCCCACGAATGCAGCGATAATGAAGCCGCCAAACACCTGAACTCGGCACGGGCTAAACTCTTTCAACTGATTAACAAATCCCGACAACGCGCCACCTGAATCAACGCTATTTGCCCCCGCCGCTCAGGCTCATGTCCGGATTGGAAAATACTGGCGGCGATCGCCGCGCCCGCATGCGGTTGTAATTTACCAGCCCAATCGCACGGCTGGCGGTTGACTCCCATGCCCGATGCGGCTAACTTTGCGTCAGCATTCAACCTGCTAGGGCGTGCGGTTCAACGCCCCCCCTGAAAGCCATACATAACTCGAGGAGATAAAACAATGTCCAAAGTTTTGCTTGCCCTGACTTCTGCCGCCCTGCTGGGCCTGTCTGGCTGTGTCGGTACGGAAACCAAGCCGACCGAAACGGCCCCTGTGGCCAAGACCGGCATCAGCGCCGAAGCGCAGGCAGCGCTCAGCGCCGCCCAGGCTGCGGTCAAGGATGCCAAGGCCAAGAATGCGCTGTGGACGACCGCCAGCGACGCGCTGAAGGCTGCCGAGGCCGCTGCCGCCAAAGGCGATAGCGACACGGTGATCAAGCAGTCCAGACTGGCCAGCGACCAGGCCAAGAAAGGCCTGGCCCAGCTCAACTACCCGATGCTAAAAGTCGGCGATTAAGCATCGGGAAGCACTGATTAATTTGTCATTGTGAGGCGTGCAGCGACGCGGCATACGATTCCACATGGGCTTCAGCCCACATTGGATCGGAGTTCTTCAGGGCAATCCAGAAATGCCCGCTTGGTCAATACGCCGGATTGCTTCGCTGCGCAATGACGGCCATATCGAATTAATCAGCGGTTTCTTAAGGTAGTCTGCATCAGCAAAAAGGCCTTCCGGCCTCAACTGGAAGGCCTTTTTTGTGCGCGGCGCCAGTGCGGCTCATACCGCCGGGGGTTTGTCCGCCTCGGCGACTTTTCCCGGCGTGGCTTCGCCGCCGCCCTTGCTGGTGGCCTTGCCTTCTTCCGCGCGCTTGCGGCGCACTTCCTTGGGATCGGCGATTAGCGGACGGTAGATTTCCACCCGATCGCGGTCGCGTACTTTTTCATCCAGCTTGACCAGCTTGCTGAAAATCCCGACCTTGTTCCGGGTGAGATCGATTTCGGGAAAGGCTTCCAGCACGCCGGATGCGCGAATGGCGTCTTCCACCGTCGCACCCTCGGCAAGGTGGACGCGCAGCAGGACTTGCCGTGCCGGCAAGGCATAGACGACTTCGACGTTGATAGTGGCTGCGTTCATGTGGCATACACCTCGTCGGCGCGGCGCACGAAGCTATCGACAAAGGTATTGGTGATATGGCTGAAAACCGGCGCCAGAATGGTTTCCAGCATCCGGCTCGAAAACGCATATTCAAGACGGAACTCGATCTTGCAGGCCTCTTCCCCCAGCGGAGAAAACAACCAGTCGCCTTCCAGTTCGGAAAACGGGCCATCCTGCAGCCTGATCCGCATCTCGCGCGGATAGGTTTTGGTGTTTTCAGTAGTGAAGCTCTGGCGAATGCCCATGTAGGCGATATGGATCGTCGCCACCGTGCTCGCGTCATCGCGCCACTTCAACTCGGTGCCGCCGCACCATGGCAGGAAAGCGGGGTAATCCTCGACCCGGTCCACCAGTTCAAACATGCGTTCCGGGGTGTGCGCCACCAGCACACTTTTTTGTACACGCGCCATCTCTACCTAAAGCCTTGTAAAATCGAGGATTGTACGCAAGCTGTCAGCCATGAGCATCGTCGACAACAAAAAAGCCTTTCACGATTATTTCATCGAAGAGCGATTCGAGGCCGGCATCATGCTCGAAGGCTGGGAAGTGAAGGCCATTCGCGCGGGCCGGGTACAGCTGAAGGAAGCCTATGTGGTCGTCAAGAACGGCGCAGTCTATCTGATCGGCTGCCACATCAGCCCGCTGTCCACTGCATCCACCCATATCCATGCCGACCCCACGCGTTCACGCAAGCTGCTGCTGCACGCGGCGGAAATCAACAAGCTCATCGGCAAGACCGAACGCGCCGGCTACACCCTGGTGCCGCTCGACTTGCACTACGTCAAAGGCCGCATAAAGCTTGAGTTCGGCCTGGCCAAAGGCAAAAAACAGCACGACAAGCGCGCGGCCGAAAAAGACCGCGAGTGGGAGCGCGAAAAACAACGCATGGTGCGGAGTGCCCAGAAGTGAATGAAAGCAGCGCCGACAAACGGATGAAATAATCTGCCAGTCGGCGCATTGCCTCAAGTTAAAACCTTATCAAAGGTCTGATTCGGTCAAATTTGCGCTTGCGGGCCGTCGACATCCTGACTAAGATGCGTCGAAATATCGACAAAAAGGATAAGACCATGATGGCCCTTCCCGTTTATCAAGTTGAGTTCATTCCGCTGGAACGTCGTTTGGGTGACCGTCGCATCGCACCGCACGATGCTGTACCGCCGGCATGCATCACGGCAGATCGCCGCACGGCCGCCAGCCGGCGCACGGAAGATCGCAAATCCGCGACCTTTAAAGTCGCTTAGGAATCAAACGCCGGCGCGCCGCGCCGGGCTGCCCGTTTGTCCTGGCTGCAGCGCGACTGAACTGTCGTTCGCCATGACATCTTTGTTAGTTGCCCCCTACATTGCCAGAATGGCCACCGATGTGGTCCGAATCAGGATGACTCACGCCTGGCGGGCGCGGTCTTTAAGTGCGGCCGTGTAACAATGGCGGAAACTTGAACGTATTCCCTGTTTTCCCCGAAAGTCGAGCCCAGCTTGCCTGCCACCGTAGATGAACTCGCGGCCTTCGATGAGATCATCGATGTCCGTTCCCCTGGCGAATTCGCCGAAGACCACATCCCCGGCGCGATCAACCTGCCGGTGCTGAGCAACGCCGAACGCGAGCGTGTCGGCACGCTATACAAGCAGGTGTCCTCGTTCGAAGCGAAGAAAATCGGCGCGGCGCTAGTGGCGCGTAACATCGCGCTGCACCTGGATACCTGGTTCGCCGACAAGCCGAAGTCATACCGGCCGCTGGTGGTTTGCTGGCGCGGCGGCAGTCGCAGCGGAGCGCTGACGCACATCCTGCAGAAAATCGGCTTTGCGGCGATGCAGCTCGATGGCGGCTACAAGGCCTATCGGCGCCATGTAGTGGCCGAACTCACCCGCCTGCCGGCGCTGTTTGCCTACCGGGTGGTGAGCGGCCCCACCGGCAGCGGCAAGAGCCGCCTGCTGCTGGCGCTGGCCAGCGAGGACGCCCAGGTGCTCGACCTCGAAGTACTGGCCGCGCATCGGGGGTCGTTGCTGGGGGCGCTGCCGGGGCAAGCACAGCCATCGCAAAAAAGTTTCGAGAGCGCCGTCTGGGCGGCGCTGAATGGATTCGACCCCGCTCGGCCCGTGTTCGTCGAATCGGAAAGCAAGAAGATCGGTGCGCTGCGGGTGCCCGATGCGCTGATCGCGGCCATGCACGCAAGCCCCTGCCTGCGGCTGGACGTGCCGCAGGCAGCACGGGTTCAGTTGCTGACCGAAGACTACGCACACTTTCTGCACGATCCGGAGACGATCAACCGCCAGCTCGGCTTTCTCACTGCGCTGCGCGGCAGCGAAACCGTTGCGGCGTGGCAGGCGCTGGCCACCCGGCAGGCCTGGCCCGAGCTGGTGGCCGTGCTGCTGGAACAGCATTACGACCCGGCTTATCTGAACTCGCTGTCGCGCAATTATGCCCCCGCGGCCACCGACCTGAGCTTCCATGCAGAAGATCTGTCGGCCAGCGGAATGCAGCAACTGGCGCACAAGATTCTGGCGGCGATTTGATTAGATCAGTTTACCCAGCACGAAGCCGATCACGATGCCGATGATGAGCGCGATCGTGACGCCACGGTAGGTCAGCACGTCCTTCGAATAGCCGCGCCGGATGGCGACGTAGGCCACCAGATAACCGATGGCGTTGAGCAGCCAGATGAAGCCGATCGACAGCACCTTGACGATGATCGGACCGATGACCGGCACCAGCGCGATGATTCCCAGCAGCCAGACAAAGGCATTGGTGACCAGCCCCACCACCAACACGCTGCCGGCGATCACGCTGCGGTCGACGTTGAAATGCAGGCCCACCCCCACCAGCGCGGCAATCGCCAGCCACAGCGGCAGCATCACTTTCCAGTTGCGCCACCAACGCGCCTGCGGCGAGAAATCAGCCTTGATGTCGTCCGGTTCAGCCATGTCTCACACAGAAATTCAACTACGCACCACTTCGATCACGTTCGGCACGTGCTGCAGGCGCGCCAGCAGGTGCGACAACTGCTGCAGTTCCTTGACCCGCACGGTGAGACGCATGTTGGCATATTCGCCGCGGCTCTCGGTGTTAACGCGCAGCACATCGAGCTTGTCCTTGGCGATGACATCGGAAATGTCACGCAGCAGACCCTGGCGATCAAACGCTTTCAACAGGATATCCACCTCGAATGCCGCACCGGCGTCGGCCATCCATTCGGCCGGCATCCTGCGCGCGGGGTTGGCGCGCTTGAGCGCGGCGCAGTCGGCACGGTGCACGGTGACGCCGCGTCCCACTGTAGTGTAGGCGACGATGGCGTCGGGTGGCTGCGGCTTGCAGCAGCGTGCAAGCTGAAGCGGCACGTCGCCCAGTCCCAGGATGGTGACCGGGTTTCCGGTCTTGGCGCGCACCCGCGGTTTGCGGGTGGGTGCCAGCGCGGGAATGGCCTTGCCGGATTCCTGCAGGGCATTGATCAGGTCGCGCTGGCCGACATCGCCACGGCCGAGCGCGGCGAGAAACTCGTCGACCTTGCCGAACTTGAGCCGCTGCGCAAGTTTTTCCTGGCTCGCGTCCACCACGCCGAGGCGCTTGAGTTCCTTTTCCAGCAGGGTACGGCCAAGGCCGACCTGCTCGCCGACATCGCGCTGGCGGAACCACGCGCGCACCTTGGCGCGTGCGCGATGGGTGGCCAGATAGCCGAGCGCGGGGTTGAGCCAGTCGCGGCTGGGCGTACCTTCCTTGGCGGTGACGATCTCGACGCGCTGACCATTGTCGAGCACAGTGTTGAGCGGCACCATCGCGCCGTCGACCTTGGCGCCACGGCAGCGGTGTCCCAGATCCGTATGCAGCGCATAGGCAAAATCCACCGGCGTGGCGCCGCGGTCGAGCGCGACCACCCGCCCCTGCGGGGTCAGTATGTAGACCTGGTCGTGAAACAGTTCGGTCTTGAACTGTTCGGTGAATTCACTGCTGTCGGCAACATCGTCCTTCCATTCCAGAATGCGCCGCAACCAGGCGATCTTTTCCTCGTACTGCGCGTCCTGGCGGCCGCCTTCCTTGTAGCGCCAGTGCGCGGCGACGCCGAGCTCGGCCTGGTGGTGCATGTCGAAGGTGCGGATCTGCACTTCCAGCGCGCGGTCTTCGGGGCCGATGACGGCGGTATGCAGCGAACGGTAGTCGTTGCTCTTGGGCTGCGAGATGTAGTCGTCGAACTCGCCCGGGATCGGCTGCCACAGGTTGTGCGCCAGCCCCAGCACGGTGTAGCAGTCGATCTCGTGCTTCACCAGCACGCGCACCGCGCGGATGTCGTACAGCTGCTCGAAACTCAATCGCTTGCGCCGCATCTTGTTGACGATGCTGGCGATATGCTTGGGGCGGCCGCTGACTTCGGCCTTGATGCCGTGCAGCGCAATTTCCGCTTGCAGGCGTTCGATGATGCCATTGATGTAAGCCTCGCGGTCGGCGCGCTTTTCGTCGAGCTGCGCGGCGATAGCCTTGTAGGTGTCAGGCTCCAGATAGCGAAACGCCCAGTCCTCCATTTCCCACTTGATCTGCCACACGCCGAGCCGGTTCGCCAGCGGCGCGAACAGCTCGCGCGCCTGCTGACCGAGCGCCACGCGGGCGGCAACATCCTGGCTGGCAGCGCAACGCAGGGAATGGGTGCGCTCGGCCAGTTTCACCAGCACCACCCGGATGTCCTCCACCATCGCCAGCACCATCTGGCGCAGCGCCTCCAGTTGGGCGTGCGGATCGATACGCTTGTCGGTGGCGCTGGTGGCCAGCGTCTCGATGCGCGCCATCGCGGCGATGCCGCGGGCAAGCCGGGCGGCGATGCCGAACGTGGATTCGAATTCAGGGCTGTCGTCGATACAGTCGTGCAGCAGGGCCGCGGCCACCGCATCCGCCCCCACCCGCAGCTCGGCCACGATCAGCGCAGCGCCGACGCTGTGCGCGAAAGTCTGGCTTGGCCCAAGCTGTCGGTACGCATGTTCCAGCGCGCGCCAGGGCAAATGGTTTTCCGCCACCGGCAACACGCGCGCCAGCGCCTGCCTGGCGGATTCGAGGTCGGTGGCTTCAAAGCAGCGGGGCTTCGAGGGTTCGGTCATGGTTGCGAGAATTGAGTCTGCCAGTAACGACGATGCGTTGGCCGGTATTGTGAGGCCTTGACCCCTTCCTCGCCAAAATCGAAGCGGATCAGCCCGCTGCTGTCGCTGCGCAGCATGTGCGTATCGATCTCGCGAAAGCGCTCCATCACCGCGGGGTGCGGGTGGCCGTAGCGATTGCGATAGCCCATGGTGAAGACAACAAACCGGGGCCTGGCTGCCGCGACGAATTCGGTGATGGACGAGCTGCGGCTGCCGTGGTGCCCGGCCACCAGCACGGATGCGGCCAGATCCGTGCCGGATTCCAGCAACTCCAGTTCGCCGCGCCGCTCGGCGTCGCCGGTGACCAGCAGGCTTTGTCCGCCCCGGCTGACTTTCAGCACGCAGCTGAAATCGTTATCGCGGCGCCGGGATTGCGCATATGCGGCGGCGGCCGGATTCAGCATCTCGAAGTCAACACCGTCCCATTGCCAGCGCTGGCCGCGCACGCACTGGCGCGCTGGCGGTGCGCCGTCGAGCAGGGGACTGTTCGTGGGCATTCCATGCAGCAGCCAGCCGGTCGGAATGTCGCGCAGCACCGAGCGCATACCGCCGTTGTGGTCGTTGTCGGCATGCGAGATGACCAGCCCGGACAGCCGTCCGATCCCCGATGCGCGCAGGTAGGGGACGATGATGCGCTCGCCCGAATCGCTGTCGGCAAATGCTGCGCCGGTGTCGTACAGCAGGGTGTGATTCGCCGTGCGGATCAGCACGGCGGTGCCCTGCCCGACGTCGATCGCCTCGGCGCGAAAGTGGTTGGGTGCAATGGCATCGCGCAGCGGAAACAGCAGCGGCAGCCACAGCGCCAGCCCCAGCACCCGCAGCGGGAACCCGCGCGGCAACAGCAGCCACACTGTACCGGTCAGCGCCAGCGCCAGCGCCCACCCGCCCGGCGCGGGCAGCGTCGCCACCGCCAGCGGCAGGCTGCCCGCCCAGGTCAGCCCCGCGCCCAGCCAGGCCATCAGCCACGCCGCCACCTGCCACAAGGGCGGAATCAGCACCCCCAGCAACGCCAGTGGCGTGACCAGCCAACTCACCAGTGGAATCGCCACCGCATTGGCCAGCGGCGAAATCAGCGAGGCCTGCTGGAACAGCAAAAACAGCACCGGCGCCAGCGCTAGTGTAACCGCCCATTGCACCGTGGCCCAGCCGCGCAGCTTGTCGGGCAGCGCGACGCGGCCGAAGCTCACCCACAGGATCGCGGCCATGGCGCCGAACGACAGCCAAAACCCGGCCGACAGCACCGCCCACGGATCGACCAGAAGCACGACGAAGAGCGCCACGATCAGCGCGGTGAAGGGGCGTGGCTCACGCCGTTCCCAGAAGGCCAGCGCCAGCACGATCAGCATGAACAGGGTGCGCTGCGCCGGCACCTGGAATCCGGCCAGCAGCGCGTAGGCGAGCGCCGCCAGCACCGCCGCGGCCAGCCCGGCCTGGCGCGCGGGCAGACGTTCCGCATGGCGCGGCAGACGCCGCCACACACTCGCCACCAGCCAGCCGGCAAGGACGGCGATCATGGTGACGTGGAGCCCGGAAATGGCGAGGAGGTGATTGACGCCGGTGCGCGTAAACGCGCGCCATTGGCCATGCGGAATACTGCGCTGGTCGCCCACCACCAGCGCGGCAATGACGCCCGCATAAGGGGCGTCGCCGAGCGTCGTGAAGATACGTTGGCGCACCGCCGCGCGGGTCGCGGCGATCCAGGCGGCGGGTGTGGCAGCCTGCGCCGCGAGGCGCTGCGGCGCGGGCGTTTCGCGCACATAGCCGCTGGCATTGATGCCGCGCTCCAGCATCAAGGCTTCGAGGTCGAAGCCGTGCGGATTGCTGGTGCCGTAGGGCATTTTCATCCGCACGGTCAGCTGCCAGCGTTCCCCTGCCCGCATTTGCGTTTTGAAATTTACGGCGCCGCGCGGCCAGTAGCGGGTCAGCTGGACCCGCTGCAGCGCTGGCGCATTCGGGGTGACGACCTGCTCGACGTCGAACACGAAGCGCTCGCCGCGCGCGTTGGCGTGCGGCAGGTCGGCGACCACGCCGACCAGCGCGATATCCACCCCCTGCCAGTGCGCGGGCAGGTGCTCGGCCAGCCGCACATCCGCCCGCCAGGCGGCCCAGGCAAAGCCGAGCGCCACGCACAACGACAGAACAGCCAGACGGCGAAAAAATTCGAAAACGGGGCGGGAGAAAACCGGCAACCACAGCGCCGAAAACAGCAGCGGCAGTAGCCACAGCCAGCGTGCCGGCGGCAGCTCGGGCTGTTGTTGCAGCCACCACACGCCGAGACAGAACGCGATGAGGGTGAGCCGCATCGCGAGCGTGAATCAGGCCGGCTGCAGGCTTCCGTCGACCAGGCACATGCGCCGGTCCATGCGCGCTGCCAGCTCGGCGTCGTGGGTGACGACGACCAGGCTCGTCGCGTGCTTGCGGTTGAGCTCGCGCATCAGGTCGAATACCGCACCGGCGGTATGGCGGTCAAGATTGCCGGTGGGCTCGTCGGCGAGGATGCACGCCGGTTGCGTGACCAGCGCGCGGGCGATGGCGACGCGCTGGCGCTCGCCGCCGGAGAGTTCGCCTGGCCGATGCGCGAGGCGATGACCGAGGCCGACTTCTTCGAGGATGACGGCGGCGCGCGCCAGCGCCTCGACCCGGTCCATGCGCCGGATGAAAAACGGCATGGCCGTATTTTCCTGCGCGGTGAATTCGGGCAGCAGATGGTGGAACTGGTAGACAAAACCGAGCGCACGGTTGCGCAGATCGCTGCGCTCGGCCTCGGAAATCGCGAAGGGGTCGCGCCCCATCAGCGTGATTTTTCCGGAAGTCGGCGTGTCGAGCCCGCCCAGCAGATGCAGCAGCGTGCTTTTGCCGGAGCCCGAGGCGCCGACGATGGCAAGCGACTCGCCGGCGCGGACGTCCAGGTCGACCTTATGCAGCACCGGCACGTCGATCCGACCCTGGTGAAAAGTCTTGCAAAGCTCCGCGCAAGCCAGCACTGTGCCACCACCTTGCCCTGAATCCTGCCCCCTGAGTTCCGACCCCTGCTCACTCATAGCGCAGCGCCTCCGCCGGATTGATGCGCGACGCACGCCAGCTCGGATACAGCGTCGCGATCAGGCTGATGAGCAGCGAAATCCCGGCGATGATGCCGACATCACTCCACACCAGTTTGGAGGGCAGTTCATTGATGTAGTAGACGTCCGCCGGGAACAGGTCTATGCCGGCCACGCGCTCGATGATGGGCACGACGGTTTCGAGGTTGAGCGCGAGCAGCACGCCGCTCGCCAGCCCCAGCAGCGTGCCGAACACGCCAATGAACGCCCCCTGGACAATGAATATTTTCATGATCGAAGCGGGCCGGGCGCCCAGCGTACGCAGGATGGCGATGTCGGACTGCTTGTCGGTCACCGCCATCACCAGGGTGGAGACGATGTTGAACGCGGCGACGGCAACGATCAGCAGCAGGATCAGGAACATCATGCGTTTTTCGATCGCCACGGCACGGAAGAAGTTGGCGTGGCTTTTGGTCCAGTCGGTCAGGTAATAGTGGCCGGCAAGGCTTTGCGACAGTTCCTGCGTGACGAAGGGTGCACGAAACAGCTCATTCAGCTTCAGCCGCACGCCGGATACATCCTCGCCCAGTCGCAGCAGTTTCTGCGCGTCCTGCAGATGGATCAGCGCAAGGCCCGAATCATATTCGAACATGCCGGCTTCGAAGATGCCGGTAACGGTGAATTGCTTGACGCGCGGCATCACCCCGGCCGGCGTAATGTTGCCCTGCGGGGTAAGCAGCACCAGCTTGTCGCCGGGAAACACGTTGAGTACGCGGGCGAGTTCGCCGCCAAGAATAACGCCGAATTCGCCCGCCTGCAGGTCGGTCAGCTTGCCGGCCTTCATGAAGCGGGAAAAATCCGCGACCTGGGTTTCCAGTTCCGGCAGCACGCCGCGAATGACCGCCCCGCGCACCAGGTCGCCGTTGGCCAGCATGCCCTGCGCATTCACGAAAGGCGCGCCGGCCAGCACCTCCTTGTTCTGCTTCGCCTGCGCCAGCACGCCGTGCCAGTCGGCCAGGCGATCCGCGGGACCGCTGATTTCCAGGTGTGCCGCCACGCCGAGAATGCGCGTGCGCAGCTCTTCCTGGAAGCCGTTCATCACCGAGAGCACCACGATGAGCGCCATCACCCCGAGCGCAATTCCCGCCATGGAGACGATGGAAATGAAGGAGATAAAATGATTGCGGCGCTTGGCGTGGGTGTAGCGCAGGCCGATCAGAAGCTCGTAGGAAAGCAAAGCAGAACTCGCAGAAGGAATCCCCGGAGTATGCCACAGCTGCCCTACTCGCTCAGCAGGTGCAGCGCCACCCTGCGCATCTGCGCCCCACGCCCCTTGCCATGAGTGGGGATGCTGATTTCGTGGAGAGCCTGTCGCATGGCCGACATTCTAACGAACCCGCTTGTTACACTCGATACATGCTGTTCATCATCCCCTATCTGTTCCCGTCCGCGCGCCTGCTGGAAGCGGCGGCACAGGACCTGTACCTGCCCGCGCTACAAACCTTGCTGGCGCGCGGCACCTCTCGGTCCTGCCCGGCCGAAGGCGTGGAGGCCGCCCTGTGCGAAGCGCTGGGCATATCCCGCCAGCAGGACTGGCCGCTTGCCCCGATCACCCTGGCGGCGGATGGCGGGACGGCCGGGGATGCCTACTGGCTGCGCGCCGACCCGGTGCATTTGCGGGTGATGCGCGACCGCATCGTGCTGGCGGGCGCCGACGCCCTTTCGCTGTCGCGCCAGGAAGCCGATGCCCTTGCCGCGGCCATCGGCCAGCATTTCGGTGCCGACCTGAGCCCGATGCCGCTCCATCCTCAGCGCTGGTACCTGCAATTTCCCCATGCGCCGCGCCTCGCCACCACGCCGTTGTCGGTTGCAACGGGATGCAATATCGACCCGCTGCTGCCGCAGGGCGACGACGCCCTGCGGTTTCGCACCGAATTGAATGAGCTGCAAATGCTGCTGCACGAGCATCCGGTGAACCAGGCGCGCGAAACGCATGGCGAGCTGCCGGTTAATTCGCTGTGGCTATGGGGCGGCGGCCGCCTGCCGGTCGCCTGCGCCACGCCTGTTCCGCTGTATGCGGAGAATGCCGAGGCGCAGGCAGTGGGCGCCTTCTGCAACGCGCGCGTGCAGGTGCCGCCCGCGCATCTGGACGCGCGACTGTTTGAATCGGAAGGGATCATCCTGCTGGATGCGCTGACACTTGCCGGGCAGACGGGCGACCCCTACGGCTGGCGCGAAGCGCTGCGGAAACTGGAACAGGACTGGTTCGTGCCACTGCTGGGCACGCTGCGTAAAATCGGTCCGCGAGGCCTGCGGTTAATGGACCCGGTCAGCGGCAAGGTCTTGCATCTGCACCGGCGCGACACCTGGAAGGTCTGGCACCGCCCGCACCGCCTGATCTCGATGCTGTCTTGAACCTGTCTGCGACGCCGGCTCAGACCGGTGTCGCCCACAGATCGTGTTCGTCGGCTTTCTCGACACACACCTTGAGACGCGTTCCCGGCTGCAGTTCGAACACACCTGCGAGATAGACCACGCCGTCGATTTCCGGCGCATCGGCATGGCTGCGCGCGAGCGTGCCGGCCTCATCCTCCTCGTCGACGATCACCTCGATTTTGCGACCGATCTTGGCGTCAAGTCTGGCAGTCGAAATTCTGCCTGCACTTTCACGACATACTCCAGCCGCTCTTCCTTCAGTTCTTCCGGCACGGCATCGGGCAGTTCGTTGGCCGCCGCGCCTTCGACCGGCGAATACTTGAAGCAGCCGACACGGTCAAGTTGCGCTTCTCCTGCACTGCAGCGTCGATAAAACCACAGGCGTTGACCATCACCACATCGGCATCGTCGTAGCTGCCTACAATACCGTAGCCTTCGGCGCGCAGTTGGGTCAGGATACACTCGGGGTCAATCGTCGTCTTCGGGCACCGAGCGAGCGTTAGGGAAGCACTGATTAATTCGATATGGCCGTCATTGCGAGCGCGGCGAAGCAATCCAGCGATTGATTAAGCGGGCATTTCTGGATTGCCCTGAAGGACTCCGATCCACTATGGGCTGAAGCCCATGTGGAATCGTATGCCACGTCGCTGCGCTCCTCGCAAATTAATCAGCGGTTCCTTAGGCCTTCGGCCTCCCCATATTTCTCGGTGCCAAAGCAAACCGCCTCTTGCACAGCGCCATCATGCTCAAATGCCACCAAAGCAAACATTATCAATCAACAATCGTTGATCCATCGCCTCAGCGCCGGCCCCGCAAGGTATTTGCCAACGTTGAAAGTACATCGGCAATTGCCCCGCCGTTTCCGGCGGCGGCAATGGCACTTTGATGCTTTCGGTCACGGCCGTCACTTTCGGCGGCGCCACAAGTTGCCCATCCGATCAGGCACAAATACTGATAACGCCCATTATTTTGCTTGTCGTCGATAGGTGGCGAGATATCAAGTTATATAAAAGCCATGTCACCGTTAAATATTGGTCTATCCTAACTTCAAGCGAATCAACAGGATAGGTGTATTAATGAAAGCGGAAGAATTTCGGCGGTTGACGGCGGAGCTTGAGAAGCTGACGCCACACCAGAAACAGATACTGGCGGATCGACTGCGCTCGACAGGTCAAGCTCAAATTGCGCGTGCGCTGATCGAAAGTCGGGTAGGCGCGACGCCGGCCTGCCCGCATTGCGGCCACGGACACGTCGCGCGTTGGGGCAAGGTCTCGGGGCTGCAACGCTATCGCTGCGGCGCGTGTCACGCCACCTTCAATGCGCTGACCGGGACGCCACTGGCGCGTTTGCGGCTCAAAGACAAGTGGTCGACTTACGCGCAACAGATGACCGAAGGGCAGAGTGTACGCAAGAGCGCCGCCGCCTGCGAAGTGCATCGCAATACGTCTTTCCGCTGGCATCGCCGCTTTCTCGAACTGCCCAATACCCAACGGGCGACACTGCTGTCGGGGATAGCCGAAGCGGATGAAAAGGCCTTCCTCGAATCGCTCAAAGGCAAAAAATGCGGGCTTCCTCGCGTACCCCGCAAGCGGGGCGGCAAGGCCAGCAAGCGCGGCCTGTCGGACGAACAGATTCCGGTGCTGATTTGCCGGGATTGCGCGGGCAGCATGGCGGACTTTGTGCTGGAACGCGTGGACAAGGAACATATCAACGCAGCCTTGAAGCCAATCCTGGCTGCCGACGCCATTCTGTGTACCGATGGCGGCAAGGCATTGGGCGCGGTCGCGCGTGGGATGGGTATCGTCCATCGACCGGTGAATCTGGCTCAAGGAATACGCGTGATCGCGGGTGTTTACCATGTCCGGAACGTCAACGCTTACGACAACCGACTCAAGGAATGGAAGCACCGATTCCATAGGGCCGCCACGCGCTATCTGGCGAATTATCCTGGATGGCGAAGGCTTATCGAACGCACGCATAATGCCCTGCAGCCGCGCACCGTACTGCGTGCTGCGCATGGCATGAACCACAATCAACAGTTAACAGCGACATAGCCAAAGTGAATGAAGGTCGAGGCGATTCCGGTGTGCCCGCCTGAGCCCCGTAGCACTGCGAGGAAGACCGCACTCAGCGGATTCGTCGCTCGCCTGGCCGATGCCCCGATCCACTGGGCAAGGCGTCTGAAGATCGTCCTGATCGGATCGCTGACATCCTGGATCGATCACCGCGCAGCGAGCAAAGGCGCAGCCCTGGCCTTCTATACCTTGTTCTCCATGACGCCCATCCTGGTGTTGGCCATCACGGTCGCCGGCTACGTCTTCGGTGCCAAGGCTGCCCAGGGTGAGATCGTTGCCCAAGTGCAAGGGCTGGTAGGCGCAAATGGCGCGCAGGCAATCCAGGCATTACTGGCAGGCGCGCGAGATCCCGTCTCCGGGATGGTGGCGACACTCGTAGCGAGCGTCCTGCTGCTGCTGGGTGCCACGACCGTCTTCGCCGAGCTGAAGGGTAGCCTGGATGAAATGTGGGGGGTCGGCAAGACTTCTCATTCAGCCTTCATCGTGCTCTTGAGAACCCGGCTCTTGTCCTTTGGCATGGTGCTGATTCTGGCCTTTCTGCTGCTCGTCTCCCTCGTCGTCAGCGCCGTACTGGCCATGCTTGAACATTATGCGCATGGGATCTTGGGCAGCTCTGCCGCGGTTTTCGCGACGACCTCCTCCGTCATTTCGTTCGGCGTCATAGCCTGCCTGTTCGCAGTCATCTACAAGACCCTGCCGGACGCCCCGCTGTCGTGGCGGGACGTCTGGATCGGCGCCGCCTTCACGGCGGGGCTGTTCAGCCTAGGAAAATATGCGATCGGTTTGTATCTGGGCACCAGCGGCGTGGCATCGAGCTTTGGCGCCGCCGGATCGTTGATTGCTTTGCTGCTATGGGTGTACTACTCGGCGCAGATTTTCTTTCTGGGGGCGGAGTTCACGAGGCAGTACGCTCTGTGGTTCGGCAGCCTGCAGCATGAGAGGCTGCGCCTCGATGAAATGGAGCGCCTCGCCGCGCAACAGGGCGCTGAGTGAACCGCACGGAAGGAGTCCCTGCGACTGGGGCATTCGTGCAGATAAAATCCTGTCGCCGACCGAGGCCCTATGTACGGCGCCATACAGACTTCGCCTGGTCCAGCGACTATGCTTCCCATCATTAGCCCTCCAATCCCTGCTAAAGCAGCGTAAAAACAATTGTGATCGAATAACCGGTAAAGACTGATGGCCCGCAAGCACCTGGGCTGCGCTTTCGGCAAATACAGATCAGCCAGGGCTGCGCGACCATCCCACGTTTGAGCAAGGAGCATGTCATAGCCATCAAAGAATTCGGATTTCCGGCACGCACACGAAATGTGCTACGCCACGACCGGAATACCGAGCTGCTGCGCTCGGAGCTGTTCAGTATCGAACAGCTGAAGCGTCACGCGGTCACGCTGGCGGGCCAGCATGGGATCGATCCGCGTCCAGGACCGGACAGATTGCTGCCACGGCTGACGGACAATACGCGCGTCCTGCTGGCGGCGTATGACGTCGTGACGGTCGCCGCCACGCAGGGACAACGGATCGTGCCGGCGGAGGCCTGGCTACTCGACAATTTCTACCTCATCGAGCAGCAGATCGGTCTGGCGCGTCAGCATCTGCCGCGCGGATACAGCCGGCAGTTGCCGCGACTGGCCGATGGTCCGTCGGCCGGTTTCCCCCGTATCTACGACCTGGCATTGGAGCTGATTTCCCACATGGACGGCCGCGTCGACAGCGACAACGCCACCCAGCTCATCGCCGCCTACCAGACCGTCGAGCCGCTGAAGCTGGGCGAATTGTGGGCCTTCCCGATCATGCTGCAGCTGGCACTGCTGGAAAACCTGCGCCGCGTCGGGGTACGTATCGCCCAGCGGCGCGAGGAGCGCGATGCGGCCATCACCTGGGCGGACCGCATGCTCGCCACGGCCGAAAGCGAACCGAAACGGCTGATCCAGTTGCTGGCCGAGTTCGCCAATGCCGATGTGCCGCTGACCGCGCCGTTTGTGGAAGAGTTTTACGAGCGGTTGCAGGCGCAGGGGCCCGCCATGGCATTCGTGCAAACCTGGGTCGAGCACAAGCTGCTCGAACAGGGGGTGACCGCAACCGAGTTGTCGGAGGCGGCCGGCCGCACGGCCGCAGCCAACCAGATCTCCATCGCCAACAGCATCGGCAGTCTGCGCTTCATCGGCGCCATGGACTGGAAGCAGTACGTCGAGTCGCTCAGCGTCGTCGAACAGACCTTGCGCGAAGACCCGATGGAAAGCTACGCCAGCCAGGATTTCGCCACCCGCGACCGCTACCGGCATGTCATCGAGGACGTGGCGCGACGCAGCACATGCGGCGAAATGGCGGTGGCGCGCGAAGCCATTGTTCTCGCGCAGGCGGCTGCCGCGCAACAAGGCGTCCACGACCGCAGCGCACATGTCGGCTACTACCTTATCGATCAAGGGCGGCAGCAGCTGGAGCGTGCGGTCGGCTGCCGGCTGTCGCTGCTCACCCGCGTCAGGCGGGCGGGCCGGCGTGTCCGCCTGCCCCTGTACCTCGGCCCCATCCTGGTTCTCACGCTACTTGCGACAGTGTCCGCGCTCGAACTCGATCCGGGTGGGTTCGATCCGGGTGACGGGCGGCTCTGGTTTTTTGCGCTTCCGCTCGTCATCGCTGCCTCGGCGCTGGCCGTTTCGCTGGTGAACCTGCTAGTCACGCTCGTCCTGCCGCCGCGCGCCCTGCCCCGAATGGATTTTTCCAAAGGGATTCCGGACCGTCATCGCACCATGGTGATCGTCCCCACCCTGCTGACAAGGCCACAGGACGTCGACGACCTGCTCGAAGCCATGGAGATCCGCTATCTCGGCAATCGCGACTCCAATCTGTTCTTTGCCCTGCTGACGGATTTTCACGACGCGCCCGAGCAAACGCAACCGGACGACGCGGCTTTGCTCGCCCATGCGCGCGCCGCGATCGAGGCGCTGAACGAGACCTACCAAGAGGATCGTCCCTGCATCTTCTATCTGTTCCACCGGCAGCGGGTGTGGAATCCGTTCGAGCGGGTGTGGATGGGCTACGAGCGCAAGCGCGGCAAGCTGGAGCAATTCAACGCCCGCCTCCGGGGCGAAGCACAAACGGCCTTCTCGGACCTCGTCGGCGATCGGTCCATCCTTGGTTCGATCCAGTACGTCATCACCCTGGATACCGACACCCAGCTGCCGCGCGACGCGGCACGCACCCTGGTCGGCAACCTCGCCCATCCGCTCAACCGGCCGGTCTACGATGCCGCCAGGGGGCGCATCGTCGAAGGCTACGCGATCCTGCAGCCGCGCGCCTCGATCAGCCTGACCAGTGCCGGCCAGTCGCGCTTTACCAAGCTGTTCGCGGGCGACTCGGGACTCGACCCCTACACGCGCGAGGTCTCGGATGTCTACCAGGATGTGTTCGGGGAAGGCTCGTTCATCGGCAAGGGCATCTACGACGTCGATGCGTTTCGCCAGGCCGTCGACGGTCGCTTCCCGGAAAACCTCATCCTCAGTCACGACCTGCTGGAAAGCGGCTATGCGCGTTCGGCGCTGGTGACCGATGTCGACCTCATCGAGGAGCATCCGGCCAGCTATGCCATCGAGGCCAGCCGGCGCCACCGCTGGATACGCGGCGACTGGCAGCTTGCCGGCTGGCTGCTGCCGTGGGTGCCGGGGCCGACCGGGCCAAACGGCTCGAAGCCGAAGCGGCTACCCAACCCGCTCAGTGCGTTGTCGATGTGGAAACTGTTCGACAACCTGCGGCGCAGCCTGGTGGTGCCGGCGCTGCTTGCCTTGCTGGCAGGGGGATGGCTGTTGGCTCCGGGACCCGTGTGGGTGTGGACCCTGCTGGTCGTGACGGTGGTGTGCCTGCCCACCCTGCTGTCTGCCGTGATCGAGCTCATCCGCAAGCCTGAAGAACGCGATTGGCTGGTGCATCTGAGCCTGACCAGCAGGTCCGCGAGCCGCCCGATCATGCTCGCCTTGCTGACCCTGGCCTTTTTGCCCTACGACACGCTGATAAGCCTGGGGGCGATCCTGCGCTCGGGGGCGCGCATGCTGTTCACGCGACGCGGCCTGCTGCTGTGGCAGCTGCCCGCGTACGCACGCCGCAATACCAGCCGCACCTTGGCCGAATTTTTCCGGGAAATGTGGATCGCGCCTGTTCTGGCCGTGGCGCTGGGCGTGGCGCTGGCCATGGCAGGGACGACGTGGCTCACCGCTGCACCCATCCTGTTGCTGTGGCTGGTTTCGCCCATCGTCGGCTGGTGGATCAGCCAGCCGCTAGCCGCCCCCGCCCCGGATCTGAGCGTCGATCAGCGGTCGTTCCTGCGAACGTCGGCCCGGCGCACCTGGCGCTTTTTCACAGACTTCGTCGGTCCGGACGACAACTGGCTGCCGCCCGACAACTTCCAGGAATATCCGGCACCCGCCATCGCCTCGCGCACCTCGCCCACCAACATCGGCATGTCGCTGCTGGCGAATCTGACTGCATACGATTTTGGGTATCTCACGGCAGGGGAATGCCTGCAGCGCGTCGGCAACACCCTGGCCTCGATGGAAAAGCTGGAACGCTACCGCGGCCACCTTTACAACTGGTACGACACCCGCACCCTGCAACCGCTCCATCCGCAATACATCTCGTCGGTGGACAGCGGCAACCTGGCCGGCTGCCTGCTTACCCTGCAGGCAGGGTTGGCCGAGCTGAAACACCAGCCGGTACTGTCAGCCAACGCGTTGCAGGGGCTGCAGGACACCCTGCAGGTGCTCGCCGAACATGTGCCCACGTTGCCCACCCCGGATCTGGCGACGAAGATCAGCAATCTGCAGGACACGTTCCGCGCACTCACCAAGAATGGACAACCCCAGACACTGGCTGCCGCCGCCAGCGCGCTGGACGAGGTTCACCGCATCGGCGGCGAACTGGTTGCCTGGCTGCCGACGGATGTCGATATCGATGGCGAACTGGTTTACTGGGCGCAGGCATTCGACCAGCAATCCAGCGCCCTGCGGGACGAGATTGAATTCCTGGTGCCCGAGCCGCAGCGCTTCAGCTCCATTCCGACATGGATGGAGTTGGCCGGCGCGGGTACAGCCGGCGCGGGCGCGCGGATGCAGCTCGACACCATCGACGATCTGTTGAATCGCTGCCGCGCACTGGCAGCGATGGATTTCGAGTTTCTCTACGATGCCACGTGCGGCCTGCTGGCCATCGGCTACGACGTCGGCGAACGGCGCCGCGATCCGACCTGCTACGACCTCCTGGCATCGGAAGCACGCCTGGCCAGTTTCCTGCTCATCGCGCAGGGGCAGGTGCCGCAGAAGCACTGGTTCTCGCTCGGCCGTCTGCTGACCAGTCACGGCGGCAACGTCAGCCTGATTTCGTGGAGCGGCTCGATGTTCGAGTACCTGATGCCGCAGCTGATCATGCCAAGCTATCCGAACACGCTACTGGAGCAGACCTGCAAAGCCGCGGTGTCGCGCCAGATCGAATACGGCCGCCAGCGCGATGTGCCGTGGGGAATTTCCGAGTCCTGCTACAACGCCACCGACATGCACCAAGTCTACCAGTACCGGGCGTTCGGCGTACCCGGCCTGGGCTTCAAGCGCGGGCTGGGAGACGACCTGGTCATTGCGCCCTACGCCAGCGCACTGGCGCTGACGGTGATGCCGCAGGAAGCCTGCCGCAACCTGCAGACGCTGGCCAGCCACGGCTTCCTCGGTGCCTACGGCTTCTACGAGGCCATCGATTACACGCCAACGCGAGTGCCGCGCGGCAAGCCGCACGCCATTGTGCGGGCATTCATGGCGCATCACCAGGGCATGAGCTTCTTGGCCTTTGCGCAGGTATTGCTCGGCCAGCCGATGCAGCGCCGCTTCATGTCCGACCCGCTCGCGCGCGCGACCGAACTGCTGCTGCAGGAGCGGGTGCCGAAGAAGGGCGCCACCCTGCACCCGCACGCAGCCGAAGTAAGCGCCGCCGCACGTCCCCCCAGCGCGGACGTCGGCTCGATCATGCGCGTGTTCACCGACCCCAACACGCCGATCCCCGAAGTTCACCTGTTGTCGAACGGTCGCTACCACGTCATGGCGACCCATGCCGGCGGCAGCACCAGCCGCTGGCGCGACCTCGCCGTCACCCGCTGGCGCGAGGACGCCACCTCCGATGGCTGGGGCACCTTCATTTACCTGCGCGACCGCGACAGCGGGCGCTATTGGTCGACGGCGCATCAACCGACCCTGCGCCGTGCCGATCACTACGAGGCGATCTTCGTGCAGGCGCGCGCCGAATACCGGCGGCTTGACCAGGCGATCGATACGCACACCGAGATCACCGTGTCCCCGGAAAACGACGTCGAGATCCGCCGCGTCACCCTCACCAACCAGTCGTCGCGCACCCGTCACATCGAGGTGACGAGTTACGCGGAAGTGGTGCTGGCACCGTTGAATGCCGATCTGGCGCACCGCTCGTTCAGCAATCTGTTCGTGCAGACCGAAATCCTGCCCGAGCGCCAGGCGATCCTCTGCACCCGGCGCCCGCGCACACCGGGCGAGCAGGTGCCGTGGATGTTTCACCTGCTGGCCGCGCCGGGCGCGGTGGCCAACGCACCGTCCTACGAAACCGACCGCGCCCGCTTCATCGGCCGTGGCCGTAGCGCGGCCAACCCGCTGGTGCTGGACGACGGCGACAGCCCGCCGGCCCTGTCGAACACGGAAGGTTCGGTGCTCGATCCCATCGTGGCGATCCGCCGCACCCTGACCCTGTCGCCCGACGAGTCGGCCACCGTGCAGATCATCTCCGGGGTCGCCGATACGCGCGAGGCCGCGCTGGCCCTGCTGGATGAATACTGCGACCGCCACTTCGTCGAACGTGCGTTCGAGATGGCCTGGTTCCAGAGCCAGGAGGTGCTGCGCCACCTCGGCATCACCGAGGCCGATGCCCAGATCTATGGCCGCCTGGCCAACTCCGTGATCTACGGCAATGCCCTGCGCCGCGCCGCGCCCGGCATCATTGCCCGCAACCAGCTTGGGCAATCCGGGCTGTGGCGCTTTGCCATCTCGGGCGATCTGCCGATCGTCCTGCTGCACATCGGCGACCTCAACCGCATCGATCTGGTCAAGCAGGTGCTGCAGGCGCATGCCTATTGGCGCATAAAGGGTCTGGCCGCCGACCTGGTGATCGTGAACGAAGACTTCTCGGGCTACCGGGCGGTGCTGCAGGATCTGATCATGGGGCTGATCAACGCCGGGCCCGAAGCGCAGGTGCTCAACAAACCGGGCGGAGTCTTCGTGCGTCGCGCCGAGGAGCTGTCCGAGGACGAGCGGGTATTGCTGCAGACGGTCGCCCGCATCGTCTTCAGCGATACCGCCGAGACCCTGATCGAGCAGGTGGAGCGCCGCGTGTCGGCCGAGCGGGTGTCGGACCGCCTCGTGCCCTCGCAGCAGGCGGTGGCCGAACCGGTCTATCCGCTGGCAGCGCGCGAGCGCATTTTCAGCAATGGCCTGGGCGGCTTCACCCCCGATGGGCACGAATACGTCGTCACGCTCGAACCCGGCCAGACCACGCCGGCGCCGTGGGCCAACGTGATCGCCAGCCCGCATATCGGCACCGTCGTCAGCGAGAGCGGCAGCGCCTATACCTGGGTAGAAAACGCGCACGAGTTCCGCCTCACCACCTGGCATAACGACCCACTCTCCGACGCCAGTGGCGAGGCGCTTTACATCCGCGACGAGGAAACCGGCGCGTTCTGGTCGCCGACGCCGCTACCCGCCCGTGGCAAATCGGGCTATGTGTGCCGGCACGGCTTCGGCTACAGCGTGTTCGAGCACTACGAAGCCGGCATCGCCTCGGAATTGTTCACCTACGTCGCCATGGACGCGCCGGTGAAGTTCGTGGTGGTCAAGCTGCGAAACCAGTCGAAGCGCGCGCGCAGCCTGTCGCTGACCGGGTATTGGGAGCTGGTGCTGGGCGAGTGGCGACATGCCAACCTGATGCATATCGTCACCGAAACGGATCCGAATACCGGGGCGCTGTTTGCCCACAATGCCTATGGCCGCGAATGCGCCAATCGGGTGGTGTTTGCCCATGTCAACGAGCGGGAGCGGTCGGTGAGTGGAAACCGCACCGAGTTCATCGGCCGCAACGGCTCGCTGGCCAGCCCGGCGGCGATGCGCCGCAAACGGCTATCGGGCAGGACCGGCGCCGGCCTGGATCCGTGCGCCGCGATCCAGGCGCGGATCGAACTGGCCGCTGGCGAAACGCGCCAGATCGTGTTCGTCTTCGGTGCGGCCAGCAACGCCGACGAAGCGCGACATTTCATCCAGCGATTCGGTGGGCGCGCGGGCGCGCAGCAGGCACTGGAGACGGTATGGGAACACTGGAACCACACCCTGGGCGCGGTGCAGGTAGACACGCCAGACCCCGCGCTGAACGTGCTGGCCAACGGCTGGCTGGTCTATCAGACCCTGTCCAGCAGGCTGTGGGGGCGCAGCGGCTATTACCAGTCCGGTGGCGCCTACGGCTTTCGCGATCAATTGCAGGACACCATGGCGCTGGTGCATACGACGCCCTGGCTCGCCCGCGAGCAGCTGATCCGCTGCGCCGGGCGCCAGTTCCTCAAGGGCGACGTGCAGCACTGGTGGCATCCACCCGGCGGACAGGGCGTACGCACCCATTTCTCCGACGACTACCTGTGGCTGCCGTATGCCGCCTGTCGTTATGTACTGACGACCGGTGATACGGGTGTGCTCGACGAGTCCATCCATTTTCTGGAAGGCCGCGAGCTGTATCCAGAAGAGGAGGCCTACTACGACCAGCCGCAACGCTCACCCGAAACGGCCAGCCTGTATGAGCACTGCGTGCGTGCCATCAAGCATGGCCTGCGCTTCGGCATCCACCACCTGCCGCTGATGGGCAGCGGTGACTGGAACGACGGCATGAACCTGGTCGGCAAGGAGGGGCGTGGCGAAAGCGTGTGGCTGGGGTGGTTCCTGATCGAGAATCTCGAGCTGTTTGCTGGCCTGGCGCGTAGCCGGGATGACGCGGCCTTTGCCGAGGTGTGCAGCGGCCAGGCGGCGCAACTGCGCACCCACATCGAGGCCCAGGCCTGGGATGGCGACTGGTATCGGCGCGCCTGGTTCGACGACGGTACCCCGCTCGGCTCGGCCAGCAACGACGAATGCCAGATCGATTCGATCAGCCAGAGTTGGGCGGTCATCTCCAAGGGCGGCGACCCGGTACGCGCCCGCCAGGCGCTGGCGGCGGTGAACCAGCGCCTGGTGCGGCGCGACACGCAGATCATCCAGCTGCTCGACCCGCCCTTCGACAAATCGGCGCTGGAGCCCGGATACATCAAGGGTTATATCCCCGGCGTGCGCGAGAACGGCGGCCAATATACCCATGCCGCGATCTGGGCCACGATGGCGTTTGCCATGATGGGCGACACGGAACGCGCGTGGGAACTCTTCGCCATGCTCAACCCCGTCCATCACGGCAGCACGCCGGAGGCGATCGAACGCTACAAAGTCGAGCCCTACGTCATGTGCGCGGATATCTACGCTGCATCGCCGCACACCGGCCGCGGCGGCTGGACCTGGTACACCGGAGCGGCGGGATGGATGTACCGGCTGACCGTGGAAACCCTGCTGGGCCTGCAACTGGAAGTGGACCATCTGCGCATTGCGCCGTGTGTCCCGGCCCATTGGGGCGCCTACACCATCCATTACCGCTATCGCGAGACGGTCTACCACATCACCGTCAAGGGCATCGGTGAGCAGTCTGGACAGGTGAACCGCGTAACGGTGGACGGCGTCGAGCGTCCCGACGCCCGCATTCCGCTGATCGACGACCGCCAGGCCCACTACGTGGAGGTGACGCTGGGCTAGAGACTGCCTCCTTCCTCACCTTGTGCCCTCTGCCTGGCTGACGGTGCTGCATTGCGTGTCCGTCATGATCGCCTTATGGGAGATATCGAACAGCAACACCCGATAAATGCAGCTAGCATGTAAAAGTGGGATGGATGCCGCATCCCACTGTCAATCAGAACGACAAATGAATTTTCGAACGAGGGGTTACACCATGCTTAAAATTCGTAAGGTAATGCTTGTGCTGGGGATGCTGATGTCACCCCTGGCGCCTTCTGCTGCGCAGGTGAGCATCGGTATCGGAACGCCACACGTCAGCATCGGGATCAACCTGCCCGTCTACCCGCAGCTTGTCCGCGTGCCAGGCTATCCGGTCTACTACGCGCCAGGGCTGAATGCGAACTACTTCTTCTACGATGGCCTGTACTGGGTATTCCATGGCGACAACTGGTACGCCAGTTCCTGGTACAACGGGCCTTGGTCGTTTGTGGATTCATATGCGGTGCCGGCATATATCCTGCGCATTCCGGTGCGCTACTACCGCCAGCCACCATCCTATTTCCGCGGGTGGCGAGCCGATGCGCCGCCACACTGGCAGGAAAACTGGGGCCGCGACTGGGAACAGCGTCGAAACGGCTGGGACAAATGGGACCGCCGCGCTGCCCCCGCAGCTGCCCCGCTGCCCGGCTACCAGCGGCAGTATTCCAGGGATCAGTATCCCCGGCAGATGGAGCGCCAGCGCGAGCTTCAACAGGATCGTTACCGTTACCAGCCACGCGATCCCGTAGTGCAGCAACACTATCAGGAGCGCTATCAGAGACAGGATCAGGATCGGCGGCGGGATCAACAAAATCGTGGTCGGGATCAAGATCAGCGGCAGGATCGGGGTCGCAATCGGTAACCCAAGTCCAGCCGGCTGGCGACTCATGATTGACATCGCGCCCCATACTCTTCGGCGCGAACCAGGTGAATGGGCGCCCTATTTTGTCAGGCCGGCAGGCTGGGGCGTAGTACGATGTACTCGCCACCCTGCTCGCGGCTGGAGTCGAGCGCATCGCTCGAACTAAAAAACACGCCACAAAGCTTCAAAAAACAGGACGACGAATATGGCCAATATGCCTCCCATGCCTCCGGATAAAAATTTATCCAGTTCGGGATGCTTGCCCCGGAGAGCGGCTGCATGCCAGCATCGTCGTTGATATCGGCGGATTATTGATCTGTTGCCTATGGAAACCAGAGACCTGCCGCGGCACCAGTTAATCGAAAGACTCATGGCACAGCACCCTGAAAAGCTTGCTGATGCCGCGATTGACCTATGGGAGCGGATGGCGGCCCAAATCATTTCGATCATGGGTGAGGATGGGTTCAATTCACTGTATGCGAGAAGTGTGTTCCTTGCCCAGCCGACATTTCCCTGGCTCACAACCAGCTCACTGCCGCAACAGACCGATCAACGGTTCACGGAATTAAAAAAGGGGCTTGAAGGGCAAACGCCGTCGCAAGCCCGCGAAGCAAACAGCCTGTTACTACTCACGTTCACCGGCATCCTTGCCGCGTTAATTGGCGAACCGTTAACAACCCGTATTTTAGGTTCTGCCTGGGGCGATGACGCTTCGACCAGCATCAGCAAGGAGTTCAAGCATGAGTAGCAAGGTAAACATTCGTTGTCTGCCATCCGGCGTACCGGGCCTGGACAACCTGTTAGGCGGAGGTCTGCCGGAATTTTCGTTCAACCTGATTGCGGGCACGCCGGGAAGCGGAAAAACAACGCTCGCGCACCAGATCATGTTCTCGCTGGCCACCCCGCAATACCGGGCACTGTTCTTCACGGTACTCGGGGAACCCGCGTTGAAGATGCTCCGCTACCAACAGCAATTCACGTTTTTTGATCACGACAAAATCAATGAATCGATCCGCTTCGTCAACCTGTCTGCAGAACTTCTGAAGGGGGATTTTGACCGCGTCCTGGCACGTATCGCCGAGGAAGTGAAAACCTATGCACCCAGCCTGGTATTCGTGGATTCGTTTCGGTCAGTCGTGCAGTCGGCAAAACGCGAGGACCAGAGCGTGTCCAATCTGCAGCGGTTCGTGCAACAACTGGGTATGCAAATGACAGGCTGGCAGGCCACCACGTTTTTAATCGGTGAATATCTGACGCCAGAGGCGGAATCAAGTCCTGTCTTTACCGTGGCGGATGGCATCCTGTGGCTTTCGCAAAATTTGCACCGCAATTCTATGGTGCGCAAGATGCAAGTGGTCAAAATGCGTGGTCAGGCCCAGGCACCGGGTTTGCATACGTTCCGGATGAGCGATGCCGGACTCCAGGTTTTTCCGCGGGCGATTATCCAACCGCTCGCAGCGTCCGTACCCCCCATCGATACATCGACTGGAGAGCAACGCGTTCCCATGGGGATACCCGGTCTCGATGAAATGCTGGGGGGCGGCTTGCCGGCAGGCTATTCGCTGCTCCTGGTCGGGCCATCCGGTTCCGGAAAAACCATCCTGGCGACGGAATTTCTCGCCGAAGGGGTGCGTCGGGGCGAACCCGGTGTGATTGCGGCGTTTGAGAAAAGTCCCAGCCAACTGCTGAACAATAAACTGGCTGCGCTGGTCAAGGCTGGGCAGGTCGGGGTGATCAATACGCGTTCCCTGGATTTGTCGATCGATGAAACCTTGCATGACTTGATCAAAATGATTAACCGGATGCAGGCAAAGCGTGTCGTCATCGACTCCCTGTCCGGATTTGAGCTGGCACTGGCACCCGAATTTAGCGAAGATTTCCGCGGCTCGCTGTACCGGATGATTGCCGAGCTGACTGCCATGGGCGTGACGATATTGATGACCTCGGAACTGGAAGACCGCTACATTGATTTGCGCTTTAGTCCATTTGGAAGCGCCTTTCTCGCTGACGCCATTATCGTGCAGCGCTATGTCGAAATCGCGGGCCAATTCAAACGTGTCATCTCGGTGGTCAAAGTCCGCGGCAGTAAGCACAGCAAGGACATTCGATTGTTTGACATTACAGACGAAGGCATCGTTATTGGCGAAACCATGTCCGAGTATGCCGGAATCCTGTCGGGCCGGCCGACGCTCGGCCCCGGCTAGAACGGCCTGTGATGAAACGTGGCAAATGAACAGAAGTCATAGCAACGACACTGCTGAGCGCGACGATCCGGGTTCACCTGCGCCCATGGACGATAAGGCGGCCGTTCGAGGCCGCGAAACCTTGGCCACGGCGCGGGAAGATGCCGTGCATTTACGCGAGAATGCGGTTGACGTGCGCGAAGCGTCAGCCACCTCGCGCGAAGGGGAAATTCGCGCGGCGGAGACGACACAGGCAGCATCCGACGAACACATGTCGATGTTGCAGCAAGCGAATGCGCGCCTGATCATCTCGACCATCGAAGCACAAAAACTGGCCGAACAAGTCGAATTAGCCAAAGCTCAGCTGGAGGGCGCCAAGGCCTTGGCGGAAAAAGCCAACCTGGCCAAATCGGAATTTCTTTCCAACATGAGCCATGAGTTGCGCACCCCGCTCAATGCCATTCTCGGCTTTGCGCAGTTGCTCGAAACCGGTTCACCACCGCCAACGGCCACTCAGACAGAACGGCTGCACCAGATCATCAAGGCCGGCTGGTATCTGTTGGACCTGATCAACGAAATCCTCGATCTCGCGGTGATCGAGTCCGGCAAGCTTTCGCTGTCGCTGGAACCCTTGTCGCTGTCCGAGGTGCTGCTCGAATGCCAGGCGATGATCGGACCCCAGGCGCA
>Ga0307376_10001245_pt1 | contig 28266 bp, 24 predicted proteins | sample TR2MG_FD_202536 | JGI IMG/M metagenome (GOLD analysis project Ga0307376, IMG submission 202536) | Soil microbial communities from Risofladan, Vaasa, Finland - TR-2 | ecosystem: Environmental > Terrestrial > Soil > Coastal area > Acid sulfate soil | place: Finland: Risofladan, Vaasa | collected...
ACGGAGCAGACATGATCGACATTTCCGAACGCGCGCAGCAACACTTTCTGCGACTTCTTTCACAGCAGGGCATCGATGGCCTGGGCATCCGCCTGTGCGTGACGGCTGCCGGTACGCCGGCGGCCAACTGCGAGCTGGAGTTCTGCGAGCCGGCGGATCTGCTCGGCGGGGAATGGACGATCGAGTGTGCCGGTTTCAATTTCCATATCGACGGCGACAGTGCCCGCTGGCTGGACAACGCCACCATCGACTTCGAGCCCAATGCCACCGGTGGTCAGCTCAACATCCGCGCACCGAAGATCAAGGGCAATGTGCCCGGTGCCGAAGCCGGCTTGATCGAGCGGGTGCGCTATGTGCTGGAGGCCGAGGTGAATCCGAAGCTGGCTTCGCATGGCGGACGGGTCACGCTGCTGGAGATCGATGCCGATGGTGCCGTACTGCTGCAATTCGGTGGCGGCTGCCATGGTTGTGGCATGGTCGATGTGACGCTCAAGCAGGGCGTCGAAAAAACATTGCGCGAGCGCGTGCCCGAAATTACCGCCGTACGCGATGCGACCGATCACGCGGTTGGCCAGAAGCCTTATTACAGCAAGGCCGAGGGCAAGTCTGCGATCGCCTGACTCATCGGACGGCGGTTTGAAAAAGCAAAGGCCCGCAGAAGCGGGCCTTTGCCTTGCAGGTGCGGGCAAGCACTTACTTGTTGTCGCCCTGGATATGTCCCTTCAAGGTACTGAGCTTGGTCGGCAGGCTTGAGAAATAGGCGGCGACGTCCTCGATATCCTGATCCGACAGCGTGGACGCCATGCCCTTCATGATCGGATTGTTGCGCTGGCCATCCTTGTATTCATGCAGTACCTGCTGCAGGTAGAGGTTGTACTGCCCGGCCAGACGCGGGTACTGAGGGTCGATTCCATTGCCATCGACACCGTGGCAGGCGAAGCAGGTAGCTGCCTTCTGCTTGCCATTCTGGATGTTGCCGCTGGCCAGCAACTGGCAGGAGGCAAACGCCAGCATGGCGCCGATCGAAAACAGGGTAAGCGCACGTCTCATGCGGAGGTTCCTTGAAAACTACTTGGCGAGGCTGGAAAGGTAGGCGGCGATGTTCTGGATGTCCGTGTCGGACAGACTCTGACCCTGTGCATCCATGGTCGGATGCTTGCGGTCGCCGCTCTTGTATCCATGCAGCGCATTGATGATGTACTGCTCATTCTGCCCGGCAATCTTCGGCACCGGATATTGCGGGTAGGCATTGCTGTAGCCGGGGACGCCATGGCAACCCGCACAGGTATAGATTAGTTTGCGACCGGCAGCCTTGTCCCCTTCGGCATGCGCGCTGGTGGCGGCGATCAGAGCGGTGGCTACGGCCAAGCCTAGCAGTTGCAGTCGAGTCATCGAAATCATTCCCGCGGATATGCGCTGGTACAGAGTGATACAAGCCATCAAGTATAGACGTTGCACGATGAGGCAGACAACACGCCGATGGCGAGTATCCGACCGGTGACCGGATCACCGCAACTGCCGCGCATTGCTGTCTCGGCGATTTCTTGGACGTGGGGTCCGCAAGCCATCCCATGCCGCCGTCCGACAAGGCTGTCGGCAGCTGGGCGGACCGGGTTCGGCGCATCCAGCCAAGAGGCGGACGCACGCGTATTGATGATCGGCGCATCGACCCCATATACTTGTCAGGTTATATCAGCTTCCCCGGGGGTGTTCTGGCTTCGACGGGGGTAGTGAGATGACTTGGTGCATGCCGAGGGGGCAGCTTTCCTCGTTAATCCAGCAGCAAACTTCTAGTTGCCAACGACGACAACTACGCTCTCGCCGCTTAAGGCGTAAGCCCCGAACCCACTTGTGCTCGTGCTTGTCGGTGTAGGGTCATTATCACGAGATCGCCGAAGACTGCCGCCTGGCGGTATCAGGTCAAATCAATCAGGCTGGTTCCGCGGTGCGCCTTGCCCATCGTGCTTGTCGCGGAACGAGATCGAACGGTGAGCTAAGCATGTAGATCCGGGCATTGAACGCTCTCGGACGCGGGTTCGACTCCCGCCACCTCCACCAATCCAGCCCCCTAAGTGATTGATTCATTTAGGGGGCTTTCTTCGTTTTGGCGGGGAATGGGTCTGTTTTCGTGCGGGTTTGGGACACTTTTGGGAATCGCACGGAGTGCCGCAACTGCGGATAGGGTATTTCATTCGCGCTTCTTGTAAACGCAGGCGCTCTGGCGGCATAGTCGATCGACAGCGCCACCACAATCGGAGAATCCATGCGGGTACGCCTCGAAGATGTGGCACGCGCGGCGAGCGTATCGCCCAAGACCGTATCGCGTGTACTGAATGACGAGGCCAACGTGAGCGACGACACGCGCCAGCGTGTGCTCGCCGCCATGCAGGCGATGGACTATCGGCCGCATCCGTCGGCGCGCAGTTTGGCCGGACATCGCTCCTTTCTGGTGGCGATGCTGTACGACAACAACGACAACCCGGCTTCGACCTATCTGGCCGAGATCCAGGACGGCGTGCTGGAGGCCTGCGACGAGCACCGTTACTCGATGATGGTGCGTCCGCTGCGCATGCGCAGCGGCGACTTCATCCGGCGGCTGGATGCGCTGATCGCCGACCATCACCCCGATGGCGTGGTGCTGACTCCACCGATCACCGATTACGCGCCCCTGCTCAAGCGCCTGCGCGAGGCCGGCGTGCCGCATGCCAGCGTGTCGCCGGCACATCGTGGCAAGGGCATCATCGGCGTCAGGATGGACGAGCAGCAGGCTGCACGAGCGATGGTGGAGCACCTGTTGGCGCTGGGGCATCGGCGCATCGCACATGTGGTAGGCATTGCCGACCACGGTGCGAGCCGTTGGCGGCTGGCCGGCTATCGCGAGGCGCTGGCCGCGGCCGGCATCGCCGAAGATCCGGTGCTGGTGGTGCAGGGCGCCTTTACTTTCGGTTCCGGGGTCGAGGCGGCGCGCAAGCTGTTCGCGCTGAAGAAGCGACCCACCGCGGTGTTCGCCGCTAATGACGACATGGCCGCCGGCGTGATGTGGGCGGCCGGCGAATACGGCATCAAGGTACCGCACGATCTGTCCGTGTGCGGTTTTGATGACATCCCGCTGGCGCGCCAGCTATGGCCTGCGCTCACCACGGTGCGCCAACCCGCCCGCGAGATGGGCAAGCTGGCCGCGTTGCAACTGCTGGAGGTAGTGCGTGGTCGCGGGCCGGGGCGGCTGGCGCAGGTGGGGTTTTCGTTGGAGGTTCGCGACTCGACCGCACGCGTGCCCTGACATCCGATAGGTATCCGCTGCTGGCGGACGGCGCAGGTCGGCATTCGTTCGGTCATGTTGCTTCGCGAATTGACAGCGCTGTCATTTGTGTCACTCTTCGGCCTCGATACGCGCGATCTGCGCGCTTGCCAGGAGTTGCATCGTGCCGTCGTTCCGTCATCAGCCTGTCGCTCCGCGTCGCATCTTTCTGGCCGTCACGCTTGCCGCGGCGCTGCTCTTGCCCATCCGGCATGCCTGCGGTGCCGCCACGCCTGCAGTCGTGCATCCGTCGCTGTGGCCGCAGACGCACTGGCCGTTCGCCAGCGACGCGAAGCTCGAAGCGCGCGTGCAGGCCTTGCTGCACAAGATGACGGTCGAAGAGAAGGTCGGTCAGATCATCCAGGCCGACATCGGCAGCGTCACGCCGGACGACGTGCGCACTTATCACCTCGGTGCGGTGCTGGCAGGCGGTAACTCCAAGCCGGGCGGTCGCCGCACCGCCGATCCTGCCCAGTGGCAGGCGGCAGCCGATGCGTTTTACTACGCGTCGATGGATACGCGTGATGGCGGCATGGCCATACCGGTGCTGTTCGGCGTGGACGCCGTGCATGGCGACAACGACACGCTGGGCGCCACACTGTTCCCGCAGAACTCCGCGCTGGGTGCGATGCGCGACCCGGCACTGGTGCGTGCGATCGCCGCCGCCACCGCCGAGGAAGTGCGCGCCACCGGCATCAACTGGGCATTCGCACCCACCCTGGCGGTACCGCAGGACGATCGCTGGGGCCGCACCTACGAAGGTTATTCGGAGAACCCCGCGCTGGTGGCGCAGTATGCCACGGCTGCCGTCGAGGGTTTGCAGGGACGTCCCGGTACGCCGGCCTTTCTGGACAGTTCGCACGTGATCGCCAGCGCCAAGCATTTCCTCGGCGACGGCGGCACCTTGAATGGCAAGGATCAGGGCGACAATCCCGACGACGAGGCTGCTCTTATCCGCATTCATGCGGCCGGCTACACCAAGGCGATCGACGCGGGCGTGCAGACCGTGATGGCTTCGTTCTCCAGCTGGCGCGGCACCAAGATGACCGGCAACAAGGCATTGCTCACCGACGTGCTCAAGCAGCACATGCATTTCGGCGGCTTCGTGGTGGGCGACTGGAATGCGCAGGGCCAGGTGCCCGGTTGCAGCAACGAGGATTGCCCGCAGGCGATCAACGCGGGCCTGGACATGTTCATGGCGCCGGACAGCTGGCGCGGCTTGTACCGGCATACGCTGGCCGAGGTGAAATCAGGCACGATACCGACGACGCGGCTGGACGACGCCGTGGCGCGCATCCTGCGGGTGAAGTTTCGCCTGGGCCTGTTCGCGCAGGGCGCGCCGTCGAGCCAGCCGCTGGCCCGGCGCGCCGCCAAGGTGGTCGGCAGTCCGGCGCATCGCGCGTTGGCGCGGCGCGCGGTGCGCGAGTCGCTGGTGCTGCTGAAGAACCGGAACCACCTGCTGCCGATCGATCCACGCAAGCGGATCCTGGTGGCCGGCGACGGCGCCGACAGCATCTCCAGGCAGAGCGGCGGCTGGACGATCAACTGGCAGGGCACCGGCCTCACCAACGCGGATTTTCCCGGCGCCACCTCGATCTGGGCCGGCATCCGTGCGCAGGTGGATGCCGCCGGCGGCAGCGCACAGTTGTCGCCCGATGGCAGTTACACGCAGAAACCCGACGTCGCCATCGTGGTGTTCGGCGAGGACCCGTATGCCGAGTTCCAGGGCGACCTGCCCAATCTGGCCTTCCATCCCGGCGACGATCGCGATCTGGATCTGTTGTGCCGTCTGCACCGGCAGGGCGTGCCGGTGGTGGCGGTGTTTCTCAGCGGGAGGCCGCTGTGGGTGAACCGCGAGATCAATGCCGCCGATGCCTTCGTGGCGGCGTGGTTGCCGGGCAGCGAAGGCGAGGGCGTGGCCGACGTGCTGCTGCGTACCCGCGACGGTCGCATCGACCACGACTTCCACGGCAAGCTGGCCTACTCGTGGCCGCGTACCGCGGTGCAGACGCCGCTCAACATGGGCCAGCCCGACTACCATCCGCAGTTTCCCTATGGCTATGGCCTGACCTACGCGGACGATGGCAACCTCGCCCGGCTGTCCGAGGCCGCCGGCGTGGCGCTGGACAGCGCCCGCGCCGGCGTCTACCTGATGCGCGGCCGCCCATCGCCGGGCTTCACGCTGCAGCTGCAGGGCGCCAGCGGCGCCGCCACCGCGGTCACTGCCACGCCCGCCGCCAGTGCAGACGGCAGCCTGCGCATCGACGCCATCGACGACAAGGCGCAGGAGGATGCGCGCGAACTGACCTGGTCCGGCGGCAGCGCAGTCGTGGCGCTGACCTCCACTGCACCGCTGAACCTGGATCGCCAGACCAATGGCGACATGCTGCTGGTGACCACCCTGCGCATCGACGCACTGTCCGCGCAGGGCAGCTCGATCGGTGTCGGCTGCGGCAGCGGCTGCAGCGCTCAGCTGCCGATCGGACCCCAGCTGGCGAAGCTCCCGCGCGGCCAGTGGCTGAAGCTGGGCATCCCGCTGAAATGCTTTCGCGCCGCCGGCGCCGACATGACCAAACTCGATCAACCGTTCACCTGGCGCAGCGGCACGGGCGAGCGCATCGCCATTACCTCGGCGTCGCTGGGGATGGTGGCGGACAGGACGTTGGCTTGTCCTGCGCGGTGACGGGATGAGCGCGATCAAACGATAGCTGTGACGCGTCTCTCTTGGCGGGCAGCAGACTTGGAGGGGAACGCAAAAAATCAGCTGGCAGGCGGAAATCGGCCAACAACGGCCGATAGCCTGATACTTGGGAGCTGGACAGTCGGGTCGCGAAGTGTGTCGTTTCGGCAACCGAAAGCAACGGGCTGCGAGCGGGGGTCAGCGCTTGGCTTCCACGATACCTTGCAGGAATTTAGCGTACTGTTCCCGCGCCGCTGCGCTGTCGAGCAGCACCGTGCCATGACGTTCGCCGTTCGCGATGTACAAGACCTTCATCGGTCCCGGTGTCGATGATTTTTTGTACAGCTCTTGCGCAAACCGTGGCGGCGTTATCTTGTCCTTGCTGCCGACCAGCAGCAGTAGTGGGCCGTGATAGCGCTGGAGTTCGCTGATATTGCTCACAGTCCCAACCGACGGCGCGATATGGATGCGGATGAAAGGCACTGCGTACCAAGGTACCTGATTGTGTATCCAGTCGGTCGCGTCCGTGGCCGTGCTTTCCAGCACCAAGCCACTGACCGGACGGTGGTTCGCCACATAGGGTGCGAAGAAACTACCCAGGGAAAGCCCTTCCGCGACGATGGCAGAGCCACGAACGTCTGGTTCGGCGCGCAGAAAGTCGTACGCCGCAAGCGCATCGGATTCTGATAACGCAGGCGAAATCCGGGTGCCGTCGCCCTCGCTCATGCCGTACCCGCGGTAATCCACCAGGAAGGCGTTGACACCCAGAGACTCAAACATCCGGCCTGATTCAAGGCCGCCCGTCCCGGTCTGGAAAACGTTCCCGTCAAAATTGAGGATGGTGACCTTATTACCGGGTTTGGTCAGCAGAAGCCCAGACAACAAGGTGCCATCGGATCCGTGAAACGATGCGTATCTGGCGACGTAACCCGTGGTACTCAACTCGCGGAGCGCCTTGGGTGCCATCGCGGCGTAGCCAGGATGCGACCAGGTTGCGTCGGTCACGTTGATAGTCGCGCAACCCGCCAAAAGCAATCCGGCAATCGCCCCCATCAGAGCACAACGCATGCTTTGCTTCATGACATCCTTATCCTTGAGATTGAGGAATCTGGACCGCTTCCCATCGCCAGGGTTCAAGTGAGGTGTGGACGCGAGGATCACTCCGGGCCGACCTCGGCTCTCCGCCGATCCCAGGGACGAAACCCTCAAGCGCGAACCAATCTGGAACACACGATGGATCGGCACGCCAGATGATCCATGGCAATGGCACAACGTGGCCCCATTCGAGTCGCAGGCGAAGTGCTGCAGCGGCCGATCCATGCCAGAACGCATCCGGCGTTGAATCGACTAGTTCGGAGCCATCTGGGTAGCCGCTGGGGCCGGCCAATTCCGCACCTGTAGCCAGGACTTCTGAACTGCAGGCGGCAGCTTGTCCATGTGCTTCAGGAACAGTGCAAGTGTCCAGATCTGCTGGTCGGTCAGCGAGTACCTCCACGACGGCATGCCGGTCAGCCGGATACCGTGTTTGATTTTCCAGAAGGAAACCCCTTCCGGATCGTCTTCAACCCCATCAGTGGCCAATTGTGGCGGCTTCGGATAAAGGCCTTTCGCTATCGGTGATGGCGAAGCAGTCCCTTGCGCCGAGCCATGGCAAACCGCGCAGTTTTGCGCAAACAGACGAACTCCATCGAGGAGGTTCCGATCGTTCAGCGCCACCGGATTTGGCCCCTTCGGCGCCTCACGCAGCACGGACGCATCCAGCGAAGTGCCGGCCATCCAGGTTTCCAGCCAGCCGGGTTGTGCGTCCGCATTGGCCGGAATAAAGCCGCTTCGAACCAGGAAGAATGCCCCGAGCAGGGCAATGGCAAACGCCAGTATGACTCCCGAAACGATACCTTTCAGCATGACGACTCCTCAACTTGGCCTTGACGGCGTTGGACCTCTTTATTTATGCGATTCGCCTTTGATCATGCTCAGCTTCCGGCCGTTGTTTGACCGACTGTAACCCAGGTTGAGCTGATGTCGGTTAACACGGGCCGCGGTCACCAGCCTCTGCCCGGAAGCTCGGGGCAAAAGCATCAAGCGTTCGGAGTTGACGAAAAGCCTGCGATGGAGTCCTGCGTCCGGCTGCAATGGGTGGCGAATTCAGCCAATCACCGCATGCTCCGTTGTCGGCAGCCTCGTCAGGCAAACGATCGACCAAGAGATGGCGCTTGGGTGCTGACCTCAAAAGATAGCCTGCCACGCCCGGCATTTTCGCCGATTTCCGGAAACTTCTGCCTCACCCTTGTGGCTGGAAATTTCCGGGGTCACGCTGCACCCGCCCAAAAAAAGACGCCCCGTTTCCGGGGCGTCTCGGTGTCGACAATGTGGTTCGCAGGGGAGGTTAGAACCACACGTCCAGGGTGACACCGTAAGTGCGTGGCGGCAGGTATTGCGAGGTGTAGATGAAGCTGCCGTCGGGCAGGGCAAAGCGTGCTGCACTCGTGCGTATCTTGTCGTTGCTGAGGTTCTGCACGTAGGCGGTGACCGACCAGCGATCCTGCGGTTCGGAGTAGCGCAGCGACACGTCGTTGCGGATGTACGCCTTCTGCTGGTCGCCGCTACCGAGGTTGAACGCGCTGAGCCACTGCGAGCTCTGGTACTGGCTGCTCAATCGCGGGGTGAGGCGGCCGCCGTTGGACAGGTGGAAGTCATGCTCGTAGACCGCGGTCAGCGAAGTGCTCGGCGCATGCGGCAGGTCGTTGCCGGAGATATCGATGCAGTTGCTGATGCCCGAGCCGACCGGGCAGGGGGGCAGGCCCTGGTAGTCGTTGCTGCCGGCGTAGTGCAGGGTGCCGAGCTTCTTCTTGGGGATGGCCGAAAACACCAGGTTGAGGCGGTTGTTCTTGCCGGCCAGCGCCAGCTCCGACTCGAAGCCCAGTACCTTGGTGGTGCCCTGCACGTTGGAGAAGCCCAGTCCGCGGTTGCCGTTGGGGAAGGTGATCGGTGCAGCCAGCTGGAAGTTCTTGAACTGCTCGTAGTAGATCGCGCTGTTCCAGGTGAGATGGCCGCCCAGATAACTGAACTTCGAGCCGATCTCGTAGTTGGTCAGCGTCTCGGGCTTGTACAGCGCGCCGGCGTCCTGGGTGCCGCCGGACTTGTAGCCGGTGGACACGCTGGCATACAGCAGACCGTGCTGGCCCACGTCGGTATCCAGTCGCGCCAGCCAGGTCACCTTGCTGTTGCTGTAAGTGGCCGTGTTGAGGGTGGAGACAGCGAAACCGGTGGCCGGGCTCGGCGCCACGTCGGGCGAGATCGGGTACTGCGGCACGTTGGGGTCGTAGGCCCAGCCCCAGCCTATGCCGCCGCGGTTTTCCTTGCGGTCGTGCGACCAGCGTGCACCGCCGGTAAGCCGCCAGCGGTCGGAGATGTGCCAGGTGGCCTGGCCGAATACGGCGGTGGACTTCACCGTCTCCTTCGGCTGCACGAACGAGCCCTGCCAGGCCACGGTGCCCTGCGGGGTGCCGTTGAGGATCGGGATGTCGAAGCGGATGCTGTTGTCTTCCGCCGCGTAGTAGGCGCCCAGTATCCAGTCCACCGTGTTGTCGCCGGTCGACTTCAGATCCAGTTCCTGGCTGTTGCTCTTGTAGTGGGAGAAGTTGGTGCGGTCGGCCTGGTAACTGGCGCCGGTGTTGAAGCTGGTGGGTACCTGTGCGCCGTTGTCCTGGTCGAAGTTGCTGGCGCCGGAGAAGTGGTTGAAGCCGGCGATGTAGCTCAGCAGCATCGAATCGCCGAGCTTGATGTCCATGCGGCTGCGCAGCGTGCCGGAGTCACGCTTCAGGTAGGGCGCGGTGTCGATCAGCGCCGACCAGAAATCCTGCCCGGCACGCGGATGCTGCATCAGGCTCATGCCGGGCGTGCCGCGATCGCGGAAGTATTCGTAGGACAGGTTCCAGGTGAACGCATCGCTGGGTTGCCACAGCGCGCTGACGCGGGCGGCGGTCTGATCCTGTGCGTTGTACTTGTTGCCGCCGGTGACGTAGTCGTTCGGGTTGATCGGCTGGAACGTGGACAGGGTGCCACCGCTGGCGAGGTAGGTGCTCTGCTGTTGGGCGATCGAGGGCAGCTGGCTGGACGGATTCTGAAACTTCACATAGCCGTCGTGTTCTTCATGTGCCACCGCCACGCGCATGGCGAACGTGCTGCTGATCGGCAGGTTCACCGTGGCGCGCGTGCCGACGTGGCTGTAGTTGCCCTCCTCGATCTGCGCGTTGCCATAGAAGCCGCTGAGGTCGGGCTTGGCGGTGACGAAGTTGACCACGCCGGCGGTGGAGTTGCGCCCCCACAGCGTGCCTTGCGGGCCGCGCAGCACTTCCACGTGGTCGATGTCCAGCAGCAGGCCGGCTGCGGCTTCGGGGCGCGGCGAGTAGACACCGTCGATGAACATGGCCACTTCGGGGTCGGCGTATTCGGTCTTGGCGCTGTCGTTGCCGATGCCGCGCATGGTCAGCGTCACCACGCCGTGATCACCCTGCGAGGTGGCCTCGAACCCGGGCACCAGCTTGGTGATGTCCTGCACGGTCATCACCCGTTCCTTGTCGAGCGTGCCGCCGCCGATCAGGCTGATCGCGATGGGCGTCTTCTGCAACGGCGTCGTGCGCTTGGTGGCGCTGACCACGACCATGTCCAGGTCCTTGATCTTTTCCTTTTTGGCGGATGCCGTGTTCTGCGGCGCCGTATCCTGCGGGGCCGCATCCCGTTGCGCCGCGTGGATGGCGCTCGAGGCAAATATGGCAGTCATGGCGACATACAAAGCCGAGTAGCGTAATTTCATTTCACCCTCTCCCCAAATTAGCGTGGACATGCGTTAGTCTGATCTATGACAGCGCTGTCAAACCCCCTGATGACAGCGCTGTCATAAGTGGCGATCCTACCCGTAAATTTCACGTTTGGCTTGCTGCGAAGCAGCAAGTGCAGATCTCCGGTAGCCCAAGGAGTCGAGATGGCACGTCTACAGAAGATACTGATCGTTGGCGGCGGTACGGCCGGCTGGCTCACCGCATGCTATCTGGCCAAGGCGCTCAACAGCGCGTCACCGCAAGGCATCCGGGTGGAACTGGTGGAGTCGCCCAACATCGGCCTGCTGGGCGTAGGCGAGGCCACGTTTCCGTCGATCCGCGGCACGCTGTCGGCGATCGGTCTGGACGAACGTCGCTTCCTCGCGGGCGCCACCGCCACCTACAAGCAGGGCATCTGGTATGTGAACTGGGTGCGCCCGCCGGGCACGCCGGGACGCCAGCATTATTTCCACCCATTCAGTGTGCCCAGCCAGCGCAGCGGCAGCCTGGAACTGCTGCCGTACTGGCTGCTTGGCGCAGCGCCCGAAGGGGTGTCGTTTGCCGACGCGGTGACCATGCAGAGCCAGTTGGTGGAACATGGTCGTGCACCCAAGCGCATCGGCGATCCGGATTACCAGGGGCCGCTCAATCACGCCTTCCACTTCGATGCCGCGTGTTTCGCCGCGGTACTGGCCGAGCACGGCCAGAGCCTTGGCATCATCCGCCACCTCGCCACGGTGGAGCGCGCCGAACTGGATGAGCATGGGGCCATCGCGCGCATCGTCACCGCCGAACTGGGCGCGCTCAGCGCCGATCTCTACGTGGACTGCACCGGGTTGCGGGGCAGCCTGATCGGCGACGCGATGCAGTCGCCGTTCCGCAGCCGGCGCGACGTGCTGTTTGCCGATCGCGCGGTGGCGCTGCAGGTACCGTATCCGCGGGCCGACACGCCGATTCCGTCTTGCACCATCGCCACCGCGCAGGAGGCCGGCTGGATCTGGGACATCGGGTTGCAGCAGCGCCGCGGCATCGGCTACGTGTATTCGTCGCGGCATGCCGGCGCCACGCGCGCGGAAGAGGTGATCCGTAGTTACGTGGGCGATGCCGCGGCCGGGCTGGAGGCGCTGCACATCAAGTTCGAGACCGGTTACCGGCCCGAGCACTGGCGCAAGAACTGCGTGGCGGTGGGTCTTGCCGGCGGTTTCGTGGAGCCTCTGGAATCCACCGGCATTGCCCTGATCGAGTTGGCCGCCTATATGCTCACGCACCAGCTGCCGGGCGACGTGGGTGACATGGAACGCACGGCCCGGCACTACAACGCCATGATGGTCGCGCGTTACGAGCGCATCATCGACTTCATCAAGATGCATTACTGCCTGTCGCAGCGGCGCGACTCGGGCTTCTGGATCGACAACGCCGACCCGGCCAGTATCCCCGATACGCTGCAGGATCGCCTCGCGCTGTGGCACCACCGTCCGCCGCACCGGCTGGACTTCGTTACCGATCTGGAAATGTTCCTGCCGGCCAGCTGGCAGTATGTGCTCTACGGCATGGAATTCCACACCGACCTCGAACCCATGCGCAGCGCCTACCCGCACATGGACGCCGCCCGCCGCGAATTCGCGATGATCCGGCAGGCGGCCAGTCGCGCGCTCGACGATCTGCCGGAGCATCGGGTGCTGGTGGAGCACATGTGCGGGCAACCTGCGCAGCGAAAATAAGTTGCCGAAGTCCCACGTCCGGTTGCAGGGGCGTGGCTCAGTGTCCGATCAGCCTGCTGTTCGCGTTGAGTTGGGCGTTCAGGCCCTTCTGCTGCCGCTTGGTGATGAAGCCGCCGTTTGCCTTCGCGGCAGCGCGCTGTTGCTGCGCTATCGAACGATCGTTGAGACGCAAGGCATGGGCCTGGCCATGGGACAGATCGCCTTCGCGGACCTCCCTGGTGATGCGATGGTTCTGGCGTTGTGCGCGGTCAAGCACTTGATCGCGACGGGGGTGGTGCTTCGCAAAATGGCCATCGTGGTCGTGACGTTCAGTGGCGATGGACGGCATGGCAACGACAAGGGCGATGAAGCCGATCAAGAGCAGGCTGGTGCCGCGAGCGGAATGGCGCATGACGATCTCCCATGATGATCCGATGCACGGATGTGCTCCGGTCGAGACACAAACGCCGGCAGCGCGGAGCAGTTGACAGCCGGAATGGGGGACAATGCGATTCGTTCAGCTTGGACTGGGCCGCCCGGCCTCTCGATCGCAACGATCCCGATCGTGAGTGAGCCCGGGACAGGGAGCGAGCCCATGCCATGCAGGGCGATCCATCGTGCCGCTACGCGTGGGTGTCCTGTCCGCGGCGGCCCGGATGCCGGCATCGCGGGTTTGCAGTCAGCTGCGGGCGCCACAAAAAAGGCCACCCGATGCGAGGTGGCCTGATCCGTGGTTTTTCTTGGTCGGGGAGACAGGATTCGAACCTGCGACTTCTACGTCCCGAACGTAGCGCTCTACCAGGCTGAGCTACACCCCGTGGGAAGCCGCGTATCTTAATCGCCGTGTCCGGTCTTGGCAACTGTGGCATGTGTCCGGGCGACGACAGTGCTACGGGAGGCGCATGGCGTTCTGCTAACCTTGACGGCTGCCGTCGCACGGTCAGTCGTAGGGCGGAATGTTCCCCATCGTCAGTAGAGGATTTCATGGCGCTTACCCCGGCCCGCACCATGCCCGGCGTGCTTGAGTTGTTGCCGCTGGACCAGATCGCCTTCCAGCGCATGCTCGACGTGATCCGTCGCAACTACGAGCGCTTCGGCTTCCTGCCGATCGAAACGCCGGTGATCGAGTACTCCGACGTGCTGCTCACCAAGACCGGCGGCGAAACCGAGCGCCAGGTGTATTTCGTGCAGTCCACCGGTGCGCTGAACGCCGCCGGCAGGGTCGACGAGGGGGTGCCTGAACTGGCATTGCGCTTCGACCTCACCGTGCCGCTGGCCCGCTACGTGGCCGAGCACGAGCGCGATTTGAGCTTCCCGTTTCGCCGTTACCAGATGCAGCGGGTGTATCGCGGCGAACGCGCGCAACGCGGGCGCTTCCGCGAGTTCTATCAGTGCGATATCGACGTGATCGGCAAGGACAGCCTGTCGGTGCGTTACGACGCCGAGATTCCGGCGGTGATCTACAGCGTGTTTCGTGAGCTCAACGCGGGCGCGTTCACCATCCAGCTCAACAACCGCAAGCTGATGCGCGGCTACTTCGAGAGCCTGGGCATCACCGACGGCGAAGAACAGATGCTGGTGCTGCGTGAGGTGGACAAGCTGGACAAGCGTGGCGCCGATTACGTGCGCGACACGCTGACCGGCGAGTTGTTCGGTTTCAGTCCCGAGGTGGCGCGCAAGATCCTCGACTTCGTGCAAGTGCGCTCCAGTTCGCTGCAGGATGCCTTCGACAAGCTCGATGCGTTGGGCGCCGGGCCCGAGACGATGGAACTCGGCCGCGCCGAGCTGAAGCAGGTGCTGGGCCTGATCCACGCCTTCGGCGTGCCGGAGACGCATTACGCGCTCAACCTGTCGATCGCCCGCGGCCTGGATTACTACACCGGCACCGTCTACGAAACCACGCTCAACGACCATCCGCAGATCGGTTCGGTCTGTTCGGGGGGGCGCTACGAGAACCTGGCCGGGCAATACACCAAGTCGCACCTGCCGGGCGTGGGCATTTCCATCGGCCTCACCCGTCTTTACTGGCAGCTGCGCGATGCGGGCCTGATCAATACCGCGCAGAGCACGTTGGACGTGCTGGTCACGCAGATGGACGAGGCGCAGCTGCCTGCCTATCTCGCCCTCGCCGGCGAGTTGCGTGCTGCCGGTATCGCCACCGAGGTGGTGCTGGAAGGCGGCAAGCTGGGCAAGCAGTTCAAGTACGCCGACCGCGCCGGCATCCGTTTCGTGATCGTGCTGGGCGAGGACGAGCTCGCCAAGGGTGTGGTCACGGTCAAGGATCTGCGCCGGGCGGATCAGTTCGAGGTGGCGCGCGCGGACTTGATCAAGACGTTGCGGGTGGAACTGGAGCAGGCCGCGGTGATGGGTTGAAGGCGACACCGCCTTGCCGTCATTCCCGCGCAAGCGGGCATCCATCTCCGACGTGCGGCAGGATCGAAATGAGCGACCAGCTTCGCTGTTGATGAAGCGCCTCCCGCGTTCGCGGGAATGACAGCAGTTTCAGTGTGCGAACACGTTTGGAGCATTCTTCAAGTGAGCGAAACCATTCTTCTCGACGGCAGCAGCCTCACGCGCGCGCAGCTGATTGCGGTGGCGCGGCTGGGCGCGCCGGTGGCGCTGGATCAGGTACAACTCAAGCGCGTGCAGCGCGCGGCCGATTTCCTCGCCGCGAAAGTCAGTTGCGGCGAACCGATCTACGGCGTCACCACCGGCTTCGGCAGCAATGCCGACAAGCTGCTCGGCGCGCATCGCCTGCGCGACGAGCTGCCGGGCGCCGCCCCGATCGAGGATGGGCTGCATATTCCGCAAGACACTCTGCTGGAGGAATTGCAGCACAACCTGATCATCACCCACGCGGTCTGTGTGGGCAAACCGTTCGGCGAGGACGTGGTGCGGGCGATGCTGCTGATCCGCATCAACACGCTGATGCGCGGACACTCGGGGATTCGCGTGAGCACGCTGGAGGCGTTGACCGCGATGCTCAACGCCGGCGTGGTGCCGGTGGTGCCGGAGAAAGGTTCGGTAGGCGCCAGCGGCGACCTGGCGCCGCTGTCGCATCTGGCGATCGTGCTGCTGGGCGGGGGCGAGGCGTTTTACCGGGGCGAGCGCATGCCCGGCGCCGCGGCGCTCGCGCGCGCCGGCCTCGCGCCGATCCGCCTGTCGTTCAAGGAAGGCCTGGCGCTGAACAACGGCACCGCGCAGATGCTGGCGACCGCCGCGCTGGCGCTGGACACGCTGGAACAGCTGCTGGATACCGCCGACCTGGCCGCCGCGATGACGCTCGATGCGTTCGCCGGCCGCAGCGGCGCGTTGCGCGCGGAGGTGCATGCACTGCGTCCGCATCCCGGTCAGGTGGAAACCGCCGCGCATGTGTGCGAGCTGCTGGCTGGCTCCACCTTGATCGACATTCCCTATCACCTGGTGCCGCGGTTCAAGCCGTGGAGCGCCGAGGCGTGGAGCGAGCCGGACGATCAGGCGCTGAGCTTCGATATCGGCTGGGACTGGGTGCCGGCCAACCAGCGGCATGGTCGCGAAGCGTTCTACAGCCGCTTCCTGCCGTTCAAGGGCGGCAAGAAGCATCAGCCGCAAGACGCCTACAGCCTGCGCTGCATGCCGCAGGTGCATGGCGCGGTGCGCGATGCGTGGCGCCAGGCGTGCCGGGTGATCGACATCGAATTGAACTCGGTCACCGACAACCCGCTGATCTTTCCGGACAACGACGACGCGCAGTTCATCGAGGAGCAGGTGATCTCCGCCGGCCACTTCCATGGCATGCCGCTGGCGCTGGCGATGAGCTATGTGAAGGCGGCGATTCCGGTACTCGCCTCGATCTCCGAGCGGCGCCTGAACAAGCTGGTCGACCCGGCCACCAACGATGGCCTGCCGGCCTTCCTCACCGGCAATGAGGATGGCACCGACTCCGGCTTCATGATCGTGCAGTACACCGCCGCCGCGCTGGTCAACGATCTGGCCACTCGCGCGCATCCGGCCTGCGTGTACTCGGTGCCGACCAGCGCGAACGCCGAGGATCACGTCTCGATGGGGGCCAATGAGGCGCGCCATGTGCTGGAGATGATGGACGACCTCGGCCATGTGCTGGCGCTGGAGCTGTATACCGCCGCGCAGGCGCTGGACTACCGCCAGACCATGTTGAATGCCGCGCGTCGGCTGGCTGCCCGCAGCGGCTGGCCGGCGCTGGCCGCAAAAATCGCCAACGCCCCGCGCGAAGGGCAGCCGCATTACGCGCAATTCGTCGCCGAAGTGGGGCGGCTCGCCGCCGCGCTGACCGCGACCGGCGATTTCCATGCCGGCAGCAAAGTGCGCGATGCTCACGCGATCCTGCGCCGGCACATCGGTTTCATGCACCGCGATCGGGCGATGGATGGCGATGTGCAAACGGTTTGTGCGCTGGTGCAGCAGGGTGCGTTTCGCCAGTCACGCACAGATTGAATCTTTACTTCATCAACGGAAGTCCAACCATGAGCCTGATCCAGACCCCGGTGTCGTACGGCGAGTTGATCGACAAGATCACCATTCTCGAAATCAAGTCGCGACGCATCACCGACGCCGCCAAGCTGGTCAATGTGCGCAACGAGCTGGAGCTGCTCAATGCCATCTGGGCCAATGATGCGGCCTCGCAAACCGATATCGGCAACGAGCGTGCGCACCTGCTGGCGGTGAACGAGGCGCTGTGGGATATCGAGGATCGGATTCGCCTGAAGGAGCGCGCGCAGGCATTCGACAAGGAGTTCATCGAGCTGGCGCGACTGGTGTATTTCCGCAACGACGAACGCGCGGCCTACAAGCGCGAGATCAATCTCAAGCTCGGCTCGCAGCTGGTCGAGGAAAAGTCGTACCAGGATTACCGCGCGCTCTGACGGTGCATCTTGGCGTGGTTTTTGTGGGCTTTTTGTGGGAGCGGCTTCAGCCGCGATGCTCTTGGCTTGGTTGGTCAGAGCAAAAGCATCGCGGCTGAAGCCGCTCCCACAAAGGCCGCTCCCACAAAAGGCCGCTCCCACCATCAGGCCTATGGCAAGCCGAGGTCGTGCGCGGCGGCTTCGAAGCGTTCGATCACCTCATCCACGCCGATCAGATCCATCACGCCGGGGCGCTCGATCTTGCTGCCCCATGCCAGCTCGCTGGCTGGCTTGCCCCGGTATTTGCGCGCCGCCGCGTCGTATTTGTCCACGCACCAGCGGCGGTCGGAGTAGGGGCCGGAGCGATCCGGGTTGCTGGCGGCGTGCAGGCCAAGCACCCGGGTGCAGACTGCATTGGCCATGTGCATCGGGCCGGAATCCGGCGCCAGCAGCAGCTGCGCCCGGGCGAGCATGGCCAGCAATTGCTTGAGCGTGTCCTTGCCGGTGAAGTCGAGCGGCGCGTGCCGGCAGGCGGCCAGTATCGCGTCGGCCATCGCGCGATCGGGCGCGGACGGTCCACCGACCAGCGCCACCCGCCAGCCACGTGAGGCCGCATGGTCGATCACCGCGGCATAGCGCTCGGCGCGCCAGTTGCGCAAGGCATGACTGGACGTCGGGCTGACCAGCAGGGTCGGCGCCTCGCCAGGCAATTGGGCGGCTGCCCAGGCATGGGCCTGGTCGGGAATCGGGATATCCCAGCGTACCTCGGTCTGTTTCAGCCCCAGCGGCTCGCAGAAACTGCCGATCGCATCGAGTACATGTTCGCCAGTGCGCGCCGGGATGCGCTCGTTGATCACCAGGCCGTGCAGGTCTTTCGAGCGGGCGCGGTCGTAGCCGATGCGCCGATCGGCCCTGATCCCCAGGCTCAGCGCGTTGGAACGCAGCGCCACCTGCATCTGCAGCAAGGCATCGAAGCGCCGTCCGCGCACCGCCGCGTGCACGGCGCGCATGCCGGCCCAGCCCGCGCGCTTGTCGAACGTGATGAACTCCACGCCGGGCAGGTCGCCGACCAGCCTGCGTTCGAGCGCGCCGACGATCCATGTCAGCGAAGCAGTCGGCCACGCCCGCTGCAAGGTGCGCAGCAGCGGCACCACATGGGTGACGTCGCCGATGGCGGAAGTGCGCAGCAGGCAGATCGAGGCGGGGTCTGTCATGGGGCTTGGGCTAGAATCGCTGGGAGTGGACGGTGACGGGAATCCGGCAGCACTGATGATGCAGGAACGAATACACGAAGACGCTGCCGGCGCGATTCTGTTCGACGCCACGGTGACGTCGCAAGTCGATCATGACTGGTTTGCGCCGGCGTATTGGCGTGAGCGTGGCGCCTTGCGCACGCTGGCTGGCGGCCGCGGTGGCGTGGCGATCATCAGCAGTGCGGTCGGCGAGTGCGTATTGCGGCATTATCGCCGCGGCGGCGTTGTGGCGGCGCTGATGGGCGATCGCTATCTCTGGATCGGCGCCGATCGCACGCGCCCGTTCGTCGAGTTCCGCCTGCTTGGCGAGATCGCGCGACGCGGCCTGCCGGCGCCGGCGGTGGTCGCGGCACGTTATGTCCGGCATGGCCTGTTCTACACCGCCGACCTGATCACCTGTCGCATCGCCGACGCCCACACGCTGGCCGAGTGTCTGGCGGCAGGGCAACTGGATGAAACACTGGCTGCGGCGGTCGGTGGGCTGGTGGCGCGTTTCCATCGTGCCGGTATCTGGCATGCCGACTTGAATGCGCACAATGTGCTGGTGACGCCGGGCGGGCTTTACCTGATCGACTTCGACCGCGGCCGGTTGCGTACGCCGGCAACCGCGTGGCAGCAGGCCAACCTGCGGCGTCTGCGCCGTTCGCTGCTGAAGCTAGGAGCGGCAGTGCAGGGCGAGGCCGTGTTCGGGCAAACCGTGTGGCAACCACTGCTGGAACGCTACGGGCGTACATTGGGCGCATGAACTGGCATCTGCATTTTCTCGGTGTGGGGGCGTCGCATGCGGTGGAGCTTGGATCCTCCGCCGCGGTACTCGAGCGCGACGGCGAGCCGGTGCTGCTGATCGACTGCGGCCCCGACACGCTCGATCGCTACATGGCAGCCTACGATGCGTTGCCGCCGGCGTTGTTCATCACGCATACCCACATGGATCACGTGGCCGGGCTGGAGCGGTTGTTTTTCAAGCTGTGGTTCGACGAACGCCTGCGCGGTCGCACCAAGGTCTTCGTGCACGCCGCGCTGCTGCCATGGCTGCAGATGCGGGTGGCCGATTATCCCGGTGCGCTGGCCGAGGGTGGCGTCAACTACTGGGAAGCGTTCCGCCTGCTGCCGTGCACGCGCGGCTTCTGGCTCGACGGACTGTGGTTCGACGTGTTCGCCACGCGCCATCATGCACCTGCCACGTCGTATGGGCTCGCGCTGGCCGGCAGCTTCATCTACACCGGCGACACCCGGCCGATCCCCGAGGTACTGGCGCAGCATGCCGGCGGCAACGAATGGATTGCGCACGATTGCAGCCTCGTAGGCAATCCCTCGCACACCGGCATCGACGACATCGAACGCGAATATGACGCCGCCGTGCGTTCGCGGCTGGTGCTGTACCACTATGGCAGCGCCGTCGATGGCGCGGCGCTGGCCGCGCGTGGTTACCGCATTGCCGCTGCCGATGGCCGGATCGCCCTGGCTGAACCTTCCGCACCGAGGGATGACGCCGGTTGAATCGGCTATCGATCTGTAGGAGCCCGCTCGCGGGCGATGCTTTGCTTTCGGGGCTCGGGACTTGCAAGAGCATCGCCCGCGAGCGGGCTCCTACCAAGAGAGGCCATTCCTTGCCTGTATCCGGGCCAGCCGCTATCCTTCCGCTTCTTTGCCGGGTGGATTGCCCGACAAAGGTAGTTGGTTTCAAGATGTGGAGAGGTGTCCGAGTGGCTGAAGGAGCACGCCTGGAAAGTGTGTATACGGTAAAACGTATCGCGGGTTCGAATCCCGCCCTCTCCGCCAGTTGAAAAAAATGCGCGACGGCTCCGGCTGGCGCGCCGGGCTGAAGAAGCCCGCGTCTATGGTGGCCCCGTCGGTCCCCCCGCGACGATAGTTCGCAAACTCCGCCAGGTCCGGAAGGAAGCAACGGTAGCGAATGATTCGGGTGCCGGGGTGTGGCTGGCGGGGCCGCCGCCTTTTCGGGACATGCATCGTCGCCCACCTCGGTGGGCTCCTACCGAAACCCCTCCCGACTTGGCACAATCGGGGTTCGCCCCAAGGTGGAGAGCCTGCTCATGACATTCCAGCAGTCCGCGTTGTTTCGCTCAGGCCGCCATGCGGCGGTGCATGGCGCATGGCGGCCCGAGCGAAGCAACCCTTCGGGCCGGGTCTGTTTGCGCGCGGGACCGCGTCATCACTCAGTCGTGTATCGACATACACTCCTTCGTTCTTCCTTGTCCTTCGCGCAAGCAGCTCCCGGCGCGGGCTACTGGAATGTCATGAGCAGGCTCTAAGGCATGTCTTATCAGGTACTCGCCCGCAAGTGGCGCCCGCGCAAGTTTGCCGAGCTGGTCGGGCAGGAGCATGTGGTGCGCGCGCTGACCAATGCGCTGGACACCGGCCGCATGCACCACGCCTACCTGTTCACCGGCACCCGCGGTGTCGGCAAGACCACCATCGCGCGCATCTTCGCCAAGTCGTTGAATTGCGAGCGCGGGCAGTCGGCCGATCCGTGCGGCGAGTGCGCGGTGTGCACGGCGGTGGACGAAGGCCGCTTCGTCGACCTGCTGGAGATCGACGCAGCCAGCAACACCGGTGTGGACGACGTGCGCGAGGTGATCGAGAACGCGCAGTACGCACCGTCGCGCGGGCGCTTCAAGGTGTACCTGGTCGATGAGGTGCACATGCTGTCCAAGAACGCGTTCAACGCGTTGCTCAAGACGCTGGAGGAGCCGCCGCCGCACGTGAAGTTCCTGCTGGCCACCACCGACCCGCAGAAGCTGCCGGTGACGGTGCTGTCGCGCTGCCTGAAGTTCAACCTGAAACGGCTGCTGCCGGAACAGATCTCCGGTCAGATGCGGCACATCCTCGGCGCGGAAAACATCGCCTATGAAGACAGTGCGATCGCCGAACTGGCGCGTGCTGCCGACGGCTCGTTGCGCGACGGCCTGTCGCTGCTCGACCAGGCGATTGCCTACGGCGGCGGTGCGCTGCATGCCGACGACGTGCGCGCCATGCTCGGCAGCGTCGCACGCGGGCAGGTGCTGGGTGTGCTCGATGCCTTGGCGGCCGGCGATGGCGAACGTCTGCTGGCCGAATGCACGCAGATCGCCTCGTATTCGCCGGATTTCGGTGGTGTTCTGGACGATCTGGCGGGCGTATTGCACCGCCTGCAGCTGATCCAGCTGATCCCCGGCTACCGGCCGGACGAAGACAGCGACGACGACAACGCCCTGACTGCGCTGGCCGAACGGATCACGCCCGAAGACGTGCAGCTGTATTACCAGATTGCCACCTCGGGCCGGCGCGATCTGGCATTGGCGCCGGATGCGCGTACCGGCTTCGAGATGGCGCTGTTGCGCATGCTGGCGTTCCGTCCCGGCGATGGCGCGCCCGGTGCACCTGCCGAGCGGCCTGTCGCCAGCCGCGCGACGCAGCCCTCGGTGTCGCAGCGGCCCGGCACGGCAGCGCAGGAGCGCCAGACCAGTCGCCCGCCAGCGCCAACACCCGCACCCGCTGCACCGGCGCCGGAGCGAGCCGCCGAGATCAAGGCGCCCGTGATGCTGGACGCCAATGGCTTGCCGAACTGGGAAGCCTTGATCGAACGCGCCGGCCTGCGCGGCCCGTTCGGCCTGTTGGCGCAGAATGCGGTGTTGCGCGAACGCGACGGCCAGACCCTGGTGCTCGCGCTGCAGCCGGCGCACATGAGCCTCGCGGTGGAGCCGATGGTGAGCCAGATGGAGGAGCGCATCGGCCAGGCGCTCGGCGAGCGCATTCGCCTGCGCTTCGTCGGCAACAGCCAGGGTTCCGCGGCGCAGACCCCGGCAGCCCGCGCCGCACAGGCACGCGACGCCGCGCAATCGGCCGCCGAGCAGGCGATCGATGGCGACCCGCTGGTGCAATCCCTGAAACGTGAACTGGGTGCGCGCGTGGTGCCGCAATCCGTCAAACCTTTTGCCAGTGATCCCGGAGCCGTGTGATGAGAGGACAGATCGGTCAGCTGATGCAGCAGGCCCAGCGCATGCAGGAAGACATGAAGCGTGCGCAGGAAGAAATCGCCAAGCTGGAAGTCACCGGCAGCGCCGGTGGCGGCCTGGTCAGCGTGGTGATGACCGGCGCGCACGAGGTGCGCCGGGTGCAGATCGACCGGCAGATGTTTGCCGACGATCCGGAAATGGCCGAGGATCTGGTGGCCGCCGCGATCAACGATGCGGTGAACAAGGTGGCCGAAGCCAGCAAGGAAAAACTGGGCGGCGTCACCGCCGGGATGAACCTGCCCGCCGGCTTCAAGATGCCCTTCTGATGTTCTAGGAGCGCACCCTGTGCGCGATGCTTTTGCTCCACCCATGAACAACAAAAGCATCGCGCGCAAGCGCGCTCCTACCACGGGGCAAACGAGACGACCATGAGCGGTTCATCCCTCCTCGCCGAATTGATCGAAGCACTGCGCTGCCTGCCCGGCGTGGGCAGCAAGAGCGCACAGCGGATGGCCTTCCATTTGCTGGAGCGCGAGCGCGAGCGGGGATTGAAACTGGCCAGCGTGCTGGAGCAGGCGATGCGTCGCATCGGCCACTGCAGCCAATGCCGCAATTTCAGCGAGGAACCCCTGTGCTCGTTGTGTGCCAGTGCCAGCCGCGAGCGCAAGCTGCTTTGTGTCGTGGAATCGCCGACCGACCTGGCGGCGATCGAACAGGCCACCGGCTATCGCGGCCAGTATTTCGTGCTGATGGGGCGGTTGTCTCCGCTCGACGGCATGGGGCCGGAGGAGCTGGGTCTGCAGCAGTTGACCCGGCGCCTCGGCGAAGGCGAGATCGAGGAGCTGATCATCGCCACCAATCCGACCGTGGAAGGCGAGGCAACGGCGCATTACCTGGCGCAATTGGCGCGTGCCGGCGGCGTGCGGCCGACCCGGCTCGCCCACGGCGTGCCGTTGGGTGGCGAGCTGGAATATGTCGATCGGGGCACGCTGGCGCACGCCTTCGGCGGCCGGCAAGTGCTGGATTGATTCACTACGGGATTGATTCACTACAGAGGGAACCGCATGAGCGACACGATTTTCAGCAAGATCATCCGCCGCGAAATTCCGGCCGAGATTGTTTACGAAAACGACGAGGTGCTGGCCTTTCGCGACCTGAACCCGCAGGCGCCAGTGCATGTGCTGTTCATTCCGAAGCGTCCGCTTGCCACGCTTAACGATGCCGTCCAGGCGGACGCGCTGTTGCTCGGCCAACTGCTGCTGGCCACCGCCGACTATGCAAGGCAGGAAGGTTTCGCCGAGCAGGGCTACCGCGCGGTGGTCAACTGCAACGAGGATGGCGGGCAGACCGTATTCCATCTGCATGTGCATCTGCTGGCGGGCCGCCGCATGCACTGGCCGCCAGGTTGAATCCCGCACATGTAACGGGGTTCCCGTTCATGAAAACGCCGGCGAACCGCCGGCGTTTTCATGAAACTGTCAGTGCTTGTCCTCAATAGGGATAACCCCACGGTCCGCCCCAATACGGATAACCCCAAGGGCCATAGTAGCCCGGGCCCCAGCCCGGCCCCCAGAACGGGCTATAGAAACCCGGTGGATAACGCACCTCGATGGGCCGCTTCGGCCACAGGTAGATCACATCGGCTTCTACCCGCGGATAGGCATAGTCGTACTGGCCCACTTTCTGCGACACCGTGCCATGCAGCGTGCCGGTGACCGTCAATTCACGGCCGCGGACGAATACTTCCGGGTCATAGAAGCCATCATGGCAGGCGACGAAGCGGCCCTGGGTTTCGCCCGAGGTGCCGGCTTTCGGGCGTGCCTGATTGTCCAGCGGGTGTGACAGCACGTAGAAGCAGGTCTGCTGCGGCCCAGGCACGGTCTTGATGATCTCGCCGCCCCAGCGCACACGGGTACCACCGGCACCGCCCTCCTGCGCGCTGGATGTGGTTATGTCGGTATAGGTGCCTTCCAGCGGCTTGGGTATCGTCGCGCATCCGCCCAACAGGGCGATGGCTGCGGCGAGGGTAAGGGGGCGGTACAGAGACATGGCTGTTTCTCCATCATGGGCGACGACAGGAGCCATCGCGTCGACTTTCATTTGACCACACCGGCGACCCGAAAATTCCCTGCGGCACGTCGAAAGGCACGCAACAATTCAGCCGGCGGTTCGTCCTGAGCGTAGCGCAGCTCCAGGTAACTCTTCATCAATGCAGCAAGCTCCTCGCGCTGTGCCGGCAGCGCGCGTGCGGCGCGATGCAGGTAATGCTGCGGACCTTCGCCGGGGCGGCGGACAATACCCTTGCGTGCCAGCTTGCGCTCGATCCCGCGCAGGGCGTCACGCAACGGATCACCCGGTCGTCGCCGCAACAACGCCCAAGCCATGCCGATCGCGATGAACAACGCACTGCTGACCGCCAGCAGCACGCCCAGCGTGGCCGTATCGGTATCGCGGATGCCGAACGGCGTCAGCAGGCCGCGCTGGCGCAGCGCATCAAATCCTATAACGCCCTGGTCCCACCAGCGGTTGACGATGTCCCAGCGATTGTGCAGACCTTGCAGCCAGTCGCTGCGGTACCATGCCAGCTGATCGCCCGCCGCGGCAGCCGCACCCAGCGTGACCCGTTCCGGGCGTGCCGCGGCGGTGGGGTCGACGCGCACCCAGCCGCGCCCGGCCAGCCATACCTCACTCCACGCATGGGCATCGGAGTTGCGCACCAGCAAGTAGTTGCCGAGCTTGTTCCAGTAGCCGCCCTGATAACCGGTGACCACACGTGCCGGGATGCCGGCGTCGCGCATCAGCACGGTGAATGCCGAGGCATAGTGTTCGCAGAAACCCTCGCGGGTGGAGAACAGGAAATCGTCCACGGCGTCGCGCCCGAGCGGGGCCGGTGCCAGCGTGTAGCGGAAGCCGTGGTTGTGGAACAGCGACAATGCGGCCTGCACGATCGCCGCATCGTCGCTGCCGTAGCGTTGCCGCCACTGGAGGGCCAGCGCACGGGTGCGTGGATTGAAGCCGGCCGGCAGGCGCAGACCCAGTCGGCGCGAGCGCGCGTCCAGCGTGGGCTGCAGCCGGTAGTGCAGCGCCGAACGCAACCGATAGTTGAGCGGGTCGTTCACCGGCTTGTCGGCCAGCACCTCGCGATCCGGCTGCAGCTGCGCTTGCGCCGGTGCGGCCAGCGGCATGTCGAGGGTCGGCAGCATCCGCCGATGGGTCGGCTCCAGGTTGATCCGGTAGCCGATTGTGCTGTCGGCTTCGATGGGAGCCGTTGCCGCGGGATGCCTGGTGGCAACGTAATGCCAGCTGCGGCCGTCGTAATCCCACATCACATAGGCGCGGAAGTAACGCAGGTCCGGCGCCGGCGGCGCACCGTCGAAGCTCACCCGCAGCGCGGGATGGTCGTCGATGAGCAACTCGGTGAAGTTGCCCGGCGACATGCTGTCGCTCAGTCCGGTGCGCGCTTCGCCGGGCGCGGGGGCTCCCCACAGCGGGCTGTCCAGCCGCGGCACCAGCATGAACGCGAACAAGGTCAGCGGCAGTGCCGCCGCCAGCAAGGCAAGGCTGGGCAGCAGGGTGCGCGGCAGGCTGGTCGGTAGCTGCGCCGGCTCCAGTGCGCGCAGGGTGGCCAATGCCGGCAGCAGACCCAGTGCGACCATGATCGTGGTGAGCAATCCCTGATCGAACAGCAGTGCGGCCATCAGCGCGAAACAGGCGAAACTGATGCCGACGCGCACGTCGCGCGAGGTTTCGGTCTCCAGCAGCTTCAGGACCAGCAGGCCGATCGCCAGTGCCGCGCCTGGCGCGCGCCCGAAGATGCTGCCGTAGCTGAGGATCACCGCCAGTGTCAGCAACACCAGCAGCGGCAACTTGAGCCAGCGTGGGACCCGGCCGATACGTTGCCGTCGCTGCCACCAGCGCCAACCCAGGAGGATAGCCAGGGCAATGCTCAGCCACCACGGCAGGTGCGGCACATGCAGTGCGAGCACCAGTGCCATGGTCAGGCTGAGCAGATCGAAGGCACGGTCGTCGATCGGCGCTGTGGCGGCTTTCCGGTGCTGCGGCGTCGTCGTCATGGCATGCGGGCCAGCGCGTTCATGCAGCGCGCGTAATGCAGTGGTCCGCTCCCCGCCGGGATGACGGTGCCGGGCAACCACAGGCTGTAGTTGCGTCGCTGGGCCTGCGCTTCGCCCAGCCAGCGCGCCAGCCGGGCGATGCGTGCCTCGTTGTCCATGCCGGGCAACTGACGCCAGTCCAGCTGCCAGTGCGGGCGGTTTTGCGGTTGTTCGAAATCCTTCACCAGCAGGCTGTGATGATGTGCGCTGGCTTTCCAGGCGATGCGCCGCTGCGGGTCGCCGGCGCGGTAATCGCGCAGTGCGGCCAGTTCATCGCCTTGATGCAGGCGCATGTGCCGGGCATCGTCGGCAACGGCGTGTGGCGGCGGCCCGGAAAGCTCCGGGCGTGGCCATACCAGTACCGATGGGTCGGGATGCAGCCAGCTCCATGCGCGGAACAGGCCGAGCGGCCAACTGCTCCACACGCGAAGCCGCGGCAGTGCCTGCCAGCCGCGCTGCGTCGTAGGCAAGGCCAGCTTCACGTTTGCCGTGGCGTTGGCGTCGAGCGCGAATGCCGCCGACGCGTGGCCCAGATCGAGGCGGATCGCCTGGCGCGGGCGGCTGGAGTCGAACGCCAGCGTGAGTTCGATCGGCTCGCCGGCGATGGCGTGGCCGGCGCCGATATGCGCGAGCCGCAAACCGTCGAGGCTGCGAAACGCCACCAGCATGCTGGCGGCACTGGCGGCGCCGAGCAGGCAGGTCAGCAGCAGTGCAGCATTGTTGGCGTAGTTCAACGCGCCGACCAGCATCACCAGCAGCAGGACGGAAAAGCCGAGGCCGAAGCCGGTCGGAACGATGTAGATGCGTCGTCGATGCAGTTCGATCGGCAGGCTCTCGCTGCGGCGGTAGCGGGTGAGCGCGGGCAGCCGGCCTTCGGCCCACGCTTGCAGGCGCTGCAGCATGCCGTGCATCAATCCACCGCCACCTCGGCCAGCAGCTGCCGCGCCAGCGCGTCGCCGTTGCCGCCGCGTGACGACAGCAGGCGATGCGCGGCCAGCGGCACGAACAGCGCCTGGATGTCCTCCGGCAGGACGTGCGTGCGACCGTTGAGCAGGGCCCATGCGCGCGCCGCACTGAGCAGGGCCAGGCCGGCGCGCGGCGACAGGCCTACGCGGATTTCGCCGTGCCGGCGACTGGCGCCGAGCAATGCCTGCAGGTAATCGAGCAGGGCCGTGCTGGCGGTGATGCCCTGTGCCTGTCGATGCAGCGCGAGCAGCGCCGCACCGTCGAGTTGCGGGGTCAGCTGGGCCAGCAGATCGCGGCGGTCGCTGCCGGTGAGCAGTGCGCGCTCCGCCGCCGCATCCGGGTAGTCCAGCGACAAGCGCAGCATGAAACGATCCAGCTGCGAGTCGGGCAGCGGAAAGGTGCCGTTGAGGTCGAGCGGGTTCTGCGTGGCGACCACGAAGAACGGTTGCACCAGGGCATGCGTCTGGCCGTCCACGGTGACCTGATTCTCGGCCATCGCCTCCAGCAGCGCGCTTTGTGTCTTCGGGCTGGCGCGGTTGATTTCGTCGGCTAGCAGCAGGCCGGTGAAGATCGGCCCGGGATGAAACCGGAACTGGCCGGTTTCGCGTTCGTACACGCTGAC
>Ga0307376_10001246_pt1 | contig 28262 bp, 25 predicted proteins | sample TR2MG_FD_202536 | JGI IMG/M metagenome (GOLD analysis project Ga0307376, IMG submission 202536) | Soil microbial communities from Risofladan, Vaasa, Finland - TR-2 | ecosystem: Environmental > Terrestrial > Soil > Coastal area > Acid sulfate soil | place: Finland: Risofladan, Vaasa | collected...
CGCGGCGGCCCGGCCCTACAGCGATTCCACGAGCAGCGCCACGTTCAGGGCCGTGACGACGATGCCGCAGGCCAGCAGAATCGCCGTGGTCGAGCGCTTGTTGACGAAGCCGCCCATGACCTTGCGGGAGGAGGTCAGCCGGATCTGCGTGAAGATGGTGAAGGGCAGCTGGACGCCCAGGGCCATCTGCGAGATCACCAGCGCCCGAAAGGGATCGCGTACCAGGAGAGCGACGAGAGCGGCGCCGACGAGCGTGAGAAGGATGCCGAACTTGGTGTGCCTATCCTCGAGGTCGTAGCACTCGCCGAAGATGCCCGTATAGATCGCGCCGCCGGCCATGCCCGCCGTGATGCTCGACGAGATGCCCGAGAACAGCAGGGCCGCGGCGAACACGAGGCCGGCCGCCTTGCCCATCATAGGCTCGAGCAGGCGCTTGGCGTCGCCGAGCTCCTCCACCTTGATGCCGCCCGCGTGGAAGGTGGCCGCGGCGAGGACGATGATGGCGCAGTTGATCGCCCAGCCGATGATCATCGACAGCATGGTGTCCATGAACTCGAAGCGCAGCTGGTGCCGCACCTTGGACTCGTCCTCGAGGTTCCACTGGCGGCTCTGGATGATCTCGGAGTGCAGGAACAAGTTGTGCGGCATCACCACGGAGCCCAGGAGGCTCATGATGAAGAGGATCGAGCCCTTGGGAAAGTCGGGCACGAGGGTTCCCGTCCAGGCGCCGGCCCAGTCGACCTTCACGAGCGCCAGCTCGAACACGAAGGACAGGCCGATGAGGGAGACGAAGCCGATGATCCACTTCTCCAGCTTGCGGTACGAGTTCGAGAAAAGCATGAAGACGGTGAAGCCGCAGGCCAGGACGATGGAGGGCTTCAGGGGCAGGCCGGTTAGCAGGTTCACCGCGATGGCGGCCCCGAGCACCTCGGCGAGGGCGGTGGAGATGGCGGCCGCGACGGCCGAGCCGAGGATGGGCACGCTGGCCTTGCGCGGCAGGTGGATCGTCGCCGCCTCGGAGAGGCAGTACCCCGTCGCTATTCCCAGGTGAGCCGCGTTGTGCTGCAGGATCATGAGCATGACCGTGCCCAGGCTGACCACCCAGATGAGGGAGTAGCCGAAGCTCGAGCCCGCGGCGAGATTGGAGGCCCAGTTGCCCGGATCGATGAAGCCGATGGTGACCAGCATGCCGGGGCCGATGTAGCGCAGGATCTCGAGCGCGCCGAAGCGCGGATGGTGCCTGCCGCGGAAGCCGTGTCCTCCGCCCCGGAAGCGCCGCCGCAGGCCCCGGCCTCCCGGCCCCGCGCCTCCGTTTCCATGGCGGCTTTCGGCGCCGGCCCGCGAGTTTTCGCTCATGCTGTTAGACCACCCTAACACAGGACGATCGCTCAGTCAATCCTCGCGCCTCATCGCTTCGTTGACGGCGCGCATCCTTTCTGCTATAAGGTGACTCGACGAGCCACGGGGGCCATGGAATGCGGTGAGAATCCGCAGCGGTCCCGCCACTGTAACCGGGTATGAACCCGACCGGCGCTGTCGTCCCGAAAAGGACGACGGAGCGCAGCCATTGCGACCTAGAACGTCGCGAGAAGGCGTCGGAGACCTCAGACGATCCGGAAGCCAGGATACGACCCCGCGGCTGACCGGAACCTCAAAGAGGCCCCGGTCTACTTCGTGGATCGAGGACTCGTCGCGCCCCCTTCGTCGTCGAACCAAAACCCGCCGAAGCCGCCCCCTCCTCGATCCGCTCGCCCCGCAGCAGGCCTGCGCGGAGCGGAAAGGAGAGCGCATGCGGCGTATCGCGTGCATATCGATCCTGGTCCTCGCGGTTTTGGGACTGGGAGCGCAGGAGTCCGGCGCGAGCCCGGACATCGGAACGGTGGATGTCACGGCCCAGGCCTTCAGTCCCCTCATCCTCGCCCCGGCGGGCAGCGTGACCGTCGTCACCGCCGCGGACATCGCCCGCTCGGGCGCCTCGACGGCCGCCCAGGCGCTGAGTTCGGTGCCGGGCGTGACGGTGAACAGCTACGGGGCCGGCGGCGCCTCGGCGCAGGTCAGCATGGGCGCCTCTCATTCCAATCAAGTCCTCGTCATCATGGACGGGGTGCGGCTCAACAGCTCCCTCAATGGTGCCCCGGACCTCAACCAGATTCCCGCGGCGAGCATAGCCAAGATCGAGGTGCTCCAGGGCGGGGCCAGCGCGGCCTACGGCGCCGACGCGGTGGGCGGCGTCATTGTCATCACCACAAAGAAATCCGGCGAGCAGAGGCTCAACGTGGGCGTGACCAACACCGCCTACCCAACGGCCTTCGGCCTCGGCGGCGCTTCGAGCCTGGTGGACGGGCAGAAGTTCACCATGGATTCCGGCACGAAGATCGGCCTGGCCGACCTCGCGGTCTCGGCCCAGGCAGAGCGCGGCTCGAACGCCTACGATTATTCGAACGTCGGCACGACCTCTCTCCGCTCCAACGCCCAGTACTGGAATGCGGGTGGCAGCGCCTCGCTCGGCCTACCTATGGCAGGAGGACGTCTCGCGGCGGCGTTTACGGGCTCGCACCAGGAGGCGGGCAGTCCCGGGTCCGTCTCCTGGCTCTCCTCGCAGGACAATGAGCTCGACAGCGCGCTTCGGGGCAGCGTCGGCTGGTCGAGCGACGCCCTGGCGGGAGGCTCGCTGAGCCTCGACACCCTCGGGCACGGTTCGTTCACCCGGACCGACTCCACGATCTCAGGCACGACGGATTATTACCAAATCGCCAGCGGGGGGCTCGATCTCAGAAGCGAGTACGCGCTCTCCTCCTCGGTGAGTCTGGCCGGCGGCGCGAGCGCCCAGTACGACACCGGCGAAAGTCCGGATTTCGCCACGCGGACAGCGGGACAGCCTACCCGCCTCTCCCTCGGTTTCTACGCCGAGCCTACGGTCGTGCTCGGCGACAGGTTAAAGTTGACGCCTTCGCTGCGTTACGATTGGGACAGCAACTATACGGCCGGCCTATCGGAGATGATCGGGGCGGTCTACCTGGCGACCGAGACGCTCGACCTGCGGCTCTCGGGCGGACGGTCCTTCCGGGCGCCGACCTTCGAGGATCTTTACGACTACTACTACGACCCAACCAATGACTACACCTACACCGGGAATCCCAATCTGAAGCCCGAAACGGCCTATTCGGGCGAGTTCGGAGCCGACTTCAAGGACGGGAAACTGAGCTGCTCGGCCAGCATCAAGGCCAGCTATATCGAGGATATGATCACTCTCTATACATCATCCTATGATCCTATTACCTATGCTGAGTCCCAGACGGAAGTCAATCTCGACAAGGTCTTCATTCCCGGAGTGGATATAAGCGCAAAATACAAAATCGGTCCCGCGACCGTGAGTGCAGGATATGAGTTCATCTATCCCGTCGATCTCTCGAACGGAGGCACGATATTCAATAGCCCAACCATCACAAGTTATAGCTATCCCCAGCACACCCTCGACGCCTCGGTCGACTTCAGATTTGGAGAGGCGACGGCCGGTCTGACGGCGCGCTACAAAAGCGACTCTTCCTATTCATCCACAGATCCTCTATGGGGGACCACCAGCTATTCGCTGCCCGCCGTCTTCCTCCTCGGCCTCCGCAGCTCCTTCCAGGTCGCCCAGGGCAGCAAACTGACCTTCGACGTCGACAACCTCCTCGACCAGCAGTACCAGGTGATCTACGGCTATCCCATGCCGGGCATCACGCTCAAGCTGGGCATGCTCGTCAACTTGTAAGGCGGTCGATTTTCCGTTCTTCCCTGCACCCTGGCGACTCCGCGGTTGTTCTTTCGAGACCCGCTGGAGTCGTTGTGGGAGGGAAGGTCGGGCTCGGTTTCAGCCGGATTCTATTCCCGACAAGGGCCTTTTCGCCGCCTATTCCGCCGAAAAAACATCCGAAGGGTCGATACTGAAGCCGTCGAGTACGAGCGACGAGATCGGGCCTTTCGCGAACGAGAGATCGCGGGACTCGGCCTCGCCGTAGCGTCCATCCTGCGCGCGAACGAAGCGGTTCAGCCACTCGCCCTGGGGGTCGATCACCCAATACTCGCGGACTCCCATGCGCTCGTAAAGATCGAACTTTTCGCGGAGGTCCTTCATGTGGGTCGATGGCGAGAGAATTTCGAAGATGAGATCGGGGGCCCCCCGGCCGCCGGACTTCGTAAGTTTTGTCTCATCGCACTGCACCACGATGTCCGGCTCGACCACATTGGAGACATCCCCGTCGGCAGGCTCATCGGGTTCGGGCAGAAGCACGTCGAAAGGGGACATATAGACTTTGCACGTCCTGCCTTCGAGATGGGAGCGGATTCGGAAGTAGAGCAGGCCTAGGATAGCCTGATGTCGCCTGGTCGGCGCCGCTGACATGTTATAGGCCACTCCCCCTATCAGCTCCCAACGCTCCCCTTCGGGCCAGGTGAGATAGTCCGCATAGGTATATGGCCTATCCAGTTTTCGTGCGGGTTCGCCCATTCGCGCCATGCCTCCAGTATAGCCTTGACGCCTGCGGTATGCCCAGCCGATTGAAAAATACGCTCAACGATCTCGATTTTGACGGGATTCCGGCCCTAGCCTTCGGAGAGCATGAGCCTCTCGGGCGTGGACCTCGGGAGCGCCTCGAAGTGCTCGTCGCGATGGACGAGGATAGCCTCGACGCTCGAGGCGCAGGCGGCGATGAGGGCATCGATGAGCGGCAGGCGGGAGGAGGCGCCCAGAGCGATCTCGAAGGCGCGCATGGCGACGGCAGTGTCCACGGGGATCACTCGTGCGGCCAAGCCGGCATAGGCGAGCGAAGCTTCCCGAGCATCGGCTGCTTCGGCGCCGAGACTGCATATCCTCCGCGCGAACTCGGCGATGGAGGGACTGGCTATATAAACCTCTTCGGAGTCGTCGAGGAGTATCTCCTGGACCTGGTCGGCCCCCGCCTCCCCGCGATAATGGGCGAGCAGAGCCGAGGTATCGAGTAGGTATGCGGCCATCTTCCTCAGCTCTCGTTTTCACGTTCGGAGACAAGTTCGGCGACGGCGTCGCGCTCGGGGGACAGCGCCTTGCCGCGGCCCAGAAGGCGACGGGCGCTCTCCGCCCGATCGGGGATCACACGGACGAGTATTTCGTCGGGGTTTTCCCCTTCGCGCCAATCGAGCTTCCAGCCCGGCCGTATTCCCAATCTCTTGGCCAGAGCCTGGGGTATGGATATCATATTTTTCGTGGTTACTGTCGTTTCCATGATTTAAGTCTAAACCTGTATCAAGGAACAATCAAGGAAGGCTCCGCTAAATGCTGCCGTGTCTTGCGGCACCTCGCTTCGGCCGGCAGGCTTGCAACTATGCAAATCGGAAGATAGACTTCCTATATGCACAGTTTGTTCAGTCGCAATCTGGCAGCCAAAATAAAGGATGACCTCGCATCCTTTCCGGCCGTAGTCCTTCTCGGACCTCTCTTTGGTTGAGGGGTGGGTTTCCGGAAAGTCTGCTGGCCGCTTCGCGGAGCGTTTCCTTCGCATGGCGGGAGGCCTTTATCCGGGCGATCGTGGAGCGGGATGTCCCCAATCTCGGATCCCGCGTTCCGCCGGAGACTTTATTCCGATTTCTGCGCATGCTTGCCCATCAGCACGGTCAGATCGCAAATTTCTCCGGACTCGGAAGCTCCCTCGGGGTGTCAGGCCACACGGTACGTCAATATCTCGACCTCATGGCCGGTCTATTCCATATCAGGATTTTGCCTTCTCGCCAGGCCAACCTCGGCAAACGGCTTGTCAAGGCTCCTAAAGTGTACATCAGGGATTCGGGCATGCTTCATGCTCTCTGGGGGGCGGCCGAATTCCCTGATCTGATCGCCCATCCTTCCTTTGGAAGGTTGGCCGATCAGGGAAGATACGGAGGTCGTAAACCCCGAAGGCTTGCTCGGTTTCCTCGGGCGCGTTCTCGCGGAGTGAGGACCGGCCGCCACTCCTACCTACCCGTCTGGCTCAGGTACATCTTCGCGTAGACGCCGCCCGAGGCGAGGAGGCTCTCGTGGTCGCCCGACTCGACGATCCGGCCCCCGTCGACGACCATGATGCGGTCGGCGTCGCGGATCGTGGACAGGCGGTGCGCGATGATGAAGCTCGTGCGGCCCTCCATGAGGCGGAGCATGGCCTCCTGGATATGGAGCTCGGTGCGTGTGTCGACGCTGCTGGTGGCCTCGTCGAGGATGAGGATAGCCGGATCGGTGAGGATGGCCCGCGCTATCGCGAGCAGCTGGCGCTGCCCCTCGCTCAGGTTCGTGCCCGACTCGGTCAGCGGGCTGTCGTAGCCGCGGCTCATGCGCCTGACGAAGTGATCGGCGTTGGCCATCTTCGAGGCGCGGATCATCTCGCTCTCGTCGGCGTCGCTCTTGCCGTAGAGGATGTTGTCCCTGATGGAGCCGGAGAAGAGGTAGGTGTCCTGGAGGACGATGCCGAAGCAGCGCCTGAGGCTGTCGCGCGTGTAGGAGCGCAGGTCGACGCCGTCGATCAGGATGCGGCCCGCGCTGGGGTCGTAGAAGCGCGCCACGAGGTTGACGATGGTGGTCTTGCCGGCGCCCGTCGGGCCGACCAGGGCGGTCACGCTCCCCGCGGGGGCGGAGAAGTCTATGTCCTTGAGCACCGCGACGTCGGGACGATAGCCGAACTCGACCCGCTCGAAGACGACGTCGCCGCGCGGCCGGTCCAGGTCGATCGCGTCGATCCGGTCGGGCGGCTCCTCGCCCTCGTCGAGGATCTCGAAGACGCGCTCGGCTCCCGCCACGGCCGTCTGCAGGGTGTTGTAGATGTTGGCGAGGTCGTTCAAGGGCCGCGCGAACTGCCGCGAGTAGCCGATGAAGCTCGCGATGATGCCCACGGTGACCGCTCCGCGCACGGCCAGGACGCCGCCCACGAGGGCCACCGCGGCGAAGCCTACGTTGTTGATGACGTTCATGAGGGGCATGATGAAGCCCGACCAGATCTGCGCCTTCGTGCCCACCTCGCGCAGGTCCGCGTTGAGCTCGGAAAAGCGCTCGATCGAGGCTCCCTCTCGGCCGAAGGCCTTCACCACCTGGATGCCCGACACGCTCTCCTCGATGTGGCCGTTGAGCGCTCCGAGCATCGCCTGCTGCTCCTTGAACAGCACGCGCGTCCTGCGCGAGATCGTCCGCGTGAGGATGAGCACCAGGGGCAGGGTGACGAGGGCGGCGAGAGTGAGCGCGGGACTCAGGATGAGCATCATCGCGAGGGAGCCGCCGATGGTGATGACCGTCGACATGAGCTGGGTGGTGGACTGCGAGATCGTGCCCGAGATGTTGTCGATGTCGTTGGCCAGGCGGCTCATGAGATCGCCGTGGCTCCGCGAATCGAAGAAGGCCACGGGCAGGCGCTGCAGCTTGCCGAAGAGGGCGCGCCTCAGGCTGAATACGATGCGCTGGGAGGTCCCCGCCATGATGCGCAGCTGGCCCAGGCTGACCGCGGCGTCCATGGCGAAGGCCGAGAGCAGGGCGATCACCGCGGCCTCCAGGGCGCCGAAGTCCACCTTCCCCGTCATGGCGTCGATGGCCCTGCCTATGAGCCAGGGCCCGGCCAGGACGAAGCAGCCGTCGGCCAGGACGAGGACGAGCACTGCCACGAGCGAGCGCCTCTGGGCGCCGAAGTATCGCCAGAGCCTGCGCAGGGTGCCCCGCGCGTCCTTGGCCTTGGCCCCGCCCTGGAGCCAGCGCGCGCCGCCTCCGGGGCCCCGGCCCGCGCCGAGCGCGCTCAGGGGCGCGGGCGCCTCGGCCGTTCGCTCAGCCATGGGAGCCTCCGCCGATCTGGGACTCGTAGATGTCCCGGTACACCTCGCAGCCCGCCAAAAGCTCGTCATGAGACCCGAAGCCCACCAGCTCGCCGTCGTCGAGGACGAGGATGCGGTCGGCCTCCAGCACGGAGGAGATGCGCTGGGCGACGACGATCGTCGTCATGGCGGTCGAGAGCTCGCGCAGCGCCCGGCGGATCGCCGCCTCGGTGACCGCGTCGACGGCGCTCGTCGAGTCGTCGAGGATGAGGAGGTCGGGCCGCCTGACTATGGCCCGCGCTATGGCTATGCGCTGTTTCTGACCGCCCGAGAGATTCACCCCGCCCTGACCCAGCACGGTGCGATAGCCCTCGGGGAAGAGCGAGATGAACCGGTGGGCCTGGGCGGCCGAGGCCGCGGCCTCGACCTCCTCCTTCGTCGCGCCGTCCCTGCCCCAGCGGATGTTGTCCTCGATGCCGCCCGAGAACAGGAAGGTCTTCTGCGGCACGAGCGCGATGCGCGACCTCAGCTCGGCGGGGTCGAGGGACGCGGCATCTATCCCGTCGACGAGAATGCGCCCCTGTCTCGGCTCGTAGAACCGCGCGATGAGATTGACGAGGCTCGTCTTGCCCGAGCCCGTGGAGCCGATGACCCCGAGGGTCCGGCCGGCCTCGCAGGAGAAGTCTATGTCGTGGAGCACGTACTCGTCCGAGGCGCCGTAGGCGAAGGAGAGCCGCTCGAAGCGGAGCGACATGCCGCCGCCCGACGCGGCCGGCCGGCGGATTCGGCTCTCGGTCTCCTCCGGGCCGGCCGGCCGGGGGCGGGGCGGAGGCGCGAGGAGCATCACCTCGCCGATGCGCTCGGCCGAGGCGCGCGCCCTGGCGAACATGGTGAAAATGAAGGAGATCATCATGAGCGAGGCGAGGATCTGGGTCATGTAGTTCACGAAGGCCACGACCTCGCCGACGAGCATGCCGCCCCGGGACACGCGGTAGCCGCCGATCCAGAGCACGGCCACGATGCCCGCGTTCACCGTGAGCGAGATCGCCGGCGAGAAAATCGCCATGACGCGCATGACCTTCGTCGTCGTGTCGGCGAGCTCGCGGTTCGCGGCGGCGAAGCGCCCGGTTTCGTAGTCGAAGCGGTTGAAGGCCTTCACGACGCGCACGCCGGCGAGGTACTCCCGCATCACGCCGTTCACCCGGTCGATGGCCGCCTGGATCCTGCGGAAGAAGGGATAGCCCGTGCGGACGTTCACGAGGATGAGGACGGCGACGAGCGGCACCACGACGCCGAGCACGGGCGCCATGCGGGCGTTGAGGAGGATGGCCATCACGATGCCCCCCGCGGCGAGCAGCGGCGCCTTGACGAAGATGCGCATGGTGCCGTTGACGAAGGCCTGGACCTGGGTGACGTCGTTCGTCAGCCTCGTGACGATCGAGGCCGCGTCGAAGCGGTCCAGGTCGTCGAAGCCGAAGGACTGCACCTTGGCGTAGAGGGAACCGCGCAGATCGGCCCCGAAGCTCTGGGAGACCCGGCTGGAGATGATGTTCCGGCCCGAGGCGGCGAGCGCGCCCAGGAGCGTGACGAGGAGCATGAGTCCGCCCAGGGCCAGCACCGTGTGCACGTTCCGCTGGGCGACGCCCGAGTCGATCACCTTGGCCATGATCGTGGGCTGCAGAAGATCGCAGGCAGCCTCGGCGGACAGGAAGAGCACGGCGAGGAGAAAGGGCTTGGCGTAGACGCGGACGTAGGGCCCGAGATAGGAAAGGAGGGACTGCTGATCCTTGGAAGGGGGGTGCCGCACGGAAGCGAGTATACGATGGGGAATACCCGGCTTTCCATCGCCTTGACATTTCAAATTTCTTAAGCGTCTATAGCACACCCGACCGTCGAGATAGACTTGCCATGGGAATGGCAAGCGTATACCATCGCACGCATGAAAGCCGCCGTATCCCTGGTCCGCTGTCCCGACTACGATGAAGCCGCCGTCGAGGCCGCCGTCCGCGAGGCCTGCGAGTCCGCCGACTTCCCCGGCCTGAAGGGCAAGAGCGTCCTCCTCAAGCCCAACATCCTCAAGGCGGCCGACCCGGCCGAGGCCGTGACGACGCACCCCACGGTCCTGCGCGCGGCCATACGTTATGCGAAATCAAAAGGCGCGGCCAGGATCCTCGTAGGCGAGTCGCCCGGCTTCCAGCTGGGCTCGGCCGCCTTCCGCAAAAGCGGGCTTTCCCGGGTCGCCGAGGAGGAAGGCGCGCTCTGGGTCGACTTCAACGAAGGCGTCCAGGTGGAAAATCCCGGCGGCCGGGTGGTCAAGAACTTCACGATCGCCAAGGCCGCGGTCGAGGCGGACGTCCTCATCTCCCTGCCCAAGCTCAAGAACCACACCCTCATGTACTTCACGGGCGCCATGAAGAACCTCTTCGGCTGCGTGCCCGGCCTCCAGAAACCCCAGTTCCACCTGCGCTTCCCGGAGCGCCGGCGCTTCGGCCAGATGATCACGGACCTCAACGTCGCCCTGCGGAGCGACTTCTCCATCATGGACGCCGTCGTCGGCATGGAGGGGCCCGGCCCCGGGGCCGGCTACCCGCGGCCGATCGGGGCCGTCCTCGCCTCGCGCGATCCGCTGGCCCTCGACCGCGTGGCCTGCGGAATCATCGGCCTCGACCCCGACCTGGTCGCCAATCTCGCCGACGCGATGACGCGGGGTTTGTGGATCGCCTCGGACGACGAGATCGAAGTGCGCGGCGCGAAGCCTGAGAGCCTGCGCATCGCCGACTGGAAGCAGGTACCCCGCGAGGCGACGAGCCGAGTCCGCATGCCTCCCGCGCTCCGGAATCTTTTCGTGGGCCGGCCCTTCTTCTCGCGCTCCAAGTGCATAGCCTGCGGCGCCTGCGTGGAGATCTGCCCCGGCAAGGCGCTGAGCCTCGCGGCCGATACGGGAACCAAGGCCGGGCGCTCGGTCCGCGTGGACTATAGCGCCTGCATACGCTGCTACTGCTGCCACGAGGTCTGCCCGGCCGACGCGATACGCGTGGCCAAGGCCCGGCCTCTGGGCTTTCGCTGAGCCTATTCCCCGCCCATGCCGCCGAAGATCGGCTGCAGCCGAGCCCTGTTCCTGGCGACGAGGGCGGCGTCCGCCGGATTGACGGCGGCCCGGTACTGGTCCGCGTACTGCTTCATCGTCGGCTCCTTGGACTGGGCGTAGGCCTCGTCCATCATGCTGAGGAAATAGCCCGTGGTGACGGCGCTGTAGACTCTCCAGAAGGAAGAGCCCCAGCCGTGGCGCTGCAGGATGGCATTCGCCTTGGCGTTGTTGACCATCTGATCCATGAAATCGCCCAAGGAACCGGAGCTCGCCGCGGACGAGTCCTGGGAGCCGGCCTCGGTCTGGGGCTCGGCGGCGAGCGCGTTGAACTCCTTGGAGATGGCGGGCATATCGGCGATGAACTTGTCGACGAGAGCCTGAGAGAGCACGCGCTGGGGCTGGACTGCGGCCGAGGACTGCGCGAAGCCCGGGAACGACGCGAGGACGAAGCCGAGGACGAGGGGAGCTGCGAGCGGCGCTTTCATGCTGGCCTCCTTGAGAGACGGACGAGGTGGGAATGCCGAAAGGCCTCCCCGAGCGAGATTCCTATCTTAAAGGATTCGGCCTCAAAGATACCATCTTCGCCGAGCTTCCACTTGCCCGATGGCCGCGATGGCCCCATAATGGAATGAATTCAGTCATTCATCCGAGGTATCCGTATGCGAATCGCCCGAATCGTCGGCACGGCCGTCGCCACCATGAAAAACGAAAAGCTCCACGGCCGGAAACTGCTCCTGGCCCGGGAGACGGACATGGAGGGCGAGCTGCGAGGCGAACCCTTCGTCGCCGTGGATACGGTCGACGCGGGCACCGGCGACCTCGTCGTCATCACCGAAGGCAGTTCGGCCCGCCATACCGACTTCACCCTCGACCTTCCGGTCGACGCGGTGGTGATCGCGGTCATCGACTCGCTCCAGGTCGAGGGGCAGACGACCTTCATCAAGAGCTGATTCCGTGGAATCCGAGCGCCGCATCGTGAGCGTGGGAGTGGACATCGGCACCACGACCACGCAGCTCGTGTTCAGCGAGCTCGGGCTCGTGGCGATAGCCCGGGCCGGCCAGATCCCCCGCCTCGACATAGCCGACCGCACGGTGCTCTACATGAGCGACATCGTCTTCACGCCGCTTCTCGACGCCGAGACGATAGACGCGGCCCGCCTCGCCGATTTCCTGCGAGCGGAATACGCGGCCGCGGGCATCGAACCGAGTCAGGTCGAGTCGGGGGCGGTGATCATCACGGGAGAGACGGCCCGCACCGGAAACGCCGACGCGGTGCTGGCGGCCATAGCCGATCTCGCGGGCGACTTCGTGGTCACGGTGGCGGGGCCCAACGTCGAGGGCATGATCGCGGGCCGAGGCTCGGGCGCGGCGGCCCATTCGCGGCGGCATTTTTCGACGGTCGTCAACCTCGACATCGGCGGCGGCAGCGCCAACGCGGCCGCCTTCCGTTCGGGCGAGCTGAGATCCTCGGCCGCGATGAACTTCGGCGGCCGCGTGATCGAGCTGGAAGGCGGCCGCGTGCGCGCGGTGACCGGGGCGGGCAAGGCCGTGCTCGCCGCCGTCGGGCTCTCGCTCCGGCCGGGCGATCGGCCCGCCCTGGCCGACCTTCGCCGCGTCACCGACGCGATGGCCGAGCTGGCGGTCCTCCTCGCGCGGGGCGGGACCTCGGCCCTGGCCGAGCGCCTCTACCAGACCCCGCCCCTGCCCGAGCCGGCCGGGAAGGCGAGCCTCATGTTCTCGGGCGGCATCGGCTACTACTTCTACGAGCCCCTGCCCCTCGGCTCGGTGGAGGATGTGGCGCGCCACGGCGACATCGGCCCCCTGCTCGCCGAGAGCCTCCGGCGGAACGCGGAGCTCGGGCGCCACCAGATACTGCGGCCGGAGGAGACGCAGCGGGCGACCGTGCTCGGCGCGAGCTCGCAGACCCTCGCGCTCTCGGGCTCGACGATCTGGGCCGACCAGTCCATCCTGCCCCTGAAGAACGTGCCCGTCCTGAAGCCCTGGCCCGAGGCCGCGCCCCCGGCGCCCGAAGGACTCGCGGCCGCCGTCGCCGCGGCTCTCCGGCGCTGGGACCTTTCGGCGGAGAACTCGACCTACGCCATATCCCTGCCCCTCGAGGCCGGCCTCGACTTCGAGCGGCTCGAAGCCCTCGGGAACGCGCTCGCGGATTTCGCCTCCGGACTCCCGGAGGGGAAACCCCTCCTCGTCATCATCAAGCACGACTACGCCCAGGCCCTCGGCCAGACCATCAAGGCCCGTTCCGGAGCCCGCCCGCTCCTGGTCATCGACCAGGTCGGCATCGAGGAGGGAGACTATATCGACATCGGCTCCCCCCTCATGGACGGGCGCGTCGTACCCCTGGTCGTAAAGACCCTGATCTTCTATCATTGAAGGCCCGGTAACCAGATGCTGCTACGGACCAAGCTTTTCGGCGCCACCTACGAGTTCCCCGATCTCCGCGTACTCATGGGCGCGGCCAACGAGGAAAAGTCCGGCGACCGTCTCGCGGGCCTCGCCGCCCGGAGCGGCGCCGAGCGGGCGGCGGCCAAGGCCGTCCTGGCCGAGCTGCCCTTGAGAGCCCTGCGCGAGGAGCCCGCGGTTCCCTACGATAGGGACGAGGTCACGCGGGTCATCCTCGACTCGCTCAACGAGCGGGTCTACGCCGAGATAGCCGGCTGGACGGTCGGCCAGCTGCGCGAATGGATCCTCGACGACGCTATCGGCGGGGACGCCATAGCGCGCGTCTCGACGGGGCTGAGCTCCGAGATGATCGCCGCCGTCACGAAGCTCATGTCCAACCTCGACCTGGTGTACGCGGCGAGCAAGATCCGCGTCGTGCGGCACTGCGCCAACACGATCGGCCTTCCCGGCACCCTGTCGAACCGTCTCCAGCCCAACCACCCCACCGACTCGCCCGAGGGCGTGCGGGCCGCCATCTACGAAGGCCTCTCCTTCGGCTGCGGCGACGCGGTGATCGGCATCAACCCCTCCGACGACAGCTACGCCTCGGTGGCCCGCATCCTCGACCTGTCCTACGACATCGTGAAGACCTGGGAGATCCCGACCCAGACCTGCGTGCTCGCCCACGTGACCACGCAGATGCGCTGCCTCCAATCGGGCTCGCCGGTGGGACTCGTGTTCCAGTCGATCTGCGGCTCGCAGAAGGGCAACGAGTCCTTCGGCATCTCGGTGGGCATGCTCGACGAGGCCGCGGCTCTCGCCCGGCGCCACGGCTACGCGGGCGGCCCCGACTACATGTACTTCGAGACCGGGCAGGGCTCGGCCCTCTCGGCCGACGCGCACAACGGCTGGGACCAGCTCACCCTCGAGGCGCGCAACTACGGCCTGGCCCGGCGCTACTCGCCCTTCATCGTCAACACCGTCGTCGGCTTCATCGGCCCGGAGTACCTCTACGACACGGCGCAGATCCACCGCGCCGGACTCGAGGACCACTTCATGGGCAAGCTCTCGGGCCTGTCGATGGGCTGCGACGTCTGCTACACGAACCACGCCCAGACCGACCAGAACAGCTCCGAGAACCTCGCCGTCCTCCTCACGGCCGCCGGCTGCAACTATTTCATGGGCGTGCCCATGGCCGACGACTCCATGCTCTCCTACCAGTCCACTTCGTTCCACGATACGGCCACCCTGCGCGGGCTTTTCCGCTTGCGGCCGGCCCCGGAGTTCGCGCTCTGGCTCGAATCGGTCGGCCTCATGAAGGACGGGCGGCTCACCGCCGCCGCGGGCGACCCCAGCTTCTTCCTCTCACGGTGAGGCGGCGATGGACGATAAAAGCTTTCAGGCATTGATCGACGCCCTGGTGCGCGAACTCGAAGCGCCGGCGGCGGCGACCGCCGGGGCGGCGCCCTCGGCGCCGACAAGGCCTGCGGCGGCGCCCGGCACGGCCGCGCCCGGCACGGCCGCGCCGAATCGGCCGGCATCGGCCGCCCCGGGCGCCGCGGCGACCGCGCCGGCTCAGCCGGCCGCCGCGGCTTCGCGAGCGCACAACGCGCCTCCCGCCGAGAGGGCCGCGATCGAGCTGGACCTGGGCGACCTGGGCGATCAGGCCCGGCGCCGCTCGCCGGGCCTGAGGAACGCGGTCGACCCCGAGGGGCTCGCGGCCCTGGTCGCGAGCACGAGCGCCCGCCTCGGCGGGGGCCGGGCCGGGCCCCGGCTCCGCACCCGGGACTACCTGGTCTTCCGGAGCGATCTCGCCGTTTCCAAGGACGCCCTGGGGCGGGATGTCGACCCCGCCCTCCTGGAGGAGTTCGGCCTCTTCGCCGTGCAGACGAGGGTCGAGGGCGGGCTCGACGAATACCTCCTCAGGCCCGACCTCGGACGGCGCCTCGGCGAGGAGGCGGCCAAGACGATAGCCGAGCGCTGCGTCAAGAAGCCGGACATCCAGCTCTGCGTGGGCGACGGGCTTTCGGCCCGGGCGATCGAGGCCAACCTGCGCAAGATCTTCCCCGTCATCCGCGCGGGCTGCGAGGCCGCCGGACTCGGGATGGGAACTCCCTTTTTCATCCGGCGCTGCCGCGTCGGCGTGATGAACGACATCGGCGACCTGCTCGAACCCAGGGTCCTCATCCTCCTCATAGGCGAGCGCCCGGGCCTGGGCCGCGCCGATTCGATGAGCGCCTACATGGCCTACAGGCCGCGCACAGGCCATACCGACGCGGACCGGGACGTCATCTGCAACATCTACGACGGCGGCGGCACCAATCCGCTGGAAGCCGGGGCCTATGCCCTGCGCCTCGCCCAGAAGATGATCGAGCGCGGGGCCTCGGGCGTGAAGCTCCGGCTCCAGGGGGAATGATGGGACTGCTCGATCCCCTGCCCGCGAAGGCGCTGGCCGTCCGCATCATTCCCCGGGTCTCCGAGGGCTACGCGAAAGTCCTGGGGCTCGGGCCCGGGCGGCGCAGCCTGGGCCTCATCACCGCGGACAACGACGACGCGCTCTACGTCTCGATCGACGAAGCCACGAAGATGGCCGACGTGGAGGTCGTCTACGCCCGCTCCTTCTATGCGGGAGCGCGCCACTCCTCGGGCAGGCTCTCGGGCGAGATCATAGCCATGCTCGCCGGTCCCGATCCCGCCGAGCTGCGATCGGGGCTCGACGCGGCGCTGAGCTACCTCGAAACGCGGGCGCTCTGGTATTCGGCCGACCCGGAGGACCGCATAGCCTTCTTCCCGCACGTCGTCCCGCGGACGGGGAGCTACCTGTCGAAGCTCGGAGGCCTGAGCCCGGGCTCCAGTGTCGCCTATCTCGTGGCGCCGCCTCTCGAAGGCAGCCTCGGCCTCGACGCGGCGCTCAAGGCCGCCGCGGTCGAGATCGCGTCCTACACCGCGCCGCCCTCCGAGACCAACTATATGGGCGCCATGCTCACGGGCGAGGAGTCGGCCTGCGAGGCCGCCGCCCAGGCGTTCCAGGAAACCGTGCTGGACGTGGCGCGCCGGCCGATCCGGTACTAGCGAAGGCAAGGGAGGAAAGCCATGCCCGAATTCGATGCCGACCTCGTCTCGGTCCAGGAAGCCCGCGATCTCGCGAAGGCCGCGAAGAAAGCGCAGGAGGCCTGGGCCGAGGCCACGCAGGAGGAGGTCGACCGCGTCTGCGCCGCCATGGCGGAGGCGGGGGCGGCGGAGGCCGAGCGCCTGGGCGCGCTCGCCGTCGAGGAGACGGGCTACGGGGTCGCCGCCCACAAGACCCTCAAGAACCGGCTCTGCTCCGGCCTCCTCTGGGACACGTTGCGCGACGTCAAAACGGTCGGCGTGATCGAGCGCGACGAGGAGCGGCGCATCCTGCGCATCGCCTGGCCCATGGGTGTCGTCGCGGCCCTCATACCCAGCACGAACCCCACCTCGACCGCCTTCTTCAAGAGCATGATCTCCGTCAAGGCGCGCGACGCCATCGTCATCTCGCCGCATCCCTCGGCCGCCCGCTGCACCCTCGAGGCCGCGCGCGTCATGGCCCGGGCGGCCGAGCGAGCGGGCGCCCCCGCGGGCCTCGTCGGCTGCATGTCCCGGCCCTCGATGCAGGGCACGAACGAGCTCATGCGCCACCGCGACGTCTCCCTCATCCTGGCCACCGGCGGCAGCGCCATGGTGAAGGCCGCCCATTCCGTGGGCAAGCCGGCCTACGGCGTGGGCCCCGGCAACGTCCCCTGCTACGTCGACCGCAGCGCCGACCTCGCCGAGGCCGCGCGCTACCTCGTGGCGAGCAAGGCCTTCGATCACTCGGTGATCTGCGCCACGGAGCAGGCGGCCGTCGTGGACAAGCCCGTGGCCGAGGAATTCGCCCGCCTCATGGCCGCCGAGGGCGCGCACTTCGTCACGAGCGCCCAGGCCGAGGCCCTCGGCCGCGCGCTTTTCCGCCCCGACGGCGCCATCGACCCCCGGACCGTGGGCCGCTCGCCCCAGGTCCTCGCCCGCATGACGGGCTTCGAGGTTCCCGGGAGCGCGCGCATCCTCGTCGCCCGCCTCGCGGCCGTCGGCCCCGAGGAGCCGCTTTCCCGCGAAAAGCTGACGACCGTCCTCGGCTGGTACGAGGCCGAGGGCTGGGAAGCCGGCTGCGATATCTGCATGGACCTCATCCATTTCGGGGGCGTGGGTCACTCGCTCGCGATCCACGCGAAGGACGAGAAGGTCATCATGGCCTTCGGCCTCAAGAAACCCGTGCACCGCATCGTCGTCAACACGATGAGCTCGCTCGGAGCCGTGGGCATGACGACGGGCCTGCCGCCCAGCATGACCCTGGGCCCGGGCGGAGTCGGCGGCGCCATCACGGGCGACAACATCGGCGTCCGCCACCTCTTCTCGGTCAAGAACCTCGCCTGGGGCCTGCGCGCTCCGCCGGCCGAGGCTCTCGCGGGGGGAAAGCCGGGCGCGGCCTCGGCGCCCCCGCTCCGCTCGGCCGATGCCGATCGCGTGGAAACAATCGTCAGACGCGTGCTTGCGGACCTGGCTTCCGGCCGCGTACAATAAACCAGTTTTGTTTCGGAGGTTGACATGGCTGAGCTATCGCTTATCGCCCTCGGGATGATCGAGACCAAGGGTCTCGTGGGCGCGATCGAAGCCGCGGACGCGATGGTCAAGGCGGCCAACGTGGCTCTGATCGGTTCCGAGTACGTCGGCGGCGGATACGTCACCGTCATGGTCCGCGGCGACGTCGGAGCCGTGAAATCGGCGACCGACGCCGGCGCCGCCGCCGCCAAGCGCGTCGGAGAGCTCGTGTCCGCGCACGTGATACCGCGCCCCGATCCCTCGGTGGAGATTATTCTGCCCAAGAAAACCAAGGGGTCCATCGGCGGCCGGCACGAGGCCTAGGAAGCCATGGGCGACGGTTTCCAGCTGCGCGTATATTCCTACCTCGATCGCATGCAGCCGCAGTTCGCGGCTTTCGTCGGCACGATCACCCAGGGCGACCTTCCCACCACCGGCATGGCAGCCCTCTATATCGAGGTCGCTCCCGGCAACGAGGTCTTCCGCCTCGTGGACATCGCGGTCAAGGCCACCGAGGCCAAGCCCGGTGCGCAGATCGTCGAGCGCGAGTTCGGCATGTTCGAGCTGCACTCCCACTCCCAGGCCGAGGTGCTCGAGGCCGGCCGGGTGGTCCTCGATCGGCTCGCGCTCCAGCAGTCGGGGCGCATCAAGCCCTTCATCGCCTCGGTCCAGGTGATCACCAACGTGGATCCCTACCAGGCCCAGCTCATCAACCGCTTCCGGCGCGGCTCCATGCTGGTGCCCGGCGAGACGATGCTCGTGCTCGAGTGCGCGCCCGCGGCCTACGTGAACTTCGCGGCCAACGAGGCCGAGAAGGGAGCGGCGATCAAGCTCATCCACATCTCCGCGCTCGGCCGCTTCGGCCGCATGTGGCTTTCGGGGAGCGAGTCGGAGATCGTCCAGGCCCGCGACGCGGCGGTCAACGCGCTCGAGGCCCTGGAGGGAGTGGAAGGCCGCTAGCATGGTAGTGACGGAAGAGGAACTGCGCGAGGCGTGGCGGAACGGGCGGGGCAGTCTGCCCGAGTTCCCGCCGGGCACGCGTTTCACCCCCGCGGCGCGGGACTTTCTCGCCGCGCGGGGAGCCGCGCCGGGGATGCCGCCCGCTTCGGCCGCGACTTCGGCTCCCGGGCCGGGCGCGGCGGGCGGCGATGCTGCCGAGCAGATCGAACTCGCGGCGGAGAAGGGAGCGCGGCTCATCCTCACCACCTTCGACATCGACGAGCTGGTGGCGCGCGCCCCGCGGCGCCTCGTCGTCCATCCTACCGTCACCATAACCGACGCCGCCCGCGAACGGCTCCGCGCCGCGGGCATCCGCCTCATCCCGGCTCCGCAGGCGGCCGATTCGGCGCAGCCGATTCCGGCGCCGCCCGCGACGGCCATACCCGCGACGGCCGCCTCGCCCGCAGCTTCGGCGCCGCCGGCCCCGGCGAGCGGCCGAACCGCGCAGGGCCGCCCGGCTTTCGACGAGGAGCTCTATCGCCGGGCCAAAGCCGCCGTCATGCAGCGGCTCGGCGGGACGGTCGACGAAAGCCTGCTGGACAGCGTCCTCCGACGCGTGCTCTCTTCCATGTAAGCGGCGCAGGCTCCGATCCGAAGGCCGGGCCCGGGCCGCGCATTAACCGGTTTTTAACTGTTTCGTGTTTCCTTTCTAGTGGGTGCATCGTATAATCACTTTACGCCCGGCTCGCCGGGCGACAGGTCACTAAGGAGGCAGAATGAAACGCCTAGGTATCTTCCTCGTCTTGATCGCCATCGCCGGGTTCTATGTCGTCGCCCAATCGACCCATACCACGGACATGAACGCCCTCATCGCGGCCGCCCAGAAGGAAGGGCAGCTCACGGTCATCGCCCTCCCCCATAGTTGGGTCAACTACGGTGAGATGATCCAGCGCTTCCACGACAAGTACGGCATCCAGATCAACGAACTCAATCCCGACGGCTCCTCGGCCGAGGAGATCGAGGCCATCAAGGCCAACAAGGGCAACATGGGTCCCCAGGCTCCCGACGTCATCGATGTCGGCCTCAGCTTCGGCCCTTCGGCGGTCAAGGAAGGGCTCCTCGCGCCCTACAAGGTCCAGGCCTGGAACACCATCCCCGCCAACGTCAAGGATTCCAGGGGCTACTGGTACGGCGACTATTACGGCGCCCTCGCCTTCGAGGTCAACAGCGACATCATCAAGGATATCCCGAAGGATTGGTCCGACCTGCTCAAGCCCGAGTACAAGGGCCAGTTCGCCCTCTCCGGCGACCCCCGCATCTCCAGCCAGGCCCAAATGACCGTGGTCGCGGCGGCCCTCAGCCAGGGCGGCAGCCTCAGGAACATCACCCCCGGCCTCAAGTTCTTCGACAAGCTCAACAAGGTCGGCAATTTCGTGCCGCTCATCGCCGTCACGGGCACCGTCGCCTCGGGCGAGACCCCCATCACCGTCGTCTGGGACTACAACGCCCTCGCCGACAAGGACAAGCTCGCGGGCAACCCCAACATTTCGGTCGTGATCCCGGCCTCAGGCGTCGTGGCGGGCATCTACATCCAGGGCATCAGCGCCTACGCCCCGCACCCGAACGCCGCCCGGCTCTGGGAAGAGTTCCTCTACTCGGACGAAGGTCAGCTCATCTGGCTCAAGGGCTACGGACACCCCATCCGCTACGCCGACCTGGCCAAACGCGGCGTCGTGCCCGCGGACCTGGCCGCCAAGCTGCCGCCGGCCTCCGCCTACGCCAAGGTGGTCTTCCCCAGCCTCGAGGAACAGCAGGTCGAGACGAAGGCCATCGTCGACGGCTGGGACAAGGTCGTCAACGTCAACGTCCAGAAGCAGTAAACCGATGTCGTCTCTACCTTCGCAAGAAGGGCGGGAGAGGACGCGTGCCGGGCGCCATGGGGCGCCCGGGGCCACGCGCCCTCTCTCTGCTCATGTAAAAGGCCCCGGACTGAGGGGCCTGGGGGCCTGGCTGGGCCTCCTGCCCTTTTTCCTCTTCGTCCTGGCCTTCATGCTGGTCCCGGCCAGCTCGATCCTCGTGGGCAGCTTCCAGGACTCGGCCGGAAAGTTCACGTTCCTCAACTTCGCCCACCTGTTCGCTCCCAACATCCTGGATTCCTACTCCATCACCATCCAGGTCAGCGCCACGACGGCCTTGCTGGGAGGCGTTCTCGGCTTTCTCATAGCCTACGCCATAACCCTAGGCGGGCTCCCCAAACCCCTGCGCTCCTTCATGTCGACGTTTTCCGGCGTCGCCTCCAACTTCGCGGGCGTGCCGCTCGCCTTCGCCTTCATAGCCACCCTCGGCCGAATGGGCCTCCTCACCGTCCTCCTGAGGACCGTCTTCGGCATCAACCTCTACGACAAGGGCTTCAATCTCTACAGCTTCTGGGGGCTGTCCCTCACCTACACCTATTTCCAGATACCGCTCATGGTCCTCATAATCGAGCCCGCCCTCGACGGCATGAAGAAGGAGTGGCGCGAAGCATCGGAGAATCTCGGCGCCTCGCCCCTGCAGTATTGGCTGCGCGTCGGCATTCCCGTGCTCCTGCCCTCGCTTCTCGCCGCCTTTATTCTCCTGTTCGGCAATGCCTTCGGCGCCTATGCCACCGCCTACTCGCTCACCGGCGGCTTCATCAACCTGGTCCCGATCCTCATCGGCGCCCAGATACGAGGCAATGTCCTGCACGACCAGAGCCTCGGCTACGCGCTCGCCTTCGGCATGGTGATCGTCATGGCGGTCAGCATCATCGTCTATACCTGGCTGCAGAAGCTCAGCTCGAAGTGGGTCAAGCAATGAAAAACCGCTCGCGCAAGGTATTCTCCTGGCTCTGGTTCGTGATCGGCATCCTGTACTTCTTCATACCGCTGCTTTCGAGCTTCCTCTTCTCGCTGCGCGGCAAGAAAGGCGTACTCTCCTTCGTGGCCTACCAGCACGTCTTCGCCGACCCCCAGTTCCTGAAGACCTTCAGCTTCTCGCTCGAGATGGCGATCTTCACGGTCCTGGTCGGACTGGCGCTCATCGTGCCCACGGCCATCTGGGTCCACCTGCGAGTGCCCAAGGCCAAGCCGATCATCGACGTCTTCGCCCTCCTGCCCTTCGTGATCCCGCCGGTCATCCTGGCCTTCGGGCTCATCCGCAGCTACTCGAGGCCGCCCCTGGCGCTCGTGCAGACGCCTCTGCTCCTCGTGGCCGGCTACGTGATCATCGCCTTTCCCTACATCTACCGCTCGGTGGACGCGGGCCTGCGCGCCATGGATCTGCGCGGCCTGACCGAGGCGGCGCAGAGCCTCGGCTCGGGCTGGCTGAGCACGATTTTCAAGGTGATACTGCCCAACCTGCGCACCGCGCTCCTGTCGGCCGTGTTCCTCACCTTCGCCATCGTCATCGGAGAGCTCACTCTGGCCGTGCTCCTGGCCTGGCCCGCCTTCGGACCCTACATGGCCCTCGTCGGGCGCAACCTGGCCTACGAGCCCGCGGCTCTCGCGATTCTGAGCTTCGCCCTCACCTGGGGCTCCATCGGCATCATTCAAGCGGTCAGCCGCGGAGCGCCCGCTCAGCGCTCGAACCTCGGCGGCACGCACTAGGAGTTTTTATCATGGCGTTTCTCGAACTGCACGAGGTAGTCAAAAGTTTCGGCCGGAACACGGTGGTGCGCGGCCTCTCGCTCTACGTGGAAAAAGGCGAGTTCGTCTCGCTGCTGGGCGGCTCCGGCTGCGGCAAGACCACCACCTTGCGCATGATCGCGGGCTTCGAGACGCCCACCGACGGGAGCATACTCGTCGGCGGGAAGGACGTGTCCCGCGTGCCGCCCAACCGCCGGAACCTCGGCATGGTCTTCCAGAACTACGCGCTCTTCCCGAACATGAGCGTCAGGCGCAACATAGGCTTCGGACTCAGGATAGCCGGCAAGCACGGGGCCGAGGTCGAAAAACGCGTCGACGAGATGCTCGAACTGATCCACATGGAGGAGTTCGCCCAGCGCTACCCCCACCAGCTCTCCGGCGGGCAGCAGCAGCGCGTGGCCCTGGCGAGGGCCATAGCCATCCAGCCCCAGGCCCTCCTCCTCGACGAGCCGCTCTCGGCTCTCGACGCCAAGATCCGCGTCAAGCTCCGCGACGACATCCGCGCGATCCAGCAGAAGCTCGGCATCACGACGATCTACGTCACGCACGACCAGGAGGAGGCGCTGTCGATCTCGGACCGCGTCGCGGTCATGCGCGAAGGCCTCATCGAGCAGATCGGCGCGCCCTTCGAGATCTACAACCGCCCCGCGACCCCCTACGTCGCCGCCTTCATCGGCACGCAGAACCTCCTCGGCGCCAAGGTGATCGACCCGGCGGCGGGCATCGTCAGCGTCGAAGGGCAATCCGTCGATGCGGGCCATCCGCTCGACGCGCAGGCGGGCGAGGAGCTGCGCCTCCGGGTGCGGCCCGAGGCCCTGTCGCTCGGCACGTCGGGGCCCAATCGCCTGGGCGGACGCGTGGCGAGCCAGAAGCTTCTCGGTTCCATCGTGCGCCTCGTCGTGCGCGTGGGCGACACGGAGGTCTTCATGGACGGCTTCAACGATCCGCTCCTCAAGCTGCCCGCCGTCGGCGAGGCGGTCACCCTCTCCTTCTCGCCCGAGGCCTGCACCTTCGCCAAGCCGGGGGCCGAGCCTGTCGTAGCGGCTGCCATGGAGGACGAGGAGGAGACGCCCTAGCGGGCTGTCCCATGGTATTACGAAGACTGTTGATGACTCGGGATGCCACCCGTCCGAGCTAGCCGAAACCTGGGCGGGCCGCTATCGGTTGTGGCGTCCACAGGATTCGCGACACCAATGGGGCTGTCCAAGCGGCAGCCCCTCTTTCATTTTCCCGGACCTGCCGAAGACGCGCCGGCGGCAACCGCGCCGGGGCTCATCCCCCGAGACCGCTTTCCCGATTGGCCCTTGCCGTCAAGCCCAGCCCCGTGCGAAGGCCGATCCTGCCGATCCTGCCGATCCTGCCGCGCCGGGCTCGCCGGCTCGGGCGGCCTATTGCGCTCGAGCCAGTAGCTGAAGGCGGCGGCCAGGCGCAGGAACTCGAGCTTGATCCGTTGCGGCTTGCGCCACGAGGTCTTGTCCGTGATGAGCCGCACGAAGGTCTCGTACCTGCGCACCGGAGTCTCCAGCCGATCCCACAGCTCCTCGGAGGCCGGGTCCGCGAGGACCGCCCTGCGCAGGGCCTCCTTCCCGCGCGGGCTGTTGCCCCAGACGTAGAGGATATCGAGAATGGCTATGCGCTGCAGATACTTCTGCCGCTTGCTGCCGCCCCGCTCCCTCAGCAAGGGCAGGAGGACTGCGTACAGCTGTCTCGCCCGCCGCGACTCCTTGAGGATCTTGAACGTCATCTCCGTGAGACCGCCGATAATGTCCGAGGCCACCTTGCTGATGAGGGCGCCTGATATAGCCCCTCCCCAGGGGTTGAGATAGGAAAAGGCGACGGCGAGGGGGAAGGCGAAGACGCTGCGCAGGAAATTGGCGCGCTTGACGGGAGCGGTGAAGCCGCGCATCGAGTTGTGGCCGTACATGTAGACGCCGTTGACCACGGCCAGCAGGACGAAACGGAGGACCCGCAGACCGATGCCGCCCATGCTGGCCGATACGCCGGGGCTGCCGAAGGCCAGATTGTCGAAGACCTGCTCCACGATCCTCAGGAGCGGGATCGACAGCAGGCTGAAGAACACCGAGTTGGCGCCGTTGGTGGCGTCGAAGGAAGCCCAGCGCCAGCGCGTGGGATGAAGTCCGTGATTGGCGGTCTGGTCCACGATGAAATTGCGCACATAGGTGATCGCGAAGAACCAGAAGACCGAGAACAGCCCGAACGAAGGCGGGAAGCCGGTGAGCCCCGAGAGGGCCCGGCCGATGAGCAGAGCGAGCGCGGCGCCTATCGCCATGCGCAGGGAATCGCGTATGGCCGGATTGAGATCGCGCCAGACGAAGACCACGGCGCGGGGAGCCTCGCCGAGCCGTCCGCGGGAGGCGGCGGCCCGGTTCTTTCCGAGCGGCAGGATGGGGCTCTCCGTAGGGCGGACGCGGATGCCGGGAATGGGCATGGTGATCGGCAGCGGAGCGGAGCGGTTGCTGCGCAGCAGGGCGCGCCAGTTGCGCAGGGCGCGCCGCGGAAGGAAGCCCATTCCCGGCGCCAGGTGGTTGTAGCCGTCGGAATTGCTGCCTATGCGGGCTTCCAGGGGCGAGCGGCGGTAGCGCTCGGCCGCGGCGGCCAGGTCCTCGTCCGGCACGCCGTCGATCGCCCGCGCTTCGAGGAGGCGCCGCGCCGCGGCGGCGTCGCCTTCGTTCAGGGCCCGCCGCAGGCTCTCGAGGAAGCGCGCGTCTTCCTCGTAGCCCTCCCGCCTGACCCTGTTGTTCCACACTTCCAAGGCGTCCAGGTCCCCGGCGTGGGTCAAGAGATGCCTCAGACAGTACTCGAGCCCGTTCGTGAGCGGCCGCGTGAAGGCCGCGCGCACGGCCCGGCCGCCGCGCTCCTTCTCGACCTCGCGGACCGCCGCGTAGAGTTTCTCGGCCTTGACGAACTCCCCGCGGGCGAGGATGTCGCCGTACAGCGGATCGAAGTAGCGCTTGCGCAACTCCGCGGCGCCGAGCTCGTCGAGCCGCTCGGCTTCGGGGTCGATCGCGGCGCGCTGGTCGCGCAGCTTCGCGAGCCTCCGTTGCAGCAGCTGTCCGAGATGGGCGTGGAAGATGCGCCGTCCCTTGGCCTGGGCCCGGAGGCTCTCGACCGAGAGGCTCTTGAGCTCCCCCGCGGTGGTGTGGAAACCATAGTTGATGGCCGGAAGGGAGCGATGGTTGAACTCGTGGACGAGCTCGGCGTAGACGCGATCGTACTCGTCGTAGTTCGATTCGACGAGCCTGCGGAGCCGGACGAAGGCCGGAGAGCCGAGGAGGGACTTCAGCTCTTCCGGGCCGGCGCATCCTTCGAGCAGGAGGACGTGGTAGAGCCTGCGCTTCTGCTTCGTCTGGACGAGGCATTCGAGGCCCAGGGTCACGCTGATTCCCATGATGCGCCCGGCCTCCAGCGCCTCGGTCAGGGCTTCCGGTTCGAGGAAATCCTCATAGACGATGGTGAGCCGGGACAGCCCCTTGATGTAGGCGTCGAGCACGAGCTGGGCCGGGGTCTTGCGGCCCGGTCCGGCATTGTCGTAGACATGGTCGTCCCAGCCCGCGGCGCGGACGGCGGAGGCGCTCCGGCCGGACTCCGGAACCTCGGCCAGGCCCAGCTCGTCGAGCATGGTCCTCACGACATAGGCGCGGCCAGAAAGCGCGTGCCGGAAGGCGGCGATGTACCGGCGCTGGCGCAGAAGTTCGTCTCCGGACTTGACGGTCTCCTTGATGAGCGCTATCAAGATACGTCGAGTATTGTAGGGCATCTCCAGGCCCTGGTAGTTGAGAGCCTCGTCGCGCAGGCGCGCGAGCGCCACGAGTCGGATCGAACGGTTCTGGGAGCAGATCGCCCGATACAGCAGGGCCATGTCGATGGCTTTGTTGTAGACGAGGTTCTTGATGCCGCTGACGTGCCCGTCGAAGAAGAAGTGACTCTGGTCGAGTTTTTTCGCGGATAGCCGGTTTATCGCGGCCGTGGTGGATCTGATGTTCTCGTTGAAGGTCAGGGCGTCCGCGGCGGATCGCAGGCGTCCAACGAATGCCGAAAGTACTAATCTGGCCACGCTGCCTTCCCTGGCCCGAAGGATCGGTAGGAAGTGTCGAGGATAGCATCTATCGGGCGAAGGCGCAATATTGAGGGCGAAAGGAAACGACCGGGTATGAACAGGTTCTGTATCGTAGGCAGCCTCAACATGGACATGGTCACCAGGATGGAGCGCTTTCTCCGCCCCGGCGAGACGATGCGCGGCTCTTCGTTCACGATATTCCCCGGAGGCAAGGGAGCGAACCAGGCGGTGGCCCTGGCCAAGCTGGGAGCGAAAGTCGAGATGGTCGGCGCCGTCGGCGACGAGGTCCTCGGCCATCGCTACGAGGAAGTGCTCTCCGGCCTCGGCGTCGGCATGAGCGGCCTGGCCCGGGTGCCCGGCGTGTCGACGGGGACCGCCAGCATCGAGGTCACCGTCACCGGCGAAAACCACATCATCGTGGTCGCCGGGGCGAACGACCGCGTGACGCCGGACTATGTCGAATCCAAGCGGGAAATCATCGAAGGCTGCGACATCCTGCTCCTGCAGCTCGAGATTCCCATCGAATCGGTGATCGCGGCGGCGCGCATCGCGGCCCGCGCGGGAGCCCGCGTCCTGCTCGATCCCGCGCCCGCGCGCGAGCTGCCGAGCGAGCTGTACCCCCTCGTGTCGATCGTCACGCCGAACGAGACCGAGGCGCACATCCTGACCGGCGAGGATACCGAGACCGACGAAGGCATCGCTCGCGCGGGGGCGGCTCTCGTCGCGCGCGGGATCCGGTCGGCGGTCATCAAGGCGGGCGGCCGCGGCGCCTTTCTCGCGGAAAGCGACGGCTGCGCGAGGATTCCCGGCTTCAAGGTCAAGGTCGTGGACACGGTCGCGGCGGGCGATTCGTTCAACGCGGGGCTCGCGTTCGCCCTCGGCCGAGGCGCCTCGCTAGCCGAGGCCATACGGTTCGCCAACGCCGTGGGCGCCCTCTCGACCACGCGGGAAGGCGCGCAGAGCGCCATGCCGAGCCTCGCGGAGGCCGAGGCGCTGTCCCAGCTATGAGTGCGTCAGGCCGCAGCCGAGCGCCTCGGCCACCGTCTGATCGAGGGTCTTGTCCGGCTCGATGTCGCGCGCCCGCGGCCCGGCGGGCAGGCCCTTCTCGAGGCTCTTCGCGGCGCCGACGATGAATGCCGAGGCGGCCTCGGGCGAGAGCTTCCCCAGATCGACGACGAGGTCGAAGGAAGAGCTCGCATCCCAGCGCAGGCCGTACATCGACTGGACGAAGGAGCTCCGGATCCGGTCGCCCTCCCGCACCATGAGCTCGGCCCGAGAGCGTTCCGCCACGGAGTTCTCGGCCATGATGCGGCCGACGCGCATGTCGAAGGGCGCCTTGATGCGCACGTTGAGCACGTCGGAGAAGCCGCAAAGCACCGCGAAGCTGCCCCGCCCGAGTATCACGGCGTTCCCGTGCCGGGCGATCGAGCGCGTCACGCGGTCGAGCATCCCGAACATTTCCTTGATCCTCCCGTCGAAGGTCGCCCAGAATCCGAGGGTGCTTTCGTACTCCTCGGAGAAGGTGACCAGCCCGTAGGACGCCATGATCTTGCCGATCGAATGCTTGTCGACGAAGTGGTAGCCCAGTTCCCTGGCCACGCCCTCGGCCATCTTCCCGCCTCCGGAACCGAACTCGCGCGAAAACGTGATCACGGCCATAGTGCACCTCCCGCCCGCAAGGGGCCGCGGAGAGGGGTCGGACCGCCTCGCTCGG
>Ga0307376_10001247_pt1 | contig 28240 bp, 27 predicted proteins | sample TR2MG_FD_202536 | JGI IMG/M metagenome (GOLD analysis project Ga0307376, IMG submission 202536) | Soil microbial communities from Risofladan, Vaasa, Finland - TR-2 | ecosystem: Environmental > Terrestrial > Soil > Coastal area > Acid sulfate soil | place: Finland: Risofladan, Vaasa | collected...
GAGATGAATATGGAAAGAATACAACAGATAGAAAGAGAGATGATGCGGCTTGATTTCCCTAATTTTACCGCCGGTGATACGGTTAAAGTTTATGTAAAGATAAAAGAAGGTGAAAAAGAACGGATTCAGGTTTTTCAAGGTGTTGTGATCAGCAAACGCGGCGGCGGGACAAAGGCTACATTCACCGTTCGTAAAGTATCTTACGGGATAGGGGTTGAGCGTATTTTCCCGTTACATTCTCCGATAATCGATAAAATGGAAGTGGTTACATTCGGACGTGTACGCCGGTCAAAAATATACTACCTGCGCAAATTAAGGGGCAAGGCAGCAAGAATAAGAGAACGTCGCATTAATTAACCGTCCTTTGTGAACCTTAATCTTGTCGGTTTCATAAAATTAGGATCCCAACAACCCGTATAGTTAAGGCGAACTCAACCTCGATCGATTGTGATTCCATGGGACAAGACCTGTGGTTATTCGAAAAAAAAAGCATTGATAACGGATTTTCAAGAATCGCGGGTATTGATGAAGCCGGCCGGGGACCTCTGGCCGGCCCGGTTGTGTCTGCAGCGGTTATCCTGCCTATTTATTTGCATATTCCCGGCGTATCCGATTCCAAAAAATTGACACCCAAAAAACGGGCGTATCTTTACGACATGATTTATGACCTTGCGGTTTCCATTGGAATCGGGATCGTCGACCCGCCGGAAATAGATCGCATCAATATCCTGCAAGCCGCCCTCCTGTCCATGGCCATGGCGTCTGAAAATCTGCACCCCCAACCGGATTGCCTTCTTATAGACGGTATTTTTATGATTTCTTCAACCCTGCCGCAGGAGCCGATTCCCAAAGGTGACGCCCGCAGTATTTCCATTGCAGCTGCGTCGATCATTGCAAAAGTAACCCGTGACAGGCTGATGGAAAGGTACCATCAGGATTACCCTCAGTTTGGATTTTCCAAACACAAAGGATACCCGACCAAGGCCCATAAGGCAGCGATCCGGGAATTCGGATGCTGTCCCATCCACAGACAAACCTTTAAGGGAGTTAAGGAATACCTGTAATCCAGTTTTCATAAAGAATTTATATAGCTCACCCTCAATGCCCCCACACCGCTCTGTAATCGGTATCTCCGACAAGCGGGATTTCGCTTTACTCAACTTGCAAATAAACAAATCAAACGCGTGAAAAATCAGGTTAGTCAATGGAAATCATTAATCAATTGACTTTCAAAACCTTTTGTTATACGTTTTTTGTGAACGTATAACTTTTAGTTTTAGGAGATTATAATGAATACTGTCAAAGTGTTAACCAAAGGGCAAATCGTAATTCCCGCTTCGATTCGAAAAAAATATAATATACAACCCGGTAATGCACTCCAGATCTTTGAATACGGCAATCTTCTCTATCTGGTCCCGCCGGTTGAAGATCCGGTTCAGGATGCCATGGGGTGTATTCCCAAAATTCCTTCACTGTCTAAAGCGCTTTTGAAACAGAGAAAAAAGGATTTTGCAGAATGAAATCCGGATACCTGTTTGACAGCCATGCCCTGCTGGCCTTTTTTCAAAATGAATCCGGGGCAAATATCGTATACAAAATCTTACAGAAAAGCAGGAAAAAACACATCGATTGTCTTGTTTGCGTGATTAACTTGGGCGAAATCATCTACATCACCAAAAGAATGTTTGGGGATCAAAAAAAAATTGAAATATTGGGCCGGATTCATCAGCTTGGATTTAAGGTGCTGCCTGTTCCCGATACCTTGGTTTATCAGGCAGCCGAGATTAAAGCAGAATATCCGATATCTTACGCCGACTGTTTTGTAATAGCCTGTGCTCAAGAGCACAACGCGACCATCGTAACCGGAGATCCTGAATTCAAAAATGTAGACCATTTGGTTAAAATAGAATGGATTCGATAAATTAAAAAGGGCAAGCCATTTCAATTATAAACAAGGAAAATCAAATGGATGTCATTTTATCAGATCTAAACCGTGAAAGGGACCGTTCGACTTTTATGGAAGACTTCAGAGCCTTCATGGAAGAATCGGTTCCGGAAAATCGCCGCGAATTTGACTGGCATGATCCGACATACGATCCGGTAGGTATGTATGTTATTGATTGTAAAATAAATAGTATGCCTAAGCCGTTATTTGTACAGGCACTGCCCAATGACGATAAAACTCGAGATGCGACCATCACCCTGCTTCAGTTTGAAAAGTGGGGGCTTGCTTATCGTACAATGGCCATTTTTGAGGATCAGGAGCAAATAAACCGTAAAGTGCTTGCCCGATTCAGCGATGTTTCCGAAAAGCAGTTCTCCAGCATCAGTGTGAATCGTGAGAGGATTAAGCGTTATATTAATGAGGCCATGACATGAATTCAGTGCTGATATAGTATAAATGCATCAGTTTCTTTGGGGCCATAAATGGTGATTTCAAAATAAAAAGAAGGCCTAAAGTATCATCCATATGCAATGTTCTATCAGAAAAAGTGTTTGGAAGAAGAGGCCATTTTAAATTTGCGTATGTTCTGCTCGAACGGTCGACTTTAGCTTGACCTCTTACCTTTTATATGCCCATATTGGTTGAAAAATGGATAAATAAACCACTTTTTTCAACCGAAGATAAAAATGAATAAGATCTATCCAACTAACCTAGTTCGAAAATTAACCGGAGTGACTCTTAACCAGTTAAAATATTGGGTAAGAATTAATCTTGTTTCTCCGGAAAGAGAGGGCAAGTTTTCTTTTTATTCTTTTAAGGATATTGTTAAGTTGCGAGTATTGGTTTCATTAAGGAAAAAAGGGTTAAGTCTCCAAAAGGTGCGAGAAGGGATAAGAAACCTGACCAAGATGCTGCCAGATGAAAAGCCCCTTTCTCGACTGGTTATCTTTACCGATGGAATGGATATGATAGTTGTTGAAAAAGGGAAATACTTTAGCGCCATAACAAGACAACAGTATTTTCGATTTGACACGGAACAGATCAGGGCTGAGATAATTCAATTACAAAAAATGAATAGCCTTTTTCCAAGAGCAAGGGGTGACTTTAGAAATGGAAAAGAAATGTCACTCCCATATAGTTGAGCTATTGCAGGATGGATGAAAGAACACAATAGCTATGAATGTGTTAAAAATAGTTCGCAATGAATTAAAACAATTAGGTTATTTCGACAACCTATTACAGGACGATTATGTCTTCGATGATGCCTCCGTTTCTGGAATTCGAGAGCTAAATATTCCCTTAGCGGCATTTGCACAATGGCCGCCTTCCTATCGTAACGCTTGTATCGGTGTGCTAACCACAAATGGTCAGTCGGGACCGCAATATGTTTCGGGCTATCGAGCCCTCGGCGCTCCAATGTTTTTTGAAGCGTTTCATGATCATATCGTCCGTTACCGTGTCGAGGCCTCTGGTCAAGCTGTTTTTTTAGAATCAATCCCAATTCAAGATATCCGTAAAGCTTTTAAGGCCAATAGAAAGAAATGGAGCCCCGATGCAATTTTTCGTGCCAAAGCTATCACGCCATTAACAGACCCTGTCCAGCTTGATTTTGTCGATATCGGACTTCTCCCAGCCTTGAAAGGTATGATTCACGACAAATTGGATCGTCTGCTTAAGGGTACTCTTCATGAAGCAATCAGTACATATAAGAATAACACATCCGGTAATAGACCCGATGAGACCTTGCTTTTTCGTCTAGTTTTCCGTTTCCTTGCTGCAAAAGTTTTCAAGGACAAGAGACATCCAGGCAATTGGAATGATTCACAGGCGAATACTATCATAAAAGAGATTCAAAGATTTTATGGCTTTACAGAGGCAGATATGCAAGGGATTCTTGATGAGCCCTGCACGCAACAGACTGTTTGGGATAAGTTTCGAAATGCTTTTAACTTTCAAAATCTCTCAGTGGATGACCTGGCGTTTATTTATGAAAACACTCTGATCCGAAAGGAATTCCGCAAACAGTATGGTATACACAGTACACCCCAGGCTATAGCCGAGCTTATTGTCGATCGCCTCCCTCTTGAATCTTTATCGGAGGATGAACGGTTTGTTATAGAGCCCTGCGCCGGGCACGGAGTTTTTTTGGTTGCTGCCCTGCGCCGGCTTCGTGAATTATTGCCTGCATCTTGGACGGACCAGGAAAGACATAAGTATCTAAAAGAACGGCTAACTGCTATAGAAGTGGATGTTTTTGCCGCAGAAGTCTGCCGCTTATCTCTGATGCTGGCGGATTATCCCAATCCGGACGGATGGAAGATAATATCACAAGATGTATTCGCCAGCGATGTGCTGAAAAACCAGTTGAAAACATCTCAAATTGTTCTTTGTAATCCCCCTTTTGAAGATTTTACTCCAGATGAAAAAAAACATTACGGTGACAGAATTCAAAGTGTCCACAAGCCTTATGAAATACTGAACAAAATCATGGAAAATCCCCCTGCCATGATAGGCTTTGTCTTGCCAAAATCAGCCATAATGGGGGGAAGATACAGAGACATGCAGGATAGAATTGCTAGAACTTATAAGAATGTAGAAACAATAGCTCTGCCGGATCGAATCTTTGCATTTTCAGATCAAGAAACCATGTTGGTTCTTGCTTCAGATCAAAATAAAGCCACTAAAACAAATGTCTTCGTCCGCACTTTTTGGATACACGAGAACGATAGGCGACCGTTGCTTGAAACAGGTCAATTGCCCGAAGGGATTAGCAAGGTTATAAATCGCTCAACCCACAAGGAATTCATTTCTTTAAGGAACGTACCACTTAATGAGATTTGGAACTATCTTAAAGACTATCCCCGTTTAGAAGCTATTGCTGACTTTCATCAAGGTATTTGGTGGAACGTTTCTCTCGATAAAAAAAGACACAGCTTAATATCTTCTGAACCAAGTCATGGATTTAAAAAAGGCTTGGATACTGTTCAAGGAAAAATTGAGCCTTACAGTGCCCAAAGATTTGTATATCTCAATATGGATGAACGGTACCGGCGTACGACCGCACATTCATTTCCTTGGGAGAAACCTAAAGTTATTGCTAATGCTCGTAGAATAAGCCGTGGACCATGGCGGATCGTTGGTTGTCTGGATTCAAGCGGCTTGGTTTGTACTAAAAATTTTATGGGGATTTGGCCGAAAAAGAGTATTAATATTGAGGTGCTTTCAGCACTAATTAACTCTCCTTTGGTTAATGCTGCGCTCTATCTTAAGGGGTATGGGCGTGATAATTCAATTCGTATATTGGAACAGATTCCTATTCCCTTCCCCGAAGTTATAGATAAAGAGAGAATTGGTTACCTTATAAAGTACTATATTAAGCTCAAGTCAACAATTATGAAAGAATCGACCAAAGAACCAACCATTCAAGAACGTATTCAAATTCTTATGGAAATCGATAGTTTAATTTTAAAAGCTTATGATTTGCCACCAAGACTTGAACGAAAGCTGCTGGAGTTTTTTAGAGGATACCCCCGGCCCGTTCCATTTGATTTTCCCAATTATTACCCTGAAGATTTTAAACCTTGCATTCCTTTACACAAATATCTTGAAATGAATTTAAAGCAAGCCAGTGCGGGAGAACTGCTCAAAAGAATCACGCCCTTTGATTCCGAAGATATGCATGATTTTTTTATGGACATTGAGGCAGGGCAATCCTGATGGACGGATACCTTTTTGATACTAATGTAGTTAGTATTCTTTGGAATGTTAGGCACCCTGAGCATGATACAGTCAAAACTTTTTTTGCAAGCGTTTCCAGTTCCCCTGTTTGGTTATCCACTATTGTCCTGGCAGAAATAGAATACGGACTTAAAGTAACTCCAAAAATCGATGTGGAGAGCCAGAATCAAGTCAGGCGCGAAATGTCGAAGTGCCCTCTCATACTTGATATTGATAAGCATACCATTGGTCCCTATTCGGACTTACGGGCAGAACTGTTTAAAAAATATTCACTAAGAAAACACAGAGGAAGGTTGACAGTAAAATGGCCGGAAGACCTTGTTGAACGAACTAGCGCCAAAAAACTTGGTATACAGGAGAATGATATCTGGATAGCAGCACAGGCTATTCAATACAATTTAATACTTGTGACTGAGGATCACATGTCACGGCTTGCGAAAGTTTCCAACTCCCTCAGTAATCCCCTGCAAATTGCGAAATGGAGATAGGAAGATCCAAATTTACATACATTTTGTATATGATTCACGTTCGATAAAAAAAAACACTTTGCTTTATAAAATATGCCTGAAATTGATTGGAAGAGGCGAATCGGATGGCACGCAAAAAAAAGAGTTAATAAACCGATTGAGCAGTATGGCCACAAGGACAAAAATCGGATCAACAATCCGCCGGTCGGTCTGGTGACCCTCGAGACGGATAAAGAAACCGGCCAAAAACCTATGCCTATGATCTGTATAATATGATTAATGACACATTCTAATCCAATAAGGTAAATTTACATCGTTTAATCCAATCGAGTTTCCGAAAATCCCAGACACTGTCCGGTAAACTTTCAATAGATGAAAAGGAACCGACGCTGCATCCTAAACTACATGCAATATTTCAGATAGTGTCTGAAGAATCGCATTCGATTTCAAAATTCCAGACAATGCTTGGAAAATATAAGATTTTGAGCATATCGAGTTCGAAATCCCTAATATTCTATCGATTGCAATTTTTTACAGGAAAAAGGAAATGAAAGGATACACCAAGGCACAAAAGAAGAAACTGCGTGAACTGGCCGGCATTGCCAACGAGCGAGAGCTTGATCAGGAAATGGAAATGCTTTATCAGCATTTCGAAAACTGGCGGAATGAGAAGATGAGCTGTTTTGAGCTCAGTGATTTGATTCACAAGTTTCACCAGGGGCCTTCCAGAGATATCTGGAAAATGTATACCTATTCTGATCCGGATACAGCGGTTTCCAGGGCCGTTGCACTCGGTCTTTTGAAAAAGGAAGAGATACCGGAGAACCTGCTGGATATTTTGGATTTGAAGATTGGGTTTTTCACCGATCCTGATTAACCTTCTATATTTCATATAAATAACTTCGTTTGAAAGATAAATATGACACGGAAACGAAAAAAAACCGATCCGTTTGAAGGATTAACCTGGAACGATCTGACCGCCTGGGCAGGGAGTAAAATTGTATCCCGTGGCAAAAGTTACCAGCGAAGTGGCTATGTGAAAGATCTTGCACACACACCGGACGGCAGCCTGGTCGCCTGGGTGGAAGGAACGGAAAGATACGCAACACAGGTCTTTTTCGAAGACGATGAGCTGGAATCAGACTGTACTTGCCCCTATTGGGACACATGTAAACACGCCGTGGCCGTGGTCGTCGAATATCTGGAAAACTTGAAAAAAAAGGTTGAAATACCCAAAGCTACTAAAAAAGACCGCCGGGTGAAATTGCTGAAAGAGTTCTGTGATGATGAACCCGGGTTTGACGAAGATGATGATTTTGATGACTTTGAAGATGTAGACTATCAAAAACACAAAGAGGTCGATAACAGGTTTCTCGATCCATTTTTAAAGAAACATACCAAAGCTCAGCTTGTTGACCCTGGCAGGACGTTATCCGTTGATCATGGCGCACCTTCAGGATCAAAACAATCTATCCAAAGGAGACGTCTCCGATATGGTGGGTTGCATTCGAAATGAAATCCAAGAACTCAGCTTGGAACCCGGATGGCAAAATTATTGGCGCGGCGAGGGATATACACCGGATTACTCGGAGGTGAGACATCGACTTGAGGCGCTTTTAGATCAGGGATACGCGGATGAAGTGGTTGCTTTGGGGGAAGTGTTGCTGGAAGCAGGAAATCGGCAGGTGGAAATGAGCCACGACGAGGGAGAAACCGAAGAAGAAATTGCATCCTGCATGGATGTTGTTTTTCGGGCACTGCCGAAATCTTCGCTTCCACCGGCAGATCAGATGATGTGGGCTGTGGACCGGGAGTTGGAAGATCAATTCGCGCTTTGTGAAGGTATCGAAGTTTTTTGGCAGCAGAAACATAAGAAAGCCGACTGGAACATACTGGCAGACAACCTTACCAAACGTCTAAAACTCGTTTCTAAGTCAAAAGACGATCGTTACCGCCGGGACCGCTTGACCGACTGGATCATCACTGCGCTGAAAAATGCAGGCCGTAAGGTTGAAATTATTCCGCTTTGTGAAAAAGAAGCCGTAAGGACAAATAGTTATGTTCGTTTGGTCCGAATTTTAATGGAAACCAAACAGTGGAAATCGGCTGAACAATGGATTCAAAAAGGGATTCAGGCCACCGAAAATAAGTGGCCCGGTATCGCCGGCCAACTGCGAGAATCTTTGCAGGAAATGCGGGAAAAACAAGGCGACTGGCTTCAGGTGGCTGCTTTGCGGGCAGATGATTTAATCGTTAGCCCATCGTTTGAGACATTTCAAACGTTTCAGAAGGCAGCGAGAAAGGCAAAAGTATGGAAGAAGGTAAAACCGGCAGTATTGAATTATCTTGAGACCGGCAAGATTCCAAAGCCTGGATCTTTATGGCCGCTACCTGAAGCGGATGTTCCAAAAGCCAAAGAGCGCCGGTCAAAGCAATTCCCTCTGATCGGAACACTGATTGACATTGCCATTGCTGAAAAGCGGCCTGATGAGGTTATCCATTGGTATGATCAAAGGAAAAGTCAGAAATTCGGCGGATGGTGGAGTGAGTTACAAGAAGACAAAATTGCCAAAGCGTTAGCTGATGACTATCCGGACAGGGCGGTGGATATTTGGAAAAGACTGGCCGCCAATCTCATCGCCCAGGTTAAACCAAAAGCTTATGAAAAGGCTGCCGTACATCTTACAAAAATCCAGCGCATATTGAAGCGTCGGTCAAAAGACAAGGAATGGGGGATTTATCTTGCTAATATTCGAAAAGAACATGCCAGAAAAATAAAACTTCTTGAAATTTTAGCCGGTTTGAATGACAAACCAATTGTGGATATGCGTTAGCCGGTAAACGCAGAAAAAAATTTCGGTATGTGTTAGATGTCCTTCAGACAAAATCAGGAATTATGATTTAAGGTTTTATAATGCTAAACAAGCGGCAGCAATATGGCAAAGAAAGTGAGTCGTTGGCGGTGAGGCACCTTAAGAAAAACGGATACAAGATTATCGAGCAGAATTACCGTAACAAGCTGGGGGAAATCGATATCATCGCCAAAGAAAAAGGGACCCTGGTCTTTGTAGAGGTTAAAGCCCGAAAGTCGGATCTTTTCGGAAATCCCAAATGGGCGGTCACCCCCAAAAAACAGCGTAAAATTTCCATGGTTGCCCTGTACTATCTTAAAGCCACAAAACAGACCCGTGCCAAAGCACGGTTTGATGTTATTTCAATAAGTTCAGCCCAAGACAATCCCCGAATAGAGATCGTAAAAAATGCCTTTGAACTCGCCTACGGATAATTTTAAGTGCCTAAAATGCCTAAAGTTTGAAGTGCCTTGTGGTATTCTGTTAATTTTTAAATTGACTGCGCTGGAAGCACAGTCCTCATAACGCAAGAATTTTAATATTACTGTTGTAAAAAGCGATGAGTTTGATGTCAAATATTTGTAATAAAACAGGTGATCTTTATGTGGTTACGACACCGATCGGAAACATGAAGGATATCACCATAAGGGCCCTACACACCCTCGGTCAGGTCGATCTTGTGGCTGCAGAAGATACCCGGCACACCGGCAGGCTGCTGGCATATCATGATATCAAAAACAATCTGATCTCTTATCATGAACATAACGAAGAATCGCGCACGCCGGTGTTGATTCATCGTCTCAAGACAGGATCATCGGTTGCACTGGTAACCAATGCCGGCACACCCGCCGTATCGGATCCAGGCTACCGGCTGGTCAAAGCAGCCATAGCGAACGACATTCGGGTTATTCCCATTCCCGGGGTTTCTGCCGTAATTACCGCTATCAGCGCTGCAGGACTGCCAACCGACTCTTTTATTTTTGCAGGGTTTCCTGCCAGAAAAAAGTCAAAGCGAATCGAGCAGCTCAAAGCACTGGCCGATGAAAACAGAACCCTAATATTTTATGAATCGCCGGGGCGTATTTTATCCTTAATGGAAGAAATCATGCGTGTTATGGGTAACAGATATTGCGTTCTTTGCCGGGAAATGACAAAGTTGCACGAAGAATTTTTAAGGGGTATTTTATCTGAAATTATGGATGCGTTGCGCGAACGGCCGGCGGTGAAAGGCGAATGCACACTCCTGGTGAAAGGCTGTGAAGAAAATAATGAAGTCTCTCTGGACATCGTTAGAACTGAACTCATCAAAGGGCTTGCTGAAAACGGAAGCAAACTGTCCGAGGTTTCCAGAACTGTCGCCCAAAAATACGGTCTTCCTAAAAATAAGGTATATGAAGCGGCGCTGAAGATAAAAAAACAAGATAGAGAAGCTGAAAGCTGAAAGGAAACGGAGTAAACAGACAGAAGTCATGCATGAAATCTAATTGAGAGAGTATGTCATTTTGAATTCAATCCAAAACCGAGTTATTTATCCGGTTATTCTCGCTGTTCCTGATAAGCAACAAAAACTTACCGGCAGAGAAAAGGTTGCCTTTTTAAGCCGGCATGCCAGAGGCGCCCTTGAAATATCCGCCCAAAAAAGCGGCGTTGAATTAACCCGTCTTATAAAGGGTGAAAATGGTGAACCTTTGCCCTTTGACGGAAATTACTGGTCTCTAACCCACAAAACCGGATATGTGGGCGGGGTGATTGCTTCAACAAAAATCGGCATGGATTTAGAAAAAATCCGCCCCTGTTCAGCGGCGCTTTTCAGAAAAACGGCCCAAGACAGCGAATGGAGCCTTTCAACCGCTGATCCAACCAGACTTTTTTTTCGGTACTGGACGTCAAAAGAATCGGTAATAAAGGCTTCTGGAGCAGGTATCAGGGATCTTTCAAAATGTCGAATTGTCAAGATCATCGACCATAACCATCTGATCATAAATTACAGAGACCAAGAATGGATTATAGAACACCATGATTTCGACGGCCACATCGTATCGGTCGTTAAAAACAATTTTAAGGTTGAATGGACAATTCTGCCGGCATCGCTCAATGACACCGCCGAGAAGCACGTCGGCTGAATGAACAACAAAACCCGACAAAATAAGGGGTAACACTGAAGATTTTTTAAGGTCGTGCCCCTTCAAACCGAACGGTTTAAAGGAACTAAGCAGTTACAATAAAGGAGAACTCCATGGAATGCGTGAAAGAACAGAATCTCACGTCGTGCAATTGCAGCTACGAACCGTGTGCCCGTAAGGGCATATGCTGCGAGTGTATCAGCTATCATTTAAAAAGCCGCCAGCTTCCGGCCTGTTGTTTCCCCAACGATGCCGAACGGACTTACGACCGTTCGTTTGAGCATTTTGCCCGTCTGGTTATGAATAACCGAGTCTGAAATTTTTCGTATGTTTATAAATGACCGGCAAAAACCTTAACCTTGAACCAGGAGATTTTGATGACTGATCCGACCCTGAACGATGAAGTCGCTGAAAGGTTCAAACCCTTTCAGGATGAAATATTAAGAAGTTACAAAGACAACATTCATTCAATAACCATCACCGGAAGTTCGCTGACCGATGATTTTAACCCCGGAAAGTCAGACGTCAATTCTGTGTTTGTCCTCGATGAAATGGATTTTAAGTTTCTTGAAATTCTGGCACCGTTAGGGAAAAAATACGGCAAAAAAAGAATTGCGGCACCGTTGATCATGACCCCTGAATACATCAAGAATTCTCTGGATGTCTTCCCCCTGGAGTTTCTGAACATAAAACTGCTACATAAAACCATATTTGGAGAAGATCTCTTTCAGGATCTTAAAATCGATCCATCTGACCTCAGACTTCAGTGTGAAAGGGAACTGAAAGTCAGATTGATCGGCCTCCGGCAGGGATATCTCTCTTCTTCAGGAGACCGAAAAATACTCACCGATATGTTTATCGATTCTTTTTCAGGATACATTCCCCTGTTCAGGAGCATTATTGTTCTCTTGGGAAAAGAACCCCCCTTGAGAAACCACGATGTTCTGACCGCCCTTGAGGAAGTTTCCGGCATAAACACCCGTGTATTTAGAACGATATTAAAGCAAAAGAAACAGAAAACAAAACTGATGATGGAACAGCTCAATGCCATCTTCGAAGACTATTATACGGCTATGGAAAAACTGGGAGATATTACAGATGACATCAAAGACTAGACCCGCAGTTTTTCTGGCAATTCTGTTTCTATGCCTGGTTGTTGGATCTGTTTCTCATGCCACCAGCGTTCCGGAAAAGCCGCCAAGATATGTTGTCGACCTGGCCGGTATTATCGATGATGCTTCAGAAAACAGACTCAACGGATATCTTCAGGAACTTGAACAAAAGACAACGGCGCAAGCGGTAATCCTGACCATACCGAGTCTCGAGGGCGAATCCATCGAAGACTTTTCCATCACAATTGCCCATGACAAATGGAAACTGGGTCAAAAGGGAAAAGACAACGGCGTGCTGTTGCTGATTTCCCTAAAAGACCGAAAGTACAGAATCGAGGTCGGTTACGGACTCGAAGGCGTGCTTCCGGACAGCCTTGTGGGCAGCCTGGGCCGAAACCTGCTATCACCCTATTTCAGAAAAGGCGACTATTCAACGGGCATTTTTACCACAGCACTTGCCATAGCAGACAAGATTGCCGAAGCCTCGGGGGTTCAAATAGAGGGAATGCCCAAGATAAGATACAGCACACAGCCGGCAGTAAAGGGCGAACCCGCCGGTCTTTTTAATACCATAATAACCGTTGCATTTCTGATTATTCTGGGAATACTGTTTATAAAAAATCCAAGATTGTTTCTGATGTTACTTTTGTTTTCATCCATGGGCGGCAGAAGAGGTTCATGGGGCGGTGGCGGCGGATTTGGCGGCGGTGGATTCGGCGGTGGCGGCGGCGGCGGATTCGGCGGCGGCGGCGCGTCCGGAGGCTGGTAGTTGAAATAGCTAAGTGCTCAAATTCATAAATACGTTACCGTATTTAAAAATACATGTACTAAGTTCTTATAATATTTAATTATTATTTATCGGAGGAACATTATGTCAAAAAAACTTAAAACCATACTCATCATCGTCGGTGTCATTTTACTGGTCGGCTTTATGGTGTTCGGCAAAATTATCGCCGAGTATAACCGAGTGATTGCCATGGATGAAAATGTTAAAGGAAAATGGGCGCAGGTGGAAAACCAGTTAAAGAGAAGATATGACCTTCTCCCCAATCTTGTTGAAACGGTAAAAGGCTATGCAAAGCATGAAAAAGAACTGTTCGAAAATATCGCCCAAGCCAGAACACAATACTTTCAAGCAAAAGATGTAAAAGGCAAGATCAAGGCTTCAAATCAGCTTGAAGGTGTACTCTCAAGGCTTCTTTTACTGCAGGAAAGGTACCCGGTTCTCAAGGCCAATGAATCGTTTCTCAAGCTGCAGGACAGTCTGGAAGGGACTGAAAACAGAATTGCTGTGGAACGAAAACGATACAATGAATCTGTTCAGATTCTGAACACATATATCCGAACCTTCTTCGGAAGGTTTTATGCCATGTTCGCAGGCGTCTCAAAAGCAGAATACTATGAGGTGCCCGAGGCAGAACAAGCAGTCCCTAAAGTAAAATTCAAGTGACATTTTGATATCCGGTTGGATATTAAAATTGATATAATCGGTTTTAAGAAAGGCGCCATGTTAGATCCACACCGTATTTTCCATGGCGCAGAATGGCTCGATGACGCTTTTGGGACCGATAAACAGAAAAACTATTTTCCAAAAATATGACCTCCGCAATATTTTACAATTGATCAAATGTACACGGAAAAGGAGCCTCATGTGACAACAGAAATAACCTATCAGGACAAACCTTGGATAGCCCATTATGAAAAGGGTGTGCCGGAAAATATAGACTACGAGGAAATATGTCTGCCGATGATTCTTGAACGGACGGCCCGCCGGTTTCCAGATAAAATGGCACTGCTCTTTCAGGGATATAAACTTACCTATCGTGAACTCAATGATATGGCAACCCGTTTTGCCGGCATCCTGAGTGCCTTTGGTATCCATAAAGGTGATCGTGTCGCCATCCTGCTGCCAAACGTTATCCCCTGTGTCATTGCCTATTACGCCATCTTAAAGATCGGCGGTATAGCGGTTATGAACAGTCCGCTGTATTCTGATCGGGAACTTGAACATCAACTCAACGATTCCGGTTCAAAAATTCTCATTACCATAGACCTGTTGGGCAATCGCATGATCGACCTTCGCCCAAAAACAAAAATAAAACAGATTATCTATACTTCCATCGGTGATTATCTCCCTTTTCCCAAGAACCTTTTGTTTCCGCTCGTGGCTAAAAAGAAAAACCTGGCTGCAGATGTAAACGCCGCTGAAAATGTTTACAAATGGAAGGATGTTCTGGCGAAAAGCGCGCCCGAGCCACCGGATGTGGGACTATCCTTTGATGATGTTGCCATGTATCAGTACACCGGCGGCACCACAGGCGTTTCAAAAGGCGCCATGCTCAACCACGGCAATTTGAGCAAGCAGGTTCAACAGTGTGAAGCATGGTTTCCGACATACCACAAAGGTGATGAAGTCATGCTGGGCGCCCTGCCGATTTTCCATGTCTTCGGACTTTCATGTGCCATGAACTTTGCCATACACATGGGATGGGGGCATATACTGATTCCCAAACCCCAGCCAAAACCCTTGCTCGATGCCATCCGAAAATTCAAACCCACCTTTGCGCCGCTGGTACCGACCATGATCATCGGAATGCTGAACCACCCGGATATCGATAGGGTTGATATGACGTCCATCAAAGGATGCTTTTCAGCAAGTGCACCGCTGCCGCTGGAAGTTATCCGTGATTTCGAGAACAAGACCGGTGCTGTCATCGTGGAAGCCTATGGCTTGACAGAAACGTCGCCTGGAACCCACGTAAACCCCTGCGTGGATGGAAAGCGGAAAGTCGGAAGTATCGGGGTTCCGATTTCCGACACAGAATGCAGAATTGTTGATCTAAATGACAGAAATGCAGACGTTCCGGTTGGATCAACTGGCGAGCTGCTGGTTAAAGGCCCCCAGGTTATGAAGGGTTACTGGAACAATCCCGAAGAAACGGCCAATGCCCTGATTGACGGCTGGCTCCATACCGGAGATATCGGCAAAATGGATGAAGACGGTTATTTTTATATTGTCGACCGTAAAAAGGATATGATCATATCCGGCGGCTGTAATGTTTATCCCCGTGATATTGAAGAAGTATTTTACGAAAACCCCAAGGTTCAGGAAGCGACGGCTATTGGGATACCGCACCCGACTCGGGGCGAATCGGTCAAAGTCTTTGTTGTGATCAAGCAAGGAGAAACTGCCACCCAGGAAGAGCTCATCGAATATTGCGAAGGTAAAATCGCCAAGTATAAGTTTCCAACCGAGGTTGAGTTCAGAAACGAACTGCCTAAAAGCAACATAGAAAAAATTTTGAAAAAGGCTCTCAGAGAAGAAGAGATGGCAAAAAGAAAAAACAAATGAAGCTCCCCGCCGCCCCGTAGAGACAGGATCTCCACCTTGCTCCGACAAGCCGGCGGGGTATTAAAACCCGTATGAAGATAAAATCTTATGTTCCACAGCAGGGCAGCGGAACGCTTTTGAAGATGCGTCTTGCCTTTATTTCCTGCCTCCGTGTACTTTTTCCCCCGCCAGCCAGCGGTAGGGTTTCCAGTAGATATGACGCAGCCACTGTGCTGCAGAGTGTCCTTTTTCTCCTATGCTGGAGAACAGGGAATACAGGGTGGGTACCACCAGCAGTGTTAGAAAAGTAGCGACCATAAGGCCAAAAATTACCACAATGGCCATGGATCGCCACCACTGGCTCGACTCACTCACCCAGGAAATCGCCAGATTACGGAAGTCGAAGGAAACACCGGTAACCATGGGGATAAGGCCCAGAATAGTGGTAACGGCGGTGAGCAGTACCGGCCTAAGCCGGGTGGCGCCGGCTTTAATCACCGCATCTTTGAGGGCCAGCCCCCGTTCCCGCAACCGGTTGATGTAGTCGATGAGAACGATGGCGTTGTTCACGACCACCCCGGCAAGGGATATAACCCCGACGCCGGTCATGATGATGCCAAACGGCTGCTTAAACAGCGCAAGCCCCAGAAAGGCGCCGCCCAGGGAAAGAATTACCGAGGTCATAATAATAAAGGGCTGGGACACCGAGTTGAACTGACTGACAAGGAGTAAAAAGATAAGGAAACAGGCAATCACAAATGCCTTGCTTAAAAAATCCTCGGACTCTTGCTGAAACTCGTTTTCACCCGTGAACTCGATGGTATAGCCGGGTGGCAGGGGATATTGTTTCAAAAGCGCTTCAGCCTGGGCCCGGGCCACCGGACCGGGGATTTTGGTTTCGTCCACATTGGCCTTAACCGTCACCACCCGCTTGTTGTTGATCCGGACGATGTCGCCGATACTGCCGCTGTATTCCACCGTGGCCAGGGTCGACAAAGGAACCATCTCGCCATTGGGTGTGGGAATCATCAACTCTCGGAGCACGTCGGTTACCCGACGGTCTGCCTCGGGCAGTTGCACGGTGATGTCATAATCTTCATCACCCTCACGAAACGACGAGACATCCAGGCCGTTGTATGCTGTTTTCAGCGCAAAACCGATCATGTCGGTGGTGAGGCCGAACAGTGCCGCCTTCTGTCGGTCTACGACCACCTTGACCGAGGGGGTGCCCTCGACAAAGTCATCGCGGATGTCTTTGACGTGGGGGACCCGGGAAATGATGGCCCGAATTTTTTTGGCCGTGTTCCCCAGAATTTGGAGATCATCGCCGGCAATTTCGATATTGATCGGTGCGCCGGTCGGCGGCCCCTCTTCCTGCATGGCCACGGTAATTCGGCCGCCGGGAATATTTTTAACCCGTTCGCGAATGACATCGACGGTGTCTGACGACGATGTCTTGCGTTCCTCCATGTCCAGGAACCGAATCCCTACATGGTTGGGTGCATTGGGGTCAAAAATCGAACTCTTGGAAGAAGTTACCACCTTGACATAGATGTTCTCGATGTTGCCGAGATCGCTGGGACCTGAAAAAATGTCGCCATTGGCTTTTTCATGGGTCTTGGGCAACAGGGTCTGCTGATACCAGCTACCGTTCCCGGCAGTCGGGCCGAACAGGTCTTCTTCTGAAATACCGGCCACCGCCATTTCGATACGCCTAATGATCCGGTCAATATAGTCGATATCCGCGCCCTCCGGGACATCTACGTTGACGTACATGGACTTTGGCTGGATGTCCGGAAAAAATTCCACCGGTTTTTCAATGCCCACCGCCAGCAGCCAGGCTTGGAAAAACAGAATCAGAATGGCAAAGGCAAATCCCACCACAATAAACGGTCGACGCAGCGCAAAGATAAGCACTGCCGAATAGGATGTAAGCAGCCTGCCTTTGATCTCAACGGGTTTTTCACCGGCGGCCTCGATCTCTTCGGCACTTAACACATCCTTCCGGTGGCTGTCCTTTTTGGTCTTCATAAAAAACGAAGCCAATGCCGGATTAATCACCATGGCCACAAACAGACTGGAAGAGAGCGTGACGATCAGGGTTAGCGGCAGATAGCTCATAAATTCCCCCATGATTCCGGGCCAGAAGAGCATGGGCGAAAAGGCGGCCAACGTCGTCAGGGTGGAACCGATCACCGGATAGGCAACCTCGGACGTCGCCCGTTTGGCCGCCTCGATCCGCGATACGCCCTGCTCCATATAACGGTAAATATTCTCAATGATCACAATTGCGTTGTCAACCAGCATCCCCAAGGCCAGGGTCAAGGAAAAGAGCACCACCATATTCAGCGTAATTCCCATGATATAAAGCACTGTAAAAGACAGCAGCATGGAAAAAGGGATGGCCAGGCTGACCAGAAATGCGTTTCGCAACCCCAGGGCAAAAAAGAGAACGATCACCACCAGGATAAGACCCGAAAGGATGTTGTTTTCAAGATCGGCGACCATAAACTTGATGTCTTTTGCCTTGTCCATGACCTTGACGATCTCGGTACCACTGGGCCAGACGGGTTGTTGTTTTGCGATCAGCAGGTCGATTTGGTCGCTGATTTTGATGATGTTTTCACCAGAGCGTTTCTTGACTGCGATATTCACTGCAGAGTGGCCGTCCAATCGGGATCTGCTGGTCTCTTCCTTGAAACCATCCACGACCCGGGCGAGGTCCTTCAGGTAAACCGGTTGGCCGTTATGGGTGCCCATGATCAGATTATAAATCTCAGAAGGCGTTCGAAATTCGCCAGGCACCCGCAGCTGAAAGCGGCCGTCGCCCATTCGGATGGCGCCGCCGGAGGTGTTCTGGTTTTCGCTGTACAGAATCTGCTGAAAGGTGGGGATAGACATCCCGTAATAGGCTAGTTTCTCAGGAAAAACCTCCACCCTGATTTCCCGCTCCAGGCCACCGGTCACTTCTGCCTCGAGCACGCCGGGAATGGCCTCGATATCGTCCTTGAGATCGTCGGCAATCTCCTTGAGTTTGGCCAATCCACAGCTACCGCTCATGGAAAAGACCACGATGGGGAGCTCGGAAAAATTCACTTCAAAGACCGAGGGGTCATTTTCCAGGTCCGTGGGCAGTTCGCCGTTAGCCTCGTCCACCTTGTCTTTGACATCTTGTAAGGCTTTATCTATGTCCGTGCCGGTAACGAACTCGATATTAATAGAGGAAAGCCCCTCACTACTCACGGACTGGATTTTTTTGACACCGTCCAACCCTTTGAGTTTTTTCTCGATCTCAATAGTTACTGCGGTCTCCATATCCGTGGGAGAGACCCCCCGGTAGTCCGTGGTAACAAAGACGTTGGGGATGGTGACATCCGGGTCGGACTCCCTGGGCAAGACGTTGTAGCAATAAACTCCGAAGACGAAAATAATCACGGCGAGCACCATCACGGTGATTCTCTTGTTGACGGCAGTATCGGAAACGATCATAGCAGTGTTCCCTCTTTGTCGGAAAGGATTCGGACGATGTTCACCCGCTGTCCGTCCTCTACGTTGCGGTGGCCTTCGACGATGACCCGATCTCCCGGTACAAGCCCTTCTTTAATCTGGACTCGCCAATCTTCAAGGATTCCCAATTTCACGGGCTGTCGCTTGGCCACACCACCTCCCTCCACATAGACAAACTGTTCGCCGTTGCGAGTGATCACCGTATAAAGCGGTACGCTTATGCTGGCCTCTTCTACTTTTTTTACGATCTCCGCCCGAACGAACATCCCCGGCAAAAGCATGCCGTCAGGGTTGGCAATGGCCAGTTCCAGATTATAGAGACGGGCGGTGTTGTCCGGTGAAGCGGCAAGAACATGCTTGCGGGCTTCTACGATACGGTTGTTCAAGGCCTGGACCGTGAGTTTGACGGTGTCGATGTTTCGCACCGTGGCCACATCCGACTCGGGTATGCCGATTACCGCCTTAACCGTATCAATTTTGAGGATCCTGGCAATAGGATCGGCAACGCTTAAAAGCAGGCCTTTCTTGGCGTCCAACCGCCGGATCACACCGGACATCGGTGCAGTGATATTGCAGCGAGAAAGCCTCAATTCCGCATTCTTCATTTCAGCCTGGGCGGTCTGAACCTGGGTTTCAATATTTTCAAGTTCAGCTTTAGGAATCAGTCGTTTTTCAAACAACGTCCGGAATCGTTGCAGGTTCGCGAAAGCCAACCGGTATGAGGCTTTGGCAGCGTCGAGAGCGATCTGGAAATCGGCCGGATCGATACGGGCAAGGACCTCGCCCTGAGCCACCTGATCGCCTTCCACAGCCCGCACTTCGATCACCTCGCCGTTGATTTTGGCAAGCAGTTCCAGATCGGTCCACGGCTCAATAATACCCGGAAGATTGATCCGGTCCCGTATGATTCTGGGCTGAACATCCAAAAGCACCACGTTGGTAGCCGGCCGCTCGTTGGACAGAGCTTCAGCCTGTGCCTCGGCGATCCTCGTCTTCTTCGCATTGATCACCGAAAAAAGGCTGATGATTAAAACGACGGTCACGCTCAACAGAATTAGGGGCAGGGCGTTCCAGATTTTTTTTACAATCCTACCTCGTTCGGTTTGGGGCTCTATATCTTTTGTGTGCATAGTATTTACCTCTTTTTCATATCTTGTTGTCCATCCCCGGCAGCAAGTCCTTCCATTGCCTGCCTCAGAAGCTTTCGAAGGGCTTGTTCAATTTCCTGTTCGCTTTGAAACCGGCGTTCATACCATGCGGACAGAACAAGGATGTAAAAGGCATAAAAATGACCCGAAATATAAAGAAGCTCCAGGTCGTCGCGCAGCTCTCCCCGTGATATCGCCCGAGTAAGGATTTCACCCAGGGCGCTGAGATACCGTTCGGAGAGGTCGTTGGATTTCTCCATAGTCAGTTCCTTGGGAAAAATCATTTCTCTGGCGAGGATGCGACCAAAATTGTAGTTTTTTGTAACGTACCGAAACTGCCCCATAAACAACGTCAAAAGTTGTTCCTGTAGCGAGGCGTCAGGATCTCTTTTTTGGGCAAGATCGGCAAAAACAAAATCAACCTGATCCTCGCAAAAGGCCAAAAAGATCTCGTTTTTGGTATGAAAGTAGCCGTAAATAGTGCTTTTGCCGACACCGGCTTCCTTGGCCAGTTCATCAACGCTTGTTTTTTCAAAGCCTTTTTCCGAGAAGAGCTTGATGGCTGCGTCTAAAATGGCTTGGCGTGTTTTTTTCTTTTTTGTTTCTCTGAGACCGCTCATGATTTCTCCTTTCAGCGAAAGTCGACCATGGTCGTAAATTTAATCGCAATCGCGGCTTTTGTCAATAAAAAAACCGACCGCAGTCGGATTTTTGCGCCAGACACGAAACCCTGGCCCAAAAGTCCGACTGGATTGGGGTATTCCCCTATAAAAATAAGGCCTTTGCCCTATGGACAAATTTTCCTGAATATGAAAGTATTTTAACTACATTCGACGTCTGCCCTGAATCAACGCATATACTGAAACATGGTTTTCTGCTGGCCTCATTTACGATTATTTTCTCATCCCCGAATTTAAACGGGTATCGATCCGTCACTTCAAACAATTACAAAGGAGTTCATTAACACTCCGACATCGATCAAATTCCATTAAGGTGGTTATTCCATGAGGAAATGCCTCAAAATGTGCCGGCCTTGCTCTTAACAGGACCGTACATGTTCTGTTTTGAGCAGGATCATCTCAACAAATTAAAAAGGTCAATCTTGAAAATAGATTTACGACTCCGTGATGATGGTTACGGTATCAAGCCATTTCTAATCATCGGGTTCGTGGCGACCCGCAGTGAAAGGAGGGAGCTATGTATATCCAGCAGGCAGATCTTTTTTGGGGTATGAAACGGGATTTCGTAAAGGAACTTATGAATATCGCTGAAAAAGAATCTTATAAAAAAGGACATTTTATTTTTCACAAAGGAGATCCTGCGACTTACTTTTATATTTTAATCAAAGGACGTGTCAAACTGAGCATTGGTGACGCGGGGGGGGTGACGTACACCGTCGATCATGCTGGCGAGGCTTTCGGGTGGTCCAGTCTCATTGATCGGGATGTCTATTCTGCATCGGGAGAATGTTTGGAAGAGACAATACTTCAGAAATTTGACAAGAACAAGGTACATTCGATTCTGGATAAAGACCCGGTCAATGGGCTCATCTTCTTTAAACGCTTTGCAGGAACAATCGGAAACCGTTTGCTTTGGAGCTATAATATGCTCACAGCATCTTCTCAAGCGAGAATTTCCCCTTCTTCGGGAACGGAACAGATTCAAAAATCCGAAGCCGTTGTATGAAAATGTAAATCTGAACTGCAACAGCGAGCGCTAACCCCACAACTTGCTGAGGGGTTAGCGAGCGAATCAAAAAATTGATAGAATTCCTTACAGTCGCTGCGAAGCACTGCCGCAAGGCAGAACATTCTCTGCAGCTTGCTGCAAGGAGTTTCAATTCCACTCAGATTGTCGGAGCAAAGCCAAGATCCCCTCTCAACAGAGCTGAGGGGATGTAAGCCTTTTGTTAAAAGGGTCAAAATGATTTCAATCTGAGGCTTTGAAACCAATTTTAGTTCATTTTTCATTAAGCCCGTGGGCATCTAAGAAACTTCCATTTTTTGATGGGTCCGGATTTCTCAAATACTGGAACCTGGTTGTTTCCGTACCGTTGATTACAGCATGTATCGCCATCGGAAAAAATTCAGTCTTCGGGTTAATTTTATATATAATCGCTTGTATCTTGCTTGCAATCGTCCTATTCAAATTTTACTGCACCCATTGTCCCCATTACATTCAGAGCGCCAAAACTTTAAAGTGTATGTTTTTTTTGGGGGATCCCTAAATTTTTTATGCCGGAACCCGGTGCTTTAAGCTTCCTTGACAAGGCTGTGTCCCTGTTTACGATGCTCATTATTATACTGCTTCCCCTTTACTGGTTGTTGTTAGCGCCGGACTTGCTGATAATCTACGTTCTATCTGTGGGAGTTATGGGTTCAACTTTAAAAAGATATGAATGCAGACGATGCACCTATTTTCAATGTCCGTCAAATAGTGTTCCGGAAGAATTAAGGAAATAGTAATACCTCAATTGAGCCGCTATATCAGGTTGTTATTGATCAGCATTTTCATAGCGCCCTGGCTGGATGTTGTAATCAATGAAAGCGCCTCTGAAATACATCGATTGATTTCTGAGCCGTCAAGCAGCTTCGTCCTTCCGATCGCTTCCATGATTTTTCCTTCGTTGCCCCCTTGTTCCTTCACATACCATGTAGTGTATTTGGAACCAAGTTTTGAGACATAAGTTCAGAAACAATGGGTAACCCATGTCAAATTTATACGACCCCTAACAAATACAGGATAAATGGGTGAGTTCAGCGAGTTTTAAGCAATCAGATAGAGATTATGATCCAAAAAATCCATATGCCAATACAAAATTCCGGGATTGAACAGAATTGATCTCATCAATCACTTGACTTTACTTGGAAACCGGTATATTTGAGCCTTCTATGAAGGCTCGCAATTTTTGGCGGGCGGGTTTCGTTCTGAAGAGAACACCCATTTGTCAAAAGTGGCAGCCTGAAGTTTGAAACCATTATTGTTTGAAAAGGAGAGTTTCACGATGGCTAATGGGATCGTAAAATGGTTTAACGAAAAAAAGGGTTACGGTTTTATTGAGCAAGAAGACGGGCCGGATGTGTTCGTTCATCATTCAGGCATCGATGGCGCCGGTTTCAAGTCTCTTAATGAAGGTGATCGGGTTTCCTTTGATGTCGAGCAGGGGGTGAAAGGGCCTTCCGCCGTAAATGTCAAAGTAATTTAGCTGACTATATTTAATCAGAAAAAAGGTGCTTCATTGAATGATGCCGGAGTGTCTTTTTTATGGGCCGTATTTTTCCAGAGCTACAAAAGTTTCTTATGGCTGGGTGCCTGGATCAGTAAATCTGTCAAATTCCTCCCAGAAGATGGATCGTACGGCATCTGTCTCTCTGAGGATTTCATGCCGTGCCCTTGGAATTTCCATAAATTCGCAATCGGGCAGCAAAGCACAGATTTTCTTTTGAGCCTTATTGGATACGACGCTGTCCTCACCGGCACTGATTATCAGGATCGGTGTTGTGAACTTTTTAGCAAATCCGGGCTTGGTGAGAATATCTGTCGATTTTATGCTCGCTGACAACCACCCATAAGTCACCCCTCCTAAAGCAAGATCAGGATTTTTTGCGATTACCTTATTTGTATCCGTAAAACGCACCGGATCTGATGTGAGGTTGTTGCCTTCAAATGTTTCATCCGTATAGTCACCGGAACCAATGGCATATGCATGCCTTAAACCGATTTTATTTGCAGACCGGGAAATAAAACTTGCAAACCATCTGGACAGAGGGAACGTGAAAATATCTATCATCGGCGCTGTCAGGACCGCCCTTTCAACCATTTGGGGGTGATCATGGATAAAACGGAGTGCAATATGACCGCCCATGGAATGGGCAAGAATGATCAGCGGATCGATGGCTTTCGGCTTAACGATGTTGCTGACGAACAGTTTCAGATCATTCAAGTAAATATCGAAATCCTCGATAAACCCCTTATGTCTGTTCGCCAGCATCCGTGCTGAAAGACCCTGGCCGCGCCAGTCAAAACTGTACACATCAAAACCTCTTTCAATCAACTCGCCGATGGTTTCTCTATATTTTTCCATGAATTCTTTTCTGCCGTTGAGCAAAAGGATCGATCCTCGCCTTCGTTCTTTTTGGCAGTACCATATACCATAGCGGATAGCGCTCTTATCCGACGTCTTCATAAAATCATACGATGTAAGCATCTCTGGTTTAGCGCTTGAAGTATTCGAGGACATAACCAAAACACCTATAATGAAGCTCCCCGACGCAAACGGACTGCGTATTAAAAAAACACAATAAAAAAGAGGAATTTACCATAACAGCATAACTTTAAATTTTTGGCTTCTTGGATTCATTTACATACGCGCCGTATCTAACGTATTTTTGGTACCCAACCCGATTGTCCTTGACATGACATTGGCTTGAACATAATGCTGTCATAATACACCTAAATTTAACGAATTGATATTCTGGGAGATAGTATTTATTGTTATTATTGTTGAGAATGTCAACCCAGAACTTCCCAAACAGCTCGGAACAACGAATGGGAGATTTTGAAACGGCTTATAGTACCGTTAACGTCGACCTTTGTTACAGGAAAAAAAATGGTAAAACACACGCACAATCATGTGGAAACTTATGACGGTCTCGTTGGACTTGGTTTAGATCGTGAAACCGATGAAAATACAGTCATCTTTTATCTTCAGAAATTTTCAGACGACACGCTCATGAAGGAATTGGTCCGGCGGATGACGGATGAAGAACTGGACGAGATATTTTCTCTGCTGACTCGACTACTTAAAAAACATTTGACGGATTCTGAGTATCACAGCCTTTTTCTAAAAGATGATCATCCATAGCTGCTCATTGGTAAAGTTTGCCCTATAGTTGCAACATTCGGGTTTGTGTATTTTAGGGCTGAACTTTTTACATTCTGGCACTTAGGCACCCGGGCTCGGAAAAAGAACAGTCAATACATCTTTTGTGTCCGCGTGTGGTTGTGGCAATCATTTTTGGTTCCGGCTTGTCCGGGTTGGGAGTTAACACAGTGTTCACAGAAAAACAGTTGGAAAAGTATGCAGATGTTCTCTTGTGGGGACTTAAAACAGCCAAATCCCGTAAATTCAAAAAAAACGACGTTGTGCTGATCCGTTATAATATGCCTGCCATCCGGCTTGCGGAAATTCTCTATGCTAAACTCCTGGATATGGGAATACATCCGGTTCAACGGATAAATCCGAGTGTTGATATGGAGAAATCCTTTTTTGAACGTTCGAACACCCAGCAGATCCTCTTCCAAACCCCCGGTGAAAAAGAACTTTTTAAGCATCTAAACGGCAGCATTTTTCTCCATGCTCCGGAATCAATAACTCATTTGAGCCATATAGATCCTAAAAAGATCGGGAAAGCCGCTATCGCTAGAAAGTACTTGCGCGATATTCTTGACGCCCGGGATCAAGCCGGTGATTTCGGCTGGACCCTATGCACTTTTCCCACCAAAGAACAAGCCAGACATGCCAAACTCTCCATGAAGGCCTATACGGATCAGATTGTAACAGCCTGCTTTCTAAACAGATCTTCCCCGGTCTCCCATTGGCAAACGATTTATAAAGACGCAACATCTGTAAAGCGGTGGCTGAACAGAATGAAAGTGAATTTCTATCATATTGAATCCGAAAATATAGACCTCATCATCACCCCTGGTGAGAAAAGGAAGTGGATCGGCATCTCCGGCCACAACATCCCAAGTTTTGAGATATTTCTTTCACCGGACTGGAGAGGAACCCGGGGGACATACTTTGCAAATCAGCCTTCATTCCGGAGCGGAAATTATGTAAAGGGGGTAAGACTCGAATTTAAAAGGGGTGGCGTGGTTAAAATCCAGGCACAAAAGGGAGAAAATTTTGTTATCAAGCAGCTCTCTATGGATAAAGGGGCCAATAAGCTGGGTGAATTTTCCCTCACAGACAAAAGATTTTCCAGGATCAGCACCTTTATGGCAAATACGCTATTTGATGAAAATTACGGTGGAACATACGGTAACTGCCATGTAGCGCTGGGATCTTCCTATGCTGATACGTATCACGGAAATCCAAAAGAATTAACCGGAGAAAAAAAGAAAACGCTCGGGTTCAACGATTCAGCGTTGCACTGGGACCTTGTCAATACTGAAAATAAAAGGGTTGTTGCCCATCTTGCATCCGGCAAAAAGGTTGCCATCTATGAAAACGGCATGTTTACGATTTAATATTTCGAAAATTCTTTTTTTTTGAGCGCCGGCGTCGTGTTATAAAATCCTTTGTGATGTTATATCTTGTATTTTCCGAAATCTTCAGGTGAAAGATTTTCAAGATATTCCGCCCATTTTTTCCCTTGTTCGCTTTTGTTTAATACTTCGTAATCACCTTCAGCCATTAGAGATTGTTCAAAAATCTTATCCGCCACATAAATGGGAGCGTCAAAACGAAGGGCAATGGCAATGGCATCGCTTGGACGCGCATCTATGTTGAAACTTTTTTCTTCAGATACGAAATATATTTTGGCGTAAAAGGTATTGTCCTTTAGATCGCACACCTCGACCTTCGATACCGCCATATCCAGATTTTCGACGAAATTCTTGAAAAGATCATGGGTCATGGGACGGTCGAACTTGATTTTTCTAAGTGCTGAAGCTATGGATGTAGCTTCGAGCAAGCCGATCCATATCGGAACCGCCTGATCCCCTTTTACAGACTTTAAGATAAGAATCGGCGTATTCGATGTCGGATCTATTGCCATACTCGCTACGTTTACTTCATGCAACATAACTCTCATCTCCTCTCAAACCAAAAGAAATTGGTTCTGCGCTAACCGGTTCGCCCCGGAGTGAATGGGAAAACGCTTTCAAAATTCTGACATTCACAATCTGCCCTGGAACAATATCATTATGCGCAATATCCCCATTGCTCCGATTAAAATTTACGATCTTGTTTGTGGATGTACGGCCGGTCCACTGGATATCCGAGTGTCTGCTCGGTTTGTCCATTCGGTTTTGCTTCCGGCTTACGCCTTCCACAAGAATCGATTGTATGGAGCCTTCTAACGCTTTGTTTTTTTGGGTTGTATAATGATCCTGCAGATCCAGAACCTGCTGCAGTCTCTCTTTCTTTTCCTGTTCAGAGATCTTGTTCAAAAATCGGGCTGCCGCCGCGTTTGGACGGTCAGAATATTTAAACGCAAACAGCCCGTCAAATTCAACAGTTTGAATTAAATCAAGGGTTTCTTCAAAATCTGTCTGTGTCTCCCCCGGAAAACCCACAATAATATCAGATGTAATGGAAATCTCAGGACAAGTTTGACGCAGTTTATCGACTTTTTCAAGATATATTTCCCGAGTATACTTCCGGTTCATGCTTTTTAGAACCCCGTTTGAACCTGACTGTATCGGCAAATGGATATGATTGCATAATTTCTCAAGGCCTTTAAATGCAAAAATAAGATTTTCTGAAAGATCTTTGGGATGTGATGTCGTAAACCTGATTCTCAAAAGCCCGTCCGTGTCGTTGACACGCCGCAAAAGTTCAGGAAATGTGCAGAGGCCTTCCTTTTTACCGTAGCTGTTCACGTTCTGGCCGAGCAGGGTCACCTCCCGCACACCGGATTCAACAAGACGTCGGATTTCTTGAACAATATTTTCTGGATCCCTGCTGGTTTCCCTCCCCCGCACATAAGGAACCACGCAGTAGGTGCAATAATTATCACACCCTTGCATGATGGTCACAAAGGCCGTTGTCTTTCCCCTGTCATGTCTCTGTTTGACAAAATCCAATTCTTCAATCTGTTCCGACATTTCAATGTCGACAATTCGGCATCTTTTGGACTCAATGACCTTGACGATATCCGGCAAACGACCGATGGCATTTGTCCCGAAAACAAGATCAAGATGCGGCACACGCTTCAGGATTTTTGCACCCTCCTGTTGGGCCACACACCCGCCGACCCCGATCATAAGGGCAGGTTTTTTTCTTTTCAAT
>Ga0307376_10001249_pt1 | contig 28189 bp, 18 predicted proteins | sample TR2MG_FD_202536 | JGI IMG/M metagenome (GOLD analysis project Ga0307376, IMG submission 202536) | Soil microbial communities from Risofladan, Vaasa, Finland - TR-2 | ecosystem: Environmental > Terrestrial > Soil > Coastal area > Acid sulfate soil | place: Finland: Risofladan, Vaasa | collected...
GGCCGCCAACCAGCCGAACTTCTCGGAAACCGATGCCTATGACATAAAAGCCAGAAGCCCACAAAAAAATTGATTATAACCGTTGACGGATGACCTCATAGCAGCCCCCAGGTTTACCGGCCACACCTTCTGGCGGGCCGCGCCCTGGGGGGTTCCCTTGCTTGCCCGCCGAAGGCGGATTTTGCGGACTTGCCCGCCGCTGTCATTCCTGCGCAGGCAGGAATCCAGGCTGGAAGCCCCCCAAATTACCCCAAAAACCACGATTTCCCAAATTTTGTCAAGATTTTTCAAAAAAATCCCAAAATCGGTATCGACATAGGCAACGCCAACTTCGGCTATTAGGTGTATGAGCAGACCGTAAAGGCTCTGCCCGCTTCCCCTCTGCCAAAAGCAAAATGTGTATGCTGGCCCCAGATAGGGAGAAAATAAAAAAATAGAATACTTTTGACTAGGCATCAACACAACAGTATAGTTGGGTCGTGATACCTGACTGTATTGATGTTGGTGGGCCTTGGAATGTTTTACCTCCGGGAGTGTATTACGCAACACTCGAGGAGATTGAAGCACGTTTTGCAACTTCTGACCATCGAAAACGCCTTTTCTCTGGATTTAGAAAAGGCGTCTTAGCTCTACGTAAAGCTGGATGTCGAAAAATTTTTCTTGACGGCAGTTTTGTTACGGAGAAGCCTATTCCACGTGATTTTGATGTTTGTTGGGATCCAATGGGAGTCGACATTTCAAAACTGGATCGTGTTTTCCTTGACTTTTCCGATAGACGCAAAAAACAAAGAGAGTGCTTCCAGGGAGAATTCTTTCCGGCCACTTGTCTTGCAGACGGGAGGCATTTCTTTTTTGATTTTTTCCAAATCGACAAGTACACGGGAAATGCCAAAGGTATTATCTGTATAAGTGTTTCTAAGAATTGACAGAAGAGGATATTATCATGATAACAAATGAGCGGCAGTATCGTATCACAAGTGCTCAGTTTGAAAAACTAAAGGCGGCAATTAACACTTTTGATATTAAAGCAGCCACTGAACGCACAAAGTCGAGGGTTCTTGCGAAGGCAGAGCTAGAAGCACTGCGCAGCGAATTTGAAAACCTTTCTATGCGATTGCATGAATATGAAACGCTAAAATCTGGAAGCGTTGAAATACTCAAGGCATCGAATTTGGAAGAGTTACCAAGTATTCTTATCAGAGCACGTATTGCCAAAGGACTTTCACAACGTCAACTTGCAGATGCTCTCGGTTTGAAGGAACAGCAGATTCAGAGATATGAGGCAGAAGAGTACGCTTCTGCGAATTTGCGGCGGCTTGCAGATGTTTCAAATGCGCTGGGTCTAAACATAACTGAAATTGCCGAATTCAAAGCAACATGGCAAAGACCTATTGTAGATCAGGATGATTTAGCATGGGATCAGTTCCCGATTAAGGAAATGTTTCGTCGGAATTGGTTTAAGGAATCCCCCGGCTCTTTGGAGGCTGCCGTGGCCAATGCCGAGGAACTTGTCAAGGAATTCGTGACAGATTGTCTTGATAGTCCGATCCAAGCCTTTGCACGTCAGCGTGTGCGTTCAGGAGGCAATGTCAATCCATATGCTCTTCTCGCGTGGCAATGTCGAGTTATAGGCCTCGCAAAAAAGAAGGAGGTAGCAAGCAGATACAAACGGAAAGCAATTACGAATGAATGGCTGGATGAACTCGCGCATTTAAGTATCGAAGAAGATGGTCCCAAAAAAGCCATTGACTATTTGCAGGATTCTGGGATTCGTTTGGTTGTTGAACAGCATCTGCCGCAAACACATTTAGATGGGGCAGCGTTTTTACTGGCTGATGGTTCGCCAATAGTCGGAATGACCTTACGTTTTGACAGAATTGATAACTATTGGTTTGTTCTTCTACACGAGCTTGTTCATATAATTAAACACTTACACAAGGAAAATATAGAAAGCATATTTGACGACCTCGACGTAGAAGCTGAAGATATTGAAAAGGAGGCAGATGAGCTGGCGGGTGAAATCCTTGTTCCTGAAGACAAATGGAATACGGCCTTGGCACGTTATCTAAGAAGTAAAGAATCCATCGAAGATTTTGCTCAGGAACTGAATATTCATCCTGCGATAGTAGCAGGAAAAATACAAAGAGAAGCAAAAAATTATACGATTCTTACAGATATGGTCGGACAAGGCGAAGTAAGAAAACTTTTCCCGGATGTCTGTTTTTTTTAACGTAGGAGAACATAATGAGCTTTAATCATACCCATTACGTACCGTGTCTTCGATGGAAACAAGGGGAGTATCAAGCTGTATGGCGATTACGAGATACAACGAAGCGAATGTTCACGCCACTAGTAGAAATTCCGGAACTTGGATGGGATTTCGAGGAAGAAAAAGAAAAAAAGACTATTGACCAACTCTTGACTGATTTTGCGCTAAAAAAAATCTATAAAAAATGGGGAAGTTCTCCCTGCTTTGTTGACTTAAATCTCATTCCACCCGCTAAACGGATGAAAAACGGTGTTCACCCTATACGTTCTATTTTTAATGATCTCCGATGGTTGGGGTGCCAAGCTATACCTGTAACAGGACTACTCAGAGATGGTGAATATCAGCAGGAAATTAAAACGGTTTCGGATAAGGACAAAAGCGGTGTTTGCCTAAGAATAACAATAGAACAGGCGGCGAAGGGTTTATTTAAAACCGGAATAGATTCATTATTGGCAACATTGACAATACAGTCAACTAACTGTGACCTTATTTTAGATTTAGGTGCACCAAATTTTATTCCTCTTGAAGGATTTTCTAAAGCGATTCAGACTATTGTGAGTTCTTTTCCTTATTTGGATGACTGGCGAACTTTTACAATTCTGGGTACCTCTTTTCCTGAGACCATGGCGGTTGTTAAAAAGGGAGGAGAAATTCTTCCGCGGTATGAATGGAAACTATATAAGAGGTTGGTCGTTGATTTAAAAAAAGCAGAATTGCGGCTTCCCACTTTTGGCGATTATGCCATATCCCACCCAAAGGTTCTTGAATTGGACATGAGAAAAGCTAACCCTTCTGCGACAATAAGGTACACGATTGACGATGGTTGGTATATCGTAAAAGGAGAGAAGGTTAAAAAAGATAAAAAGTACGAAGGAGAGAAGGTTGAAGATAAAAAGTACGGCTTTGAACAATATAGAGATCTTAGCAAAAGTGTCATAAATTCAAAATATTATTTTGGACCAACATTCTCATGGGGAGATGATTATATTCAAAAATGTGCGAATAAGGAAAGTAGTACCGGCAAACTTATGACATGGCGACAGGTCGGCACAAATCATCATATTGTGAAGGTAACCCAGGACATCGCCAGTTCTTACGCTTCTTAAAATACTTTCTGACAAATTTTCGAAGCTCACAAATGCTTAACGTGTCTACTATGTACTCGTACAGTATAGCCCGTGGCTGGCGAAGTATTTTGGACGACAGTTTTTTCTGCCGTAATATTTCTTCTGCTTCATTGCGCCATAATAATTGTGCTACGGAAATTGGATCGATGTTTTCGTTCGTCTGTGCCTCACGAATTGTATCAAAATTGACAGCACCTCTCGGTCCTCTTGCACATAGTATCACGCCCCAACATTCGGGGATATGGCTTTGAATGGAGTTGATATAACGGTCACCCACAACTATTGAAATTTTGTCGAAAACTGCATTATATGATTTAACTTGCTCCTTAAGTCTGCGAAGTGAATCTTTGTTGCTCTTAATCTCATAGCCAATAAGATGGCCGTTAACCACAGCAATATCGGCCCGACATTTCCCATGATTTAAGCCGAGTTCATCAATCACAAGCGTATCTTTTTGGGCATGTTGCCGTCGCAGCTTTTTCCTATGGAAATTTTGCCTGATCTCCAAATCATTCATAACTTACCAATACCTTAATAAGACCAGGATTTCTTAAAGAATTCTACACAAAGTCAACATTAGGTAAAGAAGAAGGCGCTTCTTTTGATGCAATTCCTTTCATAATATATATTTCGGTTTTATCTATGAATAGCTTGATTTTAGGCCAATAAATTCGCGAGTAGAATTTATTCCTTGACGGCGGCCTGCGCCGCCGCTAATCTGGCAATCGGTACGCGGAAGGGCGAGCAGGACACGTAGTCCATCCCGACGCGGTGGCAGAATTCGATGCTGTCGGGGTCGCCGCCGTGCTCGCCGCAGATACCGACCTCGAGGTCTTTTCTTGTCTTTCGGCCCCGCTGTATGCCCATTTCTATCAGCTCGCCGATACCCTGCTGGTCGATGCTCTGGAAGGGGTCCCCGGCGATAATGCCCTTCTTAATATAATCGGGCAGAAATCCGCCTATATCATCGCGGGAGAAGCCGAAGCCCATCTGGGTCATATCATTGGTGCCGAACGAGAAGAACTCGGCCGCCTCGGCAATCTTGTCGGCGACAATCGCCGCACGCGGAATCTCAATCATCGTGCCGAACAGATGCCTGATTTTCTTAAGCCTGTATTTCGCCAGCGTCTCCTGGTAAACCCCCCGCGCCAGCGCAAGCTGGTCATTCAGTTCCTTAACGTCACAGACCACCGGAATCATTATCTCCGGATAAGGCTTTTTGCCCTCCTTGATTAGCTCGGCGGCCGCCTCGAAAATCGCGCGTATCTGCATCTGGCTTATCTCGGGATAAGTGATGCCGAGGCGCACGCCGCGGTGGCCCATCATCGGGTTGGACTCGCGCAGGTCCTCCGCCCGCCCGGCCAGCTCTTCGGCGCTTATATTCAGCTCGCCCGCCAGATGCTGCAGCTTGGCCGGGTCCCGCGGCACAAACTCGTGCAGCGGCGGGTCCAGCAGCCGAATCACCACCGGCAGGCCGTCCATCGCCTCGAGCGTTCCCTTTATGTCCTTTTTCACGTATGGGAACAGCTCCTCGACCGCTTTTTGCCGCTCCTGTTGGGTCTTGCAAAGAATCATCTTGCGAAGCACAAACAGCGGCTCGTCGGCGCCCTTGCCGTAGAACATATGCTCCGTGCGGAAAAGGCCGATGCCTTCGGCGCCCAGTTGACGGGCCTTTTTGGCGTCCTCCGGGGTGTCCGCGTTTGTCCGCACGCCGAGCTTGCGGACCTGGTCGCAGACCTTCAGAAAGTCATTGAGCAGCTTGTTTTCCTCCGCGGCGTCGAGCATGTCAAGCCGGCCTTCATAGACCAGCCCCCTTGTACCGTTAAGCGTCAGCCAGTCGCCCTCGTTATAGACCTTGCTGTCGACGTGCAGCTGCTTTTTGGCGTAGTCCACCTCAATTGCCCCGCATCCGACGATGCAGCACTTTCCCCAGCCGCGGGCAACCAGCGCCGCGTGGCTGGTCATGCCGCCGCGGGCCGTCAGAATGGCCTGCGCGGCGCGCATGCCTTCGACGTCTTCAGGGCTGGTTTCCTCGCGCACGAGAACTACCTTTTTACCCTCCTGGGCCCACTGCACCGTCTCGTGGGCGGAAAATACTATCTGGCCCGCTGCCCCGCCGGGACCGGCAGGCAGTCCTTTAGCCAGAGGCTTGGCCGCTGATTCGGCCTTAGGGTCGATTATGGGGTGCAGCAGCTCGTCAAGCTGGGCGGGCGTTACGCGCATGACCGCATCCTCTTTCCTGATGAGTTTCTCTTTGAGCATATCCATGGCCATCCGCACCGCCGCCGGGCCGTTGCGCTTGCCCACACGCGTCTGGAGCATAAATAACCGGTTATTCTCGATTGTGAATTCTATATCCTGCATGTCACGGTAATGCTTCTCGAGGCGTTTCTGAATGGCAAACAATTGCCTGTAAATCCCGGGCATGGTCTCTTCGAGCGTGGCCAGCTCTTTATTGTTTTCGGATTTGGAGTATGCGTTAATCGGGGCGGGAGTCCGAATCCCGGCGACCACGTCTTCACCCTGGGCGTTTATCAGGTATTCGCCGTAGAAATTGTTCTCGCCGTTTCCGGGGTTCCGCGTGAAGCCTACGCCGGTGGCCGAATCACTGCCCATATTGCCGAAGACCATCGCCTGGACGTTCACAGCCGTACCCCATTCGTCCGGAATCCCTTCGATTCGCCGGTAGCTTACCGCACGTTTGCCGTTCCAGGAGGCGAACACCGAACTAATGCCCCCCCAAAGCTGCTCGTTGGGGTTATCGGGGAAGGGTTTTCCGAGTACCTCTTTGACCTTGTCCTTGAAAAGCCCGCAGAGCGTCTTGAGGTCGTCGGCGGTCAGGTCGGTGTCGCTTTTGTAACCTTTCTCGGTCTTGCTCTGTTCCATGATTTTTTCCAACTGCTTGCGGATACCTTCTTCGTCCTTCGGCTCTATGCCGGCCGCCTTTTCCATTACCACATCGGAATACATCGTAATCAGCCGGCGGTAGGCATCATAGACGAAGCGGGCATCGCCGGCGCTTTGCTTTATCATGCCGGGGATGGTTTTCTCCGTTAAGCCGATATTTAATACGCTCTCCATCATACCGGGCATCGATTTTCGAGCGCCGCTGCGCACGGAAAAGAGCAGGGGATTGGCGGGGTCGCCGAATTTTTTGCCCATGAGCTTTTCGACTTTGGCCAGGGCCTTCTGGACGTTTTGCTTCAATCCCTGCGGGAGCTTTTTCTTATTCTGATAATAGTAGGTGCAGACCCTGGTGGTGATTGTAAAGCCGGGCGGGACAGGCACGCCGAGGTTGGCCATCTCGGCCAGATTTGCACCCTTTCCTCCGAGGAGGTTCTTCATCTTTGCGTTGCCTTCGGCTTTTCCGCCGCCGAAGAAATACACCTGTTTTTCTGCCATTTCAAAAACCCTTTCAGCTAACAAAAACGTCTCCTATCGACCTTTTGCGTTTTTCAAAAAGCTCAGGTTGACAGGTTCATTTACACCCCCCTTTATCCTGGCCCATATTATACTCGCACCCGCATCGTAAAACCATCCCTCCGGTGCGGAATCGAACACAGTCTTTTTGTCAAAACGCGGGAGGTCCTTACTATCGCTGGTTACAGCTCTTACGGTCATTTTCTTGTGTATTCTGAATATGTGGTCCCTTTCGGGTAATTTATAGCTTCCCTTCGGGGCGCTTTTGCTTACTGTTATGCCGGTGTCGTTTTCGACGCACTTGAAGGCGGTCATCGCGTAAACACCCTTCTGGTAATCATAACTTACGCCGTCGTCCTCATAAAGCGTAAAAGACGACCTGCCCTTGGGATAAATTCTTATTGTGAGCGGGCTTTTTTTCTGGTCGAGGTATTTTTGGCCGTCAGAGGCCATCGGAATAATGGCGCCCGCTTTGACGAGTATGGGGGCCTTGTCGATGGGGGCGCTATAGGTAATTGTCCGCCCGCCCTCGTACTTTGCGTCATCCGAGAAGTCAATCCACTCGCCGCGCGGCAGGTATATTTGCCGCGAGAAGGTTGTGTCACTCCAGAGCGGGGCGATTAATAATTCTTCGCCCAATAGATACTGGCCGTAGGCGGAGTAGGTGTTGGGGTCGTTCTGGTATTCGAGGACGAGGGCCCTGACCAGAGGCAGGCCGGTTTGTGTGGTTTGTCTGGCGTAAGAATAGATGTACGGCATAAGGCGATAGCGCAGGCGCGCGAATTTGCGGTAGTTGTCGTCGGGGATTTTTCGGCCGGTCCAGTATAGTTCGGTTCTTTCTCCTGCGACGGTCAGGCAGAGGTACTGGCTGAGCCTTGAAAGAGGCCAGTCGGTTTTTTGGCTGTCGAGAATCTCGCGGGTGACGTTGTCGGTATAGATTCTGAAGGGGACGCCGGAGAGGCCGAAGTTGATGCAGCCCATAATCTCGCCCTCGATGTTTTTGCCTTCGCTGTGGCTGTCCTGCGTTCCCTGCATGGGGTATCTTTGTGTCCCCGCCCAGAGGGAGCGGCCCCACACGACGCAGCGCTTATTGGGATTGCGGGCCTTGTACGCCTCCCAGCTTGCCATATCGTAGAGCATGGAATAGAGGTTATGCAGCTCCTGGCCGCACATTTTCGCGTAAGGCGAGTACATGGTGCCATAGACTTCCTCGCCGTGGTCGCCGGCCGCGCCGTCGGAGCCGAAGTCGATCATAAAGTTATGCAGGTCGGCCCACCATTTTCTGGCCTGGGGGTTGCAGAAATCGACGAGGCCGCCGGGGTCCATACCGTAGCCGAATCTGCCGTTCCAGGTCGCGCCGTCCTGCGTAATGAAGAATCCCCGGAAGTCAGCGTCCTCGTATTTTTCGGTGCAGGTGCGAGGGATGCCGGGATTTTCCCAGAAGATAGCGTGACAGTTCATTTCGTGCAGTTTTTTTACCATTTCATCGACGGCGTCGAAGGCGCCCCAGCCGTCGTCGGGCCAGTTGAGGTTGGGGCTTGCCCAGATTCCCTGCGAGCAGTTCTTTGCGTGTACCCTGATGCAGTCGAGGGGCCAGTCCTTTTCTGTGCGGGCGGCAGTGACATCATCGAGTATTCCCTGCTGGCCTTTTTGTCTGGACCACTTGCTGGCGATCATTCCGAAGGCCCACTTGGGCGGCAGGGGGGATTTGCCGGTAATCTTCGTGTATTGATTCAGGATGTGCTTGAAGCTCGGCCCGTAGATGAAATAGTAGTCAAGCTCGCCGCCGGCGGGCGCAGAAAAGAAGTAGGGATCCTGCGTGAAGTCGAAGGTCGTTTTCCATGTGTTATGAAAGAATATGCCGTAGCCGTCGGTGGCCATGAAGAACGGTATCCAGGTAACGTTCTCGGTGACCCAAAGCTCGCGTTTCTCGCCGCGCAGGTCGGACTTTTCATAGCGCTGGCCGAGGCCGAAGAAGTGGTTGGTTTCGGTGAGCTTTTTTCGGCAGATGACCTTTTCTTCGTCGAAGGCCATCCCGCCGGTCTGCGGCTCGAGGCACAAGGGGCGCGTATCCTCATCGTAGATATCCAATCTGAACGGCGATTTGTAGGCTTTTACCGTAATACTCTGGGTGGAAATGTCGATGTAATCGCCTCGGTCCTTTACGGTAAAATTCGACTTCGGCCAGTCATACTTGATGACCACCCAAGGCTCGTTGGGTTTGAAATCGCCCGATTTAGTCATTCGTATCCGCAGTATATCTTCGGCGCAGACCTCGACTTTGACGGTGGCGTTGGTGCACGTGAACGTGACGACGTTGCCTTCGGCTTTGTAAGGGGCTACGTAGTCGCCGAGATAGGTCCAGGCCGCCTTCGCGGCTGCCGGGGGCAACCCCGCCAATATCAAGCTCACAACCAAGTATTCCTTCATACAAGCCCCAGATGTTTCCAAGGGAAAAACAAGAACGAACAATATATTGTTTTTGCCCGGTTTTGTCAACCGGTTAAACGCGGGATTTGGGCACGTTTGGCGATCCAGAGAATGGCAGAGTGGATGGGATGAAGGCTTTGGTTCTGACGTTAAAGTTAAATGCGGAGAACGATGCGCATATATCAAAACGTGCATTTTCGCCCGGCCATGCCGGGACAGGCAACGGGGGATTGCACAGAACTTTTGCCGGCGATTGAGATGAACCACTGTGAAGGACTTAAGTAATTAAGCACATACTTAAGTCGTGCCATCGTCTAGATGCTCCGGGACTATGCGTCCGTTTAGGCGTGTGCCGTAGTCCATATGAGCAGGGCTATTGGTCTGAGCAGGCGTGTGGCGGCGTCGAGATGGCCGGGAGTATGGGTCTCTTTGGATGTGCACCATCGTCTATATGACCGGGACTGTGGGTCTCTTTGGATGTGTGCCGTCGTCTATGTGGCCGGGACTATGGGTCTCTTTGGATGTGTGCGGTCGTCCATATGAGCGGGGCTATTCGTCTCTTTAGGCGTGTGCGGTCGTCCATATGAGCGGGGCTATCGGTCTGAGCAGTCGTGTGGCGGCGTCGAGATGGCCGGGAGTGTGGGTCTCTTTAGGCGTGTGGCGGCGTCGATATGAGCAGGGCTATTGGTCTGAGTAGGCGTGTGCCGTCGTCGAGATGGCCGGGAGTATGGGTCTCTTTGGATGTGCACCATCGTCTATATGACCGGGACTGTGGGTCTCTTTGGATGTGTGCCATCGTCTGTATAACCGGGAGTGTGGGTCTCTTTAGGCGTGCGCCGTCGTCCATATGAGCGGGGCTATTGGTCTCTTTTGGCGTGTGGCGGCGTCGAGATGGCCGGGAGTGTGGGTATCTCTTAAGTGGTGTGGCCAGGTCTATATTGCGTGGAATATGGCTTTTGGTTTGAGGTTGCGGGTGTTTGGCGTGGCGCAGAGATCCGGCCGGAAAACAGAGCACAGGTCGCAGGTGAAAGGACAGGGTGAAGCCGGCTGGCTGTTTAGTCAATCTTAAGTAATTCGCTGGCGGCTTTGCGCAGCAGCGCCACTTTTTTTCTGTCGAGATAATAATAGACAAAGAAACCTCGCTTCTGGCTCTTTACAAGGCCGGCATGACGAAGGATTCTGAGGTGCTGCGAGGTAGCCGGGCGTGTTATTCCCAGTTGGGAGGTCAACTCTGTGACGCAATAAGAACGCCGGGCGAGGAGCTGGACTATGCGGACTCTTGCATCGACCGAGAGCAATCTAAAGATTTGCGCTAGTTTTTCCGGATCGGCCATGGCAGTTCAGCCTGATAACATATTAAGCCGGTTAAGTAATTAAGCACATACTTAACTGGGGTACCAGTGCTTGTCAAGCAGGGATTTCGCTTATTGAGTGATTCCGGGGGCGTTTGGGGTTTTGTGTCAGTGGCGTTGGGGCAGGTGAACAGGTGAATGTGACGACGTTGCCGTCTACTTTGTAAGGGGCGACATAATCGCCGAGATACGTCCACTCGGCGTTTGTGGCCGCCGCCGGCAACAGCACCGCCAGCATCAAGGTCAAAAGCAAGTAGTTCTTCATATCAATCCCAAAGAACACTCTCAGGAGATAAACAGGAAGAAACACTATAGTACCTTGGGGGTGTTGTGTCAACGACGAATGATCCGTAACGGTTGAAATGGCGGGCGTCATTCTGAATGGAGCGCAGCGAAGTGAAGAATCTCAAGGCCATGAATAGCGCGTTTTTCAATTGGAGGCGAGATGCTTCGCCTGCGGCTCAGCATGACGGACCCTGCGAGTCAGATGTGACAGACGATTAGAGCCGGATTTGGCATGTAATCGCGTGCAAGGGGCCTAAAAGTTGGCAGTCTTATGGTTATCGAGGGCATTCCAACGGTTGGTATTCTGTAAGAAGGTTGAGGAAAGAAGGATTCGAGATTGTGCGTTCGGGTGGTAATATGCGGTTGGTGGGAGAAGACAGTTAAACAGGTGGTTTGTTGAGTCTTTGCGCGAAAACACAGCTTTTTCAGTAATTCTTTACAGGGCGGATTAATAAATGCTCAATATGCCCTATAGAATATTATAAAAATCTGAAAATCGCGATTGGCATTTTGCCATGATTCGCTATAGTCTGTTTGGTATGGCTTGTTCGACGAAGACGTGAACGCACCGGCAACTTCTTATACAGAAAGTTTGGTAGGGTGTGCAGAATTTATTTTGCGCGCGCGGGAAAAATAATTGTGCTCTGTCTATGTCAAATTACAGACGAGCGAAATTTTGTGGAGGGTATTATTTTTTACGGTTGTCTGCTACAGAAGGCGCAAGATTCTTGTAGGTGAGCTTGCGAGAAACTATCTACGTCGTGCATTTGAAAAAGTACGGTCGAAAAGATATTTCAAAACGATAGCGTTTTGTCTTTTGCCGGAGCATTTACATTGTATATGGAAATTGCCCGAAGGCGATGCGGATTTTTCGATAAGATGGTCATTAATAAAAAGAGATTTTACGACGAATTATTTGAAAGAAGGAGAGGATGAATTTACCCAAACCGATTCAAGATTAAAGCACCGGCATCGCGGGATATGGCAAAAAAGATTCTGGGAACATCAGATACGAGACGAGAGAGATTTGCAAAGTCGCATTGATTACATACATTATAACCCTGTTAAGCACGGGTTGGTTAAAGATGTTCGCGATTGGCCTTGGTCAACGTATCACAAATATGTTGAATCAGGATGTTATGCAAAAGTGGATTCAGATAAAATGCAACAGATTGTAAGTAATGTATTTATCAATGAATAGACCCGCGTGTGCAACAAGTTGCACACCCTACCAGGCCAAAGCAAGCAGAAAAGCCCCGGCATAAAGCTGGGCCCGGGGGAAAAGATTATTCAGGCGATGCGCTCGTATTCCTGCCAGATTTCGGGGGGCAGGTGTTTGCCGAATCTACCGAGAAAATCCCCTGTATCCTTTAGCTCCGCGTCCCAATCGGCAAGGTTGACCTCAAAGAGCTTTCGGAGCTTGTCCGAGGGGATATTGAGTCCTTCGAGATTCAAATCCTTCAGATGTGGAATCAGGCCGATGGGGGTTTCTTTGGCCTGCACTTTGTTGTTTACCCTGTCGATTATCCACTTGAGGACCCTGATATTTTCGCCGAAGCCGGGCCATATAAAATCTCCGTTGTCGTCCACTCTGAACCAGTTGACGGAGAATACCTTGGGCGGGTCGGACAGTTTTTTTCCGATATTGAGCCAGTGGCCGAAATAATCGCCCATGTTGTAGCCGCAGAAGGGAATCATCGCCATAGGGTCTCTTCTGAGTGTGCCGACCTTGAGTATGGCGGCGGCGGTCGTTTCCGAGCCGGACCTTGCGCCAAAGAAGACCCCCTGCGGCCAGTCGAGGGCCTCGGCCACCAACGGGATAAGCTGCGTCCTTCTTCCGCCGAAGATTATCGCCGAGATGGGTACGCCGCGGGGATTGTCGAATTCAGTTGAGAGGGTGGGGCAGTTGTATATGGAAACGGTGAACCTCGAATTGGGATGAGCGGCTTTTGCGCCTGAGGATTTGTCCCAGGGCTTTCCCTGCCAGTCGAGCAGATTTGCGGGCAGGGGGTCATCGGCCCCTTCCCACCACGGCTCGTTGCTGTCGAGATTGAGGGCGGCGTTGGTGAACAAGGTGGGGTAAAAAGCCTGTTTCTTGAGGGCGGTCATCATATTGGGATTGGTCTTCATCGAGGTACCGGGGGCGACGCCGAAGAAGCCCACTTCCGGATTGATTGCCCAGAGTCTGCCGTCGGGTCCGATGTTGAGCCAGGCGATGTCGTCTCCGAGGGTCCATACTTTGTAACCCGGCAGGGCCGAGCTGAGCATGGCCATGTTGGTCTTGCCGCAGGCGCTGGGGAAGGCGGCGGTAATATAAGTGATATTGCCGTGGGGGTCCTCTATGCCCAAGATGACCATGTGCTCTGCGAGCCAGCCTTCCTTGCGGCCGAGGCAGGAAGCGATGCGCAAAGAGAAGCATTTCTTGCCGAGCAGTGCGTTTCCCCCGTAGCCTGAGCCGACGCTCCAGACGAGATTCTCGTCGGGAAAATGCATAACAAAACGCCTGTTCGGGTCAAAGTCGCCCACCGAGTGGAGGCCCCTGACGAAGTCTTCACGGCTGCCGATTCTTTCCAAGACGACTTTGCCCATCCTGGTCATAATCCTCATGCTTACGGCCACGTAAGAAATATCGGTAAGCTGGACGCAGGCCCTGGCATAGGGCGAATCGGGATGGCCCATCATATAGGGCATGACATACATGGTTCTGCCTCGCATGCAGCCTTCGAACAGCTTGCCCACGTTTTTCTTGGCTTCGGCCGGCTCCATCCAGTTATTGTTCGGTCCTGCTGTTTCCTTGTCCGGATGGCATACATAGGTCAGATGCTCGGTGCGGGCGACATCGGTGGGGTGGCTTCTGTGCAGGTAGGCGTTGGGCCAGGTTTTGTGATTTAATTCGGAGAATACGGGGCTGCCGTTGATATTTTCCTCGTGCATGCCTGCTTCTAAAAATCGCCGGGCCTCTTCTTCCGAGCCGTCGCACCAATGAATTTTATCCGGCCTGGTGAGGCTGGCCTGCTGTTCAACCCATTTTTCGAGCGGGGTAGCCATAGTCATTTTTCTCCTTCGGGAAAGCTTGAGAATCGTTCGAGAATCTCAGGGCATATCCCATCGTCTTTGTCTTGCCCTATCGGGGCCGAATTTCAGTCCAAAAAAACCGAGGGATTGTAAACTATGAAACGGCCAGCCGTCAACGGGTTTTTGAGAAAATATGATTTGTTATAATTTCGTTTTATACCAGCTATAACCTGCTCGGGCAGCGCATAAAAAAGGCCGGGGCAACCAGCCCGGCCTTTTACCGCTGTAAACGGTGAGTATCACTTTTTGACCTTGAATTCGTATTCGTGGATTTTGTCTTCCTTCAAATCCCTGCCTCGGCAACGGAGTATAAAACCATCGGCTTTCTTTTGATATTCGAAATCCTCGCCGCTGAACATATCCCTGGGCAAACCGGCAGGAAGCGCATCAGGCAGTTGGGATGTTCTTGCGGCTATTATGTAGAGTTCAACCGCGGCCTTGAGAGCATTTGAATACGTTGTTCTGTGTACCTGGCAGTTATAAGCATTGTCTAACGAAGGGGCCAAAACGGCCGCCAGCGTTGCCTCCGGATTCTTCTCGAATTCCCTGCGGGGGCTGTCGCCCAAATCTTTGAGCTTGCCATAAGCCTGGGCGTAGGGCAAATCGAGAGCGGCAATAACGGCGGCTGCGTGTTTATCGAAGTAGTCCCTGTTCATCCGGCAGAACCGCTCGTCGGCAGCAAGAATGCGGTCCCTGGCAATACTTACGTTGGCCTTATCCTCCGCAAAGACGAAACCTTCGAGCAGGGGGATTATTTCGCCAACTTTTTCGACGGTCATGTAACGGGCAATCTGCTCATGCTCATGATGCACCGGAACCTTCAACGGGATAGACCTGCTGTCAAGCTCGTTCAATCTGAGCCTGAGCGATTGTACAGTCTGCTGGTCCGGCGGGGTGGATGGGAGGATGTGCTGGATACAGTTGTTGGCAAGCTCTTCAATTTTCAAGGCTACGATATAGCTTATGAGGGGCGTATCCGCGGTTCCGTGCCAACCTAATTTGCGAACAGTTACGCATCGGTCGAGCGCCGATTCATAATCGCCTCTGTCGGCAAGAATCCTTGCATCCGCCAGGACGAGCCTTACCAGCTCCCTGACCTGCCACAGATAGGGTATCTCCGCAGACCAGCCGTCGGAGTATTTCAGGCCCCAATCGCAGAACGGCATATCCGCCGCGGCTATGGCAAGGTCGATGGCGCGCCTGTTGCTTTCCACGTATTCGGCGATTCTTTTATCGACCGGTATCTCGCCGCGAGACAGGTCGGTCAGCATTTGTTTCATTGTCTCATCCGGCTGTTTCCGTAAAAGAAACGCCTGATAGTAGAGTAACGCTGCATTATCCGGGTCGGGCGGGAACGCTAAAACCAATGTGTTCGACGCAAGCACTACGAGAACAACAAACAACCCGACGACAAATGTATTGTGGTTTAGCACTTTCATTTCTTATATCCTTTCCAATTTTATGAACCGTTAAATTCCGCAAGCAACTGTTGTGGCGACAGGGCCTCGGGCCTCGGGCCCAACAACTCGAAGGCCTGCTCGCATTGTTTCTCTACCTCTTCGAATCCTCCCTGACGGTAGGCGACCGTGAGTGATGCGTAAGTCAGCATTTCGGCGGGAGACTTTGTAGCTTCCGAAGGGGTTTGACCATCAGTCTGCTCCCGCGAAACTTGATGAACAGCAAAGCCAATAACCACGACTATCACCGCCGCCGCGGCAATTTTTGTCATTCTGCTTTGGACGATTACCTTGCACGTATTCGGCTTGGCGTCCGCCGATTTGGCATGGATTGTTTCGTCCATCGCGGCAAATGAGTCGTGAAGGATTCGCCTGTCGGTATCGCTGCCGGTCACAGTATGGGGCTTTCTGCTTCTTATGAATTTTTCTATGTTTTCTGTAAGTCTCATTTGGTCACCTCGCCATTGACAATCGACCGAAGCTTATCCAAGCCGTATCGGTATCTGCTCTGCACCGTGTTGATCGAAACACGCAGGACTTTGGCTATTTCTCGAAATCGCATCCCGTGGTGCAGGTGCAGGACAATAATCTCGCGCTGCTCGTATGGCAGCCGGCCTAACAGTTCGTGCAGCTTGTCGGATTCCTCGCAGCCCATCGCGTGTTCGGCAGGACCGGCCGAATAGGAACTGACGGCTTCTGCCGCATCCAGCGCGGCATCCCGTCCCGACCTCAAACGGTTTCTGTCGCGGGCCTCATTCGCCACGCAGGTTGACAGATAGCCTTTGAGGGTCCCGCTAAGGCGAAACGCGCCGCAGCTTCGGGCGAACGAGACGAACACGTCGTGCACCACATCCTCGGCGACGCTTCTATCCCTCAGCAAAGTCACTGCCAGTCCGAGCAGGTCATCTTTGTACTTTTCATAGATCCGCTTGAGGGCGTCTTTGGCGCCCCGGTTAAACTTCCAAACCAGTATTCTGTCTTCCACCATTTAATTCGCTTGCCAAGCAAAAAGAACCGGCCGGTTCTCATCGGTACAACGATTGACAGGGCCATTTTAGTCTAATTTTCCCGCCCTCTTGGGAAAAAAGCGCATAAAAAAGGCCGGGCAAAGAAAACCCGGCCTTAAAACCTTTTGGATTGCCCGGTGCGTGTCTACATCAGTTTTGACTTCAAGACCCTCACGCCTTCCTCCAGAACCACATCACGGTCGGCGGCAATATCGGCCGGTGTCGGATGAACTTCCACATCCGGAATTATGCCGACGCCGACGAACTCACGGCCATCGGGATATTGGTCGCATTTTGTGCAAACGCGCCCAGATATCTTTCCATCGAGGAAACTGAACTGAAGCGGTTGTCCTGTGGAACCTCGTGACTTCTGTCCGACAATTGTGGCGCGACCGGCTGCGCGCAAACCGGTTTTCGATATGGCTATGGACGATACTACGGCCGGCAGATGCGGCAGGCACGTCGCTCACGGCGGCTGGTTCAAGGACGCCTCGGGCGGCGGTTGCTCCCACAAGGCGCCTGGCCGCCAAAAACGCTCGAAGAAGCGGACCATGTCCTCGGAAGAAAAAAGCGAATAACGCTATAAGAATCAGAAAGGCTGCGAAAAACAATCACCTAAGGGACACCTGGCGGCCGATATCAGTACTGTAGAGAGAAGACAAAGTTTTGCGGCGATGGGGTCTATTTATGAAGTTGGACAAAGATCGAAGCCGAGAAGGGAGGCGTGAATAATGAAAAAAGCAGTGTTTTGGTTTGCGTCTGCTCCTATAAGGGTCTCTGATAATGGATGACAACGGAAATGAGCGTCTTAGCATCAACCAGATGAAGCATACATCCGGATTAGCAGATAGTGAGGTTAATTCTCGCTTGGGACACGAGATGATTGCTGAAAAGTTGTCGCTATTTCGTGACAGATATGAGCAATTCATTCAAAGTTTGGGGGGGTTGGCAGATTTTTTTGCTGAGATTCCTACCGAACAGCCGTTAGACCCGGGTGGAGCCATAATGCCTCACTGGTTAAACAACTACCTGCCACGAGGTGACGCGATAGCGCTATGCGGGTTCTTGTATAAATACAATCCTGCGGTTTACATAGAAATTGGTTCAGGCAATTCAACGAAATTCGCAAAGCGGGTTATTTCGCATTTCAATCTAAGGACAAAAATTGTTTCCATCGATCCGCAACCGAGGGCCGGAATCGACTCAATTTGCGATGAAGTTGTTAGGGTGCCTGTCCAGATGGTCCCTAAAGGTGTGTTTCAGGCACTGCGCAAAAATAATATTTTGTTTGTCGATGGATCCCACAGGTGCCTGCAGAACTCCGATGTTACTTTCGTATTCCTCCATATACTCCCAAACCTGCATCCGGGGGTAGTGGTGCATTTTCATGATATCCTTTGGCCGGAGGATTACCCGAGCGAGTGGGCAGAACGCCTCTACAATGAGCAATATCTGCTGGGCGTTTTGCTCCTTTTTGGGTCTGAATACGAAATCCTTTATTCATCGAAATACGTCAGCCTTGATCCGGGTCTGAGCAGCCAATTCAGGGCGCTATTAAATATGTCGCCGGCCGGCGGCTCGATTTGGATGAGACTAACCCGGTAGTGCCCTGATTTTCAGCGGTCATAATTCGAGGGGCTGACAGGCGGGGTCAATCGGCTCTTGCTTCTTGCCGACAGTTGTCCCGGACTGTGTCTGTTGAGCTATGACATACGGCTAAAACGGTATCGACAATTTTTCAAAAAATCACGGGACCGTGCATCTTAGCCCAAGTTACGCAGTTGTGAGGCTGTATAGGGTTTTTTGATAGCGCCAAGGCCGATTTCTGTAAAAAGTCTTCACTACATTTGGGCTGTTTCGTCTATTCGCCGTAGACGTTGCGGCAGGCCCAGGCCAAGGCGATTAAGCAAGACTTTCTGAGCTTCGTCAGGTGTTGTTGGGCAGCGAAGTCTAACCGATTTCTTATATTGGCCACCTCTTGTACGAACAGGCAAAACGGCATCGCCGCTTCTTATCTTGGCAGATTCTTGCAGCAGTGTTCGAGGAGCATCACCCAGGCCAGGTCGAGGAGGTCATCTTTGTACTTTTCATAGATCCGCTTCCGGGCGTCTTTGGCGCCCCGGTTAAACTTGCAAACCAGTATCCTGTCTTCCACCATTTAATTCGCTTGCCAAGCAAAAGAACCGGCCGGTTCTCATCTGTACAACGATTGACGCGTGCATTTTAGTCTAATTTTCCCGCGCTCTTGGAAAAGAGCGCACAAAAAAAGGCCGAACCAGCAAGTCCGGCCTCAAACTGCTCTCGGTTAGCTCGCGCCTACATCAACTTTGACTTCAAGACGCTCACGCCTTTCTCGAGAACCACATCACGGCTGGCGGCGATGTCGGCCGGTGTCGGATGAACTTCCACATCCGGAATTATGCCGACGCCGACGAACTCGCGGCCATCGGGATATTGGTCACGTTTTGTGCAAACGCGCCCACCTATCTTTCCATCGAGGAAACTGAACTGAAGTGGTTGCCCCGTGGAACCTCGTGACTTTTGTCCGACGATTGTGGCACGACCGGCTGCGTGCAACGGAACGACAAAGTCCTCGGCTGCGCTGTTTGTTTCGGGGCCGATCAACACTACAACAGGCCCAAGAAAAGGTTCGTCAGTTTCGGGATTGATGATTTTAGAACCACCATCGTACCATTGCTCGTCCCGGCCCCACGCCCGGAAGGCCGCTCGATATTGCGGCGTCTTCCAGCGTGTGGCCGGAATGGCTTTATCAATCAATCGGGCAATAATTGCATGCCCATGCCGAGAACTTCCACCGTGATTTTTCCGCACATCGATAATCAAACCTTTTGCCCGGCTTATCTGCTTGAATTTTTCATTAAACGAATCAACAACACTGCTGTCGCCGAAACTATTGAGCGCCACACAGGCAATACCGTCTCCTAAGTCCCGATATTCGAAAACAGATTTCGGACGGCTCCGCGGAAGCAGAGCCCGGCTGCCGGCTTTCCTTGTCAAGGAAACCTCGTGGACGGCACCTGTCGGCGTCTTTATACTTAATGAGACCCGGGATTCTTTGGGGCCGTGGAGAATTCTCGGATAAGCCTCCAAGTCGCGTCCCTGAGGTGTTGAGGCACAGATATATGGGTAAATATCTTTCTTTAATAGCTCTTGAACCGGGCGTCCGTCGACGTGTGTAATCTCATCGCCCGGTTTTATGCAGGATGATTTGATTTCTTCTGTTTCTGTAATTTTTGTAACGATGGCTTTACCACCTGCAGAACGAATTTCTAAAGGAGGACATGCGGTCGGCAAACCATCACCCCATGAAGAGCTAACCGAAGTGTGACCATCTTTGAGCAGTGCCATGCACTCCCGGATCAAAAGGATATATTTGTCGTTTGACTGATCCTGCATCACTTTCGGGAGATATTCTGAAAGAACGTCGTCCCAGTTCAGCTCCGGAACCAGGTCGAAATTGGCAAAGTTGAATTTCACAGTGCTCCACAGGCGTACAAACGCTTCGACTCTCTGCTCAGTTGTCAGGCCTGGAAACAGTGCTTCAGGATGATCCAGAATATCTGCCCAGTTGTTAATCGCTTGAGAGAATCGTCTCTTTGGGAAAGACTTTGCCGCTTGTCCCAATTTTCGATAGGATTGAATAATGGCGTTGTCATCGTCAGTCAGTTGAAATCTTACGTGTATTCGGTCATCGTGGCGTTCCCACATTCCGATGGCAGCCGAGCCGCCCACCTGGCGGAATGAACCCGGCACTTCTTGCCATGTACTACCACCACCTTTGACAGAACCAGAAGAGAGAACACAATAGATGAAGAGATGTTCTGAGCTTGCGCCGATAAGGATTTCTTTGACATTTTCGGGATTGTCGCTGCAATTCAGGCGGATTGCGTCCTGATCCGGAACGATCGTGACTTCTTCGACGGTCCCGAATTCGTAATGGATTTCTCGGGACACTTTCTCCCGAAGTTGCTCGACAATCGTATCTATACTACTTCCTGCGTTACTGCGCCTTTTCATTTCTTCTATCTGTTTTATCTGCTCCCGGTCTTTTTCCGAAAGCTGCTCGGTGGCGCGAAACTTCACGAATGCCTTGCCGTCTTTGGGCTCAAACTCGTAAAAAAGCCACAGCCAGGGTCCCTCTTTTGTCTCACGAGTGCCTCTAAAAGATTTCTTTTTTTCCGGGCACAATCGGGTTCCCTGATATTGCTTCTCTGTATCTTTGGAGTAACGATAGGCCAGATACACTGTTTCATCGTTGTAGAAGAAGATGAATTCCTTGACGCCGGAAGGGTTGTCCTCGAAATCCAGACGGGCAGCCCGGCCCGGCGCGAGAACCAGATTCTGCTCAGTTCCGATTCGGTACGAACGTTCGATGATAATTGTTTTCTTAACATCTTGAACAAACTTAGAATAATCTTCATAACTGTGCTGTGGGCGCACCGGTTTAGCTAATGTTGGTTCCACAGAAAGGACAGCGAGCGACAGTGTTATAGCGATTAGTGTGTTCATAATTGAATTTCCTTTCAGAGTGTTCATTTTTCCTCAAGGAGCTTAGGCCAGCCCCAAGTTGCCACGATAATAGTGGAAGTTTGGCCGTTTATTTCACGGTAATTGACCACCAACTCCACTTCTTTTACTTTGCCATCTGTAAACCGGACCACACACGGCACAATCAAACCCGAACATCCTCGTTGAGGATATGGCTGCCTGACCTCTATAAGTTCTGCCGGCCCATCTTTTCGGTAATCAGTTTTCCAGTCCTCCACCGGTCTTAATTGTGATACGTAATTCCAATTACCATCGATAAGAGCGTGCCAGTATTCCTTGACAATTTTGACACCGGCTTCTTCATGGCTCATCCCCTCGGCAGGCATACCTTTATTAGGATCTTCAAGCAAGCTGTAATCCCTGACGTGCTCCGGCGGGACTTCAAAATCAAACATCCCTTGCGGCAATTCCACATTATAAGAAATATTATCGATGGTTTTGCATATCTGTTTCATGTTATCAGCCCGGTCATAAATGATTCGAACAGGAAGTTTCGTAACCGGGTCGATATAGACCCTGTAGTCCTGCATCTTTGTGACCGCCCAGATGACAATAAGCCTTTTTCCGGTCCGGGCGTCCTTTTCACGATAAATGCTTATCTGCTCACCGTCACGCGGGTTGCGCGCACGATTAGACAAATCCTCAAGAACGCGAGAGTACCTGAAGTCGTTGGTCGAGATGATGCGGTTAGTAAGCCTGACGACATTGCCGTCCTTGTCCCAGACGCAGGAGCCTTTTGGGGTAGAGGCAATCTTATGGCCGTGGGGTGTCTCGTCGATGCAGACCCACTCCGCCTTGCCGGTCTGGGGATTGATTTTGTTCCAGGCTTCAAAGCGATGGCCGTCCCAGGTGGTGCCAATCACGTGCACGGTGGATACTTCCCGCAACGCTTCTATGGTCTGTTCAATGGCATAAGCGGGTGTGACAAACCTGTTAAGAAAGGTAATTGCCACACCCACAGCAAGAATCAATACCGCCGCTGCGGCCAACTTTGGTATCTTTTGCTTTACAATTGCTGCAAAGACATTCGGGGGCGGTTCTCGCTTTTGGGGTGCGGTTAAGGTTATATTCGCCTCTAATCTTTCCAACAAGCGCGAGGGAACCGGTGCGTGCGGTGCATTCCGCAAGAATTGCTCGATATTTTTCTTATCTTTCATCATATAGGCCTCACACCTTATTCATCTGTGACCTGAGAGACTCCATTATTTTGCGAAATCGGTACTTGACGGTGCTGGGGGCTTCGTTCAATACGTAAGCCGTATCCCGCAATGAAAGTCCCTGGTAAAAGTGCAGGTGTATAATCTGCTTCTTATCTTCGGTCAGTTGGTCGACAAGTCTATACAGCCGGTCGACCAGTTGCTTGTCTTCGGCGCACTTGAAAAGACCGGGATTAAGTTCCACGCGCTCCTGCCACCACGCATCCGTTTGCACAACCGGTTCTTTTCTGCGGCGCCAGTCAATGTAAACGTGGTAGGCGATTCCGTGGACCCAGGTCGAAAACTCGCTTTGACCCCGAAAGTCGCCCAGTGCCGACCAGACCTTCGCGAAGGTTTCCTGGGTCAGGTCCTCCGCATCTGCGGCATTTGAGGATAAGCGTCTTAGGTAATTGAAGATTTTTTCATAAGACAGCCTCAGCAACTCAGCGGCTGCACGTTTATCGCCAGCTTTTGCCTGCCGGCAGAGCCGTCGCACCTGACCCACTATTTGTTCTCCTGAATCGCGATTCAGTTTGGGCAACTATAGTCGTCCAATAGTTTAGACGAAAAAGCCGCGAGCACGGACAAATAATTCTGGCGATTTTCCCGGGTTTTCTTCTTGCCCTACACTTGCCTGCAACAGCGCATGAAAAAGGCCGAGCAGAGAGAACCCGGCCTTATTTGCATGACGTCTTTGGCGATTTGAGGACGATTGCTCCTGCTATTTCGATGGAGTCCCGTCCTGCAAATGCCAATCAATGCCGTGGATGCCGTGCCAATGGGGTATATCGCCGTCGAAATTGAACTCGAAGGGCAGATTGCCTTGTAAGACTGTGCCGTCTTTCAAAGTGAGCTTGTACGGGACGGTAGGCAGGCCTTTTTTATCATTTATCGCTTCCGGGTTTTCGAAGACTTTGCCAAGCTCGACGGCCACAATCGGGTTTTCCTTGAAGGTCTTGGATATCCATTTGACCAGCACGTCGAACCAGTGATGGGTCTGGTAGTATCCGACGATGGGGAAGTCGCGCCAGTCGGCATTCTCCTTGAGAAAATAGTCGTAGTCGGCGTTGCGAATCTTGGCGAAGAGCTGCTCGGCGGCCTGAACGATTTCGTCAGGATGCTCCATAGCGTGGGTGTGCTTTTGACGGATCATCTTTTCCTTATCGAGACCATGCTCCAACGTGACATCGCCGAGGTCCCTTGTTTGCCCGGGCCCAAGCACAAACGAAAGTATATCATTGAAAAGAACGGAATCCCGTTCCAAAGAAAGGGTGACAATGCCGGGGGTGAGTCGGCGAATTTCAAAGCGGGCTGCGGAATCAGTTTTTATGCGCTCTGTTTTGCTCACACCATCAGCAAAATCGAGTTTGCAAAGCAGAACCTTTTCAGAGAGCGGCTGATTTTTTTCATCCAGCAGTCGGCCGGAAATACCGGCGGTGGGCACCATAAGAATCTGCAGATTCTCCAACACCTGGCCCGGCGCAGGTTCGACCTTTTCGAAACCTTCGGCCACGAGGTCTCCTGAATGGTCAAAACCACGCACATATTGTACGCTGTCGGGATACAAATACAGGACGGCCCAGCCGTCTTTGTCGGATTTTGTGCCCTCGGTCCAGGCTCCGTCACCACTGTTTGACCAGGTTGCGCCGGCGGTAATTCCCGGCAGAGGGTTGCCGTCGGCATCCAAAAACTGCACTCGCACCTCGGCAAGGTCGTCCAACTGTATTTGTAAACCTTCGAGCGGTTTGCCCTGTTCAACTTCAATTTCAATGTGTCCAATGCCCCGGTCGTACCGCAAATTGTGAGGCAGATAAGCGGTCAGGCGATGTTTGCCGGGCGAGACAAACGGAAAGCGGAAATTGCCTTCGGCATCGGCCTCGACCATATTGTCCCAGCCATAGTCCAGCCGGACCATCAATCCGCCAAGGCCGAAGGTCGCTTTCGAAGCAGTCAATTTACCTGAAACGCTCGTATCGTTTCCTACCACAAGGTCGGGGCCGGTTATCGTCTTGCCATCCTGGGCCATGATTTGATACTGCGGGACATTTTGTAATTTCATTTCGGGTTCGAGGCGGGCATAGACCTCAACTTTGCCCCACACATCCATATAGCGTTTGTTCTTCTTCGTGTAGAATTCAACAATGCTCGGATCACCAGGAATTCCCCGGACTTCATATTTGCCGTCCCGGTCTGTCAGCACCTTATCAATTAAACCGCACGGATAGCCACGAACCGAAACTTCGCAATTCGCCAAGGGTTTGCCGGCGGCATCGATTACCCTTCCGGATATGCTGCCGCCTTGCGGCATAATCAATGTTCCTATATCATCTTTATCCAGATAATCCCAAAGAAACGCTGAACCATAGCCTTGTTTTGAGATATTCAGCCAGCGTCCTCTGCCTTTGGTGATCCACAGTTCAAACCGTCCGCTCTCATCAGTAACAGTTTTCCCCGTTGATCCAAAGAAATCCCAATCGCCATTCAAACCTCCTTGAAGGCGCACCACAGCACTTTTGATTGGGCTGCCATTTTCATCGACGACGACGCCTTTTATTAGTTGGCCCGGAGCCAGTTCAAAATTGAAGCTCGGGTAGTTGGTATTCTCCGAGGTTACGTTCGGCCTGCCATATTTCGGCGTCGTTTCATAGCCGGGGGCACTGACATAGACGCAAAGGCCGTCTTTGCCTTTCATAGGTCCCGAAGTGGTTAGAGGCGTTGGAAACTGCAGTTGATACATACCGGCGGCATCGGTTCTGGTTTCCTGATATGGACATTTTTCAAACAGGTCCGGCCCTTGATGCTTCCAGATAACGACATGGCCCCGCACCAGGGCGTCGGGAATGGGTTGGCCTTTCTCTTTGTCGGTGACTTTCCCAGAGACCGTAATAGTAACGGGCTTGGGCTGCAGCGAGAACTTCAGATGCACGCCGCTATTCTCGGAAGCGCGTGTCCAGTCTAATACAACGACCAGTCCGATTAATAGAATACAGACACTAAGTACAAGCTTTTTTGTATACATGTTACTTACCTCCCACTTACATTTCACAAAGAAACAACAATTCTGTTCTTTGAACACAACACTGAACTTTAAGGTTCACTATATTCAAATGCACGTTTTCCACACAAATTCCGGCCTCTTAATAACAGACCTCCGGCATCTGTGAATTGGCAGCAACAGTAACAACAAGTTTGTTCAGTTTCTTTTCTCTTTCGATGATCTCGGGAGACGCTTCATCAACGTATGCGCCTTCAGGCAGACGGAATTGGAAAAGCGTGACGACAGGAGCGGCGCACGGCGGCGAGTCAAATTGAAAGATACCCTCCTCTTCGGCCCGGAACAGGCCCTGGACATTGGGTATCTTCAGGATAAGGTGACCGGCCGGCGCTGATTTTTCAAGGGCATCGGCAAGATCAATCTGTAGAACATTGCCCTTTGCGTCGACATCAAGCGCAGCGCCATCAAGTGTAAAGGCCTCCACGCCGAAAGCAGGGTGTTTCAACCTCAGCAAGTATCGGTCCGCATCCGCGGCTTGCAGCTTTTCCGAGGCAACGACCGTCCATACAGTTGCAGAGCTGCCGCCCATGAAGTCGATGATGACAGGCAGACCCGCTTTTACATTCGACTGCGCCGCCAATTCTTTGCTCTTGTCGAACAGCCGAGTCATCTCACTTACTTCCAAATTTGCTGAACGCCGAACCGGTTCTTGACCTTCATCAGCTATTCCTTCAGTATTTGGTAAGAGCAGAACCTTCTTTCCGGACGATTGCAGTTCAACGCTCCCCGATGCGACCCTGACACGAGTTCGCCTGCTGCCATCAGGCTTTCTGACCAGACGTACGTCAAGCCTGGTTCCGAACACCCTAATCCGGGAACCGTCGGTTTTGATGGTGAGGGATTTGCCGGGCGGCTGCTTAGCGGCTTCTATCGCAATAGCGCCCCGCTCCAACAGAATCTCAAGACCGTGCTTTCGAGCATTGACCTGAAAAGCCGTTCGCGGTTCCGGCGATAGTCTGCTTTGGTCTTTCAGCAGAATCCCGGCCCTGCTTCCGGATAAGACCTCGACCCATTGGCCGGCAAGAACATCGGTGGTTTCCAGGACCTTTTCAGGCAAGCCTCCGTTGTTCAAGGTAACTATTCCGTAGAGATTGCTTACCTGACCAACCACCGCTGCAGGTTTTGGTGGACTGAACCAGATTAGTGAAGCCGCTATCACCGCGGCGGCAGCAGTTACGGCGGCAGCGAGCTTTGTTATTGGGCTGCTGCGAATGAACATCCATATTGCAGCTTGCCGGGTAGCCCGCCCCTGTCGAGGCCGTGAGCAAAGGATTTTGAATTCTTCCGGATGTTTTTGCTTCCACTTTTCAGCGTCGAACTCCAGCTTGCCTGAATCGACGGCCCGAAAGATAAGTTCGTCCAGCCATTTTTCATCTTTCTTTTGGTTCATAATTCAACCTCAGCAAAGCCGGTACGCCGCAGGTGCTCGGCGATTTTCTTTTTCGCCCTGCGGAGTCTGCCGTTTATCGCCTGCCTTGAGAGCCCCAACACCGCAGAGATTGCCTCGTATGTCATTCCGTCATAGAACCGCAGGAAGATCACTTCCCTATTTGAAGCCGAGAGCCGGCCAATTGCTTCTCTAACTGCTTCGGCAGCATCGTTTTGCTGCGATTTGGCCGCTATCGTCGAAAGGTCATCAGTGGTGCGGGATGTAGGGCAGACACGTGGGTCTGCCCCTACGTTGCGGGCCATATCTTTTGCTGCGTTTCTGCAAATGGCGGCGAGCCACATAGCGAACCGATTCTTCTTTTTTAGCTGCGGCAGCTTTCGAACCGCGTTCGCGAAGGCCTGCTGAGCGGCGTCCTCGGCCAAATGCTTGTCGCCCAGTATCGAATGGCCGATTGCAACCATAGCCGGATAATATCGCCGACACAGTTCGGTAAAGCTATCGGCATCCCCGTTGACAGCGGCCTCTACTAACGCTGAATCCGGCTTCTGCGGCACTAACCTTTCCTTACCAATATTGTCAACACTTCGCTGGCCAGCTTTCACAAACATAGACTCGGTCCTGACCTCAAAATGGGCGCGCAAACTCCACCTGCTTTGAGTATTTTAATTATATTTGCGTCGGCGGGCCAAGTGCATACAAAAAGGCCCTGTTTTGGGGGCAAGAATAGGTTTGACGGTGGTCGGGACCACTATTATACTGACGCGATTAACGCGAGAGCAAAGCAGCGACTAATACTGGAGATAAGAATGGATAAGAGCAAAATTGTTGCCGAAGGTATAACCTTCGACGATGTGCTGCTTATACCGGCAAAGAGCGATTTCGTGCCAAGCCAGGCCGATACGAGCACGAGGTTAACCAACAATATCAAAATAAATATTCCGATTGTGTCGGCGGCGATGGATACAGTAACGGAGGCGGCACTGGCGATAGCGCTGGGGCAGGAAGGCGGGGTCGGCATAATCCACAAGAATCTGTCGGTCGAGGCGCAGAAAATAGAAGTCGCCAAGGTCAAACGTTCCGAACACGGCGTTATTCTGGACCCGGTGGCGCTGTCGCCGGGTGAGCCGGTCAGAAAAGCACAAGAACTGATGAATCAGCAGAATGTTTCGGGCATTCCCATCGTCGACGGCAAGAAACTGGTGGGCATTCTGACGCGAAGAGACCTTAAATTTCTCAAAGACTATGATGTGAAAATAAACTTGGTAATGACCAAGGAAAAGCTCATTACGGGCCCGGCGGGAACCAGCCTCGAAGACGCGAAAGAAATCCTGCAAAAGCATAAGGTGGAGAAGTTACTGCTGGTCAACTCAAAAGGCGAGCTTGCGGGCCTTATTACGATGAGGGATATCGACCGGGTGCAGCAGTACCCGCTGGCGGCCAGAGACGACAGAGGCAGACTGCGAGTCGGGGCTGCCGTAGGGGTCCACGACTACGAGCGAATCGAGGCGCTGATAGCCGCGGAGGTCGATGTTATAGTGGTCGATACCGCTCACGGGC
>Ga0307376_10001251_pt1 | contig 28164 bp, 26 predicted proteins | sample TR2MG_FD_202536 | JGI IMG/M metagenome (GOLD analysis project Ga0307376, IMG submission 202536) | Soil microbial communities from Risofladan, Vaasa, Finland - TR-2 | ecosystem: Environmental > Terrestrial > Soil > Coastal area > Acid sulfate soil | place: Finland: Risofladan, Vaasa | collected...
GCTTCGGCCGGGGCCGTTTACTTCGGCTCGGAGGAGGGGGAATCGGCGCCGCCCGCGCCCGAGTCTTTCTTGCGGACGACGATGCGCCGCTTGGGGCGCATCTGGGCCTGGTCGGCTTCGGTCTTCTCCGAGCCGGAGAACCCCGCGGGCGCCCGCCGGCCCCGCTCGCCCGCGCCGCCCCTGTGCGGAGCCGGATCGAAGCGCAGGGGAGCGGCGCCTCCGCGGGGGCCCGCCTCGTCGCGGGAGCCGCGGCCCGTCCCTCGCGCATCGCCGGAGGGAGCGCCCTCGGCGCCGGGCTTCTCCATGAAGGAGAGAGCGTTCTGGAAGGCCGCGAGGAAATCCTTCACGTTGTCCCGGAAAATGACGATCGATCGCCGTTCGAAGTTCTCGGCTTCCGTGGGCTTCGACTCGACGATCGTGAGGAAGACATCGCCCATGCGATTCTCCTTCACGTTGAAGAAGTAGGTCCGGCCCTCGGTGCTGACTCTGGTGGAGAAAAGCTCGCCGCGGATTCCCATTCAGGCTCCTTGCCCGCCATAGCCCGCTCTTTGAAGGAGCTGCGGCGCAGACTACATACTACCGACGCGCCTCGGCTTCGGCAAGATCGGCGGCCCGCAGCATCGAGCTCTGCCACGAGAGGAGGTACTCCTCGTCTTCGGGCCCGCCGCCTTCGATGTCGGCCATGATCCGGAAGACGCTCTCGGTGCCCGAGCCCCGCATCCACAGGAAGGCCCGCGGCCGTCCCGCTTCGTCCTGCAGCACGATCCTGAGGCCGCCTTTCCCCGCCGAGCCGAAGTCCTCGCTCGCGACGGACTCCCCCTCGCCCCGGCTCGCGAAGGCCTGCCAGGAGACGAAGCCGAAGCGTCTCTTCAGCTCGGGCCGCCTCAGCTCCCATTCGCGCAGGAAGATGCGCCGGTAGCGCGACTTGAGCGCCGCGTGGTCGGTCTCGCGCAAGGCCAGGGCCGCGCGCTTTTCGAAGACGCTCGTGGTCGCGAAGCGGGGCAGGGAGCGGACGATGTCGCCGAGCTCGAAGTCGGGGCGATATTCGCCGAGGCGTCTGGAGAGCCGCATCCAGATGCGGTAGAGCCCCTCCGACCCGTCGCGCAGGAGGAGGAGCTTGAGGAGGGCGCCCATGGTCGCGAGCGGGTCGCGCACCGACGAGGGATGGGTGATATTGCCGCCGTTCGAGCCCTCGCCGAGGATGCGGACCAGGTAGCCGCGCCGGCGCAGGCTCGCGGCGAGTCCCACGACGTTGGCCTCTCCGGTCTCGGCGCGATAGACGTCGACGTCGAAGGCCCTGGCTATGGCGTTGATCCGCATGCTCGTGGCGTCGTTGACGACGACGGCCGCCTTTTCCCTGGCGTTCCCCGCCTCGTCGTAGCTGAGCTCGCCGTTGCGCACCAGCTGCGCGAGTTCGGCCACGCAGCAGAGGGCGAACACCTCCTGGGCCTCGAGCTGGCGGGCCTCTCCCGCGGTTTCGTCGAACCAGACGAGGTTGCCGCGGTCGCCGTCGCAGTCGGGCACGTAGCCCGCTCGGAAGGAGGGGTCCGCCGCGTGCGCGCGCTCGAGCTCGGCGCGGCACTGGTCGAGGCTCTCGCCCTCCGGGACGATGCGATGCGCGAATCGGCGCGGGTTTTCATTGATGGAGGCGGCCGTCACGCCCAGGGCCGCGAAGAGATCGCGGTCGATGGACAGGCAGCGCGCCGAGCCGTTGAAGTCCGCCACGATCCCGAGCGGACGGGTCTCGGCCGAGCGCGCCATCTCCTCGAAGAAGAGGTCGCGGTCTTCCGGCCGCGGCAGGCCCGTGATCACTTCGTGGGAGAACAGGGTGTAAGCCGAGATGGAGCGCCGCTTCCAAGCCGAGCATTCGGCGTAGATGCGCGAAAGGCGGCGGCGGTCGGCCGCTTCCATGAGGGCCATGACGCGCTCGGAGATATCCGGGTCGGCGACGAGGGCGCGGAAAGCCTCCGTCATGGGCGCGATCCGGGCGGCCGAAAGGACTCCGCCCGAGCGTTCGGCGCCGCCGGTCGCCTCCGCGGCCCCGAACTTGAGGCCGTTGTGCCCCGCGGGATTGTGGCTCGCCGAGACGTAGCAGAAGCCCAGGGCGTGTTCGTCGTGCCCCGGGGGGAGGGCGGCGGCCCGCCTGGCGTAAGCCATGATCTCCGGGGCCGCGACCATGAAGAGGTAGCGGGGCTCGAAGCCCAAGGCCAGGAATACGCGAATCATGGCGTCCGCTAAGGCCGGGCCCGTGGGGCGGGTATCGAGGCCCACGAGGAGGGCCGGCGCCTCGGAAGGGCCCTTTCCGATGCTGCCGCTCCCGCGCAGCAGGCCCGCGAAGGCGATCGCGGCCGCCCCGGCGAGGACCAGGTCGGCCGGCGCGACTTTCTCGGTCAAGGACTCTTCGTCCCCGTCGGCGGCGAAGACCTTGCGCCACCCGGAGGCCGAGAGGATGAGCGAAGAGGCCGCAGCCCGGAGGTGCTTCGAGTCGGGAAGCTCGTTCCGCACGAGCGGCAGCCTGTCGGGGTCGCCGACCGGGAAGCCGGTCGCCGGATGGGTTATCAGAGCCATGCGATTCTCCTGGGTAATCCTAGGATAGCCCTAGAATGGGGGCGCAGTATAGCAGGGGAGAACACTTGTGCCCACGGCCCGGCCGCCGATTCCGGGCGCCGGTCCTAGCCGACGTCCGGCGCCGGTTCTAGCCGCCGCGCGCCTTCCTTGGTATCTTCTAGGGCGATGAATCCCTCAATACTTCTCAAGTCCCTCATCCCCGGCCTTTTGCCGCTGGTCATCTTCGTCGGTGCCCAGGCAGTCTTCGGCGAGACGGTCGGACTCGCGGTCGGCGTGGCGGTCGGCGTGGGAGAGTTCCTCTTCACCCTGATCCGGGACCGCAAGGCGGATCCCTTCGTCGCCGCCGACACGCTCCTGCTCGCCCTCGCCGGCGGCCTCTCCCTCGTCCTTCACGACGAGATCTTCTTCAAGCTCAAGCCGGCGGTCATCGAGTTCGTGCTCGGCGCCGCGATGGGTCTCCTCCTCGTGCTGCCGCCCGACTACCTCAAGCTTTACATCGGCCGGCAGCTTCGGGGTATCCAGATCCAGGACGAGGCCATCCCCGCCATGCGCAAGAGCCTCGGCCTCATGCTCGTCGCGCTCGGCATCCATATCGGACTCACCGTCTGGGCGGCCTTGGCCCTCTCCACGGCGCTCTGGGGCTTCATATCCGGCGGGCTCCTGTACATCCTCTTCGCGCTTTTCGCGGGCATCCCCTTCACGCTCCAGCTCCTCGCGCGCCGCCGCTCCGGCCGGGCGTCCGCCTCCGGCCGGGCTTCGGGCCGGAGGCCCGGCCTCCGGCCCGGCGAGGAAATGCTGCCCCTCGTGGACGAGAACGGCACCGTGCTCGGCTCGGCGCCGCGCAGCGAGTGCCACCGCGGTCCCGGCAAGCTCCATCCCGTGGTCCACCTGCAGATCGCGGACGGCTCGGGCTCGATCTATCTGCAGAAGCGCTCGGCCTCGAAACTCGTACAGCCCGGCGCCTGGGACAGCGCGGTCGGCGGCCATGTCGGCATGGGCGAGGACTTGAACACGGCCCTCATGCGCGAACTGCGCGAGGAGCTCGGCGTGCTGCAGCCGGCCCTCGAAGCCCAGGACGCGAAGATCGAGCCCCTCTTCCGCTATCGCTGGGACACCGACATCGAGTCGGAGCTCGTCTTCAGTTTCGTCGTGCGCTACCGCGGTCCCTTCGCCCCGGATCCGGCCGAGGTCCAGGAGGGCCGCTTCTGGAGCATCCCGGAGATCAGGGCCAGGCTGGGCACGGGGGTATTCACGCCCAACTTCGAGCACGAGTTCGGCATCATCGACCGTGCGCATGCCGAAGCCGCGCGCGACGAAGCTGCGCGCGACGAAGTCGCGAAGGCCGAGGCCACGACGAAAACCGGCGTTCGGAAATGAAACCGAGCCACGGAGCCGCGGAGGGAAGAGGGAGAAGAAATCAGAGAGGAATGAAGCGAAGCGCCGAGGCGCCGAAGATGCGGACGGAGCCCTGCCTGGAGCCGGCGGCGATCTGCCCTGTGGCGGCTCTCGCTGGCGGCTCTGCCGGTCATTCCGCGACGCGCGGCGGGATGTCGATGAGGGGCAGCTGCATGCCCGAGGCGGCGGCGGCCCTGCGGTTCTCTTCCTGAATCGCGTCGTAGACTTCCTGGCGGAAAACCTTGACCTCGCGCGGCGCTTCTATGCCGAGCTTCACCTGATCGCCGCGCACTTCCACGACGGAGACCACGATGTTGTCGCCTATGACGATGCGTTCGTTGACGCGGCGGGAGAGTATAAGCATCTTGCTTAGGCCTTCGACGCGGCCAGTTCGGCCATGATGTCGTGCTTGACGCGCCAGCGCGGATCCGGAAGGACCGCTTGCATGCCGCGGCGATTGGTCTTGTTGATGATGACGGGCCCGAGCAGGTTGGCCGTGACGTGCTGGCCGTCGGCCGGCACCGTCACGATGGCGAACACGAGGCAATCGTTCGGGGTGCCGACGCCGATCTCGCCGAGGGCCTCGTCGCTCACGTCGATCGAGTAGTCGGGCCGGAACAGGAAGGGATCGATGAGTATGAAGGCGAGGTCGGGCACGTTCATCGACTGAAGATAGAAAAAGGGTTTCTGAGGCGCATCGAGGAGGACATAGTCCTTGAACTTCTCGAATCCGAGGAGCCCGGCGGGGAAACTCACCCTCTGGCGCTCGTCGACGTCCACCTCGCCGTATGCCTTGGTTTGCATTCTCATGGGTTTTCGATCATGCCTTCCATCAGCGCAGGAAGTCAAGGAGCGTCTGCGGGAAGAGCTTTCCCGCGAAACCGAGCGCCGCGCGATGCGCGAAATCGAGCATCCGGAAATCCGTGATCGCTTTCGTGACATCGAGATCGGTCTCGTCGGCCAGCAGTTTCGTCGTGTCGGGGATTTCGCGATTGAGCCTCGCCTCGATCGACTGGAGGCGCTCGCTGCGGTCCCCGAGCTGGGCGACGCTCCGGTTGAGGTTGTCGAGGCCGGCGTCCACACCGGCGAGCGCGAGGCCGCCGGTCTCGAGATTGTCGCCGCGATTGAGGGAGTCGCGAAGCCGCATCACCACGTCGAAGAGGGAGCCGCCCGTGACGTGGGCGCTGGGCGCCCAGTTGTCCGGCGCCTTTCCCGTCGCGGCGACCAGCCCAAGGTCCTTGAGCACCGTGCCGGCGGGCGATCCGGCGCCGTCGGCGCCGGCGGGCAGGTCCTCGGCCCTGATCTGGTGGGCGATCGTCGCCTCGAGGTCGAGCCCGAAGGACCGCGGATCGATGCTGGCCTTCACCGCGACGCCCGAAGAGTTGATCTTGGCGGCGACGGCGTAGACGGTGTCGCCCGCCTTGATGTCGATGCGCTTGCCGTCGATGACGATGCCGGTGTCCGAGAGCGCGCGCCAGTTCCGGGCGTCGTAGCTCGATAGGGCCTGCTGCTTCTCGGCCCAGAAGATGTCCGAGCCCGGCTGCGAGAGCGGCATGTAGGAGCCTTCGGACACCTCGGCTTCGGGGCCGCCGGTCGCGCCCAGGTACTGCACGCCGGTCACCACCGCGCCCGCCGCGCCCGGGGCGTTGCCCATGACGACGCGGAACGGGGCGGTCTTCGACTTGTCGCCCGAGAAGAGGTAGGTCCCGTCGGGGCCGCGCGAGTTGCCGATGCTGACGAGCTCGCCGAGCAGCTGGTCGACCTCCTTCGCCATGTACTTCTGGTCGGTCTGGCTGTATACGCCGTTGGCTCCCTGCACCGCGATCTCGCGGATCCGCTGCATGACATCCGTCGCCTGGCGCACGTAGTCCTCCGAGACCTTGTACTGGTCGTCGGCGTAGACGGCGTTCTTCTCGTAGCGGTCGAGCCGCTGCACGACGGAATCGTAGCGGACCGCCCTCGCGGCGGCGAGGGGATGGTCGCGAAGGTTGTCGATGCGCGTTTGCCGCGCCATCTTGGTCTCGAGCGAGGACATGTCGAGTTCCCGGCGGCGGAGCCAGAACTGCATATCGTCGTTCATCATGTCCGTGCTGACACGCTGCATCTTGCTTACGCTCCCATGCGGTTGATGATGGTATCGAGCATCTGGTCGATATGCGTCACGAACTTGGCCGCGGCCTCGTAGCCGTGCTGGAACTTGATCATGTTGGCCAGCTCCTCGTCCATGTTGACGCCCGAGATGGATTGTCTGAGGTCGCGCAGCTGCTTGCCGATGCGCGCGTTGGTCTCCATGGCCTGATGCGCCTGCTCGCCTTCGAGCCCGATGTGCGCCACCGCCTCGGCGAAGTGGTCGTCGAAGGTGCGCAGGGAGCCGACCATGACCGGCTGGGTGCGGAGCGCCGCGATGGCGAGGGCGGCCGAGCCGTCCCCGGCCGCCGCCGGCTTGCCGTTCTCCCCGAAGCCGGCCGCTATGGAGCCGATGTCCGAAGCGATCTGCGGGTTGACTTCGATCCAGCCGGCGGGGTGGGCGAGGGGCGCCACCGAATAGTCCAGGCCCTTCGCCCGGAGGGCGGTCTGGGCGGCGTCCGGCTTGCCCCAGTCGAAGGCTCCCGCCGGGCCTGAGGCGCGGAGGATGCCGGCGTAGCCCACGAGGAACTGCCCCGAGTCCTCGACGTGACGGATCACGAAGTCCGGCTCCTGCCTGTCGCCGGCCGGCGTGGCGCGCAGCTCGAGCTTGCCGTCGCGCGTCAGCCTCGCCGTGACCTCCCCGTCCGCGTGGTCGATCCTGGCCACGAGATCCGAGACGGTGTCCGTGGGATTGTAGGGCACCTCCACCGTGCCCTTGGCGGAGGAAATCTTGATCGTCCCCGAAAGGCCGATCTGCTCCTGGGGCGAGAGCCGGTTGGAGCCCGTTATGCGATAGAGATACGTGCTGTCGTAGACGCCGTCGCCGTTGCGGTCGTAGTTGCCCGCGACGTTGTTGATGAAGGGCCATTCCTTGAAGAAGTCGAGCCCGGTTTTCCCGTTCGCGCCGTAGCCCGCGCGATGGGTCTCGTTGACCAGGTCCGAGAACGACAGGGTCATCGTGTCGAGGCTCTGCATCTCGTTGCGGGCGTCCTTGTCGCGCAGCTCGAGGAGCGCCCCGAGCTGCCCTCCCTTGGCCGTGAAGGGCAGCCCCGTGTCCTTCCAGACCGGCGAGGCGTAGCCGTCCTGGTCCGAGCCGCGCATCTCCAGAGGCCGGGCGACCTTGCCCTGGATGAGGACGATCCCCTCGACGTGGACCATGAACTCGTCCTTGTCGCGGTGGTCGACCTTCACGGGTACGAGGTGCCCGAGCCTCTCCACGAGCAGGTCGCGCCGGTCCATGAGATCGTTCGGCTGGTCTCCCATGGCCTTCGATTGCTCGATCTCGTTGTTGAGCCCGGCTATCTGCTTCGCGAGGTCGTTGACCTGCGTGACGGTGCCTTGGACGTCGCCGTCGACCATGGAGCGGAAATCGGACAGTCGGTGATACTCGTCGCGGATGCCCTGCGCGAGGGCCTTCCCTGTCGAGAGCACCGATTCCCGCGCGGCGTTGTCCGAAGGCCTGAGCGAGAGCTCCTGCCAGGAACCCCAGAATTTGTCCATGAGCGTCCGCACCGAGGCGTTCGACGGCTCATTGTGGATCTGCTCGAGCATGAGGACGTACTTGTCGCGGGTGTTCCAGTAGCCTTCGCGCCCCGATTCGTTGACGATCTGACCCTCGAGCAGATTGTCCTTCACCCGCTCGATCCGGGTCACCACGACGCCCTGTCCTATCTGGCCGGGCGTATCCTCGCGGGTGAGGTCCGGAGCGTACAGAGGCTCCATCGTCCCGAGCTCCACCCGTTCGCGCGAGTAGCCCTCGGTGGAGGCATTGGCCAGGTTGTGGCCGATGGTGATCATCCCCTGGTTCTGGGCTACGAGACTCCGTTTCGCCAGCTCTATGCCCAAGAAGGTCGACTGCATCGCGTGCTCCTATGACCTTCAGCCCTTCTAGAGGGCCGTGTTCAGTACGAGAGAATCCATGCCCGGCCGGAGGGTCTTGCCCGAGCGGCCGTAGATGTTGCCCCGCTTTTCGGGGAAAAGCTCTTCCAGAATCGCGCGAAGGAGGTTCCGGTTGCCCGAGGCCAGATCGCTCGCCGAGGCGTTTTCGAACTTCGCGCGCATCGCCGAGATCTTGAGCCTTCGGTAGAGGTCGGTCAGCTCGGTGCGTTGGGGCTCGGGCACGTACAGCGCGAGGCGGTAGATCCCCTGCTCCTCGCAACCGTACTCCGCCCGCAGGCGTTCGTAGCTCTCGGCTCGGACGCTCTCGCGATCGGCGAGAGCGCGCGAAATTTCGTCGAGAAGGCCCATGGCGGTCTGGAGGGATATCCAATCGCGGTCTCTCAAGGCAGCGCTGAAGGAGCGCTGCGAGGCGATGTACGCCTCGAAACAGGCTATCTCGGCGGTCATGGCGCCTATCAAGGTTCCGATGGTATCCTGTTGCATGTGGACACTCCTTCGAATTCCCTATCGGATGATTGGATCGCAATGTTAGCCGAAAGTGTTCAATCACCGGTTTAGGCGATCCAATCATCCGGATCGCAGGGAATGGGTTGGACGTGGCCGCCTTCGGCGGCCTGCGATACGGCCGATTGGATCGCAATGTTAGCCGAAAGTGTTCAATCACCGGTTTAGGCGATCCAATCATCCGGATCGCGGGGAATGGGTTGGACGTGGCCGCCTTCGGCGGCCTGCGATACGGATGATGGGCGCGCGGTAAAAACGATGCTTCCGTCCGTTGCCGCCGGACCCCGGGCCGGGTATAGTAGAAGCAGATGTTTTCCATAATCAGCGGACTTCTCTGGCTCGTCCGCGGCATTCGCGTCTATGCGCTCGTCGGCGAGAGCGGCACCGGCAAGAGCTTTCGCGCCAAACTCGTGGCCCAGAAGTACGGCATCGACATGATCATCGACGACGGGCTCCTCATCCGCGGCGAAACTCTCCTGGCGGGCCGCTCGGCCAAGAAGGAACAGCTGTACATGTCCGCGGTGAAAACCGCCCTTTTCCACGACAAGGCCCACCGCGACGAGGTCGCGCGGGCCCTCCAGCGGGAGAAATTCCGCAAGATCCTCGTGATCGGCACCTCCGACAAGATGGTCCGCAAGATCTGCGAGCGCCTGCAGATTCCTCATCCGGGAAAGATCATCAGGATCGAGGATGTCGCGAGCCGCGAAGATATCGAGAAGGCCATCCGTTCCAGGAAGATCGAAGGAAAGCACGTCATTCCCGTGCCCGCGCTCGAGATCAGGCGGAACTATCCCTCGATCTTCTACGATTCGATCCGCGTCTTCCTGAAGCGCAACTTCGGCACGGCGCCGGCCCGGCCGCGCGTATACGAGAAGTCGGTCGTGCGGCCCGAGTACACGAAGCGCGGCCGCGTATCCATCTCGGAGGCGGCGCTTTCCCAGATGGTCATTCACTGCGTAGACGAGTTCGACGACTCGGTCCGGATCAGGCGCCTCAACGTGCGCTCGGACACCCAGGGCTATAGGCTCACGCTGGTGCTCGAGGTGCCCTTCGGCACGCGCCTCGCTTCCAACGCCCACGCCTTGCAGGAGTACATCGTCGAGAACATCGAGCGTTTCACCGGCATTCTCATTGAAGAGGTGAACATCGTCATAGATCGCTTCTCGCTCCGGCGCTGAAGGCCGCGGCCGCGCTCTTTCGTCCGCGGCCCGCAGCTTCGGGCTGCTCCTGCAAACTGCGTCCGCTTTCTGCAGGGGCCTCCCTTATTTGACAAGGCTTCGAGCTGGGGCTAGGATTGTGGCCAAGCAATCCGGGGGGAATGAATGAAAAAGGCATCAATACCGCTCATCGCGGCAATTTTCGCGCTGTCCGCTCTTTCGTTGTGGGCGCAAAGCGCGCCGTCTCCGGCGCCCGGCTCGTCGGCCGCGCCCCTGGCCTCGGACCAGTCGAGCCCGACGACCGCCACGGCGGACACCGGTTCGGCCGCCACGGTGACGACTCCTGCGGCTGCGGCCGGCGGCACGACGTCACCGGCGACGCCCGCGGCTGCGACCTCTCCCGCCGCCGCGCCGACGACGCCCGCAGTCGCGGCGACGCCCGCGGCCGCCGCGGCCTCTCCCGCCGATACCGCAACGCAGACCGAGAGCGCCCACTATTCGGTCATCTCCGACCAGGGGCAGGCCCAGGCCGACGCTCTCTCCCGGCAGATGGAAGCCTACTTCGGTCTCTTCGATTCGGTTTTCCACTTTCCGGCCGAGCAGCTCACGGCCAAGCTCAACGTGCGGGAGTTCAAGGACAAGGCCGGCTTCGACGACTATCTGCGCCAGATCGTCGGTGACACGAGGGACGATTTCGTCTACCTCCACTATCCGACTCCCGAGAAATCCGAGTTGCTGGTGTTCCCCAAAAGCGAGCCCGGTTTCTCCGAAAGCCTGGCGCATCAGGCCTTCGTCCAGTACATCAAGGCCTATATTCCCAATCCGCCGCTCTGGCTGCGCGAAGGTTTCGCCGTCTGGTTCGAGTCGGCCCGCTGGGACGATGCCGCCGGCAAGCTCTCGTTCCCCGAAAACCTCGCGTGGCTCGCCACCGCGAAGTCGCTCAACGACAAAAGCCTTCTCATGCCGCTGGACAAGCTCCTGACGATCGGCGAAGACGAGGCCCGTTCCAATCTGGACGTCTTCTATCCGCAGGCCTGGGCGCTCGTCTCCTTCCTCCTCAACAGCCCGGATAAGAACTACAACAGGCTCCTGTGGGACTCGATAGCGGCGCTCAGGAAAGACGCCAGCCTCGAGGAAAACCAGACTGCGGTCGCCTCGATAGTCTCGACCTGGTACGGCGTCGACAAGACCGGCAAGGCTCTCGCGGCTTACCTCGCGGGCAGGAAGACCTTCGCCGAGCTCGTGGCCGCGGGCGTGACGGCCTATTCAGGCAAATCTCTGGACGAGGCCGCCGCCGACTTCGGCGCCGCGGCCGCCATCAACAAGGACAGCTTTGTCCCGCAGTACTATCTCGGTCTCATCGCCTACGCGAAGAACGACTATTCGACCGCCGAGCTGCGCTACAAGTCGGCGCTCCAGCTCGGCTGCGACCCCGGGATCACGAACTACGCGCTCGGCGTGAACGCCTATGCCCAGAATCGCCTGAGCGACGCGCGGGCTTACCTTGCCTTGGCCAAGCAGAGCGCTCCGGACCGCTATGCTGCCAAGGTGGACGCGCTCCTGGCCAAGTTCCCCCAGAATTGATCGGTCGCTCTCAGGCGCCTTTCCTCGAAAATCGCTCCCCAGATGATCGGGAGACGGGGAAGGGCGCCCGCGGCGGCGGCTTTCCTCGGAAAGCCGCCGCCGTTTGTCCTGTTTCCGTTCTTGTTTTCATTCTGGGAGGATAGGGAAGCTGGCGGGAGCCGGGACCAGGTACGAGGCCTATTCCCGTGCCGTTCTTGTCCTCCCGTTACGCCTTTCTCCAGCTTGCACGCAATGGAGACAGGCGCAACAGGGGTGAAACGGGCTCTTAATGCCGCAGGACGGCGAGAATGCGCTCGAGTACCTTCTTGCGGTCGAGGGGTTTGACGATGTAGCTCTTGGCGCCGAGGAGCAGAGACTTCTTGACGACGTCTTCCTTGCCGAGCGCACTCACCATGACAATGCAGGCGTTCTTGTCGAATTCGAGGATTTTCTCGAGAGCCGTCACTCCATCCATCTTGGGCATGGTGATATCCATCGTGACGAGATCGACGTTCGGGCAGAGTTCCTTGTACTTCTCTATGCCTGCCAAGCCGTCGCCGGCCGTCCCTACGACGTCGAATCCCTCGGATGTGAGTATCTGGCCAAGTTGCTTGGCGATGAACATGGAGTCGTCAACGATGAGCACACGATAGGGGGCACCGTCGGATTTAACGCCTTCGGGGCGCTTTTCGTTGATGTTCGGCATGTCGGACTTAGCGATCATACGTTTCGACGCTCCTTTTTCCCGGGCCGGATTGCGCAGCGTCACCGGACCATCGGTCTCCGGTTACGGTTATAATAGAAGCCGCGAGGCTTTGCAAGGCCGATCCTCCCGAGCGGAGGCGGAAGCCCCCTCGATTGCGCCAGCCGGATCGCGATACAGGCCGCAGCGCCCCCTGGGCAGCGTTCCGAACCTTGTGTACGGCGCGACAGGCAGATCGAGGCGCCGGCGGTCTTGACGCGCGGATACCTGTCATGCATAATCGAAAAGCTATCCCGGCGTCCGATTCGGCCCAACACCGATCGACGACCGGTCCGAGCGCCACGCGAAGGAGAGCGGAGATGCCCTGCGGCAGGAAAAGAAAGCTCAAGAAGATAGCGACGCACAAGCGCAAGAAGAAGAAGAGAAAGAATCGGCACAAGACCCGATAGCGTGCGTCGCGATCTGCGGAACGGCCCATGGCCGTCCGCACAATCGGTTACCGAGGCACGGAGACACCAGGTTCGGATGTTCGGACGCCAGACGTCCTCTACTTTCGGCTTCGTGTCTCCGTGTTCGGCTTTGTGGAGTTCAAAAACGGTTTTTTCCTTCGCTCGCTTCATCATACTTGCCTAGCGTGACTTCCTTCCGCTACCATTATAGTCTATGGCGCGGGAAATTGATGTCTACCAGCTGCTTCGCGCATTCGCGCATCGCAACCGTCTGAGCGAGATCGGGTATCGGGCTTTCGCCGATGCGGTCCAGCGCCAGGCCAGGCTCTCCGATCCGGCCGAGCCGGTCTTCCGAGACTTGGCCCTCAATCCCGATTTGGTGCTGGTCCCCAAGCTTTTTCTCCTCGCCAAGGACAAGAAGATCTCCCTGCAGACCTTAGGCAACGAGATCGGCAGCATTCAGCTTCCCGAGCACTACACCGAGGTTTTTTTCCAGGAATACCGCAGGATAGACGAGAATCCCGACATACCCTTCCCCGACGAAGACTCGCTCAAGACTCTCGTCCCGCAGGAGTGGATCAAGAGCGTCTCCCTCGAGTCCGACCTCGGGGCGGCCTCCGACGCCGGGGGGGAGAAGGCCGTTTCGCTCGCTCGCATAACCTTTCCCGAGGGCCTCAGGCCCCTGGTCATCCCTTCGGCCTTCATCCCCGACAAGCTGCTCGAATACGCCCTGCTCAAGATCAGGCAGTACCTCAGGCGGGGCGCCAACAAGGACTATATGCTGAACAAGCTCCTTTCGGCCTTTCCCGGAAAGGAGATGCAGCTCAAGGACGCGCTCACGGCCATCCTGACCCGGCCCTTCGACGCGGCCGCGGGACTCAGGCGCTCCAACACCGAGCTCACCTACCCGCTATGGGCCTATCTCGTCAGCGCCATCAAGAAGGATCTCGAGAAGAAAGGCGACAGGACGGCGGAAGATCAGGCGGTGCAGCAGGCCGCGTTCCTCTGCGAGTTCTACGCGAGCCATTACCGCGGCAAGGCGCAGCGCATCGTGGAAGTGGAATTGGCCCAGAAGGCCCTCGACGCCTCGATTCGCAAGGCGCCCTATAGTTACACGATAGAGGAGATCGAAGCTTTCCATGACGCCAAGGGCGTGCCCATCGTCGCCAAGATAGGGCGCGAGCAGCTCGAAGGCCGCCTCCACGCCAAGACGACGCGCGCGGAACAGGGAGCCCTGCCCGAACTGCTCGTGCTTTCGGCCGGGGGCCGGCGCGTCTACATGGCGACCGATCGGACCCTCCATCTTCTCGTGCGGCTTCTCGGAGAGGCCCGGGCCGATATCCGCGCCAGGCTCATCGAGCAATGGCGACGGCTTATGGAGGATTTTCGCTCGACTCCGTCCATGGTGGCGGACGATGCCTTCCGCAAGGAGCTGGAAACCCAGGTCGCGGCGCGTTTTCCTCTTGTCGAAGCACTCGTCTCCTCCCGCCTCCTGCCGGTCATCTACGGCGAGCAGGCGGCCAAGGCCGAGTTGCCGCCCGACCTGGACAGGCTCTTCTACAAGGGAGACCTGGTGCCGCTCGAGGAACTCATCGGCCTGACGAGGAAGGCCCTCGCCGCCGATGTCCGCATGCTGTTGCCCTTCTGGTACTCGGTACCGATCCTCTCCGGCTTGGCGCGCATCCTGCGGCGGCTCGGGCGAGGTCCGAGCGACAAGCCTGCGGAGCGCAAGGCCGCCGCCAAAATCGTGGCGGCGCGGCCTGAAGACGCCCCGCCGCGCCAGCCTTCGGCCAGAGGGCAGACCGCCGCCCAGAGAAGGGCCGAATTCGCCGCGGCCGGGCGAAAGATCGCCCAATCCCTCCTTCCCTCGGGCTATAGCCTCGACGAGTACCTGCGCGAGCTCGAGAGCCACTGGAACACGCTCTTGGGGGCGGAGGCCAAGGCCAATCTCCGCGAGGATGTCGAAAGCCTGGCGCGGGACTATCTTCGCGGCGTACTGCGCAGCATGCGGGGCGAGACCTTCAGCCCCGAGCGGGTCAAGAATCTGGCCGCCACCCTGGCCGACTCTCCTAATCTCCTGAAAATCAAGAATCACCAGGCGCTCGAACTCTATATTCAGCTCTATATGGCGAAAGTCATCGGAGCCGACGCGCGATCGGTTTAAAAAACGTTTCAACAGGAGAAACGACCTTTCGTTTTTTGTCGAAAATCCTTGCCAAGACCCGAAATCATGCTATACTGCCCCAAGCACTCCCCTCACCTTCCCGGGAAGGAGCCGTAATGCCTTATACGATTCTTACGATTAATCCGGGTTCGACTTCGACAAAATTCGGTGTTTTCGAGGACGAGAAGGAATTATTCAGTCAAAATGTGACGCATTCGAGCGAGGTGATCGCAACCTTTCCGACGATGGCGTCTCAGTATGAGTTCAGAGAGGCCGAGGTTCGGAAAGCCCTCGCCGAGCGCAAGTTCGATCTGCATCGGCTTTCCGTGATCGTCGGCCGGGGCGGGGTTCTGCGCCCCATCCCCGGCGGCGTGTATCGCATCACCGAGGCGATGAAGCGGACTCTCGAGACGGCGCGTTACGGCGAGCACGCTTCGAACTTGGGTGCGCTGATAGCCGACGGGCTCGCCAAGGAACTCGGCATTCCCGCGTTCATCGCCGATCCGGTGGTCGTCGACGAACTCGACGAAGTGGCCAGGATTTCGGGCCACCGGCTGTTCCAGCGTCGATCCATCTTCCATGCCCTCAACCAGAAGGCGGTCGCTCGCCGCTGGTGCCGCGAGCACGGGAAGGATTACGGGGAGGCGGCGCTCATCGTGGCGCACATGGGCGGGGGCGTTTCGGTGGGGCTGCACGATAAGGGCAGGGTGGTCGACGTCAACAATGCCCTCAACGGCGAGGGGCCTTACAGCCCCGAGCGCTCGGGCACCTTGCCCGCCGGCGACCTGGTCAAGCTCTGCTTCTCGGGGAAGTACCAGGAGCGGGAAATCCTGAAGATGATCACGGGCCAGGGCGGGCTCGTGAGTTTCATGGGCTCGAACGACATGCGCGTCGCCGAGAAGGGCTTCCACGAGGGCGATAGCGTGGCGAGCCTCTATTACCGGGCCTTCATCTATCAGGTAGGCAAGGCCATCGGCGCTCTCGGCGCGGCGGCCAGGGGCCGGGTCGATGCCATCATCCTGACCGGAGGCGTCGCCTATGGCAAGGACGTCGAGGAAGGCGTCACCGCGATGTGCGGTTTCATCGCCCCCATCGTGGTCTATCCGGGCGAGGGCGAGCTGGAAGCTCTCGCGATGGCCGGGCTCCGCGCCATGTCGGACGACAGTGTCGCGAAAAACTACGAGGAGGAGTGAAGATGCTGAAGACCATGGCCGATGTCATCCTGGCGGCGAAGGCCGCCGGCCGCAAGAGAGTGGCGGTGGCCGCGGCGCAGGAAGCCTCCGTCCTCGAAGCGGTCGTCGATGCGTGGAAAAACGGCATAGCCGAGCCCGTACTCGTGGGCGATCTCGCCGCAGCCGACGCGATCGCCGCCGAGCTCGGCCTCGACCTGAAGAATTTCGAGCGGCATGAGGCGAAGGATAACGCGGCCGCGGCCGCGAAGGCCGTGGAGCTCGTGAAAACCGGCGCGGCCGACATGGTCATGAAAGGCATCCTGGACACCTCGGTGCTGCTCAAGGCCGTCCTCAACAAGGAAGCGGGGCTCAATGCGGGCCGCCTCGTGACCCACGTCGTCGCCATCGAGATGCCGACCTACCATAAGCTGCTCTTCGTCACGGACGCCGCCATCACGATCGCCCCCGACGTGAACGCCAAGGTCGACATGATCGCCAATGCCGTGCGCGCGGCCCGGGCGCTCGGCGTCCAAACGCCCAAGGTGGCGCTGCTCGCCGCGGTCGAGAAGGTGAACTGGGAGAAGATGCCCTGCACCGTCGATGCCGCCATCCTCACGCAGATGAACCGGCGGGGCCAGATCAAGGACTGCCTGGTCGACGGCCCCCTGGCTTTCGACAACGCGATCAGCGCCGAGAGCGCCAAGATCAAGCACATCGTCTCCGAGGTCGCCGGCGACGCCGACATTCTCGTGGCTCCCGACATCGAGGCGGGCAACATCCTGTACAAGGCCCTGATCGACCTCGGTCAGGGCAAGGGCGCCGCCATCGTCATGGGGGCCGCCAAACCCATCATTCTCACGAGCCGTTCGGACAGCGCCGAAACCAAGCTCGCGTCCATAGCTCTCGCCGCGCTGGCGAGTTGAAGTAAAGGAGATTCGTCATGGCTGTCAAAGGTAAGCTTGAGATCGACCGGGAACGCTGCAAGGGCTGCGCTCTCTGCGTCCGCTCCTGCCCGACGAAGGTCCTCGAGATCGGCGCCGAGCCGAACTCCTGGGGCTACTACCCCGTCGCCGCGGTCCACGAAGACAAGTGCATCGCCTGCGGCAACTGCTACACGGTCTGCCCGGACGTGGCGATCATGGTCTACAAGCTGTAAAGGAGGATGCGCAACATGGCTGAAGACAAGCGCCTCATGAAGGGCAACGAGGCCATAGGCGAGGCCGCCGTGCGTGCGGGCTGCCGGGCCTATTTCGGATACCCCATCACCCCGCAGAATGAACTGACCGCCTACATGGCCAAGAATATGCTGGACAAGAAGCGGACTTTCATCCAGGCCGAGTCGGAAGTTTCCGCGATCAACATGGTCTACGGCGCGGCCGCCACGGGAGCCCGCACGATGACGAGCTCCTCGAGCCCGGGCCTCTCGCTGAAGCAGGAGGGCATCTCCTACGCCTGCGGCGCCGATCTGCCCCTCGTCATCGTCAATGTCCAGCGCTCGGGCCCCGGCCTCGGCGGAATCTCGCCCGGCCAGGGCGACTACTTCCAGTCCACCCGGGGCGGCGGCCACGGCGACTACTACCACCTCGTGCTCGCGCCCAAGAGCGTGCAGGAGGCTGCCGATCTCACCTACGAGGCCTTCGACCTCGCGGACAAGTGGCGCATGCCCGTCATGATCCTCGCCGACGGCCTCATCGGCCAGATGATGGAAGGCGTCGTGCTCCCGCCCATGCGCGATCTCGCCGCCTTGCCCCGGAAGCCTTGGGCCGCAGGGCACCAGGCCGACAGCCATCGCCCGATCAACCACGTGACCTCGATCAACCTGGTGCCCGACGAGCTCGAAGCCACGAATCGAAAGCGCTTCGAGCGCTACGACGAGATCAAGCAGGCCGAGGTCCGTTTCGAGGAAGTCAACACCGAGAAGGCCGAACTCGTGTTCGTCGCCTACGGTACCTCCAGCCGCGTCTGCCTGGGCGCCATCGAGATGGCCAAGAAGGCGGGCGTCGAGCTCGGCCTCTTCCGTCCGATCAGTCTCTGGCCCTTCCCCGAAAAGCGGGTGGCCGAGCTGGCCGCGAAGGGCAAGAAATTCCTCACCGTCGAGATGAGCATGGGACAGATGGTCGAGGACGTGCGCCTCGCCTCGAACGGCAAGACCGACGTCTCCTTCTACGGGCGCTGCGGCGGAAACATACCCAGCGAGGAAGAAGTCTTCGCCGAGGCCATGCGCCTCGTAGGCAAGAAATCCGGAAAGTGAGGGAAAGCGATATGGAACTCGCATACGGGCATCCCAAGAGCCTAAAACCGATACAGACCAAGTATTGCCCCGGCTGCGGCCACGGCGTGATCCACCGTCTTGTCGCCGAGGTGGTGGACGAGCTCGGCGTCCAGGAGCGCTCGATCATCTTGAACCCCGTCGGCTGCGCGATCTGGGCGGACCTCTACTTCGACTTCGACTCCGTGCAGCCGGCCCACGGCCGCACGCCCGCGGCGGCGACGGGGATCAAGCGCATGCTGCCCGACCACCTCGTCATCTGCTACCAGGGCGACGGCGACCTGGCGGCCATCGGCACGGCCGAGGCCGTGCACGCGGCGAACCGCGGCGAGAAGTTCACGACGATCTTCGTGAACAACGCGATCTACGGCATGACCGGCGGCCAGATGGCCCCCACCACCCTTGTGGGGCAGAAGGCCACGACCGCACCCTACGGCCGCGACCCCGGCGAGGCCGGCATGGGATATCCCATCCGTGTCTGCGAGATGCTCGCCACCCTTGGCGGCACGAAGTACCTCGCCCGCGGATCGGTCGACACCGCGGTCAACGTCCGCAAGACGAAGCAGTACATCAAGAAGGCCTTCGAGGCCCAGATGCGGGGCGAGGGCTTCACCATGGTCGAGATACTCTCGCCCTGCCCGACCAACTGGCAGATGAGCCCCCCCGAAGCGGCCGAGTGGGTGGGCAAGAGCATGATCGAGTACTATCCGTTGGGCGAAATCAAGAATACGCTGGAGGAGGCGAAACGATGACCGAGAAGACATTCATGGCCGGCTTCGGCGGGCAGGGCGTCATCTCGCTCGGACAGCTCTGGGTCTATTGCGCGATGAAGGAGGGCCTCGAGGTCACGTTCTTCCCCTTCTACGGGGCCGAGAAGCGCGGCGGCGTGGCCCGGGCATCGGTGATCGTCTCGAGCGGCGAGATCGCCAGTCCTCTCGTGACGCGGCCCGACTCCTCGGTGGTCATGAACCCGGACTCTCTCCCACTCTGCGAGGAAATAGCCAAAGAGGGCGGCGTCATGCTCGTCAACTCGAGCCTCGTCAAGTCGGAGAGCTCGCGGAAAGACCTCAGGCTCGTGAAGATCGCGTGCAACGACATAGCCGAGAAGATAGGCGACGTCAAGATCGCGAACATGGTCATGATGGGCGCCCTGTCGAAGGTCACCGGCGCGGTCAAGCTGGACAAGCTCGAGGCCGTGCTCAAGACCTTCTTCCCCGAGTCCAAGCACCGCTTCATCCCCATGAACATGCAGGCGATCGAAGCCGGGCGCGCGGCTGTCTAAAACCGCCGTCCCGGCAGGAATGCCGCTCGGTCCTTCGGGACCGAGCGGCGTATCGGAGGACCGTCCCGCTGGGGCGGTCCTTTCCGTATACGCGGGGGAGGTGACGGCGCCGGCAGTCGCGGGCCGCGGCCTGTCCGCGCGGCGCCGGCCGGACCGTCCGGGGCGAGCCGTCGCGCGGCGGCGGTTCAGCTCCGGACGAAGTGCGGCATCTCGAAGGGAATCTCGATCGACAGCTCCACGAGTCCGGCCAGTTCGCCGGCTTCGTGCCAGGGCGCCTGGTAGATCAGCTTCTTGACTCCCTTCTTCTCTATCGTGTAGGCATGCGAGCTTTCCTCGTCCAGGAGGCGGTGTATGATCGCCTTCGAGCCGTCGTTGTGGCAGCCATCGATGTTCTTGCCGACGAGATCGCGCCCTCCGTCCTTCGCGTAGGTTTTCGCCGATTTGTCGTTCATGTAGAGGATCGTCCCGTCCTTGGCCGTCACCATCACCGCGCAGGAAAACCCGGTCACCCAGTCCGGCATGCTCTCGCTCATCTCTCGCTCCTTTCCCATTGCGGCGACATGGTAGCTCGGGCGCGCTTCAGGCGCAAGGCTGCGGGGCGGGCGGCCCGAGCGGAGGCCGGCTTGCCCGAGACCGCGAAGGGGCGCTAGGATCTGCCCGACGGAGGCCGACAATGGCGATCGATGGAGCGGGCGGCGAGCGCTGGACGCAGGTCGGCCGCAGGGAACTTCTGGACTGCCGCATTTTCCGCGTAGCCGAGCGCGAGAACCGCGGCCCCGACGGCCGCAGCGGCCGTTTCACGGTGCTTGACGCGCCGGATTGGGCCACCGTGGTCCCCATCCTGGAATGCGGGGGCGAGAGCTGCTTTCTCATGGTGCGCCAGTATCGCCACGGCTCCGACGAGGTCTGCATCGAGTTCCCCGGCGGGGTGGTCGAGCCGGGCGAGGCCCCCGCGTCCGCGGCCGCGCGCGAGCTGGAGGAGGAGACCGGCTATCGCGCCGGGAAGCTGAGGAGCGCCGGTTCGGTTTCGCCTAACCCGGCTTTCATGGCCAACAGCTTCCACGTGTTCGTCGCCGAAAACCTGGTCCGGACGGGGGCGCGCAACCTCGATGAGCACGAGATCCTGGACTTCTTCCCCGTGCCCGTCCGGGAAGTCCGCGCCTCGATGGGCAAGGGCGGCTATTCGCACGCTCTCATGGTCGCCGCGCTCTTCATGGCCGAGCGGCTGCTGGGCGGCCCGGCAGCCGGCAACCGCTCCTGACCGGCGGCCGCGTCACTTGACCGGCGGCCGCTTTGATCGGATGATGAGCCATGCAGCCGAGTGACGATGTGCGGCCCGAGGAGAAGTACAAGGGCATCAGGGCCAAAGCCGACGCATTCTTCATCAAGTCAACCTCGCTGTTGCCCCAGCAGATGCTTCTCCGCATCGGGGACTACAGCCTCGCCGCGGCCCCCGCGTACTTTTCCCTGGACGAGATCAGCCTCCTCCTCGTCCTGAGCACCTCCGAGCTAACGCTGTTTTCGAGGTACGTCAACGGGAATTGCAGCCTCGTCCTGGCCTTCGACCTGCCCGGATCCAAGGAGGCGGTCCGCTTCTTCGTCCGCGCCGCGCTCGCCGCGCTCGAGCCCATGCATGGCCGAGCCAACGCCTGCATGGCCGCGCTCAGGCTCAAGACGGTGCCCCCCATCTACTCGGAGATACTCGTCTCGTTTTTCGGCGAGGTCGAGGCGCGGCGCCAGAAGCGCGAACTCCTCTCCGGCCGCTGGCTCGAGCCCAAGAAGCTCAAGACTCCGAGCCTTTCGGCCGAACTCCTCGCGGGCCAAACGCGCATACCGGTCGAGCTGTCCGCCATCAGCACCTCCCAGGCACGCCTGACGCTCGCCTCGGACCTCGAGGCGGTCGAGGACGAGGGCCTCGCCTTGCGTGTGGTGAAGGATGGGCAGCCCTTCACCCTTTCCTGTTCGGCCTCAGGCAAAACCGATCTCGCCGCGGGCGAGGTCCTCCTCGAGCTGGATTTCTCCAACGAACTCGTCTCGCTCATCGAAGACAACCTCAAGAGTACAACTACTGACCGTTAGCCTGAGCCGAGTGCCGGGTCCGGGGCAGTGTTTCGAAGCTCGTGAGATTGGCCTCGCATCGGCTCCGGTTTCTGCAAAAGCGTGCGCGGATGCCGCAATCTACGGCAACTTCTTCAATGCCGTCCGGCTTTTGAAAGTTCCGTAACACTACCCTCGCTCCGCGAAGCGCCGGCGGGCGGCGAGGTAGAGCCCGACCGAGGCGGCGGCGAAGACCGTGTAGACGGCGAAAAGGACTCGGTAGCCGGCGGCCTGGACCACGAGGCCGCCGAGAGAGCTACCCAGGAAGGTGGGCAGGCCCACGCCCAGGCTCGTGAAAACGGCCATGCCGCGCGAACGCTGCTCGGGGGGAATGCGCAAGGCGACGAAGGCCACGGCCGCCGGCTGGAACAACCCGTAGCACAGCGAATGCAAAAGCTGCCCCGCGATCACGCCTCCGGGACTGGGGAAGATGGCGTAGATCGCGAGCCTCAGAGCCACCGCGACGGAGGCTATGGCTATGGCGCCCATCGCGCCCGTCCTACGGATGATCCCTCCGGCCAGGACCATGAGCGGCATCTCCGCGCAGGCCGAAAGGGCCCAGAGGGCGCCCACGGCGTTCCACTTGAGGTCGTCCACGACATAGAGCGAGAGGAAGGACGTGATCGGCGCCATCGCGATGCGCCCGAGGGCGATGACGGCCACGCCGAGCAGGAACACCGGATCGATGCCGCGGATGCCGCCCAGGGTCCTGGGCCGCGGGCCTGCGGCCGCACCCTCGCCTGCAACCGCGGCCGCAACCGTGCCCGCCTTAGGCAGGAGGAGGAGGCTGGCGCAGAAGGCCGCCGCGCCCACGGCCATGTAGACGGCTATGCGCCACGGCGGGCTTTTGTCGAAGCCGGGTATGGACTGCAGGACCACGGCCGTGACGATGAAGCCCGCGGAGCCGAAGACCCGTATCTTACCGTACCCGGCCGATCCGCGCCGTCGCCCCGAGGCCTCGCCGAAGGCCACCGCGGCGGCGTCGGTGAAGGGAATCAGCGTGCGTATGCCCACGGCCAAGAGGGCGAGCGAGAGCATCGTGACCAGGAAGCGAGGGACGAGGATGAGGGGCAGGAGGGCCAGCATCGAAGACAGCGCGAGGCCGAGGAGCACGGGCCGGGGACTTCGGGCACGGTCGCTCAGGCCCCCGAGCAGAAGCGGCCCCGCGAGCCCCGCCACCTCGAAGAGGCCGAGCAGAAAGCCGACGGCGGCCGGACCGTAGCCCAGACCCTGCACCAGGATCTGAAGGTAGGGCGTCGCCACTCCGTACAGCGTGAACAGCACGAAGTAGACCAGACTGAAGCGGAAGTTGGGCAGAGCCTTGTTCATGTCGGATTCGCTTTTCGTCATAGTCGTACGGCAAGGTCTGTTTTCGCCGGCGATCAGGGGCGGGCGTAGAAGTCGCGGCCGCGCGCGTCGATGGCGAGCACCGCCGGCAGGTCGCGGAGCCGGACGGCGCGCACCGCCTCCATGCCCAGGTCGGCGTAGTCGATCACCTCGCTGGAGACGATGTGGTCGCGCGCGGCCAGGGCGGCCGCCCCGCCGATGCAGGCGAGGTAGGCGCCGCCGCGGCGGCCGATCGCGGCCGCGGCCTGGGACGAGCGGCCGCCCTTGGCGATGCTGACGAGGCTGGCGCCGCGCTCCATGAGCATATCGAGGTAGCCGTCCATCCTGCCGGCCGTGGTGGGCCCGAAGGAACCGCTCGGCCGGCCGGGCGCCGCCTCGGTGGGGCCGGCGTAGAACACGGGATGATTCGAAAGGTAGGCGGGCAGGCGCCGGCCCGACTCGAGCAGGGCCTTGAAGCGGGCATGGGCCGCGTCGCGGGCAGTCACCACCGTGCCCGACAGGAGGAGAAAGCTGCCGGCTTCGAGCGAGGAGAGTTCGGAGCGGAGGGCTTCGGGAGGCAGGTCGAGGTCGATGCTTCGGGCTCCGGGCAGGACCGGTTCCTCGGCGGGCAGGAAGCGCGCGGGGTCGCGCTCCAGGCGCTCCAGGAACACGCCTTCGGCGTTCAGCACCGAGCGCGCGTGGCGGTGGGCCGAGCAGGAAACGCCGAGCGCGAGGCTCAGGCTCGCTGCGTGGCGGGAAAGCCGTATGGCGCGGGCGTCTATCGCGAGATGCCGGCCGCCGAATTGAGCGCCTACACCGGTCTTTTCGGCGAGAGCCATGAGGCGGTCTTCCCATTCCCTGTCGCGCAGCGCCCCGCCCTCCGAGCCCTCGGTCGGCAGGCGATCGAGGAGCCCGAGGGTCGCGAGGGAGAGAGCGTAGAGAGCCTGATCGGGACTCGCGCCGCCGAGCACGAGGCCGAGGCGATAGGGCGGGCAGGCCCCCGCTCCCAGGGCCGAGATGCCTCGCTCGAGACGATCGGCGAGCGCTTCGGCCTGCAAGAGGGCGGGCGATTCCATGCTGAACGTCGTCCGGTTGGCCGAGCCCCCTCCCTTGGCAGCGAAAACGAGACGGTACTCGCCCGAGTGCGCCGCTCCGGATGAGCGCAGATCGATCATGGCGGGAAGATTGTCGCCCGTATTCCGCTCGGCTAGAAATCCTAGGGGGCCGAGCTGGGAGTTCCGCAGCCTGCGCTCCTGGTAGGCCCTGGCCGCTCCCTCCGCCAGGGCGACCTCGTCCCGGCCATCGCTGAGCATCCGCGACCCTTTCCAGCCGTAGACCACCGCCGTGCCTGTGTCCTGGCATAAGGGGTAGAGACCCTCGGCCGCGGCCGCGGCGTTGCGGATGAGCTGGGCAGCCACGAAACGCTCGGCCTGGCTCGCGCGCGGATCCGAGACGACGGCCGCGAAAGCGGCGAGCTGCTCCGCTGGAAGAAAGAAGGCGATCTCCGAGAAGGCCCGCCGGGCGAGATCGGCGAGAAGGCCGGATTCGAGACGGAAGATCGGGCCCTCCGGCTCCGTCGCCGGTAGCGGCTTGGGCGGCGGAAAGTCCAGGCGCTCATAGCTTTCGACAGAACCGAAGTCGACGAGATCGGCGAAAGAGTAGTGGCTCATGCTTTGATAATAGCGCGGAGCGCCGCAGCTCAGGAAGGGCTCGGCGCCTCGGACTCGGCGCTCAAGCTCAGTCCGCCGGGGCCATGGCTTGCCTCCGGAAGCCTAGAAGAGGAGTCCGAGGGCGAGGCCGAGGGCGAAGGTCGGCGAGGCCGAGGGAGAGAGCTGGCTCATGGCCAGCGCGGAAATCTCGAGCGGAGAAGGAGGAAGCAGGGCCCTGATCTCGAAGCCCAGGTCGAAGGGCCAGGCGGGGGAAAGCGTGCCGTTTGTCCAGAGCAGGCTCATTTCGGAGGAGAAGCCCGCTCGGAAGGCGCTGGCGCTCCACCACAGGCCGTCCCTCAGGACGAGGAAGGGGTCGATGGAAGAGTTCGAGAACCCGATGCGCAGGCCGGGGGAGGCGCCGAGGCTGATGGGCCCGAGCCCCACGGAAACGGGCAGGCTTGCCTCGACGGCGCTGGCCGCGTCGGGCAGGACGGGCGCCGAGGCGCTGCTCCAGGAGCCGCGCAGGAAGAGGGCGCCGGCATGCGGCACTGTGCCCGATCCTTCCCACAGCCCCAGGCGGAAGGAGAGGGCGAGATCGCCTCCGCCCGAAGGCGAGGCCAGGTTTTCCAGGGCCGCGGCGTAGCCGAGGTCCAGTCTATCGGAAAGAGCCGCGACGCCGCTCAAGGAGAAGCTGGGGCTCTGCAGGTCCGCGAGAGATCCGATCCAGGTGAGGTCGGTCGAACTGAGGCCGCCGGGCTGGCCGCGGGGATCGGGGAAGAACGCGAGACCCGGTACCGCGGACAGGCTGCCGCGGGGCCTGATGACCAGGGCGCTGTCAATGCGCAGCTCGGCCTGCCGGACGATCGGAGTCTCGGGCGCGTTGGCCGAAGCCGCGGCGTCGGGCGGGGCAGCCTTGGCCTCCAGGACCGCCCGGTAGAGGCCGTCGGGGAGGGGCCGGCCGTCGGCCCCGAGGCCGTCCCAGCGGTAGGTCTGGCGCCAGGTGTCGAAGGAGGGGAAATCTGCGCGGGCCACGACCCCTCCCTGTGCGTCTTCGATCGCCAGCGTGGCCGAGCCGAAGGATTCGACCCTGAAGCGCAGATCGACGATGCCGAAGAGCCCCGCGTTGGCCGGGTTGAAGGCCGTGCGCGAGGCTTGGAGCTGAGAGACCGCGAAGGCGGCGCGGTCGAGAGCGACCGAGAGCCTCGTCCTCTCCCTCTCGCGGACGACCACCGGAACGCTGCGCTCGACATAGCCGAAGCGCTTCAGGGCGACTAGGTGCTCTCCCACGGGCAAGGTGAGGGCGCCGCTCGCGACGGCGCGCCCGTCCACGGACACGGAGGCGTCCGCGGGCGAGACCTCGAGGTCGAGGGTGCCGCTGATCATGGCGAGCGTGAAGTAGAAGGTGTACTTGGTCTTTTCGCTGAGAACGAGGGCGATTTCGCGCTTGTAGTAGCCGGGCGCCGAGACGCCGATGATGTAGCCTCCCGGCGAGAGGGCCGCGTTCTGATAGATCGAGTAGCTGACGCCGCCCGCATCGATGCCTGTCGTGTAGCCGCCGCCCGGGGGTATGTAGCCGTTCGAGAAGGAGTTGTACCCGGCCGCCACGCGGTTGATGCTGACGATGGAGCCGGGGGCGGAGCTGTGCACCTCGATCGAGGCCCAGCCGGCCGCGCCGGTGCTCTCGGTGACGATGGACACGGTGCCCTCGTCGGTCGCGAGCCCCAAGGCCCAGAGGCGCGTCGCTCCAGAGCCTAGGAGCGCCGCCGCGAGGAGCGCCAAGCCGATGCGTCTGTCCATCGCTTTACAATAGCGCGCCGGCCTGCCGAGAGCAATCGCGGTTCAGCCCGCAGTGTTGCGAAGATCGGTGCTGACGCGGGCTTCGGTCCCGTCCGGGGCGGAGGAAATATGGGCAGAATCCCGTCCGTCTGGCCGTCCACAAGGTTCGGAACACTGTACTCGGCTTGCCTGCCCGAGCCGCCTGGGTTAGAGTGCTTCAATCGCGCGGCGAAGCTTTGATCGGGCCGCGGCGCGGAGTCTAGCCCTAGGAGCGTCTATGGCCTTTCTTCTGCCTATCGCCTCGGGCAAGGGCGGGGTCGGCAAGAGTGTCATCGCCGCGAATCTCGCCCTGGCCCTGGCCCGCTCGGGGCGCACTGTCGTGGCGGTCGATCTCGACCTGGGCGCCTCGAACCTCCACACCTGCCTCGGCGTCAGGAACCGGCAGCCGGGGCTCGGCGCCTTGGTATGGAAGGCCGAGCGGAACTTGAGCGATCTGCTCACGGAAACCTCCTACGAGCGGCTCTGGCTCATCCCGGGCGACGGGCTTCTGCCGGGAACCGCCAACCTCGAGTGGGCCGCCAAGCGTCGCATCCTCAGGGACCTGGCCCGGCTGCCTGCCGATTTCGTCATCCTCGATCTCGGCGCCGGTTCTTCCTACAATGTCGTCGACTTCTTCCTGGCCTCGGCCGACGGCCTCGTCGTGGTACGCCCCGAGATCACCTCGATCCTCAATGCCTACTCCTTCCTCAAGACCGCGGCCTTCAGGCTTCTCACCAGATGCTTTCCGGACAAGAGCCCCGGGAGGGTGGAAGTGCTCGAACTAGGGCGCAGCAAGACCGAAGGCAAGGGGCGCTCTTTTCTCGATGCGGCGCGCGAGCTGGCGCTGCGCTTCCCCGCCGAAGGCTTGGTCGCCCTCGAGCGCCTCCAAGCCCTGAGGCCCCGCGCGATCATGAACCAGGGTCTCGGAAAGGGCGACGCCGAACTGGGCTACCGGCTGCGGGATATCGCCAAGCTGAATCTCGGGCTCGATGTCGCCTTCACGGGCTATCTCCTCGACGATCCGGCCCTGCCCCAAAGCGTCGCGCTGCGCACCCCCCTCGTCGCCCTCGATCCGGCCTCGCCCTTCTCGCGCGGGATAAGCGCCGTGGCCGCGCGGATCGACGGAGAGCCGCGCCGCAGTCTTCCGGAGACGGACGAGAGCCGGCCGGCGGCCCCCGGTGAGCTGGCTTCCGTCGAGGCGGCCGGCGGCGAGGCGGCGCTTCGGGCCCAGGATGCCATCCTGGAACGGCTGATCGCCGAGGCGCAGAATCGGGGCGCGGAGGGGCTGTTGCCCTAGGAAGGGCTTGCCGTATAGAGTCCTCGCCGTGCGCAAGTCTTCCGTACCTCTCGGCCTCGCTCTCCTCTGCTTCGCTCTCGGCGCCGCCGCCGCCGAGCCCTATACCGTGGACGGCGCGATCCGCGCGGCCGCCCAGGCCCTTCGTTCCAGGCTTTCGCTGGAGGAGGAGGCGGCCCAGGTCCTTCTCGTCGGCATCGACGGGAAGGGCTTCCCTTCGCCCCAGGCGCTCGCCCTTCTATCCCGGGTGCCGCTCGGCGGCGTCCTCCTTTTCGGTTTCAACGTGCCCCAAAAGGCTCGGGACCTGGGTCTCTTCACGGCGGCCGTCCAGGAGGCGGCCGCGAAGAACGGCTCGGGTTTGCCGTTCATCGTAGCCATGGACGACGAGGGCGGCACCGTGTTCCGCTTTCACGGCGACGACGTGACCCGGCTGCCTTCGCCCTTGGCGGCGGCGCGCCGCGGCCCCGAGTTCGTGCGCTTTCTCGGCGAGGCCTCCGGGCGGGAACTCCGGGCCCTGGGCGTCAACCTGGCGCTCGCCCCGGTGGTCGAGGCCCTGACCGCCGGCAACAGCGGTTTCCTCGGAACCCGGTCCTACGGCTCTGACCCCGCGGTCGTCGACGCCGATGCGCTCGCCTTCATCGAAGGTCTCCAATCCCAGGGCGTGGCCGCCGTGGCCAAGCATTTCCCCGGCAACACCGGCGCCGATCCGCACAAGGGTCTCGCGTATCTAG
>Ga0307376_10001252_pt1 | contig 28161 bp, 44 predicted proteins | sample TR2MG_FD_202536 | JGI IMG/M metagenome (GOLD analysis project Ga0307376, IMG submission 202536) | Soil microbial communities from Risofladan, Vaasa, Finland - TR-2 | ecosystem: Environmental > Terrestrial > Soil > Coastal area > Acid sulfate soil | place: Finland: Risofladan, Vaasa | collected...
CGGATGTCATGACAGCCTCATTTTTGTAGCCGGCAGGATTGTACGTCATGTCATCATCGCTCAGTACATTGTAGGTGACACCTGCAACAGCGATTGCCCGCGGCGATCCTGACACGTCCCCGGACCCGTAGAATACTGCCCACGTGTTGTCCCTCGAATGCATCGACAACGTCAGTTTCGAATCCTGGTTCGTCCAGTTCTCAATATCAATCCACCCGGTCGCGCGGAGAATGGTACCGTCCGCGAACTTCGCCGAAAGCGTTACGTCAGCCATGTGTCACTCCTCACAGTCCCGCGACCGAAATGTCAAACTGTATTGTCGTATCGATGATGTTCGCCATGCCTGAGAACACGGTCGGAATCACGTTCGTGAATCCGTCGCCTGCAGGCCGAACCGTAACCGCTCCGGGAACCTGAAGCGCAGCGATTGTCTCCGCCGTGTTGTAAAGCCACGCTTTCGATGCCCAGTATTTCACGCGAGCGATGAGCTCATCTATCACGTCATCGACCGATCGCACGATCTGCCGAGCGTCAGGATCGGTAACCACTGCCGAATCCTGCACAATCGTGCACCCGGACCACTTTGCGTTTTTGAATGTCGATATCGTATCGGCAATAATGTTCTGGATTTTCGCGAGATTCACGAACTCACGATACCCGTTACTCACGCTCGGGACACTCGTGTTTGAGGTGTAGAATGTGACCACGTTCTGAAGCACCGCATATCCGCCAACCACAAGGGCCGGCGAGAGTCCCGCCTTCACGGCCGTGTCGCGGTTGTCGTAGTCCTGATTCCACTGTGCGCCGGGACCTGGCTCGACGCCGATGAGGATCTGGTTGACATACGTTTTTGCCGCTACCTGCGCGGTCACAGACTCGACGACACCGGATGCAACCGCAGCGATTTCGCACGGATGGGTTCTCGATCCGCCGAGACACAAGAGGCCGTCGGTGCGGTCCTCATCGTTTGTGGTTGCAAGCGTCACGAGCGCCGACGGAACCGTTGCCGAGTTTGTGTTGTCCCCGTTGATGCAGCGGAACGGTCGACCGACGATATGCGCATAGCACCCGGTCGGCGGGTTTGTTCCAGCGAGGCCGTTGTAGGTCGAGATTGCGGTGAGAGTCGTCTGGTCCTGAGCCGTCGTCGCCATCGCGGTAGAGCTACCGAGATACCCGTGCACGAGGTCAGTCATCCACTGGTTGTTCGGCAGGTTATTCGCATTCGAGCCGGTCCCCAGGGCATTGAGCGCATTCGCGATAACTGGAACCCCGGTGCCGCCTGTGAGCGCGGTAACCGTGACACCAACTCCCGCCGGGAGCGCATCACCGTGGACAATGTTGACCGCAACCGGAATCGAGTTGCCCCATGGACCCTTGGATTTCGCGGTGAGCGCAACCGATCCGGTTGTGTCAACTGCGGTAACGGGCGACGATGAATCAGCATTGATTGCCGCCGCGAGTGCGTCTCCGATGGTCGTTACCGAGTCACCGGATGCGACCGAAATCGCATATCGTCCGTAGCTCCCGAGCACATCGATGTAGACAGCGAGTGTTCCGGCGGCCGTCGCCGGCCCTGTCACTACCACAGACGCAGAGGTCGCAGTGGCCGCGCCGACTGTCTCGGCCTGAGGGACTACCCAGACTGTCGCACCCGTATTCGACTGGAATGCGGCCAGCGCGAGCCTGTGAATCATCGAGCCGAACCCGAAAACGGCGCCGATCGCGGTTGCACCGGTATACGGGCCGTAGATTGTCTCGTTCGTAATTCCGGAAATGCTCGAGAGGTATGTCCCTACGATTACGATGTTTCGCGGAACATCTGAGCCTGAGACTCCGCGGGGAACGTTCTGAACGCCTGCGCCAACGCCGGCCGCGAGGGAACTCGAATTGAATGCCATTATTGATTTACCTCCGCGCCCTGTTTGGCGCTATCGTAGGTCGATCCGCTCTGGTCTGCGGTAACGTTTATGCTCGTGTCGACGGTCGCAAGCGTAACCGGAGTTGCGCCCTTGGTAACTTCAGTTGCGCGACACGTGAACGACCAAGACCCTGCAAGTACGACAAGCTCCCCTTGGTGCAACGGATTGTCTTTTTGGAACGCCCCAACCCACGGGGATGACACGGTACCAACCGGAAGCCCGAGATCGTAATTGCGCGGATCTCGTATGATCTGATACACATTTTCGAGCGTCTGGTCCAAGAGGTCGTCTGCATTTACTGTCGCGCTGGTTGATGCAGCGATTGCCGATGCAATCTGTTGTGATGTCGCATTCGGATCATTGAGCGTTCGCAGGTCCACGGTCGCAGATTGCGCTACCATTACCTCAATACGAAACGTCATGTCATGCATTGAGAAAATAGGGCCGCCTGATCCTTTCTGGAAATTGCCCTGCTCGTAGAACACGGTGACAATCGGATGCGCTTTGATGTAGTCAGCATCAAGCGCACGTCGCTGCGCGGTCTCCACGTGAAACGCACCATTCGCGTTTGCAATGAGGAGATCGGTGAGCGCTTTGTCGATTGTCCGAAATGCCATCATTCCTGGTCAGCCCTCTTTGGATACATCTTAAGGAACCCGATTGTCTCCCCACCGTCGACAGGTCGCGCGGTATTGAGTTTGAACGTATACAACGGATCAGTCGGCTGCGGTCCGGTCGGCATCTGGATAAACCATCGTTCGCCGGGTTTCGGGACCCGCGGGAGCGACGATTTTCTCACGACCACAACCGGTTCATGAACCGCAATCGTCTCCCCCTGAGACGTCATACTCACGTAGTCGTAATCAATTCGCCCCTTGATTCCAGGATGTCTCAACCCGTCAGGGTCAATGAGCGTGATCATTCCGACACCTTTTGTATTAACTGATGCAAAATCCCCTTCAAGGAGTGTGGCAAGATCAGCTTCGACCATGTGACGGGCGTTGTTCATTCGCTTTTTTCCTGCGTGACAGCAGGCCTAGACTGTGATGCAGGAGGAACCTGTTTCACGTGATCGGCAAGTAGTCGTTCATGATCACGCTCCACTTCATCCCCTGCCCGATACACGCGGCCGGATGGATGGTGGAATGTGACGCCCTCGGGTATTTTCATGTCGTGCTACCTCGGACCTGCGCCGGGACGAAGAACAGTCTGCTCTGATACGGCGCGCTGGCCGGGTCCCGGAGCGTCAGTCAACGTTTGCTGGACCGCGTTTCCAGACTGGTCAGTGACCGGGCGCGCCTGTGCGGAAAGCGCTTTCTCTGCGTCCGCTGTTTCCTGCGCCTGCGTCTGCGCTGCGGCTAACTCATCCTCGGTCATGGTTCCAACCGACGGACGCATGGCCTCCATGATGCCGTCAACAATTTTCAGCTCTTCGGCATACCCTGCTTTGATCAGGTGCTCGATTCGTTCGGCGCCAAGTGCGATCAAGTTTTCGACCTTTCGCACAATAGACGGTTTCCCGCCCGGCGGAACTACCACGACTTCCCCTGATTTGTGATGGATGTGAAGCACTCCCGGCCCGAGCCATCGAAATGCTTTCGGTTTCTGATTCGTCTGATCTGACATTTCTCACCTCTCCTCGAGTTAGCTACCGACCACGGACCCTGCCGCGATCAGCGCTCTGACTGCCGATGTTACCGGAGTGTCGGCGGCAACCGCGGTCTGCACGGGAGTCCCCGGCATTCCCGCAGCGTAACAGCGATACCATCCGTTTGCCTGTGCGAGAGAATACAGTACATGGGTTTTTGTGCACACAGGGCATGCATCCGTATACCATCTGTCACTACCATATCCGCCTGCACCGCCATAGGTATTGATAGCCGCCATTTACCGCCTCACATACTCCGCGTTTCCCGCGCTCACGTGCTTTTCAGCCGTGAATGAATCAACGTATACAATTTCCCCAGGATGCGCCACGACATGCCCACGATCTGTGAGCACGCCGCGCGCGACCCATCGGATCGCGATCGACCCGACCATTAGCTCGTGGTACCTACGACGAGAGTAGCCCAAGCGTCAGTCTGAGTCGTCGGGAACACCGGTGCGCCCTGCATGCGCATCGTCAGGTGTTTCCGGTCGTTCGAACTGTATGCGTCGGTATAGAACATCTGCGGGAGCACGGTCTGGCTGTCGCCCTCGATATTCGGCGGAAGGATCGGAGTTGCGGGGTTAAACGCGAACCTCTCCATCATCTCCGACGCCTCAATCGCGGTGAGCGGCAGGCGCTCCGGAGGTCCGAAATACCGGTCATTCCGTGATTCGGTTGACCCGACAAGCACTTTGGTGTCGTCGAAGAACTTTGCCTTCGTCTGCGTTCCGTCGAGCGTCGCCGAGTCGTACATGTACGGATAGGTGAAAATCACAAGCTCGTATCCCTTCGGGGTCATCATGACTCCCCACGGCTTGAGTCCGGCCTCGACGAGGTAATCGTACTGCGGATCCGGCTTCTGGTCGAGCCCGAATCTCAGAAGTTGGAAATACAGTTTGTTGGCGTAGACTGTGGTGATCTGCGGGTTTGCGAGGAAATAGTTCATGACCGTTCCACCAAACACGGCGAAGTTCGGCATCACCTTTCCGGCAAAAAGAAGCTGATCGCAGATCGAGTCAAGATCAGTGAGCGGAACGCCCAATGGGTTTCCCCACCCGTGCGACGGGGTGACGGTGTTCGCACTGTTGCGCCGCCAATCGTAGATATTGACGGTCGTGTCTGCGGTCGACTGGTAGCTCTGCACTCCGAGGAGGAGCGACTGCCACGCAAGCACTTCCTGCAGACGCACCATGCGCCGCACAAGTTCCATGTACCCGTATCGGGCGAGGATTCGCAGGCGGTCGGCCTCGGTTAGATTGTCGTAGGGACCCTCTGAACCGATGACACGGAAGTTGAGCTGGTCGGCGCCGAGGTTGAACTCCTCTTCGATGAGCGGATAGGCGCGCGAGAACATCGTTCCCTGGTTCACCTGCACATCGTGGTTGCCGGGACCAACGAATCGTCCGACCATTCCACGAGGTTTGAGCGCGGCCAGTTTCTGATTCGCGCGTACAATTTCGATGTCAAGCGCGTTCGCGTTCGGAGAGAACACCGTGAACGATCCTGTCCCCGGTCGTCCGAACATCGCCTGTCCTGCCGTGTAGAGTCTGACGTAATTCGACTCGCGGAATCCTCCTGCGAGGACGCGGGCAAATACGTCAAATACTCCGGGTGTACTGTATGCCATAATTTACTCCTAATTCTCCGGCAGGTCTGCGGCCTGAGTCCCGGTGACAAAGATTCCCTTCAGGTTGAGAATCACCTCCGCTCGAACAACGAAATACGGAGTAGCCGTTCCGGAACCCGCTGCGTTGTCGGTGAAAACCGTATCGAGTGTGAGCGCGGTCCCTGCGCCCGTTGATCCCTTGTCGAACACAATCAGATTCGTGTCGATGACAGCATCCCCAACGAGGATGGGAGCGTTTGTCACGTCCCCTGCCGCAAGCGCTGCCGCTGTCACATCCGGCCCGACGTATATTCCAAGCGGAATTGAACTTCCGTCTGTCGCGGTGACCGTCGTCCACGGGACCCACTTTTTTGATGCGGCAACCTGCCCCAGCAGAGTTCCCGAGTACATGACGACCGTTCGCGAGGCGTCAGTCAACAGCGTTTCGAACGGAAGGACCTTCGCGTCCTCGGAGAGGATAAGCGGAAAATCCTTATTGACAATCGAGTTCTGCAGTGCTCCTGCCATTTTTACTGCCTCCCGTTCCCGATGACGGCCATATCACGAACGAGCTGTTCCTGATACTCGATCTCAGCTTTGAGCGTCGCTTTCAGGTCGCGCTGCTCTTTTGCGTGGCTCGGATCCTTATTCCACCCCTCGACGAACATCTGCACGCGAGCGATGTTGATCTTGAGCGATGCGGCCTTCTGGTAGAGGACCTCATCATCGGTAACCATGGTTGCCGGCGTGTCGTCGGGCTGCTCTTTGACAACCGTAGTGGTAGCCTGTGCCTCTTTGAGCATGTCGAACATGGACGCGGCCATCTCGAACGAATCCACTGTCGCGTCACCGGCGAGCACTTTCATGCCGATCGCCTTGACCTTCTCAGGGTATGCGGCCGATGCGATGATCGGAAGCACACGCTTTGAATCACCGTATACAGATGCTCGCGCCTGCGTTTTTGCATCGGCGATCATTGTCCCGAGTTCCGCCTGCGCTTCCGGGTTTCCCTCGAGAAACTCTTTCAGGGTCATGCGTTTCTCCTTGTCCGCAGTCGCGGAACCTTTTTTCTTTGTGGACTCATCGTCCATTTTCTTGATCTTGTTTATGTATCCGTCGATACGAGATTGCACGGATTTCTTGTCGCCTCCGGGAATCTGCACGCCTCCGCGCGCACCCGACATTGCCCCGTTACAGGCAAACACCGCTCGGCGAATCGCAACCGCTTTCCCGTCTACCACGTCGACGAACTGCAGCTTGTATGCGCCGAAGTTCTTCGCGTCCTTTGCGTCGTACCAGAAAAAGCCGTCTTTATAGGATGCACTGGGTTCCTTGTCAGACCCGGATTTTTCGCGCCATCGTTTATTGGCGGCCGTCACATCCCACGGTTTGTCAACGATATCGAAATCGGACTTCCCGGACGCTCCGGCAAAAAGTGTGTGCTCATCGGCCTCGGAGTTCATTCCAGGCATTCGGCCCGGCATTTTGCGCGACATGTCATCCGGTGCAGCCGGTCCCGACTGAGCCCCGAACGGAACTACCTTGTCGATCATTCCGACCGATAGCGCGTCGTCTTCGCCGGGGTCCGGGTCCTCGGCGAGCATGAGGCCACCACGGCCGAACTTCTCACGGACGGTGTCAATCGACACTCCGCGACCTTCGGCAACCCGCGACATGAAAACGCGCTCTGAGGCATCGACTCGCGACTGCATCGAAGTGCGGCCGGCCTTTTCGGAGGGATCGTCGCTCTTGTTCGGTGCGTTTTTCGATATGATCTGCACCTGTTTCTCGTATTTCTGACCTTCGGGACCGGGAACGACGGCGACCATTTTCACACCGATGCTCCCGATTTCATCACCTGGGCTTGTAGCCGCGATGTTGTCACAGGCTGAGGCGAGGTAATAAGCGGCAGACGCGCACATACCCTCAACTCGTGCGGTCACCTTTTTTTGCTGCCCGAGTGACCGGATGGCCTGCCACGTCTGATCGACGCCCATGACCTCGCCGCCTGGTGAGGAAAAGTGCATTGTCACATTGTCTTTCGATGAAGCTCGCGCCTTGTCGATCGCCGCTCGAATGCCAGCATAGGAAGTACCGGAAAAACCGAGAAGGCGCGCAATCGGCGGAGGACCTGCTTGAGTCAGCGGCCCCGCGACCTTGATGTGCGCTCCATCGTCGTCCTCATTGTAGATGTCATCTATGTCGTCGTCCGGTTCAGAATCACCGAACATCTGAGCAGCGAGTTTCAGCTCTTCCGGTGTCGCGGATTCAACCGTTGTGAGGTAGGCTATGAGGTTTTGTTCTTCCCACGCATACAATTTGTGCATGTTAGGCAGAATATACGAGAGCGGATCAATTTTGTACAGTACGGAGTTTTTCCGTAGTCTGTGCGATTTCCATGATCACAGACTCAGAAGTACGGGACGGAATGCCGCGCGATTGCTCCCAGAACTCCACTGTCCGGGGAGCAACGCCGATGGACCGAGCAAACTCCGCGCGTGATAGGCCGAGTGATGTCCTCAACTCCCTGATATCATCGGCGCCGATCATTCCCGTCATTCCTCGATCACAATCCATCCGTCGATGAGAGAGCCTGTCGCGAGTAGGAAAAGCGCAAGTGATGTTGCGGGGAGTAGCGCGAGCCCTTCCGGAAATCTCCAGATTGTCGGGAATGCCTGAGATGCGGGGATTGTCGCTTTCCGGTAATAGTAGCCGTTCGTCGGAGCCGCTGGGGCCGTTCCCCATGCGGTCGCAAACGAAACACCGGTTGCCGCAGACTCCGCGCCCTCGGTCAAAAGCGTTGCCCCGCCGGTTGGTGTTACCCCGATTGACCCTGAATACCCGAGGCCTACCCGGGTGAGCGTCGCGCCCTGAATCGTGAGGCCAATTTCCATGAGTCGCGCTTTCTGTCCGGAACCGATTATCTCAAGGACCGCCTGCGATGCCGTGATCCCGGTCGAAAATCCCACACTGTATCGTGCCATGTAACACTCCTACCAGATTCGGAAAATGTAGTGGCCGGCCAGATACGCCGAAAGGCCGCCGACTACAACCGACAGACTGATTTTCAAAAAACGATTCTGCGCCTCAATTACGGCGAGGTCCGATTGTGCTCGGGTTATAGATGTCGTAGAGTTTGTCAAATCCATCTGCAATCGCTCTAATGCGACTCTCGATGTCTCCGCCTGCTGCAGTAACTGTTTGTTGGAGTCCTGCAACGTCTTGTTGCCCTTGAGCAAGTTTGTTACGGAGAGTTGTGAGCTCGTTAGCTTGCTGTTCAGCGAATCTAACTGTGTCTGCAAGCTTTGATTGTAGTCCGCTATTTGTTTCGGAAAGCTGTCGATACTGAGTTTTAGAGTCGACCAAAGAGGACTTGGCTGCTGCGAGCTCACGCCCGATACCGGAAACAGCATGAGGAACAATGACAAACTCAAAAACGGCAACAGAACACGCAATCCCGATACCGAATGCGAGAATATACATTTTCCAGTTTTTCGGCACATCACGCCCCCTGGCTCGGCAGAGTCGAGAGCGACAGTTTGTCACTCAGTACCGACACGCCGAGTGATACGAGACCGAGAACGATTTGGCCGTAATCCATGTACTGAAGCGGAGCTTTGCGCGTCCAGATGTAAAGAACACCTGACACTACAAGAGCAAGCCCCGCTACCCGTTTGTCATCGACCACGTTTGACTGATCAACGAACATCTGACGGAAGTCGGTCACGACATCGTGGATGAACTCGACGAACTTGTTCGGCTTTTTTGGAACATCGCTCATACCGCACCTCTCAATTTGAAAACTCGGCAGTCAGTCGGTTTCCCGAGCCTGCCGCAATGCGACCGCCCGAGCGGATCATAGGTCTGATGCCCGTTCCCGTCGTCACCGATCGCGTGTGACCACAGTTTGCCGGTTGCATCCGTGTACGACCACATCCGGAACCCGTATTCACCGGGAGCGAAAATGTAGTTGGCGGATTCCGCACGAACAGGTTCCGCATCCACTCCCATGTAGGAAAGTATCTGATCGGGTTCATTCACGTCCATTTCCTGGGACAGGAAACCCTTTTGCTGGAAAATATCGATGAGCGCTTTTATCTCTGGGATTCCCAGGCTGAATGCCGCGAGTTTGTTTCCGAGGTACAGATACTGGAAAAGGACGCATGCAAACTCTTTGATATTCGGGTTCTCCGAAAAACGGGAATCATCCTGCCTGATCATTTTACGACCACCTGCGCGATGAGCGATACCAGTTTCCACGCCGAAAGCGGGATGATCACGACCGCACACCCAGCCGAGTACATGCCGACGACACGCTGCGGAAGGCGCACTCGCTTGCGGATCCTGTTTATCGGATCACCCATTCCGCGCCTACTGTCATGGTACACAACACCGATCGCAAGCCCGAGAGCGAACACGAGACGCGCCGCAGTGAGCCAATCGTATCGCAGCGCTTCTTTCCAGTCGACAAGCGATTCAGTCGACACGATACCGAGAAATGTTGCGATCACAAGAATCACCCATGAGCCTGAGTTTGTGATCCACGATTCATTTTCCGATAATCGTTTCATTTGAGCCACGCCCCTGCGGTTGCGATTGCAAGAACAAGCGTGAGTAACAGCATGAGCCACTCGCGCGCCGACATTTTCCGCCTCTCCCATTTGTCAACGATGTCCCGTCGGTACTGGTCCTGTTCCGCATCGTGGCCGGCTTCCCATTTGTCATGGGCATCGCGTGTCCATACCGACGATTCGAGCTGAACGAGCCTATGCGCAAGCGCGGTCTGAAACTCGCGCGACTCCTTCATGAACTCGTTCATCTCTTTTCGAAACTCATTGAACATGGTAATCATCCCGTGGCCGTTTGTCCCTATCATCGCGTGCCACAGTTGGTCGAGTCGCTCTTTTTGCGTCTCAGGAGGTTCCCGATGCTCAGCCATTTATCGCCTCACAGGTTGTACCGGTTTTAATTGAGACGGCCGACTGCCGTTTACATTTTTCAATATCGTTTTCTGATCAGTTGGCGCAGGTTGCGATTCCTCGGCATTCTGAAGCGTGATCGGGGCCGCCTGCGCCTGTTTGTTTTCGTATGGCGGGATGGGCATATCGGGGAACGCTTTCCGGTTTATCTCCGCATTCTGTTCATAGCTCGACCCGTTGTGCTCCCGCGCGACACGACGAACGTTCGTCGCCGACACCTGCAGGAATTTCATCGCGGCATCCGCCTCTTTTGTCGGGTCAATCTGAATCGGAGGAGTTCCGATCAGTGTGTGAGCGCACCACGCCGCCCGCAATCTCGGATCACTCCACCCCGGACACGATACGCGGCCGGCCGCGATCTCCCCGGACAGCCACATTTCATACACGGTCGATACGACATTGTGGTCAAGCCAAGTCCGTTCCATTTCGATCAGTCGCCAGAGGACCGCAAGTGCGCCGCGCGCCGCAGAATACGAGGAGTCGAACTTGATTTTGAACATCTCCATCGACATTCCGTGCGCATTCACAAGCGGACCGATCACCGCGTCAACAAACGACTCGAAATCGGGAGTTGGTGATGTGTTCTGCAGAAATTCGAGTTTATCACCCTGCGCGGCAGATGTGATGAGCATCGAGCCTGGAACGTTGAGGCTTGCTTCCTCCATCGGAGTAATCCGCACAGAGGATCCTGCATCGATTGATCCAGAAACAGCGACGCCTCCGGACACCGGAGTTCCGCCGAACTGCGATTGCTGGTTCGGCCCGGCAGGCGTTGCGCCTATCGTCTCGAAAATGTTCGTCGGCATCGCCTGATTATTCGTGACGATCCCAACCATTTGCGATTGATTGATTGCTTTTTTGACGGTCGATAGGATGTAGTCCTCGACCTCCTCGAACTCCTGCACCGAGATCCCGAATTGCGAATAGCCGCGCTGTTGGCCGGCATACTCTGGCTTGAATGCATGGATCATGATCACTCGGCCTGATTTCTCGCCGATTCTCGGGATCTCAACCGCGTAGTATTTGCCCGGGGTCGGATCGTTTCCGATCGTCCAGACGAGATATTTCGTCTCCCGGCCGCGACCGTCGCGCACTATTCCGTCAGGGTATTTGAGGCTCATGATATTTGTGACAGTCAGCGCGTCGCCCCGTAGTTGATTCGGATCGATGATTTCGTACTGCAGCGGATTAAGGAGGTCCGTCGCCTGCGAATAATATAGCCGCAGGAAAATATCGTTCTCGCGGGTTTCGGCGACCTCCAGTTGATGAAGCGTGGAATGCCAGTTGTATTTTTCGGCGCGATGCTGTTTTTTCGACGTTGCCCAGAGCTCAAACGATTCGGCGACATTCACCGCCCACTCAGTCGTTTCCTCGAGCGTGAGCCCGAGCACTTGCGCGTTCGGCGATGGCTCAAGGTGCAACCCGGAGTCAACCACCGTATCGGCTTTTCGGTGCACGAGCGTATAGGCGTGTGGTGAGTCCTCGATGATGTCGCGCGCCTGGTTGCGCAGAATCCAGTGGTTCCAGATGCGGCCGCCGATCGATTTCGACAGGCCACCCGGATATTTGTCACCGGACGACCGAGCCCAACCGCCCCATACCATTGGCGCCTGATTGGTTGATGCAGTCGGCGCAGGATTATCGACCTGCGAAACAAGCCGCGCTTTTTTTCGCATGATCCTCGAGACAGAATCGTAGTAGTCGGCGGTTATCTCCGCATTGGCCTGTTCCACCGTCTGAGGACGCCGGCGGAGGAGTTCCAACAGGCTACGGCGTGCCATAGGTTACCTGTATGATAAGTTCCATCGCCCGCGTCTGAGGATTAAGCCTGACGCTCACGGTTGCTCCACGCGCTCCATGCCGCCATCCGAGATCAACTACAGCTCGGGCAAGGTCGCCGAAATCTCGATTTGATATCGTGTCATACGGAATCCGTGCAACCGGGATTCCTCCGAGAAACTCGACCTTGATTTCTTTCGGAGTTTTACTGAAATCGATCCCGAACACGTCCTCGGTTTTTATCATCGGCGCCTCAATCCCATTGTCATGAGTCCGCGGCCATGCATTTTGCGGTAGTAATACAACTGCTGCTCAACTGCCCATGTGAGAGCTGCGCCGAGCTCTTTTATCGTCATTCTCGTGGTTGACTGCGAGCCCTCGCCGGCGTTGAATGAGTATGCGTTGATCGGCTGGTCGAGGGTTCGCGCGGTCAACTGCACCTGAAGATTTGTGACGATTGACGTGTAGTAGGTATACAGACTCTGGTACAGCTGGTAGGTGGTAGTGGGTAGATTTGTGAGAGGACCTACTGTTACCGGATCACTCGGAATCGAGGTATCGCTCATGCGCGTAATATATGCGACAACGCACAGAAATGCAACACTATTTTCGTGATCTTGTCGATTCCAGCCACTGGATCGCAGTCAGTGTCGTGATCTGCGATAACTGCGCCGGACTCGCACCCTGCTGTTTTGCCGCGGCCTGCATTTGCGCTCTGATTCCCGCGAGATATACGTCGCCTGCGCACAATGCATATACCCGGCAGTCCAAGGGCTCGTTCCGCGACACTACTTTGTGAAAACTGCCATCGGACCGTTTTTCCTCGGAGATAAGACCTGCGAAATACGGATCGGGTCGGTCGAATGGGAAATCACAGAATCCCGGATCCTGCGGACCGGGAATCCTGCGCCTGATGTTGAGCCTGTTGTACAGTGCCGTTTTGTAGTAGTTCGTTCCGACCTCGTAGATCACCTGCCCGTTTTCAAGCTGTTTCGGTCGATACGGAACTCCGGTTCCGGCCGCCCGGTCGCCGTACTTCTCCGCTTTTGATTTGTCGAGGATTTTTCCGAATCCCTTGATCGGATATGCTCCATGCCATCCCGCGCAGAATGCATATACAGTGTCTGTGACAAATCCATCGCCTGAGTCGATAAAAATGATTTCGACCGATATAGAACTTCCGTCTCGGCGCTTGAATGATAGGCCGCCATCGGCCGCGAATTGCGTGAGCAAATCCCATGCGCCGGCAAGAGGCGATTCAACCTCTCCGTCAAACCTGCGGTACAGGATCGACCATGTTCTGTGCCCGATGCCATGGCCGACCACTTCCATTTCGAGTCTCGCCCCGAACGCATCGTCTTTTTCCTTGCCGCGCTGAACGTCTATCCCGGCCGTGAGGTACAGGACGCCATCCGGAATCGTTCGCTCCGAATACTCCCCGCGCAACTCGATCACGTTTCGTAGTTGCGGACGGCCTCCTGTTTCGAGGTACGGCACCCCGCGCCATAGCGTTTGGAAACTCCGCGTTGATTCCGGATCACCTTCGGCGGCGAGGCGCTTGCGGTAATACTCATCCCATGCGAGCATACCGACCGGCGAGTAAAGCGCGCTTATCTGACGGGACCGGATCACTGGATCGGTAGATTGCTTCGTTGGTTCCCAGTGGCCTCCTGCAAGCATCTGGGTTTTTTGGTGGTTGAATATCGCGTCGTGGCATCGCTCACACAGGTAATAGGCGCGTTTGAAAACTCCCGCTTCGAAGTCGGCCTTCAGCCCATGATTCTCCTGGTCGTCAACCAATTCCTGCTCCGATCCGCAATACGGACACGGCACGAGGAACTTCCTGCAGTCTCCGAGTTCGTACATTCGGTTTATGTTCGATGATTCAAGAGTCGCGGGTGATGAAAAGAGCATCGCCTTTTTTCGCGCTCCCCAGCTCACTTGATGGCCAAGAAGGATTTCCAGCCAGTTCCCCTCACCGGTCGTCGTGAGCATCGGGACACCGTCTATCTCATCGACGAGGAGCACCCGGATATCACCGGACCTGCGCGCGAGCATCGACCCCGCGCTTATGATGTTGAGTGAACCGCCGATGAACTGTTTCGAAAAAATCTTGTCCCCAGTTCTCCGAGATTTCGGATTGTTGATGCTCGCGATCATCTTGTGCCGGAACCCGAGTGAGTCGATAACCGGCTCAAGCCGTTTCGTTGCCCAGTCCTCGGCAAGATCTGCGGTCGCGGTCACATATTCAACGCGCGTCGGACTCGCATCCATCCAGTATGCGCATACGTTTTCCGCGGCGGCAGTAACACCGAGCTTGCGGCTTTTCATTGTCACCGAAATCTGTATCGGGGAATACGGTGACAGGTCGTCCATGATCTCGACCAGGTATGGAGTACGTCGATTGTTCCAATATCCGGGGAACGGGGTATCGGTCGGCATGATGCGTCTGCCCTGCACGTACTCGCTGATGAGGTTCGGCGGCGAGTCAAGCGGCATGAGGTCGATCATTTGGCGCCAGAATCTCATGTCGGAGGTGATCACATATCACCCCCGCGCAATTCCTCACCGTCTCCGATTGATTCGAGGTAGGCATACAGATCGGATTTGATTTGCTCGAGAACTTTCGTCGTGTCCTCGTCGATCATCGATTGCACAACAAGAGCCCGATCCTCCGCACCGAGCACCGCGGCAATCTCCGGTCCCATCCGCTCGCTGAGCGTTTTCAATTGCGCGCGATGCACGGCATATACCCGGGACAGGATGAGTTTCACCTGATCCCGCGGCAACAGTTCCCCGCGGGTAATGGCAAGTTTTTGCTCTTTGAGATTCGCCGCAGCTATCTTGTCTCGACGTTCTGCCTCGGTGAATGACTCGCCTTCGGTCTCATCGGAGTTGTCGACCCTGCGCTCGCGTGCAGTTTTGACGGCAGGTTTTTTGGGAGTGACCTTTGCCGGTACTTCCCGCTTCGGTGATTCTCGCTCCTTTTTTCGGAGCGCTTGACGACGCTGTCGCTTGACCGTCGTGATGTACTCGCGGGCAAGCTCATCGTCCTCGTCGATTCCGCCGTCCGCATTTTTCCGCAGGCGTCCGCGCTTGATCAGTTGTGTTATTGCTGCGCGACTCACGTTTGATTTTCGCGCGAAATCAGCCAGTGTCATTGCGTCGGAATGTACCCGACCGAGCGCTCAGGTGTCAACGTCGCGGGTTAACCGGCCCGTTAACGTTAACGGCGTGACCCGCACGTGAAAACAAAAGCACGTCGCGACATGACGCGCTATGATTTCACCATGCTGTCACAGTACCTTAGGAATTATGTTTGGCGCGATCTTCGACACGTTGCATGGCATCTGACCATGCGGCCCTGTAGTCAGTGCGTTGTAGCGTGCGCTTGATGAGCTCTTGTATCCATGCATATCGTCGTGCATGTGGTGGTCTGTCGAATCGTTGTACAATTTGTATCTTCGGATATACTTTGCCACGAATGGATTTCTTTCCACGAACAACCTTGTATAATCCAGGTGACATGCGTCCGGATTGTCCTTTGGGCAACACGAACATTTTGCCAGTGTCGTACATTCCAGAAGCAACCTCACGAATCATTGCCTGTATTCGGTTGCCGATTGTGCGTCCACGTGCATCATCGAATGCACCGGGATTTGGATAATCAATTGCAGGTTTGAGACGTGACTTTGCGCGTACCTTATTGGCTTTGTCACCGCCGCGAGACAATAGCGTTGTGACTCGATTGCGATCTTTCGGCGTTGGACGACCTGTCTGCAGACTGCGCCATCCATCATGGGTGATTGATCCGCCTTTGCCTTTTGTTTCGACTGACCCGATAATGACGCGCTGATCCTGAATCGGTTTGGCCGTTGTTTTCTGGACTCGCATTCGAGATACGGTGAACTTCGGATTGCGGACGATGAATCCATGATCTCGCAGAACATCGGGCATTTCCTGTCGTGCGGCAAACCCGAGATTGTTGAGCATGATGGATGTGGCCTGTCGCGCACCTTTTGGAAACTCGCGAAAATACTGCTCGAGTTTTCGAAACTCGGTCATATCGAGTTTCAGGAATTGGCCGTTAATTTTTCCGAGTTCTGACATGGAGACATCCTACCACGGTTCGGCCGCCATGTCACGATTGACCGCGGCAAACCGCTCGACATCGATGCCCTCATTGATCATGGAAATTGCGAGTTTTTGAAGCGCGTCCCGAATGATCTGGGCGTGCGTGTATTTTCGCCTGCGGTCGACCTGAAGCGCAATCTGAATCCCTCGAACAAGCTCTCCGATTTCCCCGTCTGTGTCATAAACCGAAAATCTATCGTTTTTCATGTCTTCTCTATAGCATATGTGCGACAGTTCGTCAGCGTATACTCGCATTTTCAACTTACATGTAACGAGTAAGCTTTTTTCTCGAATGATGATCCTTGCAAGTATTTATACCATCAATAGTTGCACGATTCTTAGCGCTAAAACACGAGATTACCATTTTCCCGCCACCCAACAGCCTCTTAGAAACACCTGATCTAACCCCCATATAAGATAACTATATAATATATATATATATATGTAATGTAATGTAATGTATATGTATGTCTTATAGGGGGATTCAAGTCGTTATCCTACAATGATTTATGGACCTATACCCCTACAGGGTATTGGAGATAATTGATACGAAATTGCTACAAAGTTACGCGAAAAGTGCGGAAATGACGGTTCGATGCGCTTTTGAAGCTGATTTTCATCGGTGAAAAAAACGCCGAAATAGCGTTATTTTTTACGATTTTTGTTGACGTAGAGCATTGGCCGTGATATGGTGAAGGCATGAAAAACAAGAATTCCGAAGTCGGACACCTTCACGTTGACATTCCCAGGCGGTTCATTGACTACCTCGAAAACGATGTTTCGATCCGTGGGTACGGGACAAAAACAACTCGGTTGATGGAAATCCTGTCAGCAGTCTATGAGCCGTACCGGGCCGAAATCGATCGGGTACGGCTCGGCGGTACGCAGGTTGACCCGTCGATTGTTGCCACTGATTCGGATGTCGAGCGCAGGAGGTAGAGCATGATGGATGCGAACGAACTGAAAAAACTGCGCGATGAGGCTGCGGCCACCATTGCGCGGATCGACAAAGCACTTGCGGGTATGGCCGAGAAAGCTATACGGGAACGCCCATTCCGACGCGGGGAACCGGTGATAACGTGGGATGACGAGAAGTACAAATTCATGGGTTTTTTCGTTGAGCTACGGAACGGTCAGTGGATAGTAAGCGGAAACTCGGCGCTGTTATATCAGACGGCGTGGCTTCACTGCGAGCACCTGCCGACGTTTATCGCCTGGGATTTGATCGATGAATACTTCGGGTGGGCAGCCGAGTACGATTCCGGTTTGGTTACGCCATGGAGCATATCTCCAGAGGTTGGTTATAAAAACAATTCAGGTACCATCGTCGCCGTTCACAAGCGACCGGAGGCGGAGAAATGACCGCGAACGAAATCATCTTTATCGTGAGCGCATCGATATGCCTTCTTTCCGCAATTGCCATTGTCTGGGCTCTCAACAAACTGGAAAAATCGCTCGTCGAGCTCGGAAATCTGCTCAAGGATAAGGACACAGACAAATGACCGCCGCACAGGAAATACGCGCGGTCGGCGCTACCGACCGGGAAAAACTGATCGCAATCGCAACGCTCCTTGGGTGCGAGCCGAAAATCTATGCATCATCTGTCGTGTTCGCACGGCGCCGGTACTACACGAACACTGCCGGCGAAATAACGAGTATCGTCACCTATTCGGCGGTAAAAAATGAGCGTTGACAATTCCCGCGAGCTGTCGCGGATCCTCACCGACTGGATCTGGTCGGCGAAAACAAAAACACTTTCGTCCGGCAGAGTCGATCTATTGTGGAGGATGCGTGACCACATCGAGGGCGCGCACGCGATGTCCGATGACATGCGAAACCGGGCGATTGAAATGCTCGAGGAAATGAAATCCAAGGCGCGCGGCCGCCAGCTGCGCAATGTCGAAATGATCAGGGAGGCGCTCAAATGATGCTTTTTGCGAGTATCGTCGGATGGTTCGGCGTGTCAGTTTTTGCGGTTACCGTGGGATTGATTTTCGCGTTCGTCATAATCGGTGCGGTCCAGTCCGACAGGCTGCGACGACGGATTGCAAAAAACCTCTGCATCGTGTGCGGCGAACCTGCCGAGATCATGACAGGCTATATATGTTCGCATAACCCTGACCTACCGTGGCGATGGTGCTCGGAGCGACCGCTTCCGATGTGTCTGCATCATATCGGAGAATCAGGCGGTCACCTGTATTGTGAGCGTCATTTTCATGACCCGAACGCCAGCGTCCCAGAGCGCGATAACATCGACGCTGTGATCAGAAACAGTCGGTGACCGAGGTTGTATCGCTATATTCTTTTTCTGCTACTGTCGGCGTCACCCGTATCGGCGTGGTCGCAGATTGACACGGTGATTGCATCCGAGTGCCGTGCGCACAATGTGCCGTTTGCAATCGCTGAATACGTGATAGCGCATGAGTCCTCTTGGGACGTGATGGCAATAGGTGACGATGGGGCGAGCGTCGGGCTCATGCAACTGCAGGTTCGGTACCTGAAGTGGTTTGCCGACATGTTCAACGGCCGGATTGCGTTTGACCTATTCAATCCGTTTGAATCAGTGCGAATCGGAATCCGGTACCTATCGTGGCTGCACGATCGGTATCGTGATTGGTGGCTAACCTTGGTCGCGTACAACGCAGGCCCTGGATTGGTTGACCGTGGAATATACCCCGCGAGTTCGCAGGAATACGCGACATCGATTATGGAGGATACGAAACAATGAGAGCATACGATTTAGGCGATTGTCACGCGATAGTCCTCGAAGAAATAGTTGGCATCGAAAGCTGGGACCGAGCCGCCGAAAACGGCTGGCACTATTGGTACCTCTTAATTTCCACGAAAACCGAACGTGTTTTGTCATTTCGGTACGCGACCTGGGCAGACCGGCTATCGGCATTTCGGTCTCTATTGGAGGCGATAAATGAAAAGTGAACGAACGGTGACAATTCCGCTTGACGAGTACATGGAACTCGTGGCGGCGTCGAAGAATCAGGAAAAAATCTATTTTGAATCGGTGGATCAGATCCTTTTCGGCACTCCTAGGGCCGACCGATTTGTCTATGTCGGCCACGACGAAACGATTGCGGCGTTTACCAAATCGCTCAATACAGAGCTGTCAAACAACATGGCCCTGCGCAGGAAAATCGAGGTGCTCAAGATGGATCTTGCCAAATGCGAGGACCGCTCCGAGCACCGGGAACCTGAGCCGCCAAAGCGGAGATGGAGGAAATAATGGAACTGAAAGATTTAGTCGGTGAGCATGTCCTTACCGGTATCGGAGAGGGAACGTTGCCGGGGAGTTGTGAAAACTACTTTTCGTTCGAGCTCGACGGCCATGTATATACCGCTATCGAGGACGAGGAAGATGGTTACCGGTCGTCGATGGCGGAAATTGCTGTTGATCAATTCACCGCCGAAACAAGACTTCCGAATGTGCGAGTCGTTGCGACGATGGATGACGATGGGTATAACGAAATACTCACCCTCACTGACATGCTGAGCGGTAAACCAATCGCAAATATTGGAACCGAGGACTTTCACGGTTACTACCCGTGTTTCACGGCCCATTGGATGCCTGAAAATATGGCGGTAAACCATGGGCAGTAAACCAGTCAGGATCAGTGCAAGCCGTGGCGCTGCGGTTCTGGGGGAGTCGGACTATCAGACGGTGTTCGAGGTGTGGCAGCGGATCCGCGAAGAGCGAGAACCCGGATGGAACGCGGCGCACGGCATGATCGCTCCTCCTGAACCCGACAGCGCCGCGCTCCGCTGGGGCACGGCGTTCGAGGACGCGATTGTGGGGCTCTCCGAGGCGGCGCGGGAAGTGAAAATAGTCGATAGAGAAAAACTGTTTTCATACAACGACCACGTCGGTATCTCCGCAGGAGGCGATATCGGATACATCACCTGTCACGTCGATGGAGTTTATTTCGACAGGTTCGTACCATCCCCCAAGACGCTCCACGAGGGCAAAACGACATCCGCGTGGGCGTTTCGCTCGATGTGGGGCGAGCCGGGAACTGACCATGTGCCGCGAACCTACCAGATACAGTGTCAGCATCAAATGCTATGCACCGGTGCCGAACTCGATATCGTGAGTGCGCTCGTTTTTCCCGATTCACCGGACAACTGGGAGAAGACGGGAATTGAAGTGCACCAGGACGACAGCAGGCGATGGTGGGTTTGCAATTTCAAGAGCTCGAATTCATGGTATGAGCGTGTCGAAACATGGGGCCGGGTGTTGGCTGAGCTCGGCAATTTCCATCAATACCCGATCGCGGCGAATCGAGACCTGCAAAAACTGCTCGTCGACGGGTACGCCGATTTCTGGAACAGGTACATTCTCGGCGACGAGGAACCGGACATCACCCGCTACGAGGACATTCGCCGCGCGTTTCCCGAACCGGTGGGAACTATCCTCTTAACCGACCAGGAAGAGCGCTGGTTGACCGAGTACCGGGATTTGCACGCGGAGATTTCTGCGTCCGGGAAATGGGGCAAGCGCTGCGACGAATTGAAGGTGACGCTCTTGTCCGCACTTCGCGGCCGGGTGGGCGATGCGATACTTGACGATGAGTCGAAAGAAAAGTTGGTTTTACGCAACAGCCGAGGCGATAAACTCGGGCAATACAATCCACGTACAGGTTTCCGCGTGAGAGCGGAAAGGGAGTGATAGCGTAACTGACAGCCGGGAAAGACCGGCAAATCGGGCCGGTTTGGAATGGCCTTGTAATGCGGGTAGGAACATCCCGACGCGATGCACAGGCAGGCGGATCATTCCCGCCCCGGTCCACGATGCCCGTACGGGCACAGAAATTGTATTCGGAGGTGCAGAAATGGTGCAGATTGTCCTACAGTACGACGGTCCGATGTCGAAGCTCTTCCAGTCGAAAAACCGGTATCTCGGCTCGCTCGGAAAAGGCCCGCTTCTTTGGAGAGCCGATGCGGGCATCAGCCTCGTGTCAGTTGAAACGGTTCGTGCCCCCAAAAAGGCCGCGAAGTAGTGCCTCTGGTCGGCTGCCTGTGGGCCGACCGTCTTTCGAACAGGGGAAAATGAATATGGCAATAAAAAACGGATTGCGCGTAAAACTCGCCGAGGTCGGGAAAATCAAAACCGGTTTTAAAGGCGAAATGGTCAAATCCAAAAACGGGACCGAGTTCCAGCCGCCAAAAAAACTTGACTATTTCATGATCACAACTACCGAGCGCGACCCTAAAACAGGCAACCTGATTCGCAACAAGGAACTCGAGGCCATGCTCGGAGAAAAACCACGGGAATTGAAAATCAGGCTTCCGTTCGACAGCATCGACAAAAACTTTTTCACCCAGTTTCAGGCGTACCACGGCGGAAAGAAAATCTGCGCAGGTGACGGTGAAACAGCCGAGCGCCGAGGTAATGTGACGGTCAAGGGCGATAAACTTGATATCAAGGGCGCCGACATCCATACGGTCAAATGCGATTATGAAACCTGCCCAATCGCTGTTGCCGGCAAGTGCAAGGTGACCGGGATTCTATCGGCATTTCTCCCGCAGTCCGGGGATCTCGGGGGAGTCTACAAATACCGGACACACTCATTGAACGGGGTTTCGTCCATCCTCGGCGCGTTGCAGTTCTTCGCCGAAAACACGGGCGGAATCCTCCAGGGAATGCCGCTGAAACTCGTCATCGTGAAAAAAACCACAGAGGATCATGGGACCATCGCATATGCGACAGTCGTTCTTGACGGGGAGGAAATCCACGGACTGCGTAAACTCGCACTCGAGGAAAAACGGTCGCGCCTTGAACTCGGATACGATGTCAACAAGGCGGAACGCGAGGCAGAGAGTTCCGGTTTTTTTCGTGACACTGACCCGGAGGACGAGATACAGGCCGAGTTCTACGCCGAGGATATCCCAGACGCTCCCGTTGATCAGGTCGCACCGAAACCCGAGCGCGGGACAAGTGCGGAAGCGCTCGCTGAGACCATGAGCGAAAAGCGCGAGACTGCGGAATCGTCAGAACAGGGTGAAATGGATATTTTCTAAGCGTTTTCAATCTGACAATCTAAAACGAGGTCTCCTATGCCCGAATCAACGTTGCGCTGCTTTTCGTTCGGCTGTTACACGATAACAGAAAAATGCCCGGTGTGCGGTCACTCTCACGCCGCAGGACCATCACATATCATAGTCCATGATTCAAGAATCCGCGAGGCGCTCGCCCCATCCCGCGGAGAAGTGCCGAAATGCGTAGTCGATGCATACTCCAGATGGTGCTCAAGCCGCGTCGGACCGCTTGCCGATGCGATCAGTACGAGCGTGTACATGCACGCGGGCGATAATTGAAATACCTATCCGTGGCGTCCGGAATCGAAGCGGTAACAGCTGTCATGCACGAGGTGCCCCATGTCTAAATCACCGTCATCGGTCCGAACCGCGTGCCCGTCCTGCGGGTCAATCATCGGCCACGATGTGCCGGACGGCAGGTACTGCGACAACTGCCATACCCTCGCATTCAGTCGCACCGCGATGGTCACGATGAGCGAATCCGAGCGACAACAGGCCGAAGCTTACGAAACAGCCGCGGTCATGCAGCGCAAAAACGCGCAGGCGGCCAAGGCCGAACAGAAAAAAAACCGATTGCCTGTTCTCATCGGCGAGCTGTCCCGATTGTCCCGACCGGAATATGAGTTCTCGCGCGCCGAACTTGCGAAAAAAGAAAACGTGCGTCCTGAGTTTCTGGATGAAATATACAAGCGTGCGCGCTCAAAATCACGCGGTGACCGGCCTGAAACATCCCCGGACAACGTGGAGAAAACTCGGAACGGCGCGAACCCGAAACACGTTCCGTTTCGCATCCTCGGGGTGGCCGACGACGGGCTTGCCTATTTTCTCGATGACTATAGTAGATTGCAATCGTTCAGGCCCTCGGGAATCACGAAAGGTCAGCTTTTGCAATTGGGAGATCTCAACTCGTTCTGGTATCGCGAGTTTGGCCACAAAGGCCACGTGCAATGGGATGATGCGACAAACTGGATAGTGCGTGAGTCAAGTGCGCGGAGTTTTGATCTTTCGGTGATCCGGGGACGCGGTGCGTGGAGGGAACGTGATGGGAGTATCTGTTACCACGACGGCCAGGAGACCTACGGGACCCCCGACCCGACGCGAATCTATCAGAAAAAAAGCCGTCTGGATTTGGGATTGGAGTCGAATCCTGCAGGCGATTCTGTGCGACAACAAATGCTCCGCGCTGCGGGCATGCTCAGTTTCGAGACAAAAGCGGATGCGGCCCGGCTTTTAGCGTGGTCAGCTCTTGCCCCATTCTGCGGCGCACTCCCGTGGCGGCCGGCTGGCTTTGTTACAGGTCCGTCTAAATCGGGGAAATCTACCATATTGAGTATGATCGTGCGGAAACTCGCGCTTCCGCTCGCGGTATCAGGTGGCGCGACGGATGCGTATATCAGGCAGAAACTCGGGCTTGATGCGCTCCCGGTCGTGATCGATGAGGCCGAGGGCGCCGATGAGACTGACCGGCACCGGATGGAGGGGATTCTCTCGCTCATGCGACAGTCGACATCGGACGATGCACCATTGATCGGCAAGGGCTCAACTTCCGGTAAACCGATCGAGTTTCTGACGCGCTCGATGTTCCTATTCAACGCGATATCGCCGAACGTCGGGAAACTCGCGGATGCAAATCGACTGTTTACTGTCGATCTCGTGCGACCTGAGAACAATTGGCATGCGATCCGCGACTCGATAAAAGATGCATTTACCGATGTAAATTGTGCCGGTGTTCGGGTTGCGACGTGGAAATTGCTTCCTGAGATCATCGCTGAGGCCGAGCGGATAAGTGATTTCGTGGGCGAGGCGACGCTCATGGACTCACGCTACGCGCTGCAAGAGGCGATACTCTGGGCGACATTCTGGCTCGTATGGAAAGGAGAGCGCGCGAGTGATGACACGCTTCGGACGTGGCTTGCATCCGTGTACGACCAGAAAGCACCAGAGGAACAGGAGGATGAAGCGGACGGGATGTTGTCGCGTCTCATGGACGAGGTTGTTCAGGTTTCTGGTAAACCATCGGAGCGTGTTCGGATCGGGAAAATCGTCGACCGACTGCTTGACGTGGCCGATGAGGATGAGCTCATGCCAGCCCCGGTATCAGGTGATGACAGGAGGTACTACAAAACTACACTCGAGAACTACGGGTTGCGGCTCACGCGGGAAGGGACGCTTGCGATAGCGATTCACAATCCGCAGCTTGAGCGCGTCTGGGGACAGCGAGGGTACGCAAAAGTGCTCATGCGCCATCCATCCTGTATCGAGCGCAACAAAAACGTGCGCAACGTCCGATGCATGGTGATATCGGCAAGCGCGACGTCACGAGAGGAGATTCCGATATGAGCCTGCGAAACGTGATATTGGTCGGTGACGTGCTCGACCGTCTGCGCGAAATACCGGACGAGTCCGTGCATTGCGTGGTGACTTCTCCGCCGTATTGGGGATTGCGGGACTTCGGTATCGAGCTCAATCCAGCCTATGCAGAAATGGCTCGGAACCGAATCGAGCACGGCACCGTTGACCCCTCCGAGGTATCAGAAATTGAGTCGCAAGGTATGCTTTTTGACATGAGCAATTCCAACATTATGCAATCACCAGCGCAGGAGGCCGAGCATGCCGCTCCGTGACTACCAATTATCGCTTGTCGACGGCGCGCGCGAGATACTGCGAAGTTCCCGGTCGTGCCTGATCCAGCTACCGACCGGTGCGGGGAAAACGCCGGTCGTCGCTGAGATCACCCGCGCCGCGTTCTCGCGGGAGTTTCGGGTATGGTTCGTGGTCCCGAGGAACGAGCTACTCATGCAGGGCTCGGAGCATTTCGCCAAGTGGGGCGTACCGCACGGGTTCATATCCGCCGGACGCGAGGAATCCCGAGCGTATCGCGTGCATGTTGTATCAAAGGACACACTTTTACGCCGACTCGACCGGATCAAGAATTGGCCGGATCTCATCATTTTCGATGAGGCTCATCTGTATTACGATGCGCAACTGAAAATCATCGAACACCTGCCGGAACGGTGCCGAGTGATCGGCATGACCGCGACTCCTGAGCGCCTCGACGGCCGAGGGCTGTCAGATATCTACGGAGGTATTGTGTATGGACCGAGCATTCCTGAGCTCACAAGGGTGGGTTTCCTTTCTCCTCTTAGATATTTCGCGCCGCCAATTGAGGGGCTGGATAAAGTTCATCGAAAAGGAACCGAATATGATGCTCACGAACTTGAGGCGCTCCTGGAGAAAAGGAAGATTTACGGGGATGTGGTCAATTACTATCAGAAATATGGAACTATCAACCATTCTGGGAGGTCCTTCCCGGATCAGCCGACGGCTCGCTCGAATACCGATTATCACAAAGGAAAACCCGCCCTCATTTTCACTCGGTCGGTAAAGTCCGCATACGAGACCGCAGAACGATTCACACAGGCCGGGTTCCTGTTTTTTTGTATTGAAGGAAACATGCCGCAGGAACGGCGGAAAGCTCTGATCGAGGCATTGCGCAAAGGAGAAATCGATGGTCTTACAAATTGCGAGATTGCGACGTACGGGCTGGACGTCCCTCGCGTGGAGTATGGGGCGAGTATTCGGCCGACTCTGTCTCGTGCTCTATATTTCCAGAAGGTGGGACGCCTTCTCCGTCCATTTCCAGGGAAAGAGGAAGCACTATTCTTTGACCATGCGAACCTGGTTGAGGAGCACTCAGAACCATTGGCTCCCGGAGTTCCGCTTTTCTACCTGGAAAACATAACCTGGAACTTCGAAGGCCGCGAGGTGCGCAAGCGCGAAAAGATCGGCGCTCCGATCAGACTATGTCCGGCGAGGGACTATATGTACTGCGACGATCCGGGGTGCGCGCGGGGATGCAAACTCGATCCGAACGCTGCGCTCAATCCGCGCGGATCATTGGAGGTGATCGATGCCCCATTGGTTGAGCGCACGGCGAAAGCGGCCCTGCGAGATTACCCGCCAGATGAGCGTTCGGCAATCGAAAAACGGATAGCGACCGCGACCGCCGAGTTTATCCATGCTGCGGAGGCCGATCCGACGCACATCGAATCGGGGCCGGTCGGCGCGCTCCTGCAGATAGCGGACGAACTCGGGTATGCTCCGATGTGGGTGTATTGGCGGCTCATGCCGAGAGCCGCCGGCATCGTGAATGTCCCATTGTTGCACGAGATCGCGCGGCAGAAAGAGTACAAGCCAGGCTGGGCGTGGTGGAAACGCAAACAGATACGCGATGGTATCCGCGAGGGAGCGGAGAAATCAGAATCGAAACAATAGGAGCTATTGGTATGAATTACGAATTCCAGAGTTTAATCGATGTGTCAAGCGAATATCTGAAAATGATATCAGACACGCGGCGAGTTCCGCGGGAATCAATCGACAAATTGGTGGACGGGGAACTGATCGATGCGGCCGCCTGCTACCTGTATTCGGACGACTACGCAGAGCGATTAATCGCGTGGCCGTTCGGGGATTCCGACTGGAGGCCGAGTGACCGGAGGTCAAATCTCATTCGCGCTGCAGCGTTTATCATCGAGGAGCTGGACCGGATGGACAGGGAGAGGATCAGATGATCATCACCTACGAGGTCGACGGCGCGCACGTGTTTTGCCCGGAGGATCGGGTTCCGCGCTCTGTTCGGTCACAACTGACACCCGCGCGCCCATCCGGCGCAATGTCGCCAGAAACGACCGTTGACCCCGCGAAACAGGTACTCCCGGAGTTTTCGCCTCGACCGCAACAAACACGGCCACAGTCTGACCTACCATATCAGGAGTTATCGTAATAGACTGCCATCCGCAGAGGTCAGGCCAGCCCTCGGGAGCTGCATGGAGCACGCGGGGATTCCGGATGCTGATGCCTCCCCTCGTGCTCCGGACATCGCCGACCCATCCTTGCCCGGCATTGATCCGGAACAGCCGGGTATCGGATGGCTCGTCGAGGAGGATTTGGTCAATGATTCGCCGCTCTTTCTCACCCATTCGCGAAATATCGCCGAAAATCGTAAAACAATCAACATCATCTGTTGACAAACCGTGCGCAGTGGGTATATTATATATACAGATGGTGCGGGTAGCACCGAGGGAGACAAAATGACAGACTGCGAAATCAGAGCTCGAATTGAGAAGCTGATCGAAACTGCTGCGGAAAGTGGCGACATTTGGGCAGTCCGTGGAGATGACCGTCAGTTATCGGCTGGATATGAGTTGGGGCACAGCAAGGACAACAGCGACCGCGAAGACGACCGGGATTATCCGGAATTCGGATCACCTGAGTATGACAACCTCCCCACGTTGCGCGGAACATCTGCATGGGACCCGAATGTTGCCATCAATATCAATCCTACATCGTGCAATTGGCACCACGCGTATATCGTGGTTGGGGACTGCACGGTTGGACATCCGTGCCCAGACCAGGGCGAATTGCTCCTTGTCAATGCGCGGGTCGTTGAACAATTGTTCTAGCGCAGAGTGACGCCGGGTAGCCGGCGGTAATGCGGCAAGCCGGTCACAAGCCCGGTAAAAGGAAGGTGCTATGGACACGACGATAGATTTGGCTCGGGTGCTCGATTCTCATCGCCAGTGGATGGAGCGAGGGGAGGGAGATCGTGCGAACCTGAGCGGTGCGGACCTGCGCTATGCGGACCTGAGCGGTGCGGACCTGAGCGGTGCGGACCTGCGCTATGCGGACCTGAGCGGTGCGAACCTGCTCGGTGCGATCCTGCGCTATGCGGACCTGAGCGGTGCGAACCTGCACGATGCGAACCTGCGCTATGCGGACCTGAGCGGTGCGGACCTGAGCGATGCGAACCTGCGCGGTGCGGACCTGCGCTATGCGAACCTGAGCGGCGCGGACCTGAGCGGTGCGGACCTGCTCGGTGCGAACCTGCGCTATGCGGACCTGCTCGATGCGAACCTGCTTGGGTTACTACCAGAGTGACGCCGGGTAACCGGCAAAGGAGAAACTAATGAGCTATTCAAATGAAAATGATGACCGCGACTACGCGCACTGGGCCGGATTCGATGTGATGGACGAGGATGCCCAGTATGA
>Ga0307376_10001253_pt1 | contig 28158 bp, 19 predicted proteins | sample TR2MG_FD_202536 | JGI IMG/M metagenome (GOLD analysis project Ga0307376, IMG submission 202536) | Soil microbial communities from Risofladan, Vaasa, Finland - TR-2 | ecosystem: Environmental > Terrestrial > Soil > Coastal area > Acid sulfate soil | place: Finland: Risofladan, Vaasa | collected...
TGGGAGGAACCTGTTTTGCTTCCTGAGCCTATTAATTCTTCATCAGATGATTTTGCCTTTGTTGCTGCTGATAATCTTCAGACAGGATATTTTTCTTCAAACCGTCTCAGAAACGATGATATTTTTGAGTTTGTATCAACTATTATACGAAAAACATCATGTGATTTGCTTGAGGAAAATAGTTACTGTTTTCGTTTTCTTGAGGAGAATGCTATGAAGTTTGATTCAATTCCTTTCCGCTACGAGTGGAAATTCGGTGATGGAGAGATGTCAATAGGCCCTATGGTTGAGCATTGTTATAGTGACCCCGGGACCTACCTCGTTCAACTAGATGTGGTTAATCTGGTTACAGGTGAGATATTATATAATGAAAAGACTGATACTCTTATAGTAGCAGAAGTTGAACAACCCTATATATCTGCTCCTGATACAATCAGTTTTGGGGAGAGGATTGTAGTTAGTGGTGATAAAACGAACCTTCCTGGTTGGAAAATTGCCCAATATTACTGGAACTTTGGTGATGAAACTATTGGAATTGGCAAGGAAGTTGATAAGACATATATGAAGCCAGGTTCATATAATATTCAGCTGATTGTTTCATCTGAGCCTGAACCTGGAGGACTAATAAGGGAGGCATGTATTTCAAAAAATATTATTGTAAGGCGGCAGCCCTGAAACTGAAAATAACTAATTTTGAGATTAATGAAACTGAATAAATCAGTATATATACTTCTACTTCTTGTCATTTTACTTGGATTTTCAACTCCTTATGAATTGTATGGGCAGTCGGTTCCCGGGAAAGATGAAAATATACCTTTTTTGGTGACTTTCGGAAAACAGGGTGAGACATCCTGGGGAGATGATGATTTTAATTCGATATTTTTCTTTTCTATTCTGAAGGATTTTAATCAACAGTTTTACATCAGAGTTTTTGACCCGGATTGCGGTGGGGAACATGATGAGATACAAGGTGTTTTTAATACCAGAACATTATTTTCTATATATGGGGGTAAAGGGGTTGACCCTGATATGAATGAGGATTCGAGAGGTCTCAATAACGGAAGTAATTATAAGGAAGGAAATCTACTCGCCTCAAGGGTTTTTGGAAGTGAGGCGAGGTATGATAACCAATATTATACATTCGGCCCATTTAATCCAACGGAAGGAGATTTTAATGAAAAGTGGAATAGTTACATTTTCAAGATTGTTTGTGAGGGAATTTCAGGAGATGATGGAAACCTTTACAGGTATTTTCTTAGCCGGGATCCGAATAACAATATTCCGATTGAAGGAGCAAATGCTTTTACTTATGAATATACATTTAGGATGTGGAATGATTTTAAAAGTGTTGCACATATATATCCATTCATAGATACCGGTATTGTCTCAATTAAACAGCGGAATTTTGACTGGGATGTAGATGGTAATATATTAGTGGTTTCCAGATATAAGCAGGGTATTGAGGTACCTATTTCTACAGAAAATGATTGGAAAGAATCTCAAATCCCTATTGAACCAGAGGAGGTGAATTCTTCACTCGACTTTCAATTTCATAAGAGACAAGGAGATTTGGTAAAAAATAATAATGTTGTTATCACTCTTGAGAACCAAAGAGGGGATGCTCTTAAATTTTATAGCTCACCAATAGGCGGTGTACCAGTATATATCCCTAAAACGACAATAACAAAAATAACACCAAAAAAATAAGAGAAGCCTCAAATGAGATTTTATACCTCTATGAAAATATTTATTAGCACCATAGTGTGCTTATTTTTATTTACATCTAAATTGAACTGTCAGACTTACAGCTTTAAAAACTATGGTGCTGAAAGCGAAATACCTAATGGCTTTATATATACTATTAATCAGGCAGGAAATGGATTTCTATGGGTTGGCACAGGTAATGGACTGACTCGTTTTGATGGTTTTAATTTTTATAATGTTCAGTATCCTGATTCTTCTACCAGGCGAAATACAACTGTAAGCCTTAAAGATAAGAACGGTACATTATGGTTTGGATGTAGTGATGGCTCTGTTTTTTATGCATGGGAGAATAACCTCATATCAGTACCACTTCCGAATATAATGAGCATAAGTGAGATAATCGAAGGGGCAGATGGATTTATTTACGTTATTCCACAGGGGAAGGCAGTCTTCAGAATAAATCCCTTAAATCCTGAAGATATTCTTAAATACACATTATCTGCAGACCCGATAATGTCGTCAGCTGCTTTTACCAGTTCAGGAAAATTACTAATCGGTACTCAAGGAAGCATTATGATTTGCCAACTTGAAAATGATTCGGTAAAAGTCATTGATATAATTGAAGAATTTGATTATTCAAGAGTTACTTCTATTCATGGAACAAATGACAGCACCATATTTGTAATCGGTACAGATGGTAGTGGATTATTTCAACTGAAGCTATCTGATGAAGTTAGCATTTTGACACGTTACAAGGATTATCCTGAATGGGAATCTCTATATGTACAGTCGATTTCTGAAGATTCAGAAAACAGTATCTGGGTTTCCACATACGGATCAGGAGTTATCCAGATTTATCTTTCGGATAATTTTCAGAAAATAAAATTGGTCCGTGTCTTTAATGTTTCTTCAGGACTTACAGCAAATGATGTAAAATCAGTTTTTCAGGATGTTGAAGGCAATTATTGGATGGGATTATTTGGAGAAGGATTAGATATGTTATCATCATATGCATTTAGCTATTTTACTCCTGGGGAAAACGCTCTTGAAAACAATATTATTTACATAGACAGTTTTAAGGGAAACTTATTACTGGGCACACCATCAGGCTATCATCTTTTTGATCCTATTGCCGGAAAATCTCTCTCTTTCACATCTCTTTCCAGCCAGGTTAATAAGAGTGAAATTAATTGCTATTTGCTTGATAACCAGAAAAATCTTTGGATTGGAACATCAGGCAACGGTTTATATATGATGAACAATCTAGGAACAGTAAAATTATTTCACAGGACTGGAGATTCAGGTGCAGACCATATCAGTGATATTAAAATGGATGACCGTTATATCTGGCTGGCAACGATTAATGGTGTCATTGTACTTGACAAAATAACCGGGAAAGAGAAGAGGAGATTTGATATTAATAATGGCTTACCTCATAATAATAATAAGATATTACTTTCCAGCGACGGTTATGCATATATCGGTACTGAGAGTGACAGATTATACAAGGTTGATAAGGATTTTAATATTACTTCAAGTGACGCAATTATGTTTGGGAGCACTAATAATGTAATTCTCGCATTTTGTCAAACAAACAATGGAGCATTATGGGTTGCTACCAAAGGTAATGGGATATTTGAATTTTATCATGATACAGTTACTGCTATTAACAGGTCTAATGATCTTATGTCAAACTATTCCTACAGTATCTTTGCCGATTCTGAGAATGATATTTGGATAGGTCATGAGAAAGGATTTTCAAGATTTAATCCTGAGTCAGGTATAATGAGAGTTTACGGGACAAATTATACAAAAGGTGGGGTCTGTACTCCAGATGGAATATTTGAGTCTGATGACAGGAAGATTTTCATTGGAACTACTGAGGGATTGATTGTGTATGACAGACTCCTTGACAAGAAAAGTAAACTTGCCCCTTTTAATAATATAAATTATATTACTATTAATGATGTCAGGTACCCTTATCAAAATTCTTTCTCATTACCATATAAGAAAAATTATACCATTTGGGTAAATTATGTTGGTATAAGCTTTAGCAATCCTGAAAAGGTGTTTTACAGTACTTATCTTGAGAATAGCAGTTCAGAATGGAGCGGATTAACAACAGAGCGCGAAAAGCCTTTTGGATTGAGCAGTGGGAAGTATAAATTCTATCTGATATCTGTGAACGAAGAAGGCCTTTCCCAGGATACACCTGTAACGTTCGAGATCTTAATAAAATCACCTTTTTGGATGCGATGGTGGTTTATTATAATTGTTATTTCTTCAATAACTGCTATCGTTATCCTTATAATCAGAGAAAGAGAAAAAGCTCAGAAAAATATTCAGGAATATCTTGAAAAAGAACTGGACGCCAGAACACGTGTTGTGATGAAGCAAAAGGGTGAAATAGAACTTCAAAACCTGGAGATTACGGATAGTATTAATTACGCCAAGCGGATACAAACAAGTATTTTGCCAGATATAAACAAACTGAAAGATACTTTTAAAGATGCATTTATCCTTTTCCATCCAAGGGATATTGTAAGTGGTGATTTTTACTGGTTTGATAAGCTCGAAGAGGATAAATTCATTCTGGTTTGTGCTGACTCTACAGGCCATGGGGTCCCGGGAGCGTTTATGTCAATGATTGGTTCCACTCTACTTCAGGATATAGTTGCAAGAAAACGGACCTCAAAACCTTCAGAGATTCTGAAACTACTGGATGAACAGATTTTTTCAACTCTTAATCAGAATGTGGAACTGGGAGTCTCAAATGATGGGATGGACATGGTTGTTTGTGAGTTTAATCCTAAAACACGCCATATCAGATTCGCTTCAGCAATGCGACCAGTAATAATTGTGATGGACGGGGAGTCATATTATATTAAAGGAAACAGGTTATCTGTTGGAGGAGAATCAGTTATTGAGAAATACTTTGATGACCAGGAATATTACCTTAATGAAGGAGATACCATTTATCTCTTTTCAGATGGTCTCCCGGATCAGTTTGGCGGAATAGATGGCAAGAAATTAAAGATTGCCAGGTTAAAAAAGCTAATCGAACGGATAGCAAAATTGCCAATGACTGAACAGGAAAAAGTTGTGTCGGAGTTCTTTTTTGAATGGAAAGGGGATTACGATCAGGTTGATGATATTCTACTTATGGGGGTAAAAGTCTGATAGGTTTATTTTGTGTAAATGATATTGTTAGAGATCACTATTTCACTCGTTGATTCAGTGTTGCTTTCGTTCAAAGCTCTGTCTTTAATATAAAAATCATATTTGATCGTGTCGTTTGGAGAAAATTCATAATATAAGAAGATCACAGAAATTGTGCCCTTAAGAATCATGTTTTGGCCTAATCTTTCCATATAAGGTATTCTGTAAGAAGAATAAGGAAGCAATGGGTCATTTATAATTTCAGAAGGTACCATTACACCATCCGTTTTTCTGAAGAGAGTTAAAAACAAATTAGTTGTATCAGGATTATAATATGTTGGTTCATCTAATCCTATGTCGCCATCCCCATCTTCAAAATAGAACTTCAGCCTTCCGGCTTTATTATGATTACCAAGGATATCTATAGTATCAAAAACAGTAAAACTGGTGAACTCAATATTTGGTATATTTGACAGTTGCTCTATCTTCTGACATGAATCCACTATTAATACGGTAATTAAAAGTATGATCAGTAGCTTAATTGTTCTCATGGTTTTACGTTAGTAAATTTTAATATACAAAAACCACACCAAATTTTATCATTTTTTTCTAAAGAATATCCTTATCGGAACTCCTTTGAAATCATATTTTTCCCTCATCCTGTTCTCCAGATATCTCTTATAAGGATCCTTCACGTACTGAGGCAGGTTACAGAAGAATGCAAAAGCGGGAGTATGGATAGGCAGTTGTGTTATATATTTAATTTTAACATATTTACCTTTTAATGCTGGCGGAGGGTTGTTTTTTATTATTTGCAGCATAACATCATTTAATTCCGAGGTACTAATCTTTCTGTTCCTGTTCTGGTTAACCTGTTCAATCAATTCCAGAACTTTATGAATTCTTTGTTTGTTAATTGCAGATATAAAAAGAATAGGGTAGTCGGTAAATGGGGCTGTTTTTTCCCTTATATTTTTTTCGAATATAACTGTTGTATTGTTTCCCTTCTCAACCAGATCCCATTTGTTAACCAGAACTATCATACCTTTGTTATTCTTCTGAATTAATGACATGATGTTAAGGTCCTGCGCTTCAATCCCTCTTGTAGCATCAAGCAGGAGAAGACATATATCTGAGCTTTCGATAGTTTTTACGGCTCTCATTACTGAATAAAACTCAATATCTTCACTAACCTTACCTTTCTTCCGCAAACCTGCAGTATCGACAAGAAGAAAATCATGCTGGAATTTATTATACCTTGTATATATAGAATCGCGTGTTGTACCAGCAACCGGAGTAACTATATTTCTTTCTTCGCCGAGAAGCGAATTAATTAATGATGATTTGCCTGCGTTTGGTCTTCCAACAATTGCAATCCTTGGCAAATCAGGAACAATTACGGGTTCCTCCGCAGGCAGGTTTTTTACAACTGCATCAAGCAGCTCTCCTGTTCCGCCTCCATTCATTGAACTTAATGGGAAATAATCTCCAAGACCAAGACTGTAAAATTCGTGTGCATACAACAATCTTTCACTATTATCAACCTTGTTAACTACTAACATTACTTTTTTATCTATTCTTCTTAAAAGGTAAGCTATCGATGTATCCATCTCATGAATGCCAGTAGTTACATCAACCATAAATAGAATGAGGTCAGCTTCCTCTATGGCAAGCAGAACCTGTTTGTTTATCTCTTCTTCAAAGATATCATCTGAGTTCTGAACATAGCCACCAGTATCGATTACTGAAAAATCAATTCCATTCCAATAAGAAACACCATAATTGCGATCACGGGTAACACCGCTTACTTCATCAACAATTGCTTCTCTGGAATCAATAAGCCTATTGAAGAGTGTCGATTTTCCTACATTGGGTCTACCAACAATTGCAACTATTCTACTCATATAATGATATCAAAATTTATTCTAACGGTAACCAAATCTTTTAAGCATTGTCGGTTTATCTCTCCAGTCCCTGGTCACTTTTACATATAATTCAAGAAATACCTTTTTCCTGAAAAAATCTTCCATATCATGCCTGGCTTGTGTTCCAACTTTTTTTAACATAGCTCCTTTATGACCGATAATTATACCTTTCTGGCTGTCACGGGTAACATGAATAAGGGCTCTGATTTTAACCAGCTTTTTTTCATCATGAAAGCTTTCTATCTCAATCTCAACAGAATAGGGGATCTCTTTCTTATAATTAATAAGGATCTTTTCACGTATTATTTCAGAAGCAAAGAATCGTTCATATTTGTCAGTCAACTGGTCTTTTGGGAAAAAAGGAGGATTTTCAGGTATTTTGTCAAGAATAGCATTCAGGAGTATATCAAGATTGAAATTTTTAAGAGCAGAAACTGGTATTACAGGTGAATCAGGAAATGCCAAATGCCAGGTCTCAACAATTATTTCAAGATTGCCTTGATTCGTCAGATCTATTTTATTTACTGCTATAATAACCGGAATTCCTGATTCTTTAATTTTTGTTACATATTCACTTTCATTAGCATAACGTTCGGAAACATCAGTAATATAAAGTATCATATCGGCATCAGTCAAGGCAATATTAACAAAATTCATCATTGTCTCCTGAAGCTTATACTGAGGTTTCAATATACCTGGTGTGTCAGAATATACAATCTGAAAATCATCCCCATTTACTATGCCCATTATACGATGACGTGTAGTCTGAGCTTTAGAAGTAATAATAGAAAGCTTTTCACCAACGAGGGCATTCATAATAGTTGATTTCCCTACATTTGGATTGCCAAGGATATTTACAAAACCTGATTTGTGACTCATTTTCTTTTATTAAAAGATACCTCTTTTTAAAATGCTTACCTCTTTGTCAGTAAGGAATCTCCATTTTCCACGTTTTACATTTTTTTTGGTAAGCCCTGCAAAATATACCCTGTCGAGTTTTTTTACTTTATATCCCATTGACTCAAACATCCTTCTTATGACACGGTTTTGTCCCGAATGTAGTTCTATACCAATCTGGCTCTTATCTTCTGCATCTGCATAGGAGACTGCATCGGCAATAACAGTAATGCCATCGAGTTCTATTCCTGCGGCAATTCTGGAAAGATCATTTTTTGTTACCGGCTTATCTAGAAAAACATGATATATCTTTTTCCTTTTATACTTAGGATGAGTAAGTTTCCCGGTAAGCTCGCCATCGTTGGTAAGTAGAAGTACTCCGGTAGTTGCTTTGTCAAGCCTGCCAACAGGATAGACTCTTTCCGGACATTTGTCCCCAAGTAGTTCAATTACAGTATGTTCAGCATGGGGGTCTTCTAATGTCGTAACATAGTCCTTTGGCTTATTCATAAGTATGTAAATCTTCTTTTCGGCCGTAAGTCTTTTGTTTTTATACCGGACTTCATCATGATAACTTACCTTAGTTCCCATATCTGTAACTAAATGACCATTTACCGTTACCAGTCCGTTTTTAATATGCTCATCGGCATCTCTCCTCGAACAAATGCCACTATTGGCAATAAATCGGTTTAGACGTATAAGTACAACTTCCTTGTTTTTGCTATTTGTAACCGACTTGGTAGATTTAATAGCTTTTTTTTGTGACGTTCTCCGACTCTTCAAATCATTTCCCTGAGACTTTTCATATTTAACTCCCTGTTTTCTTGCAGACTTTCTGTTCTCCATATCAATTAATTATCAGGGTGCAAAGGTACAATTATTTGACGAAATTATAGATTGAGTATTTTTTTGCAACTTTGCAAGGTTTCTAATCTGAACGAAATGGCACTAATAAAATCTATATCGGGTATACGAGGAACTATTGGAGGAAAACCAGGAGAATGTTTATCACCTGTGGATATTGTTAAATTTACAGCAGCTTTTGGAACCTGGGTGCAAAGAAGAAATAATCAAAAAACTTCCAGTATAATAGTTGGCCGAGATGCCAGGAAATCAGGAAGCATGGTTAATAACCTGGTAATTACCACCCTGCGCAGTCTTGGGATAAATGTAACAGACCTGGGAATGGCGACCACACCGACTGTAGAACTGGCAGTAACAGGGACAGGCGCCGATGGTGGAATTATTATTACAGCGAGCCATAACCCTGCTGAATGGAATGCACTCAAATTATTGAATGAGAAAGGCGAATTTCTATCATCTCAGGATGGCATAAACCTTTTAGATATGGCAGCCTCTGATGATTTCCTGTTTGTTTCGAATGACTTTACAGGTTCCCTTGAGTATGCTGATACATGGAATAGGAAACATATTGACAAGGTTCTTGCTCTCCAATTAGTGGACCAAGAAGCAATTAAATCAGCAAGGTTCTCAGTTGCGATAGATTGTATCAACTCTGTTGGAGGTCTTATTCTTCCTGAGTTATTACGAGCTTTGGGAGTAGAAAAAATAGTTGAACTGAATACAACTCCTGATGGAAATTTTGCACATAACCCTGAACCACTACCAGAAAATCTTAAAGAAATATCAGAACTGGTAACAAAGCACAAATCTGATCTGGGCTTTGTTGTTGATCCTGATGTAGATCGTCTGGCAATTGTTTGCGAAGATGGAGAAATGTTCGGTGAAGAATATACACTTGTTGCCATCTCCGATTATGTCCTTAGCAGAAATCCCGGAAGCGCTGTATCTAATTTATCGTCGACAAGAGCGTTAAGAGATATTGCCACAAAGCATGGATGTAAATATTATTCATCTGCTGTTGGAGAAGTTAATGTGGTTGAAGAGATGAAGAAAAGGAAAGCCATAATTGGGGGAGAAGGTAATGGAGGAGTAATTTATCCTGAGTTGCATTATGGACGAGATGCCCTTGTTGGTATAGCCCTTTTTCTGTCGCATCTGGCAAAAAGCAAAAAAAAATGTTCATCACTTAGGCATCTCTATCCAAATTACAGTATCGCCAAAAAGAAACTTCTTTTGACGCCTGATACAGAGTTCAGTTCAATAGTAAATGCAGTTAAGGATCACTTTCAGGACCATTTAATTGATGAGCGAGATGGATTATGGATTGAGTGTCTAACCGGCTGGGTGCAGATCAGAAAATCGAATACTGAGCCCATAATAAGAATTTATGCTGAGGGGAGGACAATTCAGGAAGCAGAAGATCTTGCAGATAGGGTCATTAGAATTGTTAAAAAACTCTAAATTCATTCATTTTATTTAATCTCAGGAATAAATTAACCGGCATGAATGTCTTTAAATCATGAGGGTAAAAAAGTATCGATGTTAATTATTGTTAACATATGAAGGAAAATAATCCTTTTTAATACTTTTGTACCTGATTTTTATAAAAATATTAATTATTAAAATATCAGATGAACCGGGCATGGTAAACGAAATAAAATATGTGAGTATATTACTCCTTGCATGCAAGCTGCATCATACCTTTAAAATCAAATTCAATTTATGATGAAAAGAACAATTATTGTTACAGGGATTATTGTTGTGTTAGTGATTATAATTCTAGTTGTAATTAACAAGGCAACCTCTCGAAAGGATATTGGAAATCTCTATGCTGAATCATTGAGAGGTCAGTTTGATATCGTGGTTACTACGACCGGTGAATTACAGGCAAAAAACTCGACTGACATAACTGGCCCCGATTTTACACAGAACAGAAGAATCAGGGCAGTGGATATTAAAATAACAGATATGGTACAGGAAGGTACTGAAGTATCTCCTGGGGATTATGTAGCGACGCTAGACAGAACAACTTTTGATAATAGTCTGAAGGATGAACTTGAGAGACTTACAACGCAAGAGACCAATCTGGAGATGAAGATACTGGATACCGCAGTTTCTCTCAGTAATTTAAGGGATAACATCAAAAATCTTCGGTTTACGGTAGAAGAGGCAGAAATAACCCTGCAGCAATCAAAGTTTGAACCACCAACAACTATAAGGCAGGCTGAGATCGCACTTGACAAGTCTAAACGGTCGCTTGACCAGACAATCAGGGGTTATTCTCTAAAGGTAGAACAAGCCAAATCAGATATGAGAAATATCAAGAATAACCTTTCTGAACAACGTCAAAGAGTGAATGACCTTCAGGAACTATTATCAAAATTTGTTATTACTGCTCCCTCACCGGGGATGATTATATATAAAAGAGACAGGATGGGAAACAAGAGAAAAGTAGGTTCATCTATAAGCCCCTGGGATAATGTTGTGGCAACTCTTCCTGACATGTCATCGATGATATCAAAAACTTACGTTAATGAAATTGATGTAAGTAAAGTAAAAGTAGGGCAACCAGTTGAGATAATGGTAGATGCATTCCCTGAAAAGTCCTATACCGGGGAGGTAACAAGCGTAGCAAATATTGGCGAACAACTACCTAATGCTGATGCTAAGGTGTTTGAGGTGACTATTTCAGTCAACGAATCTGACCCAATACTAAGACCTTCCATGACAACGGGAAATAAGATTATTACCAAAACAATTGCTGATGTTGTATACATACCTCTTGAGTGTGTACAGACAGGATCCGACAGTATTCCTTTTGTTTATCTGAAAAACGGGAACAAGCAGGTTGTCGTTCTTGGTGAATCGAACGAAAATAATGTAGTTGTCGAACAAGGAATAGAGCCAAGTACTTCTATTTATCTGAGTACACCTGAAAATCCGGAAAATTTCAAGTTGAATGGAGAGGAATTGATTGCTGTAATTAAAGAGCGTCTGAAGGAGAAACAGGAAACAGAAGAACTCAACAGTCAGCAACCTGAAAGAGGTATGGGACAGAGAGGTGGCAATAGGAATATTACTCCTGAAATGAGGGCGCGGTTCCAGAATAATCAAGGGCAGGGACAAGGACAAGCCAGAACCAGGGATACAACAGCAATAAACCGTACAATAAATAATAGCAGACAGCAAGGAACAGCAAGTGATACTTCAGCCCGGCGCAGGAACACACAATCGGGTCAGCAGGATTCAGGTCAAAACTAAGCTCATTAACAGGTAAAATTTCAAAATTATTAATTAAACAGGAAATAAAATGTTCAAATTTATACTTAGATATTTCCATGATATTGAGATAGCTGTCGAGTCAATTGTTTCCAATAAGCTTAAATCAATGCTTACGGCTCTTGGAATAATCTTTGGCGTAGCTGCGGTTATTGCTATGCTTGCAATTGGCAAAGGAGCTAAACAGGAGATTATGGAACAGATGAAAATGGTTGGCGTTAACAATATCCTTATTAATCCTGTCATTCCTGATAAATCTTCCTCAGCTGATGAAGGGGAGAAACAGCAGAAGAAATTTTCAAGAGGTTTAAACCTTCTGGATGTTGATGCAATAAAAGAAACACTTCCTTCAGTGAAAAGAATAAGTCCGGAGATTTCTTTCAATTCAACAGCAATGCTAAATGGTGTAAAATATACTGCAAAGCTGGTTGGTGTCTCTAATGATTATTTTCACCTTTATAACCTGCCTTTAGTAGGAGGGGCGTTCTTTAACGGTTACCAGGAGGAGAATGGAATTCAGGTCTGTATAATCGGAGCAAATATCAGGGCTAAATTCTTCAGTAAAGTCGACCCTCTTGGTCAGTATATAAAATTCAACGGGATATGGCTGAAGGTTATCGGAGTGCTCCAGAAGACCAATGTAAGTCTAACTGGTTTTGAAGAAAAGGGTGTTAATGTATATAATGATAACATCTATATTCCTATTAATACTATGTTGTTAAGGTATCAAAACAGGGCCCTCCTTAATACAAAGCTGGCATCAGAAGCCACTTCAATGCAATTCTTTGGAGGCGGGGGAGGAATGGCAAGAATTGTTGTCAGCAGCGCAGATGCCTCCAGTGATGTTGAAACAAACTATAACCAGCTCGACAGAATTGTTGTGCAGGTTGAGGAGACAGAACAACTTGCACCAACAACTGAGATCTTGAGCCGGATGCTGACAAGAAGACATTCAGGCGTTAAGGATTTTGAAATAACTGTTCCTGAATTACTGCTTAAACAGCAGCAAAGAACAAAAGATATATTTAATATAGTGCTTGGAGCAATTGCCAGTATTTCACTTATTGTTGGGGGTATTGGTATCATGAATATAATGTTTGCTTCGGTAATGGAAAGAATTAAAGAGATTGGTACAAGAATGGCAATTGGAGCCAAGAAAATGGATATCGTTGTACAATTCCTGTCTGAAGCAGTTCTTATTAGCGTATCAGGAGGTTTTATTGGAGTATTCTTTGGAGTAGTAATGGCCAAACTGATAGAACAAATAGCCGGCATTATGACCCTTGTCTCATTTTTCTCCGTATTTATTGCTTTTGGAGTATCAGCAGCTGTGGGAGTAATATTTGGCTACTCCCCTGCAAAGAGAGCATCAGAAAAAGATCCTATTGAATCATTGAGGTATGAATAAATTATTAAAAATGAAGAAATTATTTTTATTTTCCATAATCGCTTTGCTTCTTATATCGAATATGAAAGTTGAAGCTCAGGAGATCAAAAAGCTTACTTTCGAGGAAGTTATTAAATTTTCTGAAGAACAATCTCCCGATGCCTTAATAGCCAAACACAGATTTCGTAACAGTTACTGGCAATACAGAACATTTGTGGCTCAATACAGACCATCACTTACACTTTCCGGTACAACACCGGATTACACAACCGCTTATACAAGAATATATAACTCAGGAAATAGTCAGTGGGAATATGTTTCTTCAAATGTTCTTCAAAACATTGGTTCACTTGCCCTTTCACAAAACATAGGTTTTACAGGAGGCTCAATTTCATTGGAATCGGATCTGACACTTCAGAACGATCTTGAAAATGATATTAATAAATACATCACCGTTCCATTGAGTGTGAGATTAGTCCAGCCAATTTTCAGATATAATGAATTAAAATGGCAGAGAAAGATCGAACCTTTAAGGTACGACGCAGCAAAAAAGACCTTTCTTTCCAATATAGAGTCAGTACATTCCAGGGCTGTTCAGTTTTTCTTCTCACTTGCACTTGCACAGATCAATAAGCAGATTTCAGAGATGAACTATTCCAATGCAGATACTCTCTGGAGAATAGCACAGGGCCGTTATGACCTGGGAACAATTGCCGAGGATGAACTTTTACAAATGCAGCTCTCTTTTCTAAATGCTGAAACAGCCACTAAAGAAGCAGATATGAATTTACGCGACAGGGAGATCAGGTTAAGATCATTTCTTGGATATAATGAATCTGTCAGAATCGAACTAATTTTACCAGATAAAGTACCAGATTTACAGGTTGATATGAAGGAAGTCCTGGATTTGGCACTGAAAAATAATCCAGAAATTCTCACGCAACAAATTACCTTATTAAACGCTCAGAGCAATGTGGCACAGGCTAAAGCGGATAAGGGACTAAATGGAAATATTTTTGCTACTTTCGGGCTCCAGGGCAGGGATCAGAGTTTTGATATTGCCTATTCCGCCTTAAATAGACAGCAGGGTGTTCGAATAGGATTTACTTTACCAATTCTCGACTGGGGTCTTGGTCGGGGAAAATACCAGATGGCACAGTCAAGTCTTGAACTAGCCCAGGTACAGGTAAATCAGGCACTGACTGATTTTGAGCAAAACCTTTTCCTCGATGTTGAGCAGTTCAATTTGCAGAAAAACCAGGTCGCAATTGCTGCCAAATCTGATACTGTTGCCATGAAAAGATACGAGGTTACAAAACAACGTTTCCTTATTGGTAAAATTGCTGTTCTTGACCTGAATGATGCCGATAGCAGAAAAGACCAGAATAGAAGAGCTTATGTTCAGTCATTACAGAATTATTGGAACTATTTCTATAATTTGCGTAACCTCACTTTATACGATTTTATTGCAAACAAACCAATTGAGACAGAATACGAAAAACTGATTCAATAGAAAAAGTAATTATTAAACAGGAAAGGGGCTGTATGTAAAATTCAGTTCCTTTTTTTTACCCTATATTTTCCCTGAGAACGTAATTTTTTCTCCGCCTTGCCTTCTTACAATATCATTGTTTTGGTATGGTCAATATCACAAATAGACAATAAGAGGTCTTTTTTGGTTAATATACTTGTTCCTCAATAATTCATATCTATATTAATTAAATGTATTTGTAAAATTTTAATATCTTTGCGCCTCAATAAAGAAGAGTAAGAAAATTATTATCAAAATAATCTCAAAAGAACAGCTATATGCAGAATAAAGCAGCTATCGTCATTCTGGCAATTGCATTAGGGTTGGTATCACTTTACCAGCTGTCATTTACAGTCGCAACCTATAACGTAAAAAAGGAAGCCAGAGAATTTGCTGATGGAAACCTGGTAAAGGAAACCCAATACCTGGATTCAATTTCCTTACTACCTAAAGAGGAATGGAGTTTTCTTGGGAATACTTTCAAAGAATGCCAGAAGAAGGAGATTAATCTAGGCCTTGACCTAAAAGGTGGGATGAACGTAATTCTTGAAGTATCCGTTGAAGATATTTTAAAAGCCCTGTCTAACTTTAGCCCCGACAAAACATTCAATGCTGCTATTGAAAGAGCAAGGCAACTTCAGAAAGAAAGTCAATCTGATTATTTAACGCTTTTCGGAAGAGCATTCCAGGAAATTGACCCAAATGCAAAACTTGCATCAATTTTTGGAACAGTCGATATGAGGGATAAGATAAATTTTAATTCAACAAACGAAGAGGTTTTAAAGGTACTTGACGATGAAGTTTCTGGTGCAATAACCAATGCTTTCAATATTCTTCGTACCAGGATCGACCGTTTTGGTGTTGTTCAGCCTAATATTACGCAGCTTGCAACAAAAGGACGAATACTTATTGAACTTCCAGGGCAGAATAATCCAAAACGTGTTCGTGAACTTCTTCAGGGTACAGCTAATCTCGAATTTTGGGAGACCTATGAAAACAGTGAGATCATTGGTTATTTATCTGAAGCCAATAATCTTCTTAAAGATATCGAGGTAAATACTGATAATGTTGAACAATTGCCATCTGAATCTGCTGTTGAAAAAGCTGCAGCAGATACAACCAAAGAAGATCAGTCACTTCTCGATTTGCTCGAAAAGGATACTACATTAGCACCAGAGGCTACAACACGTGAAGAGTTTGCACTTCAGAACCCTCTTTTTGGCCTGCTTAATCCACGCGTCGATGCACAAGGGCAACCACTGCCGTCGAGTATGATCGGCCTGGCAAGTTCAAAAGATACTGCAAAAGTGAATGAGCTTCTCAGGATGAATCAGGTCAAAGCGCTTTTTCCTCGTGACCTCAGAATGATGTGGAGCCAGAATCCATATAAATATGACCCAACAAAATCATATTTCGAACTTCATGCAATCAAAGTTACTACACGTGATGGACGTCCACCTCTTGATGGAGGTGTTATTACTTCAGCCAGAACCTCTTCAGGAGTCACTGGCTCAGAGGTGAAAGTTGATATGTCTATGAATGCAGAAGGTGCAAAGATATGGGCCAGAATGACACGTGAGAATATTGACCGCTGCCTTGCAGTAGTGCTTGATGGTTATGTTCGCTCATATCCAAGAGTGCAGACTGAGATTACTGGTGGAAGTACAGAAATAACTGGAGATTTCACAATAGAGGAAGCAGATGACCTTGCTAATATTCTTAAATCAGGAAAGTTACCTGCTCCGGCCAGAATAATTTCAGATACTGTAGTAGGTCCAACTCTTGGTAAAGAAGCAATCCAATCAGGATTTATATCCTTTCTAATTGCTTTTGCATTTGTTCTGGCATATATGATTTTTTATTACAGCAAGAGTGCCGGACTTATTGCAGACATTGCTCTCTTTTCAAATATATTCCTGATATTCGGAGTTCTTGCATCACTGAGTGCAGTGCTTACACTCCCGGGTATTGCCGGTATTGTCTTAACAATGGGTATGGCAGTTGATGCAAACGTACTTATCTTTGAGCGTATCCGGGAGGAACTCAGAGGCGGCAAAGGAATTAAGCTGGCAATCTCAGATGGTTACAAAAAAGCATATTCAGCTATTATTGACGGAAACGTTACAACCTTGCTTACAGGAGTTGTACTTTATGTATTTGGAACAGGCCCAATAAAAGGATTTGCTACAACGCTTGTAATTGGTATTCTCACATCTTTGTTTACAGCTATATTTATAACAAGGTTATTGTATGAATACGCTCTCAAGAGAAATGCTAATCTTACATTCTCTATAAAAATAACCGCTAATTTTCTGAAAAATTCGAAAATAGATTTTATTAGCATGAGGAAGTATTTTTATGCTGCTTCTATTGCTGTAACAATTTTAGGTGTTGGCTCATTGTTTGTCAGGGGACTAAACCAGGGTATTGATTTTACAGGTGGACGTACATTCGTAGTGCGTTTTGACGAGAGTGTTAAAACAGCTGATGTTGCAAAAAACCTCACTGATGCATTTGGTGAGATGCCCCAGGTAGTTACTTTTGGGAGCGATAACCAGGTAAAAATTACAACGAAATATAAGATTGATGAAACAGGCGTCGAGGATGAAGTTGACACAAAACTATATGAAGGACTGGTAGGGATGACTGGAGGTGAGCTCGGTCGGGATGAGTGGCTGTCAGAACACCGTGAAAGCTCTGAAACCATAGGCCCGGCAATTGCCACTGACATTAAGATAAAGGCTGTTTATGCTGTTGTTATAGCTCTTATAATCATATTCTTCTACATTTTTATGAGGTTCCGTAACTGGCAATATGGCTTTGGCGCTGTGGCTTCATTATTCCACGATACACTTTTTGTTATTGGTCTGTATTCACTTCTCTGGGGTATACTTCCATTCTCAATGGAAATAGATCAGGCTTTCATTGCAGCTATACTTACAGTAATAGGTTATTCGGTTAATGATACAGTTATCGTATTTGACAGGCTTAGGGAATATATCCCGATTTATCGGAAAAGGCCATTTAAAGAGGTTCTTAATATGGCTATGAATGCAACTTTAAGCCGAACAGTGAATACATCTTTCACAACTTTAATAACGGTTTTTGCGATATTCATTTTTGGAGGTGCAGTTATTCGAGGATTTGTTTTCGCCCTTATGGTTGGTGTTGCTGTTGGTACATACTCTTCTATATTCATTGCATCAATGCTAATGTACGATACAACCCGGAATAAAAATGTTGCTGCTATTCTAAAGTAAAATTGATGGCTTAATACCAACTTAGGGAACTCAAAAGAGGAATCGGTCATTATAGAAAGTACCAACTTTATTTCAAATGGAGATATAACTTATTTGAATATCGCTAAACTTTTCTAACTTTGCCTTATATACATGAAGGAACGTTTATAACATTTTTTTATGAGCGGACAGGAGATATTTGTCATCATCATTATTGCCCTACTTCTTTTTGGAGCTGAGAAACTTCCGGAAATTGCAAAAGGGCTGGGTAAAGGAATGCGTGATTTTAGAAAAGCCACTGATGAGATACGCAGGGAGCTGGAAACCAGTACTAAAGATATTCGGCAGGATATAAATGAAGTCACGGAATCCATTAAAAAAGATGTAACTGATCTGTCAGATAAAATTTCAAAGGATGTTAGTGAAGTTTCAGATTCTATTGAAAAAGATATGAATGATGTTACTGATACTATTCAGAATGATGTTAATGAAATGTCTGAAAACATTAAAAAGGATGTCAACGAGGTATCTGAAAACATAAATAAGGATGTCAACGAGGTATCTGAGACTATTAAAAAAGATGTGACTGAGGTAACAGATAGTTATAATAAAGAGGACCTCTATGATGGTTATTATAAAGAGGTTAATGATTAAACTTAATATTATTTCTATTTCGTAACATTAATAACCTGATTACCATACCCTGATTACTATTTTATTTGCCCTCAGAAAGAGTTATGATAAGAACAGCGGGTATTACTAAATCATATGGCAACCTTAAGGTTCTTAAAGGGATTGATATACAGGTTGAAGATAAGGAAGTAGTATCAATAGTAGGTGCCAGCGGAGCAGGAAAAACAACTCTTCTTCAGATAATTGGAACCCTTGATCGACCTGACCTTGGATCTATTTTATATGATGGCTCTGATATAAGTCGTCTGAAAGGAAAAGATTTGGCCTCCTTTCGAAATAACAATATCGGATTTGTTTTTCAGTTTCATCAATTGCTTCCGGAATTTACAGCTCTTGAAAATGTTTGTATCCCAGCATTTATTGCAGGTAAGAATAAGCTTGATGCTGAGAAACGTGCAGCAGAACTTCTTGGATTTCTTAACCTGTACGAGAGGCTTGACCATAAACCATCAGAGCTTAGTGGAGGAGAACAGCAACGCGTAGCTGTGGCACGCGCATTGATAAATAATCCTGCTGTCATTTTAGCAGATGAACCATCGGGGAATCTTGATACAGAGAATAAGAATGAGCTTCATAAGCTATTCTTCAAACTTAGGGATACTTTTGGACAGACCATCATTATCGTTACACACGATCGCCAGCTGGCGGGTATGTCGGACAGAATTCTTCAGATTAAAGACGGACTTATTTTAAATGAGTCTTAAGAGATCATACAACGGTATTCCAGCCGGTGAAATGAAACTTTTTCTTGAAGAAAAATATCTTCAATATAATAATCCATCTTTCATCGTTTCCGATCCAATCTCTATTCCTCATGCTTATAACGACCGACTTGACAGGGAGATATCAGCCTTTCTGACAGCTACAATTGCCTGGGGACGGAGAGATCTTATTCTGAGGAGCAGCCGTAAAATGCTTGAGCTAATGGAATATACACCATACGAGTTCATAAAGACAGCCAGTGAAAATGAACTCACGAGGTTTTTAGGATTTGTTCACAGGACATTCAATGGAACCGATTGTATATATTTTATGAAAGGTCTCAGACATATTTATTCAAACTATAATAGCATGGAAGAAGTTTTACTTCATGGGATGAAAGATGGTGGAACCTTAAACCATGGTTTGTCTTATATGCGTTCTCTTTTCTTCTCTCTTCCTCATGCATCAAGAAATGAGAAACACTTTGCAGATATTATGGGTGGAGCGGCCGGAAAAAGACTAAACATGTTCCTACGATGGATGGTTCGTAAGGATAATCATGGTGTTGACTTTGGCATCTGGGATAAAATTGATCCTGCAAAACTCTATATCCCTTTAGACATTCATTCTGGAAATGTCGCACGACGTCTTGGATTGTTAACCCGGAAAGTGAATGACTGGAAGGCAGTTGAAGAGTTGACAAATATTCTTCGGCAGTTCGATCCTGAAGATCCTGTAAAATACGATTTTGCATTATTTGGCCTGGGGGTGAATGAAAAATTCTGTTAATGGCCAATAATTACTTCATTTTTAAGCAGTTCATTATTAAGCAAGAGAGGGCAGCTTTTAAAGTAGGAACAGATGGTGTTTTGTTGGGAGCCAGTGCTCATGTTTCCGGAGTTAAAAGAATCCTTGATATTGGATCAGGTACAGGACTCATTGCAATTATGCTTGCCCAGAGATGTAATGCAGAGATTGTTGCCATTGAGCCAGATCGTAACTCATACCTGCAGGCCGTGCAAAATGTGAAACATTGCAGATGGAGAAACAGGATAAAGGTAGAAAATACAGATTTGCAAAATTATTTCACTGACCAGAAAAAATTTGACTTGATTGTTACAAACCCTCCATATTTTAACGAATCTCTCAAAAACCCTGATCCTCTGAAATCATCTACCAGACATAATGACGCGCTGTCGTCAGTTGAAATACTTCAAGGTGTTACAAGATTATTGGAGGATGACGGTCATTTTCAGATGATAATGCCCTATGCTGAGGGAACGGTTTTTATAGCTGAAGCAATAAACTTTGGATTATTTTGTAACAGTCTGCTTAAAATAAGGGCACTTCCAACAGCTGATGTGAGAAGGTTGATTATGACATTCATCAGGGAGAGGATTAATGCATCGGAAAGCTTCCTTACCATTGAACATGGTAAAAGGCATGAGTTCACAGAAGAATATATTAATCTTACAAAGGATTTTTATTTGAGGTTCTGATTTATTGCTCCCCTGCTTTATTCTTTTGCCCCCCTGTCCCTATGAAGGGGGATTAATCCTCAGACAATATGTAATTTTTCTTATGTTCGAAATTAGTCCACATCAGGGGGACAGGCATGCTTTAGCGTGCCAGGAGGTATTTATTATTTAATCATTTGATCTTCTGGCAAACCAAACTCCTCATTCATTTCAATCCCTAGTGCTTTTAGTCCATCCAGTACAGGATTATAAATTTCAGGAACCACAGGCCTGAAAACACCCGACAGGCTTATTCTCTTTTCCAGTATCAGTTTAACAGCTATCGCAGCAGGAAGAGCAACCGTGCGTGCCACCGAGGTATTGGTAGCCGGCGATCCGAAAGCGATCATTGACGATTTTATTACCTCCCTTTTTCCATCGGGATATGCCGCAAGAAAAATATGCTGCAATAATACCATATCGCGCTCTTCTTTCGATAGTATCATCTTCTTGATCATCCTGCCGGCAGTAACTTTAAACGGGGAATTTACATCTTCCTCTATTTTTTCATCACTGAAAAATCCCAGGAAATCAAGAGATTTGATAGCAGGTGATGCCTCAGGGATATCAAGTTTGAGAGCTATATTATTCTTTAGATCAATTTTATCACTACCTGACCTTTCAGCAAGAAAATCAGCATAACTTTTACCCTTAAAGTCTAAGATAGTATCATCAAGCATATTCAAGCTTTTCATAACATCCAGAGTCTCACACCACCCTTTGAATCTGAATGTTCCACGGTATATCGTATCGGTTTCGGGTATATTGTAAATATCTATATAACTTATTGAGTCCCTGTTAGGATAAACCTCCAGAGTGCCAATACCTGGAAAGTTATGAATAAATCTGTCTTTAAAAAGATTGATAGGCTCAATATATACTTTTCTCCTTTTTTTAAGGTACTGAGCGCTGTTACGGCTTGCCAGAACAACACCCTCGGGGCTCCACGAAAATTTATAGTTCATTGGGTTATCTGCTGCTTCTGGAGCTGGCAATGCTCCGCATAATGAATAAAACTCTTTCACTTCTCCGCTTCTGCTATGGATATGATCAATTATCCGCATTGCCGACATATGATCAATACCAGGGTCCAATCCTATCTCGTTAAGTAAAATTACTCCAGCGTTCTTTGCTTCTTCATCTAGGTCAAACATCTCCTTCTGTACATATGATGTTGTAACAAGAGGCTTACCATAACGAATGCAAAACCTTGCAACCTCGATATGATGTCTGTATGGCAACAAACTCACAGTTATATCATAATCTTTAATCAGTTTTTCAAGAGTATGCTTATCGTCAATTGTCCAGCCTAAGGAGGTTCCCAAAGGATGACCTTTAATAAGAGCTTCAGCCTTTTCCCTGGTTCGGGAGGCAACCATTACCCTGAACCTGTTTTTAAGCAGGAATTCAACCATTGGCTTTACGACCAGTCCTGCTCCGAGTATAAGAACTTTTTTCATTTTGAATTTTGAATTTATTATTAAGACCAAGTTAGTTAAACTCAAAAAGAGATTTCATGATATTTCTTAGGAATAATAAAATATAAAAACACTTTCATTAATACTGCAGGGAGTATATCTTTGTTGAGAATTACCTTTCCTTTGAGCACCCAGGGAAAACTTACACAATTCCAATGTCTGAATTGCCAAAGTATGTAGAAACACCGCTGATGAAGCAGTATTACAACATCAAGACAAAGCATCCTGATGCGATACTGCTTTTCAGGGTTGGTGACTTCTATGAGACATTCGGAGAAGATGCTATCAGGACTTCAGAAATCCTTGGTATTACTCTTACCCGGAGGGCAAATGGATCAGCTTCATTTGTTGAACTGGCAGGATTTCCATACCATGCTCTTGATACCTACCTGCCCCGATTGGTAAGAGCGGGTCAGAGGGTAGCTATTTGCGAACAGCTGGAAGATCCTAAGCTTACAAAAAAGATTGTTAAAAGAGGAATAACAGAACTTGTTACTCCTGGAGTCCTGCTTAATGAAAATGTTCTCAATCACAAAGAGAACAACTTCCTGGCTGCCATACATATTGATAAAAAAATTGCTGGTGTGGCATTCCTGGATATTTCTACAGGCGAATTTCTTATTTCAGAAGGAACTATTGAATATATAGATCAGATGCTGAATAACTTCCAGCCAAAGGAGGTATTATTCGAAAAAGGAAGAAAAGAGATGTTTATAGAATATTTTGGCCCGAAATTCTACACATTTAAATTAGATGACTGGATTTTTACTCAGGATGCAGCAAACGACAGGCTGTTAAAACAGTTTGAAACAAGCTCTTTAAAGGGTTTTGGTGTACAAAATCTTACTTATGGGATTATTGCAGCAGGAGCTATCCTTTATTATCTCGACATAACACAGCATGAACAACTTGGACACATTACAACACTTTCCAGGATTGAAGAAGAGAGATATGTCTGGCTAGATAAGTTCACTATCAGGAACCTGGAACTTTTTCATTCTCCCTATGAAGGGGCAAGGACTCTCATTGATGTTATGGACCGTACTATTTCTCCAATGGGTGGCCGGTTGCTTAAGAGATGGATTTCTTTACCTCTGAAGGATATGCAACCTGTTAATGAACGACTTGATATTGTTCAGTATTTGTTGGAGAACGCTACAATAAAAGATGAGATAGCCGGCCTGATCCGACAGATTGGTGATCTTGAAAGGATTATCTCAAAGGTAGCAGTAAACAGGATAAATCCTCGCGAGGTTGTTCAGCTTAAGAGAGCTCTTATTGCAATCGAACCTCTCCAAATGATTTGCAGTAAGAGTAATTGCATTCCTCTTGTCAAGCTGGCAGAGCAATTAAACCCTTGTAAGTCTATTGCAGACAAGATTGAAAGGGACCTCAGTAACGATCCACCGGTGCAGATTAATAGGGGAAATACTATTGCCAAGGGACTATCTGAAGAGCTTGATGAATTACGAACAATACTTTATAGCGGAAAGGACTACCTTTCTGACCTTCAGATACGGGAGAGTGAGAGGACAGGAATAACATCACTAAAGGTCAGCTTTAATAATGTTTTCGGGTATTATATTGAAGTAAGGAATACACATAAAGATAAGGTGCCACCGGAATGGATAAGAAAGCAAACCCTTGTCAGTGCTGAACGTTATATAACTGAGGAGCTTAAGGAATATGAGAGCAAGATATTGGGAGCTGAAGAAAAGATTATAGCTCTCGAAACAAAGCTCTTTAACGAACTGGTGCTTGCCATATTGGAATTTATCCCTCCGATCCAATTAAACTCTTCACTAATTGCCAAACTTGATTGCCTTCATTCATTTGCATTAATCTCCATTGATAACGATTATGTCAGGCCTGTTCTTAATGATTCCCGAATGCTTGAGATTTATGAAGGCCGTCATCCGGTTATAGAAAGCCAATTACCAGTTGGTGTGTCATATGTTCCTAATGACCTAATGCTAGACACAGAAGATCAGCAGATTATCATTCTCACTGGTCCGAATATGTCAGGTAAATCTGCCCTGCTGAGGCAAACAGCTCTTATTGTACTCATGGCACAGACAGGATGTTTTGTCCCGGCAAAATCAGCAAAGATTGGTATGATAGATAAGATATTTACAAGAGTTGGTGCATCAGATAATATTAGTCTTGGAGAATCGACCTTCATGGTTGAAATGAACGAGACAGCAAGTATTTTGAATAACCTGTCGGACCGCAGCCTTATTTTGCTTGATGAGATCGGAAGGGGAACCAGTACTTATGATGGAATATCTATTGCATGGGCAATGGTTGAATACTTGCATGAGAATAAGCTTCGGGCGAAAACACTATTTGCAACTCATTATCATGAGCTTAATGAGATGCAGAACTCTTTCAGCAGGGTCAAAAACTATAATATTTCTATAAAAGAGCTCAATAATAAAGTTATTTTTCTGAGGAAGCTTAAGAGAGGTGGGAGCGAACATAGTTTTGGAATACATGTGGCAAGGATGGCAGGGATGCCCAGAAGCCTGGTGAACCGTGCTGAAGAGATTCTAATTGAACTTGAGCAGAGTCATGAAAAGCAGGAGCTCACAAAACCCATTGCTGATATTGCCGGCCACAGGGAAGGAATGCAATTAAGCATTTTTCAACTCGATGATCCGGTTCTCAAACAGATACGTGATGAAATACTTGAAATTGATATCGATAACCTTACACCGGTTGAAGCTTTAAATAAGCTTTACAGTATTAAGAAGTATCTGAAATAATCTATATTCAAAATCAAAATCAATATATAAAAGTGGATTGTGTTTTGTTTAGACAGAGAATATATAACCAGAAAATGTGAAAATACTAATTGTTGAAGATGAACCAAAAGTCGCTTCGTTTATTAAGAAGGGATTGGAGGAGAATCACTATGAAGCTGATATAGTTTACGATGGAAGAATGGCTGAAAAGCTGGCTTTGCAATTAAATTATAACCTATATATAGTTGATATTATCATTCCAGGAGTAAATGGGTTGGATTTATGCAAGATATTGAAGCAAAAAACACCAAATATTCCTGTACTTATGCTGACAGCATTGGGTACAACAGAAGATAAACTCCTTGGATTTGAAACCGGGGCTGATGATTATCTTCTCAAACCATTTGAATTCAGGGAGTTACTTGCGCGTGTAAAGGCTTTGTTAAAGAGGGCGAATATTATACATGATACTTTAAATAGACTGGTAGTGGGGGATCTGGAACTTGACCTTAATAAAAAAATTGCAATACGAAACGGTTCTGAAATAATGTTAACTGCGAAAGAGTTTACCCTGCTTGAATATTTTATGATGAATAAAGGGAGAGTACTATCAAGAAATGATATTGCAGAGAAGGTTTGGGATATAAGTTTTGACTTTGGAACCAATGTGGTCGATGTATATGTCAATTTCCTACGCAAAAAAATCGATAAAGGGTACGATAAAAAGCTGATTCATACACGAATAGGGCTTGGTTATATATTTGAAGATATCTAACATGCAGATAAGGACCAGACTAACAATACAATTTCTCCTAATGGGAGGAGTAATAATGATTATTGCATCAACCGCAATTTACTTTTCCTCAGCAAATTTTCGTAAGGATGATTTTAATACCCGGCTTGAGAATAAGGCACGTATCACTGCAAGATTACTTATTGAAGTTGAAGAAATTGATGCTGATTTACTAAGGAGGATTGAACGAGATAATCCTGTAAACTTGCCAGGAGAAAAAATTATTATATATAATTATAAAAATGAAATATTATATAGTTCGGATGAAGATGAGTTCTTAGAAATTGATAACAGGCTTATCGATAAAATAAGGCTTGAAAATAAAGTCAGATTCGAGCAGGGCCAATATGAAGCATTAGGATTACTTTATACTGAGCGTTTTGACAGGTTTGTGGTAATTGCAGCGGCAACCGATATTTTTGGATATTTGAAACTAAGAAACCTCAAAATAATTCTTTTAATAGTATGTATTACAAGCTTATTCCTATTTTCTGTAGCAGGATGGTTTTATGCCGGAAGAGCCCTTCAACCTATTTCGAGTGTAATCAAACAGGTTGAGGATATTTCCATTACTAGTTTAAATCTGCGTGTTGATGAAGGAAACGGAACAGATGAGATTGCAAAGCTGGCCAGGACATTTAATAAAATGCTTGAACGTCTTGAGGTAGCCTTTAAAACACAAAAAGACTTTATTTCAAATGCCTCACATGAGCTTAGAACTCCATTAACATCAATTAATGGGCAGTTAGAAGTACTTCTCATGAAAAACCGTTCATCGGCAGATTATAAAGCAGTAGCAGCATCAGTGCTTGAGGATATCAGATACATAATTGATCTTTCTAACAGGCTATTATTACTTGCCCAAACAAGTCTGGCATCCTCTGAGAATACTCATGAAAAGGTAAGGATTGATGAAATAATATGGCAGTCAGCTGAAGAGACAAAACGATTTAATAAGGATTTCAATATTAATATTTCTATTGACAATTCTCTTTCCGATTCGGAGCAGATGATTATTTTGGGAGATGAATATTTATTGAAAACAGCCATTTCTAATATTATAGAAAACGCCTGCAAATATTCTGATGACCATTCAGTTAGCGTTGATCTGGAATGTTATTCAGGATGGATATCTGTAAGTTTCAGTGACCATGGCATAGGAATATCCAAAAAAGATCTTGAAAAGGTATTTGAGCCATTCCACAGGGGGAGTAATGCAAAGACTATACCTGGCCATGGTATTGGTCTTTCTCTTGTACAAAGGATTATTGGAAATCATAATGGAAGTATCAGTTTGTCTTCAACTATCGATGAAGGTACTAGTGTAATTCTGAAATTCCCTTCTATCTGTTAAATATCTAATTACATAATTCAGGTCTCATAAACAAAGGATAGTTCGGGAGATAATAATAAAGTAATAAGAATAAATTTTAATGGATTTTTAATTTCAATTTAATTTGATATTAATAAGAGTTAAGTACTCTTGTTTATACAAATTAAATAATATACTATAATGGAAGAAAGCAATAAAAATGTTTTAACCTACATTGGAGCAGGAGTCATTGTTCTATTGTTAATAGGGTTACTATTTGCAGTTAGCTCAAATTCGAAGAATAAGAAAAGTCTGAATTCTGAAAAACTGGCTTCAGAAAAGCTCTTGTCTGAAAAGCTGACGGCTGAAAAGGAATTGATGAAACTTAAGGCAGATTTTTCCAATCTGGAAGCAAAAAATGCTGCAAATAACAAATTACTTGAAGAGACCAATACAAAGATAGCAGCCAGCCAGCTGAGGATCAATTCTTTGAGTAGTGAAAACAGGTCATTACGTGCTGCCACTCATGAATTGGAAGAATTGAAAATGGCGAAAACTGAGCTAGAGAAGCAATCTGCTCAGTTAAAATCTGAGTATGATATGTTAATGGCAAAGAGTAAGGAGCTGGAAAACTCAATTTCGCTATTGGAAGCAGAGAAGAAAGATCTTGCAATGAAGCTTGATAAAGTTCTGATGTACAGTAGTGATAACTTCTTAGTAACGGCAACACGTGGTAAAACTACTGAAAAAATGGTCGTGTGTGCAAGAAGAACTAAGAAACTTAATATGACATTTGAAGTTCCAAAAAGCCTGACTGAAGCTATAAGCTTTAAAATTGTAACACCTGCAGGCACAACAATCACTCCTGATGATAAAGCGTTATCATGGAATGTTTACGAGGACTCCCGTAAGCTTACAGCCAGTTTATCGGCCA
>Ga0307376_10001257_pt1 | contig 28110 bp, 30 predicted proteins | sample TR2MG_FD_202536 | JGI IMG/M metagenome (GOLD analysis project Ga0307376, IMG submission 202536) | Soil microbial communities from Risofladan, Vaasa, Finland - TR-2 | ecosystem: Environmental > Terrestrial > Soil > Coastal area > Acid sulfate soil | place: Finland: Risofladan, Vaasa | collected...
TCGACCTCGACATTGAAACCGCCGGCAAAGAACAACGCAAGAGCAACATCTACAAAGCCGTCATCACCCGCCTCGAGCCCAGCCTCGAAGCCTGTTTCGTCGAATACGGCGGCAACCGGCACGGTTTTCTCCCCTTCAAGGAAGTCGCTCCCCAGTATTACCAGGCCGGCAGCGGCAACCGACCCTCGATCAAGGAAGCCCTGCGCGAAGGCCAGGAATTGCTGGTGCAGGTGGAAAAGGACGAGCGCGGCAACAAGGGCGCGGCACTCACCACCTATATCAGTCTGGCCGGCCGTTACATCGTGCTGATGCCGAACAACCCGAGCGGCGGCGGGGTATCGCGCCGTATCGAGGGTGAAGAACGCGACGAGTTGCGCCAGGTATTGTCGCAAGTCGACGTGCCGCAGGGCATGAGCATCATCGCGCGCACCGCCGGAATCGGCCGCAATACCGAAGAACTGCAATGGGACCTGGACTACCTCAAGCAATTGTGGGATGCAATCGAGGGCGCGGCGGAATCGGAAAAAGCACCATCCCTGATCTACCTGGAAAGCAGCCTGGTGGTGCGCGCCATCCGCGACTACTTCAATCCGGAGATCAGCGAAATCCTGATCGACACCGAGGAAGTCTACCAGCAGGCATTGGCGTTCATGAGCACGGTGATGCCGGGCAACGTAAACCGCATCAAGCGCTATGTGGACGACGTGCCGCTGTTCTCGCGTTTCCAGATCGAGCACCAGATCGAATCCGCCCACGCCCGCGAAGTGCGCCTGCCGTCCGGCGGCGTGATCGTGATCGACCATACCGAGGCGCTGACCGCGATCGACATCAACTCCGCGCGCGCCACCAAAGGCTCCGACATCGAGGCCACCGCGTTAAATACCAACCTGGAGGCGGCTGAAGAGATCGCCCGCCAGCTGCGCTTGCGCGACCTGGGCGGCCTGATCGTGATCGACTTCATCGACATGGAAAGCAACCGCAACCAGCGCGAAGTCGAGGACAGGCTGCGCGATTCGCTGCATTACGACCGCGCCCGTGTACAGACTGCCAAGATATCGCGCTTCGGCCTGCTGGAATTGTCGCGCCAGCGTTTGCAGCCCAGCCTGAGCGAGAGCAACTACATGCCCTGCCCGCGTTGCAGCGGCATCGGCCACATTCGCGGCATCGAGTCTTCCGCATTGCACATCCTGCGCATCATCCAGGAAGAGGCGATGAAGGAAAGCAGTGCGGTAATACATGTGCAGGTCCCGGTCGATGTCGCAACGTTCCTGCTGAACGAGAAGCGCTCCGATATCCACCGCATCGAATCGCGCCTCAAAGTGGGCATCACGCTGATACCCAATCCGCATATGGAAACACCCAACTACAGCATCAACCGCCTGCGTCAGGATGACATGAGCGGCGATATGTTGCAGGCCAGCTACAAAATGGTGGAAAAGCCCAGCGAAGAAAAACCGCTCACCTCCGCCCAGGAGCAGCAAAAAGCCACCCGTGCACAGGCCGTGGTGCAGGGTGTCACGCCGATGAAGGCCGCACCGGTGAAGGCCGAGGCAGCCCAGCCTTCACTGTTCGGCAAAATCGTTTCGTGGTTCAAATCACTGAGCGAGGAAGAACAGCCCGCAGCCAAGCCGATGCCAAGCCGGCCGCGCAACGCAAAGCGTCCGGAACGCGGTGAGCGTCCCGAAGGCGGCAACAAGCGTCGCGACCGTGGTCCGCGCGGTGATCGCAGCGAAGTCAGCCGCGACCGCAACGAACCGCGCAACGGCCAAAAACCGGCACAAGCCGATGCCAAAGCGCCGGAACCGCGTCAACCCAGAGCGCCACGCCCACCGCGTGAAGGCGCGCCACAACGCGACAGAGCACCGGCAGTCAGTGCGGTGGCAGAAGAAAAACCGGTGCTGGAAAGCCAGGTTGCCACGCTGGAGCAAAGCGACGCCGCCAGTCCGCCGCGTGAAGGCGGACGCCGCCGCGGACGCCGCGGTGGTCGCAAGGAACGCGAACAGCGCGAAAATGCGGCGCAAAACGGTGCAGCTTCGCCGGCAAATGGCGAATTTGTTTCCGCTCAACAATCCTTCGCACAGATGGATTCCACTCCGGTCAGCCCGACCACAGGTCCTACGGAATATATCGCCTACCCGGACGGCTATGCCAGACCCAGCGAGTACATCGCGGTGCCTGCAGACTACACGCCCGGTCTTCCAGCGGTGATCGCACCGACACTGCCTGCAGTGGTTGAGGCGAACCTGCCCGCCACCGTGTCGCCGGCGCCGGTTGCAACCCGTCCCCAGGTTGCGGCCCCGGCCGCTGCGTCGGGACTGATCCAGATCGAGACCGATCCGATCAAGCTGGAGACCGTGCCGAAATTCCCCGCCGGTGCTTCGGAAAGGCACGCACCGCGCCGCCGCACTCGCCAGCATGAAGTGTATGTAGAGAACGAGCCGCTGGTGCAGATCGAGACGCAACAGACTCCGCAAGGATAGTTTCGGTACGCAAAAAAAAGCCGCACGACGCAAGTCGTGCGGCTTTTTCATTTCCGTTAGCCTATTCGCTGAAATATTTTTGCCGTATCTCCTCCAGCAATCCCTGCGCCGCATCTTCCACCATATCCAGCACGCGTTCGAATCCGTCCGCGCCGCCGTAATACGGGTCGGGCACATCACGCTCGCGGTGATGGCGCGCATATTCGAGAAACAACCGCGCCCGGGTATCGCTGCCCGGCGGAGCGATGTGCTGCAGAATCGCGAGGTTGGCCGAGTCCATCGCCAGCACATAGTCGAAATGCCGAAAATCATCCTCCCCCACCTGCCGGCCGCGCAATTCACTCATGTCATATCCGCGCTGCCGCGCCGCGTGCTGCGCGCGCGCATCGGGCTTGTCCCCGATGTGATAATCATGCGTCCCTGCCGAGTCGATCAAAATATCCGCCGACATGCCGGCACTCTCGACATAGTGGCGGAACACCGCCTCCGCAGTTGGGGATCGACAGATATTGCCCATGCAAACGAATAACACTTTGGTTGTTGTCATTTAACGCTCAATTTTTAGATTGACTCAAGGAACCGCAACCCGATATTGAACATATCTCAAAGCAGCCAGAATTGCACAGCAGATTTTTTTGCGGGCATTCGCCCCGGCTGCGTGTTCTCACGACCGACCCGGAGACATTGACTGTGTGACATGTGTCCCAAACCACTATTTCGCAGTCCATATATATATATATATATTGATGCTGTGTACGCTAACGCACGGAGGCGAATCATTGTAAAGTACAGACTGTACCTCTGATGCATGCAGGAAATCAAAATTTCAACCCGGCGACGTTCATCAGGCCGCCATCACCTCAAGGAGGAATCATGCTTGGACTATTGCTGGTTATCATTCTCATTATCCTTATACTCAGATAGGCTTAGTGTGAAAAGGCCAGGTGTTGAGCCAAGCAGTCTGCATCTCAGATATCATGCAGACAAGTTCAACCCGGTGACTTTCATTAAAACACCCGAATACCAAGGAGATAATCATGATTGAACTGTTGCTGGTCATCGTTCTCGTGCTCATTTTATTGTAATGCGCACGGGAATCCCGGTAAATTGGCGTACCTGCCATGCAAGGGAATTCTGAATCAGGAGGTGGTTCGCCGCAGCCCGGTGTCCGCCGCTGATCCGTCACAATCAGCGGACGCAAAGCGTGCATCAGACTGCAAAGTCTGGTTCTGTTACGCTTGATACTTCACCTTTAAAGATGGCGCGTTAACTTATGCAGCTCGAAATTCGCAATCTTGCCAAGCTCTATGATCAAAAACGGGGGCTCGCGCCGATCAGCTTTGACGTCCGCAAAGGCGAGTTGATCGCAATTGTCGGCCATAACGGTGCCGGAAAATCCACCCTCTTGAAGATTCTGGCGAACTGGATCCTTCCGGACGGCGGTACGGTCGTGATAGACGGGACAGACCTGGGGGACCGGGCGGCGGCGGTCAGGAAAGTCGGCTTTATTCCCGAGGTACCCAATCTTTTTGACTTCTTCTCCGTTGAATACAATCTAAAACTGTTCGCTGCGCTCTCCCGCACCTCCCTTCTGCGGGTGGAAGAAATACTGGGCGAGTTCGATCTGCTGCCATTTCGAAAAAGCCGGGTACAGGCGCTGTCCAAGGGCTTGAAGCAAAGGGTGAACATCGGGCGAGCACTGTTGGCGGATCCGCCGGTGCTGCTGCTGGACGAGCCCACGTCGGGGCTGGACTTCGAGATGACACGGGAGATATACCGGCTGATGAGCGCGATGCATGACGCAGGAAAAACCATCATTTTTACTTCCCATCGACCCGAAGAAATAAAAAATCTCGCAACGCGCATCATGGTGCTGCACCAGGGCAGTCTGATCTTCGACGGACCGCCCCGTGAATATTTCAATTCCGAAATCCATGAAAAGCTGTACGCATGATGAGAAATATTCTGATCCTCGTATTAAACGATCTGGCCATCGCATTAAAAAACAAGACATTCTTTCTGATCCTGTTTATTCCGTTTTTCGTATTTCTTTCCCTGCGTCTGGTAGACGGGGCCGGCCAGCAAGCCGAGCAAATTAAAATCGGCCTGGTACAAAATTACACCTATTCGGCCGAGATCACCGGCAGCCTCAAGGCTGCCGATAGAATCTTTGCAGTGACTTGGGTGCCAACCGAACAGGCGGGCGTGCAACTGCTGAAAGAACACCAGCTGGACGGTTTGCTAACGAAAGATGGCAAGAAGTCCGGCAGCCTTGCGCTGCTGGTTTTGAAAAAGGAATCACTGCATACCATTGCAATTGTGCAGAGTTTCTCCGCTTTGCAAAAAGCGGCGGAAAAATCCGCTCCGGACTGGATCACCGATATCAAATCGATCTACCGGGGAGGCGTCCGGAAAGAAACCCTGCCTACCTGGATCCTGATGCTGGTCCTGCTCATCGCTTTCATTATTCTCCCGGCGCAAGTCGCCGAGGAAAAGGAAAAAAAGTTGCTCATTGCGCTGCTCCAGACACCGATACACGAAATCCAATGGCTGATTGCCAAGTTGATCCTGGGCATGATCCTGATCATCACGGCTGTCTTGTTTCTTCATCTGCTTGGCCAATTCGGCACGGAACATATCTTCAAATACGCCGCGTTTATCGCCGTCGGCAGCTATTGCTTCAGTGCATTCGGGATTTTTCTGGGTTTTCTCTGCCGCAACCAGGCAAGCGCCCGAACGCTGGGCGTGATCTTCTATCTGCCGCTCCTGCTTCCGTCCGCGATGACCGATGTTTCACAAAAATTGTCGGCTGTTGCACCTTTTCTGCCTTCATACCAGTTGTACGGGCCGCTGCAATCGATACTGCTGGAAGACGGCAGAATGGCGGGCATGACCTTCGACTGGATCTATCTGTTTGTGCTGGGATCGTTGATGTTTTTTCTTCCCTACTTGCTGATGAAAAAACGCTGGCTGATGTGATCGGCCAACGGTATTGGGCGCGCAAGCGGCATTCCATCTCTTCCGTTTTGCTTCAGCCTTGCGATTTTTGCCACACGCTGCACTAAAGTCGTCATTACTTCGAATATCTGCTCTGTTCGGCAGCGCACAGAGCTGTTCGTGCACAATGGATATTCTCGCCTCGTTTCACCTTCTGTGTACATAAGAGGATACGGTCATGAATCTCCATTTAACGTTGGAACCGCTGGTTTCCCTGATCGCCGGCGTGCTTATTCTGATGATGCCCAAGTTGCTGAACTATATCGTCGCGGCATATTTGATCATCCTCGGCATACTGGGGCTGATAAGATAAAAATTGCGCGGCGTTTTGTTCGTGATCTCAATCGGCCATGATGGGTGTGTGTTTGTGCTCGACATAGATCAGCTTGCCGGTTGCAAAACCCCAACCCTTGGCGCGCTCGACCAGTGCGGCCAGCGTCTCCGAATCGAGCTGCCGGTTGCGCGCGAGTATCCATAAATAATTTCGGTTAGGCCCGGCCACCAGCGCGTAGCGATATTGCGGATCGAGCACCAGCACGTTGTATGCACCGTAAAAAGGCCCGAAGAACGACACCTCCAGGCTGCCCACATCGTGTTTCCCCTGAAAGCGCGCCACGCCCCTCGCCGCTTTCCATTGGTTTTTTTCAGGATCGAAACCGCGGTTGATCACCCCGATCCGTCCGTCCGGCAGCTTGCGGTAATCCGCCGTCACATCGGTCAGGCCCCGCTCGAATCGGTGATCGAGCCGCGCAATCTCGTTCCAGTGTCCCAGATATTTTTCCGCATCGAAGCCGGCTACCGGTTGCAGTCCTTTCGGTACCCCGGAGCAACCCGCCAGCAAAACCAGCGCGCCTGTACATATCCATTTGATGTGCATGATTTCCTTTACCGAAACGGCTTGCTGTCGCGGGTTAATACCCTGTATCCGTGAATATTGTAACCGCGCCTCCGCTGCAAAGCATTACTTGACCAATTAACTCGGGTTAACTATCATAACCGCATTCATCATTAATCGAGGAGTGCTGCAAATGGAAATTCCAAAACGCGATGGCGACGGCTATCTGGAAAGCATGGACGAATGGACACCTGAAATCGCCAAGGCCATGGCCGAAGCCGACAATTACGAATTGAACGACGAGAAATGGGCACAAATCATCAAAGCCCGCGAATTCTACGAAGAATTCGGCTCCGTGCCGCCCATCCGAAAATTCGCCAAATACATCGATCAGGACCAGAAAGAGGTATTCGAATTGTGGATGACCGGCCCGATGAAGCCCATCACCAAATACGGCGGCCTGCCCAAACCGACCGGCTGCGTCTGATCCGCGACCCTGCGATACATCCGGCAGCGCCTCCTTCGCGGGGCGCTGCGTCATTTCCGATGAACAAACTCGACCAACTGAATTTCGACAACACCTTTGCGCGTCTGCCGGACAGCTTTCACAGCCGGCTGCATCCCACTCCGCTGCCCGATCCCTATCTGGTCAGCTTCAACGCGAATGCCGCCAGCCTGATCGATCTGGACAGCGCGGAAATATCGCGCGCCGATTTCGCCGAGCACTTCACCGGCAATCGCCTGCTGCCGGGTGCCGATCCGCTGTCCATGCTGTACGCCGGACACCAGTTCGGCCACTTCGTGCCGCAACTGGGCGACGGCCGCGCGATCCTGCTCGGCGAGATCAGGAACCGTTCCGGAGAATTATGGGACGTGCAGCTCAAGGGTGCCGGCATCACACCCTATTCGCGCCAGGGCGACGGCCGCGCGGTGCTGCGCTCCAGCATCCGCGAATATCTGTGTTCGGAAGCCATGCACGGACTGGGCATCCCGACCAGCCGCGCGCTGTGCATCACCGGCAGCGACGAGGAAGTCTACCGCGAGCGTATCGAATCCGCCGCGGTGCTGACAAGGCTCGCGCCTTCGCATGTGCGCTTCGGCTCGTTCGAGGTGTTCTTTTCCCGCAACCAGCACGAGCAGATCGCCACGCTCGCCGACTACGTCATCGCCCGGCACTACCCGCATCACGCTGATGCTGCGGACAAGTACCGGCTGTTTTTGCATGAAGTCACCGAGCGCACCGCCAGGCTGATGGCACAGTGGCAGGCGGTCGGTTTCTCGCATGGCGTGATGAACACCGACAACATGTCGATACTCGGACTGACTATCGACTACGGCCCGTTCGGCTTCATGGAAAATTACGACCCCGGCTACATCTGCAACCATTCCGATCCGCGCGGGCGCTACGCTTACGATCAGCAGCCGCAGATCGGCCTCTGGAATCTCGCCTGCCTGGCCCAGGCATTGTCGCCGCTGATAGCACAGGAACAGGCGCATCAAGTGCTGGATGGCTACGCTCCTGCCTACCACCGTCACTACGCCGAATTGATGGGAGCAAAACTGGGACTGGTCAAAGTTCTCGACGACGATATCCAGCTGACCGGTTCGCTGCTGGAAATCATGCACGCCGGCCAGGTCGATTACACCAACCTGTTTCGCAACCTGGGCAATTTCGATACCTCAGCGGATGCTGGCAACGACACGTTGCGCGACCGATTCATCGACCGCGCGGCATTCGATGCATGGGCCTCAGCCTATCGCGCGCGATTGCAACAGCAACCCGGCAGCGACCGCGAACGCAAGGCGCGCATGGACGCGGTGAATCCGAAATACATCCTGCGCAATTTCCTTGCGCAAAACGCGATCGAGAAGGCGGAGAAACATCGCGACTATAGCGAAATCGACCGGCTGCTGATCTTGCTGGGCAAACCGTTCGACGAACAGCCGGAGATGGAGAGCTATGCTGCCGCACCGCCGGATTGGGCGCGGCACATCGAGGTCAGCTGCTCGTCCTGAGCATTTATCTAAACGGCTTTATTGCTTTATGTAGGAGCACTAAAAGTAGGCAATCTGCTATCTGCTGAAGTAGATGCAGAGTTGTCACCTGGCCCTGCATGTGTTGCTAGGGCTGTGCTTGTGTAGGAGCGGGCCATGCCCGCGATTGTTTTCTGTTCGCGGGCATGGCCCGCTCCTACACCTGATTCGGGAATTTCGCTGACTGCTTCGACAGGTTCAGCCCTTCTTGCGCATCGCATCCAGGCCGAAAGCGCCTGCGCCCGCCACTGAAAGATACAGAAACACGAAGCAGTAGAGCACCGCCGGTTCACCATGGTTCAGGATAGGCAGAATGCCATGTGGTGCATGTGCCATGAAAAAGGCCACCGCCATCTCACCCGACAGGATGAACGCCACCGGCCGCGTGAACAGCCCGATCATGACCAGCGACCCGCCAACCAGCTCCAATATCCCGGCCAGGCCGAGCAACGAGACCAGCTGCAATCCATCGAACATTGCGATATGGGGAAATCCCAACAGTTTTGCCGTGCCATGCTGCAAAAAAAGAAAACCGACCACGATGCGCATGATGCCCAGAATACGGGGTGTCCAAACCTTGCAGATTGCTTCGGAAAAAATCATGATATGCCGCTCCATATAAGTGTTATCGATCGAGGGATAAAACCATTTTCCTGCCAGAACAGACGCCTTGCGCGAAACTGGCGCGTGCTCAATCTAACATACAAAAATGCAATTCAGGCCGACCAATACGCTGCCTTGAAAGCCGGTATTTCAAGGCAATCGAACGCAATCGGGTGAGGGTGATTCGGTATCGCGGGCCCTCGTGCAGGGTCGGGCCCGCTCCTGCAAAATAATTTTTAGCTTTGCCTGCGCTGGAAAATCGCCGCGACCGGCTTCTTCGGTTTATTGGCCGGCTGTTCCGGCTGTTTGGCGGGAATAACGCCGCCGCCACTGCTGGGTTCGTAAGGCCTGTCGAACCAGGGATCATGGGCTTTCTTCGGCGCAGCCGGGCGCGCGCGGCTGCGTTCTGCCGAATGTTCAGCCCGTGGAGCATGGCTGCGCTCTGCATGTTCGCCGCGCGGTGCATGGCTGCGTTCCGAATGTTCGGCGCGCGGTGTTCCGGGGCTGCGGGCACTGTGCCGGGCAGGGTGCGGGACGACCGCCGTTTCTTTTTCGATCTCTTTCTTGATCAGCTTCTCGATTTCCTTCAGGTATTTTTCTTCTTCCGGCGACACCAGCGAGATCGCCTTGCCGAAAGCACCCGCGCGGCCGGTGCGGCCGATGCGGTGCACATAGTCTTCCGGGGCGCTGGGTATCTCGTAGTTGATCACCATCGGCAACTGGTCGATATCCAGCCCGCGCGCGGCGACATCGGTGCCGATCAGCACGGTGACGGATCCATTCTTGAAAGCCTCCAGTGCCTGCATGCGTTCCAGCTGGGTCTTGTCGCCATGGATCGCATCCGCGGCAACACCCTCCTTCTGCAATTGTTTGGCGAGGCGGCCGGCAGTCAGCTTGGTCTTGGTGAACACCAGCACCTGCGACGCATCGCTGCCGCGCAACAGCTGCGCAAGCAGCACATGCTTGTCCGCCTGTTCGACCAGATAGACTTTTTGCGTGACGTTCTCGGCGGTGGCATTGCTGCGCGCGACCTCGATCAGCTTGGGATGGTTCAGAAACTCCGCCGACAGCTTTTTGATCTCGGTCGAGAATGTCGCCGAAAACATCAGGTTCTGCCGCTGTTTCGGCAACAGCGCCAGGATGCGCTTCAGGTCCGGCATGAAGCCCATGTCCAGCATGCGGTCCGCCTCGTCCAGCACCAGCATCTGCACCTGGCCCAACTGCACCGACTTCATCTCGATGTGATCCAGCAATCGTCCGGGCGTGGCAACCAGAATTTCCACACCGCGCTTCAGGGTCGGCGTCTGTGTCCGGATATCCACCCCGCCGAACACCACCAGCGATCGCAGCTGGCAATGCTTCGCATAGGTCTTCACACTCTCTTCCACCTGGATCGCCAGTTCCCGTGTCGGCACCAGGATCAGTGCGCGCACCGCGTGGCGCGCGGGGGAAGTGCTGGAACTGGCATGCGGCAACAGTTTCTGCAGCATCGGCAACACAAACGCCGCGGTCTTGCCGGTACCGGTTTGCGCGCCCGCCATCAGGTCGCTGCCTTCCAGCACCAACGGGATGGCCTGAGCCTGTATAGGGGTGGGATTGGTGTAGCCGGACTCGGTCAGCGCCTTGAGGATTTCCGGGGCCAACTTTAAATCTGCAAAACTAATCGTCGTCAATTTTCTAATCTCTTCATAATATTCGGGAATAGCGCTTCCCCAAGCGTCTAGGTCAACATTATACGCCTCTGACCGAAACGCACACCCGTCTTGGCCTAACATTTTGATTTACCGTTCCTTTGCGGGAGCCGCTCGAACAGAGGACGGCAAACCGTTGCGACCTGACCCGTGCATAAGCAAGCGCAGGGCTAAACGGCCGACGCGTGGAGAAAATCCAGAATCACCCGTTCATCCCGGCGCAGCGAGGCATGCGACATCTCATGCAGGGCGTTGTGCGTTTCCGGCACATCTGAATGCGGCGCCGTGTGACCGAGGTGATAAGCGCTCAGCAGCGCGGGATGCACGTAATACTTGCGGCACACAGCGCGCGTGTTTCCGAGCCGTTCCGCCGCTGCGTCGAGCGCGTGCAGTATGTTGCCATCCGCCTCGCTGCGGCTGGCCGCCGGCCCCATCGTCCGCAACGCCACCGCCGCCGTCATGGTACCGCCCCAGGTGCGGAAATCCTTGGCCGTGATATTGCGGCCGCTGACCTTGCGCAGATATTCGTTCACATCGCCCGATTCGATCGGCTTGTGCTTGCCGAACGCATCGAGATACTGAAATATTTCCTGCCCGTGCAGTTCTTGGCATTGCTGCACGATACGCGCGAGCCGCAAGTCGTCGATCGCCACCAGGCGCTCGACCCCGCTCTTGCCGCGGAAACTGAAACTCAACAACGTCCCCTTGACCCGCACATGCTTACTGCGCAACGTCGTCAATCCATAAGAGTGATTCGCGCGGGTATATTCGTCGTTGCCGACGCGGATCAGCGTCTTGTCCAGCAGCCACACCACCGAGGCGAGCAGCTGACGCCGGGACTGTTTGCGGGCGCGCAGATCGCGTTCCACCCGTTCGCGCACCATCGGCAGAATCTCGCTGAACGCGAACATATGTCGAAACTTGGTTTGATCTCGTGCCGCGCGGTACGAGGGATGATACTGATACTGCTTGCGGCCGCGCACATCGCGCGCGGTCACCTGGATGTGCCCGTCGGGATCGGGGCAGATCCAGACATCGGTCCACGCCGGCGGGATCGCCAGCGCGCCGAACCGCTTGCGCGTGGCCGAATCGGCGATGCGCGCGCCTTCCGCATCGCGGTAGCTCCAACCCTTGCCGGCACGGCAACGGGTGATGCCAGCCGAATCATCGGTGACATAATGCAGACCGGCGCGTGTCGCCGCCCTGCAATACTCGTGGTGCTTCGATAAACACATTCCGTACTCCTCACTATAAAAGCGGCAGGGCACTGTACTGAACGATACCGGCACGCTTCGATGGTGACATTGTCAATGGGTTTTGCCCGGCTATCTGTGCGGCAACGCACTTGGCAAAGAATTGATCCGTTGCGGCACAGACTGAAACTTGCCGGCCTGGCGGAGGAGTTGATTCAGCGCTTGCGTAGCGGGTCGAGCAGGGAAGACAAGCCGTTGTGATCCAGTTCCTGCATCAGCGCCAGCAATTGCCCGAGCTCGCCATGCGGAAATCCCTTGCGCGCGAACCAGTTGAGATAGTTTCCGGGCAGATCGGCGATCAAGCGGCCCTTGTATTTGCCGTAAGGCATCTCGCGCGTGACCAGCAGTTCCAGATACTGATCGTTCACCTAAACAGCCACCTGCTCGGCACCGATCTCGATGCGTTCGTATTCCGCGATCACCTGTGCGCCCAGCAACAGCAGCGTGGCGGCCACTTCCATGCTGAGCAGCACGATGATGGCCGTGGTCAACGAGCCGTACACCACGCTCACTTGCGACAGCGTGCCAAAATACCAGCCCATCCCCGACCGGATGATTTCCCACAACAGCCCGGCCGTGACACCGCCTATCAGTGCGTGCTGCATTGTCAGCCTGCCCACCGGCATGAAATAGTAGATCGCGGAAATTAGCAGTATCTCCCCAACCACGCCGGCAACGTAGATCAGCCAGCGCGACATGCCGCCAAGCGACCAGATATGACCCAGAATAAAGATATGCTCGCCGCCTATCGCCTTCAGGTCGACGATCACGAATGTGCCCACGAACAGCACTGCGCCGATGAAAAAGATGTAACCGAGGGGCAACAGCAGCAAGGAAACGAGGATGTGCCGCTTGCGCTTTTGCACCCGGTGCAAAAAGATCACCGAGATCGCACTCTCCAGCACCTTGAATCCGAGCGAGCTGAAAAACAGCATCGTGATGAACAACACCCAGCCGATCACCTCGCGGTGATCGAGGAATGTCCTCAGTTCCGCAACGACCGTCTTTCCTTCGCCCGGGGCTACATACTCCAGCGCCGTGTTCAACGTCGCCAGCAACACGTTCTGGTCGACGAATTGCGACAACGCAATCACCATCAGGATGAGCAGCGGCACAATCGAGAGCAAGGCATAGTAGGCAACCGCGCCGGCGAGCAACAGACCCTGGTTAGTCTGGAAGCCCTTCAGAACCCGCATCGTGAAAACCACGGGGTTTCTCAGGACGTAGCTTGTTCTCGGGTCGATGAGCTTCATGGGTGAGCCGGATTTAGTGTTTCGATTGACCGAGTATCTCAGAACAATCCGGGTCGCGCACCGGTTTTGCCGGACAGATGCTGTTCAGCACGGCGGAGATTGCCTTGCCGGTGAGTGCGGCGAGAAGTTCCCTTGATGACGGGTACGACGGGAATATCAAAGATGTCGCAGGTCGCCCGGGCTGTCGATGTCGGCAAGGATACCGGCATCGTCGACCCTGATCTCGATCACGCTCTCGCTGTCGCGCTCCAGCAAACGCCGGGCACCGTTGTCGCCCTTCAGGTCCATTAATTGATCGTAGTAATGGGAAGCAAACCCGACCGGATGACCGCGCCTGCCGGAGCGCGAGGGTGCAGCCAGGGCGGCCCCGGCCGACAGCGCGTCGCGCACGCCGGTGATCGCCGCGCTCGGTAGCGAGGGCATGTCCGCCAGCCCGACCAGCCAGCCGGCGGCATCCCGGTTTGCGCGCACACCGCACACCAGGCTCGCGGCCATTCCCTGCGCGGCACCCAGACATTCCACCCAGCGTATCGGCGCCGATTTGACCATGCCCAGCGCGGTTTCGATCGCGCTGCAAAATGCATCCGCGCCCGGCCTGACGACGACCGTGACAGGCCCGAACGTCTCCAGCCATGGCAGCAGACTGTGCGCGGCGAGCGGCATCGTCATGCCACGCAAGGTCAGCGGATGCAGCAGCTTGTCCGAACCAAAGCGGCGCGACTCCCCGGCCGCCAGCACGATCGCGGCGAAGCCGTGCGGATCAGCCGGGTCAGACAAAAGTTTCCCGGTCGAACGGCATGCGCCGCATGCGCTTGCCGGTCAGCTTGAATACCGCGTTCGCCACCGCCGGCGCGATCGGCGGCAGGCCCGGTTCGCCGATGCCGCTGGGTGACTCGCTGCTGGCGACGAAATGCACCTCGACACGCGGCATTTCGGAATAGCGCAGCGGCACATAGTCGTTGAAATTGGATTGCATCACGCGGCCCTTGTCCAGCGTGATCGCGCCGTGCAACGCGGCGGAGAGTCCGTACACGATCGCGCTTTCGATCTGCTGCTGCACGCCGTCCGGATTGATCATCTGGCCGCAATCGACCGCGGCAAACACGCGATGCACGCGGATCTTGCCGTTTTCCAGCGACACCTCGGCGACCTCGGCCACATAGCTGTTGAACGACTTGTGCACCGCGGCACCGTAGGCATGCCCGGCACGCAGTTTCTTCCTGCCCCAGCCGGCCTTTTCCGCGGCCAGTTTCAGCACACCGCGGCAACGCGAATCTGCAGGCAGCAATTCCATCCGGTACGCGACCGGGTCCTTGTTCGTGAGATGCGCGAGTTCGTCGATCATCGTTTCGACCACGAACGCGGTATGCGAATGGCCGACCGAGCGCCACCATTGCACCGGCACCTCGTTGCTGGTGGTGTGCAAGTCGACCTGAAAATTCGGGATCATATAAGGCACATCGGCCGCACCCTCCACCGAGGTCGCATCGATGCCGTTGTGCACCATAAAGCCCTCGAACGGCGTGCCGGCCACGATGGACTGGCCGACGATGGTGTGAGCCCACACCACCGGCTTGCCGTTTTTCGCGATGCCCGCCTCGATGCGGTCCGCCCACATCGGGCGGTAATTGCCGCCCTGGGTATCGTCCTCGCGCGTCCACACCACCTTGACCGGCTGCTTGATCGCGACCGCAACCTGCACCGCCTCCATCACGAAATCCGAGCGCGGGTTCGCGCGCCGCCCGAAGCCGCCGCCGAGGAATGTGGTATGGACTTCCACCTGTTCCGGTTTAAGCCCCGCTATCTTTGCCGCCATGTTGCGGTCCATGGTCTGCGCCTGGGTACCGGTCCAGATGGTGCAGTGTTCCGGCTTCAGGTCCACCACCACGTTCAGCGGCTCCATCGCGGCATGCGCGAGATATGGCACTTCATACTCGGCGCTGAGCGTCTTGTGCGCTTCCTTCATGCCCTTGGCGGGATCGCCATCCTTGCGCGCCACCGCACCCGGTGTTTTTGCCAGCTCGAGATATTCGGCAAACATTTTCGGGGTCGTCAGCGACGCGCCCGGCCCTTCATTCCACTCGATGGTCAGCAAGTCGCGCGCGGTCTTCGCGGGCCAGAAGCCGGATGCGGCGACCGCAATTCCGGTCGGCACCTGGTAGACGCCCTGCACGCCCGCCACCTTGCGCGCCTCGGTCGCATCGAAGTGTTTCACCTTGCCGCCGAACACCGGGCTGCGCGCGATCAGCACCGTCAGCATGCCGGGCAGATAGACATCCAAACCGAACTGCGCGCTGCCGTTGATCTTGGCCGGGGTATCGAGGCGCCGGGTCGGCTTGCCGATGATCTTGAAATCCCTGGGCGACTTCAGTACAACATGCTCGGGCATCGGCAGCTTGTTCGCCGCGTCGGCCAGCGCGCCATAGCTGGCACGCTGGCCGCTGGCGGCATGGATCACTTCGCTGTTCTCGGCATGGCATTCGCTTTCAGGCACGCCCCATTGCTGCGCCGCGGCGCGGATCAGCATCAACCTGCCGCTGGCGCCGACACGCCTGAGCTGGTCCCACGACGACGGGACGCTGGAGCTGCCGCCGGTCATCTGCATGCCAAAAGCGGTGTGGTTGTATACCGCGGCCACCGGAGCCGACATCACGCTGATGCGGCTCCAGTCGGCTTCCAGCTCCTCCGCGATCAGCATCGGCAGCGAGGTGTAGACGCCCTGCCCCATCTCCGACTTGTTCACCACGATGGTGATGTTGTTGTCGGGTGCGATATGGATGAACGCATTGGGCGGATAGACCGGTTGGGGCCGCGCTTCGGCCGCGTAGGCACGGCCGCCCTGGGGCAGGTAGAAGCCGATCACCAGGCCGCCCGCCAACGCGGCGGAGTCCTTGAAGAACTTGCGGCGCGAAGGAATCTGCACTTCCGGATTCTGGGCAGCCGGATTGGTGTTGCGGGTTTCGATTTCGGTTTTCATGCGGCACCTCCCTTCATACCGGCTGCTTTCTGAATCGCCGCGCGGATGCGGTTGTAGGTACCGCAACGGCACAGGTTGCCATCCATCGCGTCGCTGATCTGCGCTTCGCTGGGATGCGGATTCGCCATCAGCAGCGCAGTGGCCGACATGATCTGTCCGGACTGGCAGTATCCGCATTGCGGCACGTCCACTTCCTGCCACGCGGCTTGCACCGTTTTGCCCAGCGTTGTTTCGGCCAGCCCTTCGATCGTGGTGACCTGTTTGCCGTTGGCCATCGACACCGGCGTCACGCACGAGCGCACCGCGCGGCCATCCAGGTGCACGGTGCATGCGCCGCACTGCGCGATGCCGCAGCCGTACTTGGTGCCGGTCAGTTGCAGGGTGTCGCGCAGCACCCATAACAATGGCGTACCCGGGTCGGTATCGATTTCAGTCTTGGTTCCGTTGATGGTTAACGTGATCATGAGCACACCTCCTGCGTGTTGGATCGAGCTTGATTGATGGATAGCGTTTGGTTGCCGGGTTGCAGGGCAACCGCGGATTTGTCCGGCTGGTCATGGCATGCCATTTGATTTCGAACCTGGATCAAATGCGCGAGTATGGAAACCGCAATTTCCGGCGGCGTGCGGCTGCCGATATGCAAGCCCACCGGACCGTGCAGCCGGGCGATTTCCCCGGCGGTGAGATCGAACAGCGCGAGCCGCTCGCGGCGCTTGGCATTGTTTGCCCGGGAGCCGAGCGCGCCAACATAGAACGCCGGCGATTTCAGCGCCTCCAGCAGCGCCATGTCGTCCAGCTTGGGATCGTGGGTCAGCGCGATGATCGCGGTCGAGTTGTCGGCCTGCAGTGCCAGCACCGCATCGTCCGGCATTTCGCCGCCCAGCGCAGTGTCGGGCACATCCCAGGTTGCGCGCATCTCCGCGCGCGGATCGCAGACGATCACCTGGTAATCCAGCGCCTGGGCCATGCGCGCCAGATAAGCGGAGGTCTGTCCGGCACCGATGATCAGCATGCGCCAGCGCGGGCCGTGCACCGTGACCAATGTTGTACCGTCGAAGGAAAGGTTGTCTGAACGGCGGGCGTCGTCCAGCTCGACCCGCAATGAATCGAAATGCAGTGTGCGCCTGACCAGCCGATGAGCCTGGACCAGTTGCAGCACCTGCTCCACCCAGTCGCGGCTCTGAGCCTGTTCCCGGATTTGCCCAGTCTCGCGGATATGCACCGGCTCAACAACCACGCGTATCACGCCGCCGCACGGCAGCCTGAAACGCCGGGCTTCCTCCCTGGTGACACCGAAGGTGAGCACCCCGCAGCGATCAACCGGCAATTCGCCGCGCTTCGCGCGCAGCACCAGGTCATCCTCGATGCAGCCGCCCGACACCGAGCCCACTGCCTGGCCGTCGCCGCGCAGCGCGAACATCGCGCCGGGCGAACGCGGGCTGGAGCCGAACGTTTCCACCACCGTCACCAGCCACATCGGCTGGTCCCCGGCCTGCCATTCCCGCAGGATTTTCAGTACAGAAAGATCGACGCTGTCCATACATCCCTCCTTGTGTCGGCGGACATTGTCCCAGAGATTTGGTCAAGTTTCTACAGGCTGTTGCAGCGATTTCCGTTCGAGCGCAGCGTATCTGTTATTAATTACATCGTTACCGGGGGGCATAGCCCGAAAATATCCGAAAACTTTTGTTGCCGTCACGCATCGAACTCGGGTGACTAACTCAAAAGGAGGAACCCATCATGCTCGACATCAACAAAGCCACCAACAACCCTAACGATCCCGAAGGCAACATGTTCGGCCTCGCGCATTGGTCGCCGCTGTTCGCAAAGCAACGGGCGGAAATCGAAGGGATTGTTCTCGCCGATGAACATTGGGCGATCATCAACTTCCTGCGCGAACGCTACCGCGCGCACGGCGACGCCAAAAGCGCGCGCGAGATCATGGACGATCTGGAAGAAAATTTCACCGATGGACGCGGGCGCGGCGTCCTTTACGAGCTGTTTCCCGGCGGCCCGGTAAGCCAGGCCAGCCGCATCGCCGGCTTGCCGCTGCCGCCCTATTCCAGCGACCCGTCGTTCGGCAGCGTGGAATAGTCAGGCGAACCGGAACCCGGGCGCCACTTTCACCCGCCCTCAAGCGGGTTCCGGTCAACGTCGTTTGTTACGACCCGATCTTTTTGCTGACGTTATTTTCCTGCCGGTTCAGTTTGCGCTTTTCAGCCTTGGTGATGTGGCCGCGATGCTTCGCTGCCATCGCGCGCTCTTCCTTGCGGATATGGTGATCCTTCCGGTGCAGTCTGGCCGCTTTTGCCTTGGACATATCGCCTTCCCTGACTTCCCGGTGGATGCGCCTGTCCTGATTGTGGATACGCTTGTTTACCTGCTCGCGGCGGGGATGGGTCTTGTCGAATTGTCCTTCGGCAGCATAGCTGCTGGCAGCCATGCCACCGAACAACAAGGCAGCGGAAAATAGAATGGTCGTGCGCGTTGTGCGATTCATCATGGGGTCTCCCGAATTACTGCTTATTGGCAATTGCCAATCAACTGCCATGGGACCAATAACGCCCTCTGCAACCTTTGGATGACGAAACCAACAATGTGTTACACATCGCCGGGCTATTGCAATTCGGTTATTCCTTGTTCCCGACCCACTCCGCATAGCTGATCCGCGCCACGTCGAAGCGGTCGGTGGAGCGGCAGTAAACCGATGGCGAACCCAACCGGCCGATGGGTGCGAAATTATGCACATGCATGCGCGGGCCCATCAGATGGTCGGCCACATGGAACATCACCACCTCGCCGATGATCAGCGTATTTTTTCCCAGCAATTGCGAGCTGTGCAGCTTGCACTCCATGCTGGCCTGTGCCTCCGCAATCCGCGGCGGCTTGATCTTGACGGAAGGCGCGGCATGCAGGTTGGCCGCGGCCAGCTCGCTCTCCCCGAACGGAAAATCCGCCGCCGAAATATTCATCGCATCGAACAATTCCTCGGTCACCATGTTCACCACGAATTCGCCGCTGGCCAGGATATTTTTGGCAGTGTCCTTCATCTCCCCCGCGTCATTCACGCCGACGCTGACGATCAGGTAGATCGGATTGCCGCTGACCGCGTTGAAAAAACTGAATGGCGCGAGATTGACCACGCCGTCGGCATTCTGGCTGGTGACCCACGCGATCGGGCGCGGCACCACCAGGTTGGTCAGCAGCTTGTAGTTGTCTTGCGGGGCATGCTGGGAAGGATCAATTTGCATGTGGAGCTCTCTCTGAATAATAAGTAACTTTACGGCATTGGGCTGCCATCTTACGGGGATTTCGATTCATAACAAAGCGGGACATTTTACTTTTGTTGCGAGGAACAATAGCCGGCCAGCAACTAAAGAAATGCGAAGCCGGCCGCAAGAGTTCGCTAGAATGTCCGTCCTCCCGCGGCCAGTCGCCGAACTTTCAGGATCGCATCATGAACGAAGAACGATTAGAAAATATCGAAGCAAAAATCACCTTCCAGGAAGACCTGATCGAGGAACTGAACAAGACGGTCTATCAGCAGCAACAAAAGCTGGCGCGCCTTGAAGCGATTTGCGAATCGCTGCTAAGACACATGGAATCCCTGGACGAAGCCGGGAATGTGAGCAGGACTGCCAACGAAAGGCCGCCGCATTATTAACAAAAATGCAGAGTGCATGGGTTGCGTTACGCTGTGCAACGGCAAACCCAACCTACGGCTAACGTGCTTTTGTAGGAGCGGGCCATGCCCGCGATTGTTTTTTGTTCGCGGGCATGGCCCGCTCCTACAACCCATTTATGCTGACGAGTACCCTTCTGACACAAACGAAACCTGACCCATGCTGAACAAACTGAATGACTTTCTATCCTCGATCATCGCCCCCGCGAGCGCCGAGACTCATCCCGAACACACCCTGCAACTGGCCACTGCCGTGCTGCTGATCGAGGTTATGCAGTCGGATGCCGAGAGCACAGCCGAAGAGCAGGCGACGATACTGGACATCCTCAAGGAACGGTTTCATCTGGCGGATGCGGAAGTGGCGAAACTGTCCGCACGGGGACAACGGACCGCAACGGCCACCAATGATTTTCACCAGTTTACGTCCCTCATCAACCGGGAACTGGGCATGCCGGAAAAGGTTCGCATCATCGAATACATGTGGCAGGTTGCCTATGCCGACAGGCAAATCAGCGCCCATGAAGACCATCTGATGCGCAAGATCGCCGGCCTGCTCTACATTGCCCACGGGGACTACATTGCCGCGAAAATGCGCGCCAAGCCTGCCGATCTGGAATAACACCGCCTGAAATAAAGGCTCCTGAACAAACGACGCGTGCCGCACTATCCCGACAGCCTGATTTGCGATTTGTGCTGCGCTCGCGGTAACTGCGGGTTCAAGAACAAGTTGCTGCCGCTCAATGCACCGAAGCGCTGCCGTCCAGCAGCACCTCTGCGGCGAACACCTGTTCCGCATCCACCTTGTCGAAGTGATAATGGCGGTTGCAGAATTCGCAGATCACCTCCGCCCTCCCCTGCTCGTCCAGCACCGACTGCACCTCATCCCGCCCGAGCATCTTCAGCATGCGCGCCACCCTTTCGCGGGAACACGAGCAGCTGAACGCCACATGCTGGGTATCAAACAGGCGCACATCCTCCTCGCCGTACAGCCTGCGTATCAATACTTCCGCAGGCAGGCCGAGCAGCTCCTCGCGCTGCAGCGTATCGGTCAGTATCGTCACGCGCTGCCACATATCATCATCTTGGCCTTCGTCATTTTCGGCAACGGCATGGCCGCCATCGCCCGGCATCTTCTGCAACAACATTCCCGCCGCGCCCTGCTCATCCGCCGCCAGCCACAGGCGCGTCGCCAGTTGTTCCGAGCGCTGCATGTAGTTCTGCAATACCTCGGCCACGCTGTCGCCATCCACCTCGACGATACCCTGATATGATTGCCCGCCATCGCGCGGATCAAGCGTGATGACAAAACGCCCGTCACCCACCATCTGCGCAAAACCGATCCCCTCCAGTTCGCCCTGCCACTTCGCCGTGGCGCGCACATTCAGCTCGCCGTCGCATTCCACCACCAGCAGCGTCACCGGCCCCAGCCCCTGTATCTGCAAGATCAGCGAACCTTTCAGCTTCAGCGTCGCCGCCAGCAACACGGCCCCCGCCATCAACTCGCCCATCACCGTGCGCAGGGCCGGCGGATAGTCGTGCCGCTTCAACACCTCGCGCCAGGCATCATCGAGATGCACCAGCTCGCCGCGCACATGGGATCGTTCGAACAGGAAACGCTGCAGGGAATCGGGATGGGGTTTCATGGCTGAAATGATAACACGCGGTGTTGGGAGTTTTGGCAGGGCGACTTGGAGTGAATATCAACTGTCCCTGAGGTCTGGATATGATCCAGATTGGAGCGACGTGCCGCACTTCTGGTCACAGCGACTGTTGTATTTGACGGAGTTTGTTTTCGAGTTCAGGCAGAGCCAGTTTCACGGTTTCCCAGACGATGTCGAGATTGATATCGAAATAGCCATGCGCCAGCCGGTTGCGCATACCCCGCATGCTCTTCCATTCCACTTGCGGAAATCTTGAGACGAACTCCGGATACTCGTCGGCCAGCTTGGTCGCAGCCTCGCCGATCACCATAATGTTCAGGATAACCGCCTGCTGGGTTCTTTTGTCACCGAGAAAATTGGCTTTGCCCATCCCTTCGACATAGCTTTGCGCCAGTATCGCCGCCTCCAGCATGTGAGAGAGGTAATCAGCCTGGCGCAAACCGTGAGGGGTCATACCGGGACGGCTTCCTTGAGCACCGTATCGCGAAATTTCTGCGGCAGATCGCCGGGGGTAAGGACATCCACGGGCACGCCAAGCAACCGCTCAAGCTCGACCTGAAGCGCGCCCAGATTCAGCAAGGTCGTTCCCGGCAACGGATCAACCAGCAGGTCCAGGTCACTACTGTCCGTATCACCACCATGCAACACAGAACCGAACACGCGCGGATTGCTCACATGGTTCTGTGCAACCATGCGGCAAATCTCATTGCGGTGTGAAGCGAGTAATTCTGATGGTTTCATTGCTGATTGCTCCTGCTTTCCTGCCTGTAATCATACAGAAAAACTCTCGGGCCGTGCATCACCGCATGCAAGGCCGGGGGATAGTCGTGCCGCTCCAGCACGGCGCGCCAGGCAGCATCGAGATGCACCAGTTCGCCGCGCACATGGGATTGTTCGAACAGGAAACGATGCAGGGAATCGGGATGGGGTTTCATGGCCGAAATGATAACACGCAGGGTTGGGGGTTTTCGAAGGCCAGCCTGGGTAACTTTCGGTCACTTCCCTATGTGGCTACCTGTAGGAGCGGGCCATGCCCGCGATCCAAATATTGATCGCGGGCAGCACCCGCAAGAGGTACGCCGTGGTTGTAAGGGGCTAAAGCCCCAACAACACACGCAGGGCCCGCTCCTACCTCTCAGCTCCTCTTGTATACTTCATCCAACATTAAACACCCTTAATTACCTGCCATGACTGCCCCAGACATCACAAAAGACCGCACCGCCGCCCTTGAACTCATCGACTTCATCGACGCCAGCCCCAGCCCCTGGCACGCCGTGGCGAATGCCGAGGCGCTGCTGCAGAAGAACGGCTACACCCGGCTTGAAGAGGATGCACGCTGGCAACTCGCGGCGGGCGGGCGCTATTACGTGGTGCGCGGGGGCGCGTCGATGATCGCCTTCGTGCAGGGCAGCAAGCCGATCGCGGAAGCCGGCTTTCGCATCGTCGGCGCGCATACCGATTCGCCCGGCTTCAGGGTCAAGCCCAGGGCGGCGCTGTCCGGCGACGGACTCGCGCGCCTGGCGGTGGAAGTGTATGGCGGGCCGATACTCGCCACCTTCACCGACCGCGACTTGGGTTTGGCCGGGCGTGTCGTGTTGCGCACGGGCGCGAGCCAGGCAACGCATTTGCTGCGCTTCGAGCGGCCACTGCTGCGGCTGCCCAACCTCGCGATCCACATGAACCGCGATGTCAACGAACAGGGCCTCAAGCTCAACAAGCAGACGGAACTGCCGCTGATCCTCGCGCAGCTGGGCGAAGGTGATGACGCCGAAGCACTGTTGCGCAAGCTGCTGGCCGATGCCACCGACACCGATGCCGCAGACCTGCTGAGCTGGGAGCTGGCGGTCTACGACGTGCAAAAGGGCAGCCTGTGGGGCGCGAACGAAGAGTTCATCGCCAGCCGCCAGTTGGACAACCTGGCCTCCTGCTATGCGGCCCTCACCGCGCTGATCGCATCGAAGCAGCCAACTGCCACCTGCGTGGCGGCCCTGTTCGATCACGAAGAGGTCGGCAGCGAGAGCGCCGCGGGTGCCGGCGGCAGCTTCATCACCGACGTGCTGGCCCGCATCGGTGCCCATGCCAGGCTGGACGAACAAGACCGGCAACGTGCGATGGCGCGCAGTTTCTTCATCAGCGCCGACATGGCCCATGCCTACAACCCGAACTTCCCCAACGCCTACGAACCCGGTCACAAAGTGAAAGTGAACGGCGGACCGGTCATCAAGACCAACGCCAACCAGCGCTACACCACCAACGCCGAGACCGCCGCGCGCTTCATCGGATTTTGCGAAAAGGCCGAGGTGCCGTACCAGCAATACGCGCACCGCAGCGACCTGGGCTGCGGCAGCACCATCGGGCCTATCGTGGCATCACAGTTGGGCATCGCCAGCGTGGACGTCGGCTCGCCGATGTGGGCGATGCACAGCGCGCGAGAGAGCGCCGGGGTGCACGACCACGCCTACATGATTGCGGCTTTGGAAGCGGCCTTTGGCAGTTGAAACAAAGCAGGCGATATTCTTTGCGCAATTTCAATCGGGCTCCTCCCCTGTGAATTCCCGATGATTCGTATTTGTAGGAGCGGGCCATGCCCGCGAACACCTTTTCGCGGGCATGGCCCGCTCCTACAATAGGTCTCTCCCAATCGGTGAGACGCTTGAACAGTGCAAGAGCCATTTATCGCGTGGCTTTTTGTGGCAGCACAAATGGTCAACTAAGGTTTTTAGGTCGAATTCTCCGGCTTCATTCATCGTTCAGGCTGATCTGTGTCAGAAGGTTGAACAGGGGGCGGTTAATATAAAAATTCGTGCGCCCGATTTTTTTCTTTTCCACAAAGCCGTTTTTTGCCAGCGTATCGAGATGCTTGGCCGCCGTGATCCGCGAAACCCCCAAGTCCTTCTCAATGAACTCGATCTTGGTATAAGGGTAGCGGAACAAATTATTAAGCAACTCCTGGCTGTAGATCTTGGGTAACTCCTTGCGCAGCCGTTGCTTGGTGGCCTGCATCATCTCGCGCAGATTCCTGATCAACCTGATCTCGCTCCTGGCGGTCAGCGCCACGCCCTTCACGATGTAGACGCACCAGTCCGTCCAGTCATGCGTCTCGCGCGTCGCCTGCAGCAAGCGGTAATACTGATCCTTGGTTGCAGTGATATAGCGGCTTAAATACAACACCGGCAAATCCATCAGCCCCTCGCGCTGCAACATCAGCAAATTCAGGATGCGTCCGGTGCGGCCGTTTCCGTCGTAAAACGGGTGGATGCTCTCGAACTGATGGTGCGCAATTGCCATGCGCAGCAGGGGATCGAACTCGTCATCCGCATGGATAAAATCCACCAGTTGCGTCATCAGCTTCTCTATCAGCACGGCATCTTGCGGCGGCTCATAGACAACCGCGCCCGTCGCCTGATTCTTCAGCACCGTGCCCGGCACCTTCCTGAAACCGGCATTGTTCTGCTCGACCTCTTCCTGCACCCGCAAAATCGTACTCATGCGGATCAAGCCGGAATTCACCACATCGGTAAACCCCACCTTCAGTGCAGAGATGTAGTTCTGCACCTCCTTGGCCGCTGGAGAGGCTGAACTGCCCTGGTCGTAGGCGTACAACTCGTCATGCGTGGTGATGATGTTCTCGATTTCGGAACTGTCCTTCGCCTCCTGTATGGCAAGCGTATCCAGCAAAATGGCACGGTTAGGCAGCGACTCGCACAAACCCTTCAGCTCCGCCAGATGGCGGTGCGCCTCGGCCAGGCTCTGCCATACCGCCTTGACCTCAAGTCTGGCGGGGCTGGGAATATCCAGTTCGGTCATGTTTCCCCCTGCAGGAACGTGATAATAAATTTGGATAATCTTATCACGTCAACCAGAACATGTATAAATTTCCTTAAATTCTTATCACGTCACCGGTGATACGTTCAAAAACTGGGCTATTTGAAACAGATCGTTGCGGTCATTTTCAGTCGGTGGCAATTTGTCACCGACTCGCTGCCTTCTTTATCCAGCCGACCTTTCAGCTTGTTCCAGTATTTTCTGGCAGTCTGGTAATCCGGCTGCTGGGTCAACACCTGCACGATATCCACCACAGAAAACCACCACGTCTCAGCTGCCTCGTCATACACGCGGCGGATTTCATGCTCTTCGAAAATGGCTGGCTGGGATTGCATAGGCAGAACTCCTGCTTCAGGAATGTCAGGGGATATTTCAGTCGCTGGCAAAACGACAACCTCATCGTAGAGAACGAACGTTCTTTTGTCAATCGACGCGGGAATGTAGGCAATTACATGGGGATCTTGGTTTTTCGCAAATTCAATTGGGCTGCGTCCCAGAGGTCCACTCAAGGCGGCTTGAGGACTACGCATTTTTTTACTGGATCAATACAGACAAGCAGTAATTGCTACAAAGAGAAAGGCCGGCGATGCGGGGTTTTTTCTAAAAAGTATTTCGATGCTGACCCAGTTAGCCTATCTTCTTACCGCTCCGTATTCCTAACATAACGTGAAAGGTGTGCATGAAAAGAGCGTACATCCTCATCACTCATCACTCCGTCCGAATTATCGATAAACGTCGCGAGTGCTTTGGGGTTCAATACCCAAACATCCGGCCTGCCCGTCTTCTGCGTCTGATTAATGAACCATCCAGGATAAACGACAGCGGGTCTTACCGTTATGGATTTACCGGTCAATTCCTTGACCAGCTCTTTGATCCAATGAGCTTGTGCCTTTGCTTGAACAACCGGGTCACGTTCCGGTTTGAAACCATTTACCAGAATTTGCGTGCCGTCATAGTCAATCTCCGGCTTGCCTCTTGCCGGTTTGCTCATCGTCTTTGTTTCAATAGTAAAAATGCCTTTGGGTCCGATGAGTAAATGGTCAATGTTGAAATTGTCGCCAACAATATCATGCAGCACACGATAACCATTTTCTCTAAGCCCCTCGAGAAACTGACCTACAACTCTCTCGCCATCGCGCGCCATGCGTAGCGTTTTCAGTTTACGTATGGCCAGTACAACCTTACGAACTGTGTACACCAAAACAATCGCAGCAAATATTGTGACAACAACTGGGTGAGGTGGTGTCTTTAAATACCATCTCAACCATTCATAAATCGCGAAACCGATGGCCATCGATGCTGCCATGATATAAATGAAAATATCATCTTCAGCGACACGTTGAATTTCTTCATCCAGCGACTGCCCTGCATACCTTAAAGGCGCGGCCTTCAGAGGCGAGCGCGATACGGCAGATTTTTTATTTTCGTAGCTCATGGCGAGTACTCATTTATTTATTTATTTATTCATTCTAATAATGTGAATTGATGCTGCCCAATTATTTGCGGCCCGGCATCACCAGATTGGTCAGCAGCTTGTAGTTATCCGCGACGGTGCGTTGCGATGAATCAGTTTGCATGTGAAATTTTCACAACGAATGGTATTCAATTGGCAGTAACTCACAATCTTGTTCTCAAGAAATCGTAGCCCTCTCCGGATTATTTAGAAAATTACCGCCTAGCCTCAAGAAATACAAAGTTGCGATGGAAATCCAAATTTCTTTTTTGTTCGATTGTGAAACTCCCAACATTCAAGACTTCGTCTGTTGGTACACCCATGCGCTGTAATGCCGGCTCGTATGCAACAGGTGATACTAATAATTTCCCATTGTCTTCGAATGAGATAAATCCACGGTCGAAGAGATGATCGATAGATGGTGTAAGGAGAAATCCATTTTCACCATCAAGCCGTTCTTGATTACTGCTATCGCGCCACGGCTTAATATGGCTAGCACGTAGATGTTCTGGTCTATCGACCTTTGTAATGCGACATTTACTTTCTAACTGACTTACATTTTGCTTAAACTTACCCTGTCCACGCCGAGAAATAACAATCGCTTCTTTCTCAGTTTCTTCAAGTTGTGTGTCCGCACGAAGTCTCTGCTGTAAGTATTCTTCCCATTCGATAAGACCGACAGCTTGCATCTTGTGGTAGTCAATTTGTGGTTCAGCGACAAAGTTGCCGCTCATAAGAAGTGTGACTTCCTGCCCAATAAGCGCCGCCAACGCAGCCATAAATGTTGAAGATATTTCGGCGAGATAGACGCCTTGATTGCCATTTCCATTCGCCTGCAATGGCGAATACTTCTCTGGCAATGTTGGACGAAGGCGCTCCATATGCTCACTGGGCCGAATTTTATGATTCAGCGTGCGGTAATACACATCAACCTTCCAACCTACTTGTTCCCAGTATGCACCGGCCTTCCCAAACTCAATAGGTTTTGGGCATTCATAGCAATAGGATTTTGCAACGCCAACAGCAGGAATAAATGTATCTGAAAAGGAGAGAATCAGGTCACCTGGCGATACTTCACGCATGAACTCATAAAATGGATTACGGCTGCCATCCGCTTTACGTCTGGGCGACCATAAATAGCCCCCCGCTATTTCGTGGGCGAATGTCTGGTTTTGATTTACCCACCAATATCTCATATGCCTACTAGTATTTGTAAGGGCTCCGACTCGCAATTAAATGGGTCGGCATCGCATTTCATGTTGAACTTAATGTGATGCTGACCCATTAGATTGTAAAGTTACCATCGCTCGTTCAAGCTTTCGTATCTGTCTTTTGAGTCCCAATGGTGTAAGGGAATACAGATTGT